>Ga0180222_1000689_pt1 | contig 45177 bp, 45 predicted proteins | sample eDN5th37CKraftOP_FD_151336 | JGI IMG/M metagenome (GOLD analysis project Ga0180222, IMG submission 151336) | Enriched Organic Plus compost microbial communities from Emeryville, California, USA - eDNA 5th pass 37_C Kraft OP (version 2) (version 2) ...
AGGTCGAAGCGGGCGGCCAGCGCGTTGGGATTCTTGGGGATCAGGATGGAAATCTGCTCGGTCTTGGGCAGCTTGCTGGTTGCCCCGACGGGCACCACCGCCCCGTTCTCGGCGATGTCCGGCGCCACCAGGGTGATCTGGTCGCTTTCGGCGGCTTCCTGCCCGCCCAGGGCCTTGATGACGTCTTCGACGCTCTTGCCGTCGAAAGCCTGCTTGTTCCACTCGGCCTGCGCGGCCCAGGCTTGCTCGGGCCGCAGCAGGCCCGCGGCGACGGCCAGGCCCAGGACGGTGCCCAGGCGCAGTACGTCACGTCGTTGCTGGTTCATGGTTATCTCCCCTAAGGAACGAGAAAAAATCAATTTTCCGCGGGCGCGCCGGACAGGATCCAGTCGACCGCGGTGTTGAGGTCAGTATCGCTGATCGCGGGATTGGGCGGCATTGGGATTGGCCCCCATGCGCCCGCACCGCCCTTGCGGATCTTCTGGATCAGCATGTCCCGCGCGCCGGCCTGGTCCTTGTACTTGGCGGCGACGTCGCGATAGCTCGGACCCACCATTTTACGATCAACCGCGTGGCAGCCCACGCAGGTGTTGGCCGCGACGATCTTGGCGCCGGCCAGATCGGCCTGCGGCGCAGCGGCCTGGCCCTCCTGCCCGGCGGCCGCGCCTGCGCCGGCCGCCTTGGCCGGCGCCGCGGCACCGGCCGCTTCCGCCACCGTGCTCCAGGCATGGGCGCGCACCGCGTCGGCATGCTCGCCGGCCTTGCCCTGCAAGGGCGGTTTGAGGGTGTCGGCGCCACGCACCGGGCCGATGATCCGGTTCTGCGCCGCGATGTCGCCGTGGGCGTTGCGCGCATAGTCGGGCAATTCGGACGACACCTTGACCGCGGCGACGCAGTCCTTCATGCAGGCTTCGTTGTGCGTGTCCGGCTTGCCGTCCACCCGCCACATGCCGTGGTCGGTGGTCATGCCGTTGCGGTTGGGCATCAGGGCCTGAACCTCGGCGATGTTCTTGTCCGACAGCTCGAAGTCCGACGGCACGATCTCGCCCAGGTTCAGGATATAGGCCAGTACTGAATAGACCTCGTCGTTGGACAGGCTCTTGGGCGCGTCCCAGGGCATGGCGCGATGGATGTAGTCCCAGAGGGTGGAGACCGTGCTCACCTTCATGAGGGTGGTGCGCTGCGGCTGGGAATTGTTGGCCAGCGCCGCCACGCGGCCGGTCTTCATGTCCTCGGCCGTGGTGCCGCCCACGATGGGAGTGAAGACCTCGTTGCTCTCGCCGAAGGTGCCGTGGCAGGTGGCGCACTTGCCGTCCCAGATGTCGGCGCCGGCCTGGACCGTGCCCTTGCCGGCCGGCAGGCCCTTGAAGTCGGGGCGCACGTCGATGTCCCAGGCGGCGACCTCGGCGTCGGTGGCGGCACGCCCCACGCCGGGGAACTTGCCGGAGGCGGCGTCTTCGGCAGCCGTTGCGCCCGCGGCCGGAAACAGGCAAGCGGCCAGCGCACAGACCGCCAGGAAGCGCTTATTCGACGTGGACATTCGACACCTCGCCGCTTTCCGCCACTTTCCAGGACTGGATGGCGTTGTTGTGATAGATGGATCGCGAGCCGCGCACTTCGCGCAGCTGGCCGTAGCGGGGCTGGACGTAGCCGGTTTCGTCCATGGCCCGGCTCTGCAGGATGACCGGGCTGCCGTCCCAGACCCAGTCGATGTTGAAACGCGTCAGGCTCTTGGAGAGCACCGGGGTTTCCAGGCGCGCCGTGCGCCAGTTGCGGCCGCCGTCGACGGAGACGTCGACCTGCTTGATCTTGCCGCGTCCGGACCAGGCCAGCCCGCTGATGTTGTAGAAACCCTTGTCGAGCAGCACCTGCCCGCCCGAGGGCGTGGTGATGACCGACTTGCATTCCTGGATGGAGGTGTACTGGCGGTGCATGCCGCCCGGCATCAGGTCGACGTAGTGGACGGTTTCGTCCTTGGCGTTCCAGGGCTGGTCGCCGACTTCGATGCGGCGCAGCCACTTGACCCAGGACACGCCCTGCACGCCGGGCACGACCAGCCGCAAGGGGTAGCCGTTCTCGGGCCGCAGCATCTCGCCGTTCATGCCCCAGGCCACGATGACATCGTCCAGCGCCATTTCCATGGGTATGGTGCGGGTCATGCTGGAACCGTCCGCGCCCTCGGCCAGGACGTACTTGCCCTTTTTGAGATCCGCTCCGCAATCGTCCAGCAACGCCGACAGCGGCACGCCCGTGTATTCGCAACAGGAGAGCATGCCGTGCGTGTACTGCACGGTGGGCACCGCGGCGTTGCCCCATTCCGGGCCGGTATTGGCGCCGCACTCGATGAAATGGATGCGCGAGACCGAGGGCAGGCGCATCAGGTCGTCCATGGTGTAGACGCGCGGCTGCCTGACCAGCCCGTTGATCATGAAGCGGTGCTGGGAGGGGTCGACGTCGACCCAGCCCTGGTGGTGCCGCTCGAAGTGCAAGCCGTTGGGGGTGATGATGCCGAAGAAGCCCTGGAGCGGAGCGAAGGCCACCGAAGCGGCCGAGACCCGGGTCAGGCCCGGCGATTCGCGCCGCTGCAGGTTGGCCTCGTAGCGCGACGGCATGCCGTAGGGCGCGAAGGCCACCGGCTTGCCCAGGGACGTCGTCCAGGGACGGGGCTCGAGGATGACTTCCTCGCCGCCCCCGGCAGCTGCGGCTTGCTGGGCCAGCGCGGTGCCGGCGGCGCCCGCGGCCAGCGCCGCGCCCGCGGCGCGGAAGCTGCTGCGCAGGAAACCGCGGCGGGTTTCGTCCAGCCCGTGGCGGGCGATTTCCCCGGCCAGGTCGGACGGGATGAAGTTTTCGGGGGCACGCAACAGGCGCCCCGCGGGTGTGCGCGCGGGTGACTTCACTCGTCTCCTCCGGCTCGAGGTCTAAAACTAAGGGTTATATGCTAATGATAGCAGAATATATTACATATAAGGAATATATAATGTATCAGCCTGGCCGATAACGGCACAGTCGGCTGTTCGTCAGCCAGCGGGTGGCATACTGTTTGTTTTGCCTTCCCGCAGAGCCGCCTCCCGCCGTCCATGACCTCGCTCCCGCGCCAAGCCGCCGTCCGCTTTTTCCCCTGGATCGCCCTGGTCAACCGCGCCTCGCTGCGCGCCGACCTCATGGCGGGGCTGCTGGGCGCGGTGCTGGTGCTGCCGCAGGGCATCGCCTTCGCCACCCTGGCGGGGCTGCCGGCCGAATACGGGCTGTACAGCGCCATCGTGCCCTGTGTGATCGCGGCCGTTTTCGGCTCCAGCTTTCACGTCATGTCGGGGCCGACCAACGCCAACTCGCTGGCGCTGTTCGCCATGATCTCCCCGCTGGCGGCGGCCGGCGGGCCGCAATACATCCAGCTGGCGCTGGCGGTCACCATCCTGGTGGGCATCATGCAGTGGCTGATCGGCGTGCTGCGGGTCGGGTCGGTGGCCAACTTCATTTCGCCCGCGGCGCTGCTGGGGTTTACCAGCGGGGCGGCCATCCTGATCGCGGTGCACGCGCTCAACGACTGGCTGGCGCTGGCCACGCCGGGCGCCCACGGCGCGGGCTCCACACTCTATTACCTCGCCCGCCAGCTGGACCAGGCCAACCCGGGCGCCGTGGCCGTGGGCTTCGTCACGCTGGGGGCGGCGCTGGGGGTCCGGCGCTGGGACCGGCGCAAACCCTTCATGCTGATCGGCCTGCTGGCCGGGACCCTGGCGGCCTACATCTTCAACCGCCTGGCGCCCGGCTGGGGGCTGGCGCAGATCGAGCTGGTGGGAGCCATCCCCTCGCCCATCCCTCCTTTCAACTTCCCGGACATCGACTGGCACGCCCTGCCCGAGCTGATGGGGCTGGCGTTCGCGCTGACCATCGTGGCCCTGGGCCAGTCCATCTCCATCGCCAAGGCGGTGGCCGCCCGCTCGGGCCAGCGCATCGACGCCAACCGGGAATTCATCGGCCAGGGCCTGTCCAACATCGTGGGCGGCTTCTTTTCCTGTTATGTCTCCTGCGGCTCGCTGAACCGCTCCATGCCCAACCTGGAAGCCGGCGCACGTACCCCCATGGCGGGCGTGTTCTCGTCGCTGCTGCTGCTGGTGCTCGTTGCGGTCAGCGCCCCCCTGCTGGCCCTGATCCCCATGGCCGCCATCGCCGGCCTGCTGGTGCTGGTAGCCTGGTCGCTGCTGGAGATTCCCCGCTGGCAGTGGCTGTTCACCCGCCACCGCACCGAATTCGGCATCGCCGCGGCCACGGCGGTGGCCACGGTCACCATCCGCCTGGAAACCGCCATCCTGCTGGGCACGATACTGTCGCTGGTGTCCTACCTGTACCGCACCTCCAAGCCGGCCATGCGCACCATGGGTTTCGACTCCCGCGACGAAGACCGGCGGCTGGTGGTGATAGACGGCCATCCCGGAGGCACGCTGCCGGAATGCCCCCAGCTCAAGCTGCTGCGCATGGAAGGCTCGGTGTATTTCGGCGCCCTGTCGCACGTGAGCGACCGGCTGCACTCCCTGCGGGCCGCGCCCGACGCCCCGCGCCACCTGCTGGTCATGGCGCGCAGCATGAACTTCATCGACCCTTCCGGCGCCGAACTCTGGCAACGCGAACTGGAAGTCCGCCGCGCGGCCGGCGGCGACCTCTACTTCCACCGCCCCCGGCCGGAGGTCGTCCAGATGTGGGAACGCACCGGCTTCATCGAACGCCTGGGCCGCGACCACATCTTCCCGGACAAGCAGGCGGCCATCGCCGACATCTTCCGCAGGCTCGATCCCGCCATCTGCGCCACCTGCAAGGCCCGCATCTTCCGGGAATGCCGGACCGCCCCCAACGAAACGGGATCGCCCGGAGCCGGAGCGGACTGATCCCGCCGCTCCCTGCCGGGCCGCCGCGGCGGCCCGGCAACCCGGCGGCCCGGGCCGTCCGCTGCGGCTACGGTTCGCCGGCCCGGCCGTACGCCGGCCTGCCGCGCGCTCAGTCGTCCAGCACCGATTGCGGGTTCCAGGCCACTTCCCACAAATGCCCGTCGGGGTCCTGGAAGTAGCCGGCATAGCCGCCCCAGAAGGTGTCCTGCGCCGGCTTGACCAGCGTGGCGCCGGCCGCGCCGGCCTGCGCCATGACGGCGTCGACCTCGGCACGCGAGGCCACGTTGTGGGCCAGCGCGAAATCGGCCGGGTTGGGCCGGCCCGCCGGCAGGCCGCTGTCGCGGGCCAGGCTGGCTCGCGGCCACAGCGCCAGCCGCAGGCCCGGCTGCATGTCGAAGAACGCCACCGCGCCGTGCTCGAATTCCTGCCCGACGATGCCCTCGGTAGCCAGCCCCAGGCCGTCGCGATAGAACCGCAGGGCGCGCGGCAGGTCGTCGACGCCCAGCGTGATGAAGGAAACGCGCGCTTTCATTGCGGTACCGTCCGGTGCGGAATGCCCCCTACCCCAGCATGTCGGCCCAGATGTTGCGCGCCCAGCCGAAGGCATAGGGCGCTTCCTGCTCGCTGGGTGCGGGCGACAGGCCGCCGGCGCCGTGCACGGAAAGCATGGTCTTCTTGCCGGGGTCGTAGCGGTGCACGCTGGATACGTGGACGACTTCGCGGTCCGAGGTGAAGCTGTAGCAGGTATTGGCGTAGAGCGGCTCGGGGTCGACCGGCTCGCCCGCCAGCAGCGCCGCCACCGCGGCAGCGCAGGTCTTGCCGTGCTGGTTGGCCATGTGACCCGACTTGGGCATGGCCGGCGCGATCTGGATCGAGTCGCCCAGCACGTGCACGCCCGGCGCGGCCACGGATTCGAAGGTCAGGAAATCCACCTCGCACCAACGGCCGTTGGCCGTGGCCAGGCCGGCATCGACCGCAATGGCGCCCGCGCGCATGGGCGGCAGCACATTGAGCACGTCGGCCCGCTCGGTCTCGCCGAATTCGAATTCCACCGTGCGGGTCGCGGCATCCACCCGCACCGCGTTGAACTGGGGGTTGTATTCGATCAGGTCCGCGTAGTGCTCGGCCCAGGCCTGGCGGAACAGCGGCCCCTTGGAGGTGATGTCCTGGTTGGCGTCGAAGATGCGCACCTTGGACCGGGGCTTGTGGCGCTTGAAGTACCAGGCGACCTGGCAGGCCCGTTCGTAGGGCCCCGGCGGGCAGCGGTAGGGGGCGGCCGGAATGGTGAGAATGAAGGTGCCGCCATCGGGCATGGCCTCCAGCTGCCGGCGCAGCGCGGCGGTCTGGTGCTCGGCGTTCCAGGCGTGCAGCACCGTGGCGCGTGCTTCCGGAGTATCCATGCCCGCCATCCGGTCCCACATGAAATCGACCCCGGGCGAAAGAACGAGCCGGTCGTAGGGCAGCACCTGCCCCCCAGCCAGGCGCAGGGTGCGCCTCCCGGCATCGACGGCCACCGCGCGGGCGCGCACCAGGCGCACGCCATGGCGCCGGGCCAGCGCGTCGTAGGGCACGGTAATGTCGGCCATGGCCTTGCTGCCGCCCAGTACCAGGTTGGAAAGCGGGCAGGAAACGAACTCGGCGTTGGGTTCGACCAGCGTGACATCGATGCGGCCGCCGCCGAACAGGCGCAGGTACTTGGCGGCCGTGGCGCCGCCGTATCCGCCGCCCACGACGACCACCTTGCCCAGCGGCGCCTGCGAGGCGCGCACCGCGGGCGCCGCGGCCAGCAGGCCGGCCGCGCCCAGGCCCTTGAGCAGGCTGCGGCGGTTCATGGCGCCTCCTGCGGGGACTGGGCGGCGAACCAGGCCGCGATGCGCGCGGCCTGTTCCTCGTCGTAGCCCTTGGCGATCTGGTGCATGATGGTGGCCGGCCGCGCGCCGGACGCGAAATCGCGCATCTGCGCCGCGATCCAGCCGGCGTCGCGCCCGGCCAGCGGCGGCACGGCCGCGTCCGGGGCCGCGCGCCCCGCGGTGCCGTGGCAAGTGGCACAGGCAGCGGCCCATGCGGCCGTCTGCATGTCGGCCACGGCGGGCTGCGCCGGCGGCGCGCCCAGGACGGCGCTAGACGCCGCCAGGGCCGCGGCCCCCGGCGCCAGGCCCTTGCGTATGCGGATCAGGGAGGCTTTCACTGTCTCGTTCCGTATGTACCAGTTGGTCTGGCGTATTGATGTTGTAGAAGCCCTCGGCGCGCGCGAACCCCACCTCCACGCCGCCCGCAAGGCCTTGCCAAGTATCCACTCTGCGCGCGCCGCCGCGCAAGTACGCCAGCAGCCCGGGCAGCAGCGAAACGCGCAGCAGCATGCAGACCGAATGCCGCCGCCCGCCCGCGCAGGCCACGGCCAGCGGCGCGCCTGCGGCGGCCGCGCCGTCTGACAGGCGCGCGACGAGGTCGGCCGGCAGACAGGGCGTATCGCAGGGAACGACGGCCAGCCAGGGCGTGCGGCAAGCGGCGATACCGGCCGCGACGCCCGCCAGGGGGCCCTGCCAGGCGCCGAACTGCGCGTCGTCGCGCACCACGTCGCCGTAATCGGCGTAGCGATCCAGGTTGCGGTTGGCGCTGACCAGCACGCCGTCCACCTGCGGGGCCAGGCGTTCGCGGACGTGGGCGATCAGCGGCCGCCCGCGCCACTCCAGCAGCCCCTTGTCGCGCTCGTCCATGCGGGCGCCGCGCCCGCCGGCCAGGATCAGTCCCGTGATGTTCCGCGCAGAACCGGCCGGCGCGTCGTCGAGCGGCGGGCTCATCCGCCTATGTAGCTCATTTCTATCTTGCGGGCCGCCGGCGCCCCTGCGGGCAGGCGCGCGCGCAGTTCGGAATAGGCGTCGTCGCGCGCCGACCAGATACCGGCCAGCGTCTGCGCGATACGCGCATCGTCGGCCCCGCCGCGCAGCAGGGCGCGCAAATCGTGGCCGCGCGTGGCGAACAGGCACAGGTAGAGCCGGCCTTCCGGCGACAGGCGCGCCCGCGTACAGTCCCCGCAGAAGGCGTGGGTGACGCTGGTGATGACGCCGATCTCGCCTGCGCCGTCGGCATACTGCCAGCGCTTGGCGACCTCGCCGGCGTACTGCGGCCCGACCGGCTGCAGTGGGAAATCGGCATCGATGCGGGCGAGGATATCGCGGCCGGATACGACCTCGTCCATGTTCCAGCCGTTGGTGCTGCCCACGTCCATGTATTCGATGAAGCGCAGGATGTGCCCGCTGCCGCGGAAATGCCGCGCCATGGGCAGGATCTGGTGGTCGTTGACGCCGCGGCGCACGACCATGTTGACCTTGACCGGCCCCAGGCCCGCAGCCGCCGCGGCCTCGATGCCGCGCAGCACATCGGCCGGGCCGAAGCGGGTGTCGCTCATGCGGCGGAACACATCGGGGTCGAGGGCATCCAGGCTGACCGAAACGCGCCGCAGCCCGGCGTCGGCCAGCGCGCGGGCCTTGCGCGCCAGCAGCACGCCGTTGGTGGTAAGCGTCAGGTCCAGCGGCCGGCCTTCCGGCGTGCGCAACGCGGCCAGCATGGCGACCAGGCGTTCCAGGTCCTTGCGCAGCAGCGGCTCGCCGCCCGTCAGGCGGATTTTCTCGACGCCCTGGGCGACGAACACCCGCGCCACGCGGGCGATTTCCTCGAACGACAGCAACGAAGAATGCGGCATGAACGCATAGCTGTTGTCGAAGACCTCGCGCGGCATGCAATACGTGCAGCGGAAATTGCAGCGGTCGGTGACCGAAATGCGCAGGTCGCGCAAGGGGCGCGACCGGGCGTCGCGCAGCGGCGCCCCGGCAGGCCCGTCCGGGGCCGGCAAGGGAGCATGCAGGCCGGCGTCGCGCTCGTCCACCAGGAAAATCACTCTGTTCATCAGATCATGATATCTGGCCGCCCGCCGATTTGCACGCCGGCCCCTGCCATGCGGCCGGACTTTCCACACCCCGGAACGCCACAAGCGGCATCGCCCACATATATGTTGTTTTTTTCTTATTGAAGCCAGCCGGAAGCCGGTTTAGATTATGTCTCGCGCAAGGTTTGCGCAGATTTATATGCTCTTAACAACATAATATACCGGCCAGCGCCCCACATCCCGGACGCTGGTCCTGGAGGAGTCCCGGCATGCCTCGCCCCCCCTCTCCCGATCTGGCCTCTTCCGGCGGCGCCCGCGGCGGCGGGCTGGCGCTGGCCGCCGCCGCGGGCTCGAGCGCCGCCGTCGCCACAGCGGCCCGCATCGCCCAGGCGCACCGCGACGAACCCGGCGCCCTGCTGCCCATCCTGCATGCGGTGCAGGCCGAGTTGGGCTGTATTCCGCCGGAGACCGTGCAGGTGCTGGCCGAAACGCTCAATCTGTCGCGCGCCGAGGTCCACGGCGTGATCACCTTCTACCCCCATTTCCGCAGCGCGCCGGCGGGCCGCCACGTGGTCGAGATCTGCCGCGCCGAGTCCTGTCAGGCCATGGGTGGCGAACGCCTGGCCGAACATGCGCGCGCCCGCCTGGGCTGCGATTTCCACGCCACCACAGCCGACGGCGGCGTCACCCTGGAACCGGTGTACTGCCTGGGCCTGTGCGCCCAGTCGCCCAGCGTGGCCGTGAATGGCCGCGCCCATGCCCGCATGACGCCCGAAAAACTCGACCGGCTGCTGGCCGAAGCGCAGGCGGCATGAACGCGCCCCGCCCGGCTACCCCAAGGAGCATCGCCCAGTGAACGCCCCCGTTACCGTATACGTCCCGCGCGACAGCGCCGCCCTGGCGGTCGGCGCCGAGGCCGTGGCCGAGGCCGTCGCGCGCGAGGCCGCCGCCCGGGGCGCCGGAGTGCGCATCGTGCGCAACGGCTCCCGGGGCCTGCTGTGGCTGGAGCCGCTGGTCGAGGTCGCCACCCCGGCCGGCCGCATGGCCTACGGCCCGGTCGAACCCCAGGACGTCCCCGCGCTGTTCGACGCCGGCTGGCTGGCCGGCGGCGCCCACCCGCTGGGCCATGGCCGCACCGAAGACATTCCGTACCTGGCCCGCCAGGAACGCCTGACCTTCGCCCGCGTCGGGCTGGCCGACCCGCTGTCCACGCAGGACTATCTCGCGCTCGGGGGCCTGGCCGGCTTGCGCCGGGCGCTGGAAACCGACCCCGCCGCCATCGTGGCGGAGGTCGCCGCCTCCGGCCTGCGCGGGCGCGGCGGCGCGGCCTTCCCGGCAGGCATCAAATGGAAGACCGCGGGCGAGGCGCCCGGCCCGCGCAAGTATGTGGTCTGCAACGCCGACGAAGGCGACTCCGGCACCTTCGCCGACCGCCTGCTCATGGAAGGCGACCCCTACACGCTGATCGAAGGCATGGCGATCGCCGGCCTGGCGGTCGGCGCGGCCCAGGGCTATATCTACGTGCGCTCCGAGTATCCGCAGGCCATTGCCGTGCTGCGCGAGGCCATCGGCCTGGCGCGCCGCGAGGGGTGGCTGGGGCCGGACATCCTGGGCAGCGGCCGCGGCTTCGAGCTGGACGTGCGCGTCGGCGCCGGGGCCTACATCTGCGGCGAAGAAACCTCGCTGCTCGAAAGCCTGGAAGGCCGCCGCGGCACCGTGCGCGCCAAGCCGCCGCTGCCGGCGCTGGCGGGCCTCTTCGGCCAGCCCACCGTCATCAACAACGTCATCACCCTGGCCAGCGTGCCGGCCATCCTGGCGCAGGGTGCCGAACGCTACCGCGACTTCGGCATGGGCCGCTCGCGCGGCACGCTGCCCTTCCAGCTGGCGGGCAACATCCGCCGCGGCGGGCTAGTGGAAAAGGCCTTCGGCCTCACGCTGCGCGAGCTGCTGTACGACTTCGGCGGCGGCAGCGCCTCGGGCCGGCCGCTGCGCGCCGTGCAGGTGGGAGGGCCGCTGGGCGCCTACCTGCCCGAATCCCAGTGGGACATCCCGCTGGACTACGAATCCTACGTCCAGGCCTCGGCCATGGTGGGCCACGGCGGGGTGGTGGCCTTCGACGACAGCGTGGACATGGCCCGCATGGCACGCTTCGCCATGGAATTCTGCGCGGTCGAGTCCTGCGGCAAATGCACGCCCTGTCGCATCGGATCGACCCGCGGCATGGAAGTCGTGGACCGCATCCGCGCCGGCGGCGCGGACCGCGAACGGCAGGTCCGCCTGCTGCGCGACCTGTGCGACACCATGCTGTCCGGCTCGCTGTGCGCGCTGGGCGGCATGACGCCTTACCCCGTGCTGTCCGCCCTGAACCATTTCCCCGAAGACTTCGGGGTCCATCCGGCCGCCGCGTCCGAGCGCGCGGCCTGAGACGGAGACGACCATGCTCGAAACCGTGATCAAGCGCGAACGCGACTACGGCACCCCGGTCCGCGAATCGCAGCAAACCGTGACGCTGACCATAGACGGGCAGGCGGTCTGCGTGACCGCCGGCACCTCGGTCATGCGGGCCGCCGCCGAGGCCGGCATTTCCATACCCAAGCTGTGCGCCACCGACAGCCTGGAACCCTTCGGCTCCTGCCGCCTGTGCCTGGTCGAGATCGACGGCCGGCGCGGCTACCCGGCATCGTGCACCACGCCGGCCGAAGACGGCATGGTCGTGCGCACCGAAACGCCCAAGCTGCGGGACCTGCGCCGCGGCGTAATGGAGCTGTACATTTCCGACCACCCGCTGGATTGCCTGACCTGCGCGGCCAACGGCGACTGCGAGCTGCAGGACATGGCCGGCGTGGTAGGGCTGCGCGAGGTGCGCTACGGCTACCAGGGCGCCAACCACCTGGACGACGCCGCGGACGTCTCCAATCCGTACTTCGCCTACGATCCGTCCAAGTGCATCGTCTGCAACCGCTGCGTGCGGGCCTGCGAGGAAACCCAGGGCACCTTCGCGCTGACGATTTCCGGGCGCGGCTTCGGCTCGCGGGTGTCGGCCGGCCAGGACCAGCCCTTCATGGAAAGCGAATGCGTGTCTTGCGGCGCCTGCGTGCAGGCCTGTCCCACCGCGACGCTGCAGGAGAAATCGGTCATCGAAATGGGCCAGTCGGAGCATTCGGTGATCACCACCTGCGCCTACTGCGGCGTGGGATGCGGCTTCAAGGCCGAAATGAAGGGCCAGGAAGTCGTGCGCATGACGCCCTGGAAGGACGGCAAGGCCAACCGCGGCCATTCCTGCGTCAAGGGCCGCTTCGCCTGGGGCTACACCACGCACAAGGAACGCGTGCTCAAGCCCATGATCCGCGAGCGCATCACCGATCCCTGGCGCGAAGTCTCGTGGGACGAGGCGATCGGCCACGCGGCCTCGGAGTTCCGACGCATCCAGGCTGCCCACGGGCGCGATGCCATCGGCGGCATCACGTCCTCGCGCTGCACCAACGAGGAAACCTGGCTGGTGCAGAAGCTGGTGCGCGCGGCATTCGGCACCAACAACGTCGACACCTGCGCGCGGGTCTGCCATTCGCCCACCGGCTACGGGCTGAAGCAGACGCTGGGCGAATCGGCCGGCACCCAGACCTTCGATTCCGTCATGCACACCGACGTGGCGGTGATCATGGGCGCCAACCCCAGCAGCGGCCACCCGGTGTTCGCCTCGCGCCTGAAGCGCCGGCTGCGCCAGGGCGCGCGCCTGATCGTGATCGATCCGCGGCGTATCGAGCTGGTGAGTTCTCCCCACATCAAGGCCGACTACCACCTGCAGGTGCGCCCCGGCACCAACACCGCGCTGCTGGCCTCCATGGCCCACGTGATCGCCACCGAGAACTTGGTCGACGAGGCCTTCGTCGCGCAGCGCTGCGAGGCGCGTTCGTTCGAGGAATGGCGCGCCTTCGTCTCGCTGCCGGAGAACTCGCCCGAGGCCATGGAATCCGTCACCGGCGTACCCGCCGCCCTGGTGCGCGGAGCGGCCCGGCTCTACGCCACGGGCGGCAACGCAGCCATCTACTACGGCCTGGGCGTGACCGAGCACAGCCAGGGCTCGACCACGGTCATGGCCATCGCCAACCTGGCCATGGCCACCGGCAATATCGGCCGCGAAGGCGTAGGGGTCAACCCCTTGCGCGGGCAGAACAACGTGCAGGGCTCCTGCGACATGGGCTCCTTCCCGCACGAACTGCCCGGCTACCGGCACATTTCCGATCCGGACGTGCGCCGGCTGTTCGAGGCGGACTGGGGCGTCGCGCTGCAGCCCGAGCCGGGGCTGCGCATTCCCAACATGTTCGACGCCGCCCTGGGCGGCAGCTTCAAGGGCCTGTACTGCCAGGGCGAGGACATCGTGCAGTCCGACCCCGACACGCAACACGTGGCCGCCGCGCTCTCGGCCATGGAATGCATCGTGGTCCAGGACCTGTTCCTGAACGAGACCGCCAAGTACGCCCACGTCTTCCTGCCCGGCTCCTCCTTCCTGGAAAAGGACGGCACCTTCACCAATGCCGAGCGGCGCATCTCGCGCGTGCGCAAGGTCATGGAGCCCAGGAACGGCCTGGCCGACTGGGAGATCACCGCCGCCCTGTCCAACGCCCTGGGCTACCGCATGGATTACTCGCATCCCTCCGAGATCATGGAGGAAATCGCCCGGCTCACGCCCACCTTCTCCGGCGTGAGCTACGACAAGATCGAGCGCCTGGGCAGCCTGCAGTGGCCGTGCAACGACGAGGCGCCGGAAGGAACGCCCATCATGCACGTGGACGAGTTCGTGCGCGGCAAGGGGCGGTTCTTCATCACCAAGTACGTCCCCAGCGACGAGCGCAGCACGCGCAAATACCCGCTGCTGCTGACCACCGGCCGCATCCTGTCGCAATACAACGTGGGCGCGCAGACGCGGCGCACGCCCAACGTCATGTGGCATGGCGAGGACCTGCTGGAAATCCACCCGCAGGACGCCGAGGACCGCGGCATTTCCGACGGCGACTGGGTGGGCGTGAAAAGCCGCGCCGGCGAAACCGTGCTGCGCGCCCTGGTCACCGACCGCGTGCTGCCGGGCGTGGTCTACACCACCTTCCACTTCCCCGAATCCGGCGCCAACGTGGTCACCACCGACAGCTCCGACTGGGCCACCAACTGCCCCGAATACAAGGTAACGGCGGTACAGGCCGTACGCGTGACCCAGCCGTCGGAATGGCAGCAGCGCTGGTCGCGTTTCTCCGAAATGCAGCGCAAGCTGCTGCGCGAGCGCGCGCGGGAAAGCGAGGCGATCTGAACCATGGACACCGGCAACCTGGTACGCATGGCCAACCGCATCGGCGACTTCTTCGAGGCCATGCCGGACCGCGCCGAGGCGCTGGACGGCGTGGCCGGCCATATCCGGAAATTCTGGGAGCCCAGGATGCGCAGCCAGCTGCTCGACTTCCTGGCGCAGCACCCCGACGGCGACGCCGGAAACGTTCGGCTGCACCCCCTGGTGCTCGAAGCCGTCGCCGCCAACCGGGAGGCGCTGACGCCGGCATAGCAGGTACGACCGTCCATCCGCTTTGATATCCAGGAGACGCGGACGCCGGCACGCCGGCCACCGCGCATGGGGAAGGCAGCCCACGAAGGAGGAGACGATATGAGCGAGACCGCCGTACTGGACCTTCCCGGCCGCCGGCCGGGGTTACTCGACAAGGAACGGACCATTGCCGGCCCCGGCTACAGCCGGTGGCTGGTACCGCCCGCGGCGCTGGCCATCCACCTGTGCATAGGCATGGCCTACGGGTTCTCGGTCTTCTGGCTGCCGCTGTCCAAGGCGGTGGGCGGCGCCGCCCCGCTGGCCTGCCCGGCCGACATGAGCCTGGCCGCCGAGCTGTTCGCCACCGGCTGCGACTGGCGCATCTCTACCATGGGGTGGATGTACACCCTGTTCTTCGTCCTGCTGGGCTGCTCGGCCGCGATGTGGGGCGGCTGGCTGGAACGCGCGGGCCCGCGCAAGGCCGGCGTGGTGGCGGCGCTGTGCTGGTGCGGCGGGCTGGTGATTTCCGCTGCCGGCGTCTACCTCCACCAGATGTGGATGCTGTGGCTGGGCTCCGGCGTCATCGGCGGCATCGGGCTGGGACTGGGCTACATATCCCCGGTCAGCACGCTCATCAAGTGGTTCCCCGACCGTCGCGGCATGGCCACCGGCATGGCCATCATGGGCTTCGGCGGGGGCGCCATGATAGGCGCGCCGCTGGCCGACATGCTGATGCGCCATTACGCCACCGCCGCCTCGCCGGGCGTCTGGGAAACCTTCCTGACCATGGCGGCGATCTACTTCGTCTTCATGATGTCCGGCGCCCTGGCCTACCGCGTGCCGCCCACGGGCTGGCAGCCGGCCGGCTGGACGCCGCCCGCCGACCGCGCCGGCAACGCCATGATCACCAAGGGCCACGTGCACGTCAAAAAGGTGTGGGGCATTCCCCAGTTCTGGCTGGTGTGGTGGGTGCTGTGCCTGAACGTGACCGCGGGCATCGGCATCCTGGGCATGGCCTCGCCGCTGCTGCAGGAAGTGTTCGGCGGGCGGCTGATCGACCGCCCCGACCTGGCCTTCGGCGACCTCGACAAGGCGCAGCTGGCCGCCATCGCGGCGATCGCGGCGGGCTTCACTGGCCTGCTCAGCCTGTTCAACATCGGCGGGCGCTTCTTCTGGGCCAGCCTGTCGGACAAGATCGGGCGCAAGATGACCTACTTCGTCTTCCTGGTGCTGGGCTTCGCGCTGTACGCCTCGGTGCCCTGGATGGCCCATGCCGGCGCGCTGGCGCTGTTCGTGGGCGCCTTCTGCATCGTGCTGTCCATGTACGGCGGCGGGTTCTCCACCGTACCCGCCTACCTGGCCGACCTCTTCGGCACGCAAATGGTGGGCGCCATCCACGGCCGCCTGCTCACTGCGTGGTCGGCGGCGGGCATCTTCGGGCCGGTGCTGGTCAACTACATCCGCGAATACCAGCTGTCGCTGGGCGTGCCGCGGGCGCAGGTGTACGACATCACCATGTACATCCTGGCCGGCATCCTGGTGATCGGCTTCCTGTGCAACCTGGCCATCCGGCCGGTGCATCCCCGGCATTTCATGAACGACGAAGAGCTGGCCCGGGAAAAGGCGCTGGCCCACGAGCGCGCGGTGGCCGCCGAGGTGCAAGGCGACGCATCCTCCGCCTTCCGCACGCCTGCATGGATGATCGCCTTCGCCTGGGCCTGCGTGGGGTTGCCGCTGGCATGGGGCGTGTGGATCACGCTGCAGAAAGCGGCGCTGCTCTTTCACTGAGCGCCACCGATGCCGCCGGCCGCCACGCCGGCGGCATCGGGAACGCGTTCGCACCGGGCCGCCGCACGTATCGCCGGGCGCAGCGGCGGCCCGGCGCGAACGGCCCCTATCCGAAGGCCTCGGCCATGGTCTGCAGCCGGCCGGTGTCGGCGGCGTCGTAGCCGGCCAGCCGGCTCACGTAGCCGACGTAGTCGGCGCCGCGCATGATGCGCAGCAAGTCCTGCATGGCCGGCAGATCCAGCCCGGAGCGGCGGATCGCGAAAAAGTACCGTTCGCGCACCAGCGGGATGAAGTCCAGGCCGAAGCGCCAGGCCGCGGTCTCCACTCCCATGCCGGTATCGGCCATGCCGCTGGCGATATGGGCGGCGATGGCCATGTGCGTGAATTCGTTGGTTTCGTAGCCCTGAACCTGGTCGATGGACACGCCGGCCCGCTCCAGCATGAGGCCGACCAGGAAGCGCGTGCTCGAGCCGATCTGGCGGTTGACGAAACGCACGTCCGGGCGCGCGAGGTCCGCCATGCCGGCGATGCCCTTGGGGTTGCCGGGCATCACGAACAGGCCCGTGTTGCGCACCGCCAGGTGGATGAGCCGGTATTCGTGCGAGTCCAGCCACTGGGCATAGCGCGCCATGATGGGCGCCTCGAACTCGCCCAGCGGCACCTGGAAGCCGGCAAGGTCGCATTCGTGGCGCTCGAGCGAGGCCAGCGCCTCGATGGCGGTGCGATAGCGCAGCTCCAGGCCGGGCGCGCGCCCGGCCATGTGCTGCATCAGCGCCTCCACGGCGAAGCCGTGGCTGGCATGCAGGCGCAGGTGGGGGCCGTCCTCGGGCAGCAGCCGCGCCAGTTCCTCCTGCAATTCCGAGGCCAGGCTTTCCAGGGTCGGCATCAGGCGCGCGTCGATGCGCCGGTTGGCCCACAGCAGGCGCTGCGCAAAAGGAGACAGCTGCGTGCCCTGGCGCCGCCGGGTGATCAGCAGTTGCGTGCCGAAGACGCCCTCGAAGCGGCGCAGCACGCCCCAGGCGTGCCGGTACGACAGCCCGCAGGCGCGGCAGGCGCCGGCGATGTTGCCGGTGGCGTCGATGGCCGACAGCAGGGCCAGCATGTCCTGCAAGGGCACGGCCGGCTCTTCGGCGCTGGTCTCCAGCACCCATTGGGGGCGCAGCCCGATGCGGAATTTATATGTCATGTATTTCTTATTGAAGAGGCCGGACGGCTGGCCTAGAGTAAGGCCCTGCCTGGCACGGTGCCGGGCATACCGGCAATCATATATGCTTGCCCAGACATACTGAACCCTCTACGGCCCGCATGCTGCCCCGCGCTTCCGAACCTTCCGGCCTCCTCCCGGCCGGCCGCGCCATGGACACCCACACGGCGCGGTCCGTGCTGCGCGTGCGGGGCGGCCTGCGCCCGGCCGGGCCCAGCCGGGACGAGCTGGCCGAGGAAGTCCCCGTCGCACTGGAATACAACGGCATCTCGCACGCCACCATGATGGCCTCGCCTTCCGAGCTGGAAGATTTCGCGGTGGGCTTTTCGCTGACCGAAGGGATCGTGCGCGGCGTGCAAGACATCCGCGACGTGGAAATCGTGCCGGCCGACGGCGGCATCGTGGCCCGCCTGGAAATCGCCAGCGCCTGCCTGGCCGGGCTCAAGACGCGCCGGCGCGCGCTGGCCGGACGCACCGGCTGCGGGCTCTGTGGCGTGGAATCGCTGGAAGGCGTGCTGCAGGAGCTGCGGCCGCTGGCCGCCCCGCCGCGCCCGGTCGCGCTGGCGGCGGTACGCGGTGCCATGGCGGCCATGCGCGCGCGCCAGCGCCTGCACGACCTGACCGGCGCCACCCACGCGGCCGGCTGGGCGGATGCGGACGGGGAACTACACCTGGTGCGCGAGGACGTCGGCCGCCACAATGCCCTGGACAAGGTGGCCGGCGCGCTGGCGCGTGGCGGAACCGACGGCGCGGCCGGGCTGGCGGTGATATCCAGCCGCGCAAGCTTCGAGATGGTGCAGAAGGCGGCTGCGGCGGGCATCCCCGTGCTGGCCGCCGTGTCCGCCCCCACCGCCCTGGCGGTACGGCTGGCCGAGCGCGCCGGCATGGCGCTCATCGGCTTCCTGCGCCAGGACGACTGCACCCTGTACACCCACCCCGGCCACCTGCGCGGCTGAGGGGGCCCGCCAGCCGGGCGGGCGGGATCAGCTTTTCTTTTCTTCCTTGACGCGATAGACCAGCACGGCCGTCTGGGCCAGCGACAGCACCTTGGCGGTGACGCTGCCCAGCAGCAGGCGCGACAGGCCGCTGCGCCCGTGGCTGCCGATGAAGATCAGGTCGCAGCCGTGTTCCGCCGCGGCCTGCACGATGCCGTCGGCGACGTTGAAATTCGACACCGAATGGCTCTGCGCCTGCACGCCGGCGGTCTCGGCGCGGTCGAGCACGCCCTGCAGGTATTTCTGGGCCTGTTCGGCGGCGGCCTTTTCGTAGGCTTCGTCGGTGATGGCGTAGGCGGCGGCCATGCCGTCGAAGCCGATGGTGGCGGCGAAGGGTTGGGTGACATGCAGGGCGACGACTTCCGCGCCGACCGAGCGGGCGAAGCTGACGCCGGCGTTCGCCGCCTGGGCCGAGAGCGGGGAACCGTCCGTGGGGATCAGAATTTTCTTGAACATCGACCTGCTCCTGTTGAAGGGGATTTCTTATGCTAACGGAAAACCGCGGGGCCGGCGCCTGCACGCGCGGTTTGTTTGCGCAGGATCAAATCGCCTGCGCCCGGCTCAGGATTGCGGCGCCTTGGCCGCCCGGTAGAGGTGGGTACAGCGCGTGCCTGTACGGCAATAGGCCAGCACGGGCCCGGGCAGGGTGTCGAGCAGTTCGGCGAAGCGCGCCACGTCGGCCGGCGTCATGCCGCCGCTGACGACGGGCTGGTACTCGACCTGCAGGCCGGCCGCGCGCGCGGCCGCGGCGACGTCGGCCGCCGTGGGCTGGTCGGGGCCGCCCTCGTGGTCGGGACGGTTGATGATGACGCTCTTGTAGCCGGCGGCCGCCACGGCGGGCATGTCCTGCGGGCCGAGCTGGGGAGCGACGGCGAAATCGGGAGTCAGGGGATTGATGGGCGTGGCCACGGCGGCCTCCAGTCGGCTTGGGGAAAGGGATATCCTAGCGCATCAGCAGCCGCTCCAGCACCCGCCAGGCCTCGCGGCTCTCCGACATGGCCACCGAGAACCGCATGAAGGTCGAAGGCGCCTGGGACGGCGAGAACAGCGTGCCCGGGGCCAGCAGCAAGCCTTCGGCGGCGGCCGAGCGGGCCAGGGCCTCGGTGTCGCGGCCGCAATCGCCCCAGACGAACATGCCGGCGTTCGGCTCGTCGCGCACCTGCACGCCCAGCCGCGCCAGCTCCCGCAGGCAACGCGCGCGCGCCTGGTCGACCCGGACGCGCACCCGCTCGACGTGGCGGCGGTACTGGCCCTCGGCCAGCACCCGGTGCACCACGCGCTCGTTGAGCTCGGGCGTGGTCAGGCCGTCCAGCAACTTGAGGTCCGCCAGGCGCTGGATGCGCTCGGGTGAGGCCGCCACGTAGCCCACGCGCAGGTTGGCGGCCAGCGTCTTGGAATAGCCGCCGGCGAGCATCACCCGGTTCAGGCCGTCGAGCGCGGCCAGGCGCATCGGGTTGCCCGGGTGCAGGTCGCCGTAGGTGTCGTCCTCGACGATGGCGAAGTCGTGCCGCTCGGCCAGCCGCAGCACCTCGTAGGCCGCGCCTGCCGACAAGGTATGGCCGGTGGGGTTGTGCACGGCGGTATTGACGATGAACAGGCGCGGCCGGTGCCGGGCGGCCAGCCGGTCGAGCTGGGCGAGGTCAGGCCCGTCGGGGCGCCGCGGCACGCCCACCAGCCGCGCGCCGAAGGCCGCCAGCCGCCCGAAAATGACGAACCAGGCCGGGTCCTCGACCAGTACCGTGTCGCCCGGCCGCACCAGATGGCGGGCGATGAGATCCAGGCCGTGGGTCACCCCCGCGCAGGTCAGCAGGCTGCGTTCCGGGTGCGCCGGCACGCCCTCGGCCTGCAGGGTGGCGGCGATCTGCTGGCGCAGCGGCAGATAGCCTTGGGGCACCCCATAGCCCAGCAGGCTGGTGCGCGCCGAACGGCCCACCGCCCGCACCGCCGCATTGACCAGCTCCTCGTCCAGCCACGACGCGGGCAGCAGCCCGGCCCCGCCCGGCATGCCCGTGGGCGGGGATTCGCGGAACATGCTGCGCAGCAACCAGCCGATATCGACCCGCGCCGGCGCGGCCAGGGCCCCGGGACGGGCCTGCCCTGCGGGTGCCAGCTCGGGTTCGCTGCGCGCGCGCACGAAGAAGCCCGCGCCCCGGCGAGATTGCGCCAGGCCGCGCGCCACCAGGCGGTCGTAGGCCTCGACCACCGTGAAGCGGCTGACCCCCGCCTGGTCCGCCATCGATCGTATGGATGGCAGGCGCGTGCCCGGGCGCAGGCCGTGGTCGCGGATGCGCCGCGCCAGGTCGTCGGCGATCTGCTCGGCCAGGGTGACGTCGGCCTGGCGCACGGGACGCCAACCGGAAGACGGGGCGGGATCGGAAACGACTGTCATGGCGGCAGCTCCAGGCCAGTTCCACAATTGACATGAATAAGTGTACCGGTACTGTATCAGTCACGGCGCGTAGAGTGGCAAGCTCCCATCCCTGCTTCGCGCAAGCCGCCTCCGCCATGTCCGCCTATGCCCCGCTGGCGCTGTTCGCCCTGGTGTCGTCGATTACCCCCGGTCCCAACAACCTGATGCTGGCCGCTTCCGGGCTGACCTTCGGGTTCCGCCGCAGCGTGCCGCACATGCTCGGGGTTACCGGCGGCTTCATGGCCATGCTGGTCGCGGTGGGCTGCGGCCTGGGCACGCTGTTCCTGCGGTGGCCGCCGGCCCATGCCGCGCTGCAGGCGGCGGGGTCGCTGTACCTGCTCTGGCTCGCCTGGCGCATCGCGCGCGCCGGCCCCGTGGCCGGCGGCGCGGCTGCCGGCCGGCCGTTCACCTTCCTGCAGGCCGCCGCCTTCCAGTGGGTCAACCCCAAGGCCTGGGTCATGGCCGTGGGGGTGGTGGCCGCCTATACCCCGCCCGCCGGCTTCTATGCCAATCTGGCGGTAGCGGCGCTCATATGCGGCGCGGTGAACCTGCCCAGCATCGGCGTCTGGACGGCCTGCGGCAGCGCCCTGCGGCAGGCGCTGCGGCGCCCGGCGGCCGTACGCGCCTTCAATCTGGCGATGGCGCTGCTGCTGGTGGCTTCGCTCTACCCGGCGGCGCGCGATGCGCTGCGCGCAGCGCTGCCGTGAAGCCGGGATGCCTGCCCGGGCTGCTGCGGGAAATCGGCCGCTACTTCTGCGGATCGGCGCGGTCGCGCTGGCGCCAGCGTGCCCGGCTCGCGGAGCTGGAGGCGCGGCTACTGGCCGACGTCGGATTGCGCCGCGAGGGGCGCGCAAGCATCGGGAGCATCCCCGCCGCCGATACGCCGGCCCGTCCCGCCGCCGCCTCGACGGGAACCCGGCCGGCGGGCGCGGGTCTGATCCGGGGTGAAGAATGCCTCTAACCCGCCGCGGACCCTGCGCCGCGCCCTGGCCGCGCTGGCGCTGCTGGCCGCGGCGGCGGCCGGCTGCTCGCAGTGGGACGCCTGGCAGCGCCAGGCCATCTTCGCGCCGCAGACGCAATCCCGCTACTGGTGGCGCGAGCCCGCGCCGGGCACCGAGGTCTACGACCTGGCGCTGGGCGAAGGCCAAGCCGTGCGCGCCTGGTACCTGCCCCACCGGGACCCTGCCGCGCCCACCGTCCTGTATCTGCACGGGGCGCGCTGGAACCTGAACGGCAGCGCCTTCCGCATCGAGCGCTGGGCCGACCTGGGCGTCTCGGTACTGGCCATCGACTACCGCGGCTTCGGCGATTCCACCCCGCGCCTGCCCTCCGAACACAGCACGGCCGAAGACGCCGCAGCCGCGCTGCGCGAGCTGGCCCGCCGCCAGCCCGACCCGGCGCGCCGCTTCATTTACGGCCACAGCCTGGGCGGGGCGATCGCGCTCGAACTCGCCACCCGGCCCGGGCTGCCGCCCTTCGCCGGCCTGGTGCTGGAATCCACGTTCACCAGCATCGGGGACATGGCCGCCACCACGCGCTGGGGCTGGATCCCCGGCCTGAGCCTGGCCGTCACCCAGCCCTTCGATTCGCTGCGCAAGGCCGGGAGGCTGACCACGCCGGTCCTGTTCCTGCACGGCACCGCCGACCGGGTGGTGCCCCCCGCCATGAGCGACGAGCTGTTCCGGGCCGCGCGCCGGGTCGACCCGGCGCTGCGGCGGCTGGTGAAGATACCGGGGGCATCCCACTCCGGCGCGAGCCGGGCCGGCGCGGCCTACGACGACGCGGTCAAGGGCTTCCTGCGCGACGCTTCGGCCGCCTATCCGGCGCAGCCGGGCGAAACGGGGTAAACCGGTCCCGGGGCTGCCCCGGGCCTGTCCCCGCCGCCTCGCGGGCCATGCGGGCGGGCTGGGGAACCGGGCCCACGGGCGACGGCCGCGGCAGGGCTGGGACCGGAATGGCAGGGATGGCCCCTGACCCTATAGCGCCCGCTTCCAGGTACGCAGCGGAATGCAGGTCTGCAGGCGGTGGACGGCGCGGTCGATGAGAGCGGGGTGCAGTTCGTGGCCGACGGCGGCCGCGATGTCCAGGGTGGCGTCCCCCTGCAGGGCCGCCAGGCGCGCATAGGCCTCTTCGGAATGCGAGGCCGGCATGAGGCGGTCGTCCTGTCCGTGAAAGAAATGCAGGGTGGTGAATTCCGGCGCCCTGTCCGGCAGCCGGGCATAGCGGCCGGAAAACGCCAGCACGCGCCCGGCCAGGCCATCGTGGGCGGCGCAGAGCTCCAGCGCCACGATGGCGCCCTGGGAAAAGCCGATGAGGGCAGTATCGGGCGGCAGCAGCTTCAGGCGGTCCTGCTCCCGGCGGATCAGCTCGAGGAGGTCCGGCAGCACGAGCGCGACGCGCTCCCGGCGGTTGCTATCGTCCACGCCGGCGCGGGAGAACCACTGCCGGGTCTGCGGCCCTTTGTCGTAGGGATGCGGCGCTTCCGGCAGCAGCATGGCGGCGGCGGGAAAGTAATGGCGCAGGACCAGGGCCATCGGCAGCATGCTGGAGGCCGTCTGGCCCATGCCGTGGAGCATGACGAACAATTGCCGCGGCGCGCCCTGCTCGGGCAGCAGCTCGATGACCGGCGGACGGGACGCTTCCATGGGCGGACCTGGGACGAAACGGACGGCCCTAGGATATCAGTTGGCCTGCACGCAGGGGCGCTTTTCCGGCTCCCGGCCATTGCCCGCCCACAAATCCTGATTTTTAGGAACCGGATCCTATAAAATGTCCTATACTGCCCGGACGCGGCGGGAATCGGGGCCGTGACCGCCCTCCCGGAGCGCCTCGCCGACCCGGATTCTGCGGCCGGTGGCCGGATCGCCGCGGGACCGGCAACCGGCCTGCGGGCAGCGGGCGTGATATCTTTGCATCCCAAATCCTGGGAACAAAGAGCGACATGGACAAGACCCTACTGAAAGGCCTGATGGTGTTGGAAGCCGTGACCGACGTGCAGGACCAGCCGCGCACCATAGACGAGCTCGCCGCCCGGGTCGGCCTGACGCGCAGCAATACGCACCGCACGCTGCAGACCCTGATGCACGCCGGCTACGTCACCAAGGACGAAGGCACGGGCACCTACCGCGGCACGCTCAGCCTGTTTGCCCTGGGCGTGCGCCAGCTGGTGCTGTTCGACGTGCGCAAGTTCGCCCCGCCCTTCATGCGCGAGCTGGCCGACCAGACGGGCGAGACCGTGCACCTCTCGGTGCTCGACGGTATCGACGTGGTCTATATCGACAAGATCGACAGCCCCCAGCCCATACGCGCCTATTCCATGATAGGCGGGCGTGCGCCCGCCTACGCCGTGGCCACCGGCAAGGTCCTGCTCGCGCACCAGCCCGATGGCTACGTCGACCGCCACGCCAGCCTGCTGCAGCCGCACACCGCCGCCACCATGGGCTCGCTGCCCGTGCTCAAGGAAGAGCTCGCGCGCATCGCCCGGGTGGGCTACGCCGTGAATCGCGGCGAATGGCGCGACGGCGTCGGCGGCCTGGCGGCGACCGTCTTCAACGGCCTGGCACAGCCCGTGGCGGCGCTGGGCATTTCCGGTCCGCTGGACCGCCTGGGCACCGCCCGCGTCAAGCAGCTGGCGCCGCTGGTCGTCGACTATGCCGGCAAGATATCCCAGTCCATGGGCTATCGCCGCGGCTACTTCGGCGAATCGGTCTAGGGCCGGCATTTCTTTCCCTCTTTTCCATCGATACTCCCAGAGGCCAGAACCCATGACTCCCACCTCAGCCCTGAAAGGCATCACCGTCCTCGAAATCTGCAACGTCGCCGCCGGCCCCTTCTGCGGCATGCTGCTGGCCGACATGGGGGCGGACGTGATCAAGGTCGAAAACCCCGAAGGCGGCGACACGCTGCGCAGCTGGCCGCCGATCACCGACGGCTACAGCGAGAACTTTGCCTCGCTCAACCGCAACAAGCGCTCGATCACCCTCAACCTGAAGGACCCGGCCGACCAGGAACTGGCCCGCGAGCTGGCCGCCCGGGCCGACGTCCTGATCGAGAACAACCGCCCCGGTGTCATGAACCGCCTGGGCCTGGGCTACGAGGCGATGCGCGCCGTCAACCCCCGGCTGGTGTACTGCTCGATCTCGGCCTACGGGCAGAGCGGCCCGCGCGCCCAGGAAGGCGGCTTCGACCTCACCATCCAGGCCATGAGCGGCATCATGAGCATCACCGGCGAGCCCGGCAGCGCCCCCGTCAAGTGCGGCGTGCCGTTGGCCGACTTCGCCGCCGGCCTGTACGCGGCCTACTCGATCGTCTCGGCGCTGCGAGCGGTCGAGCGCGAGGGCGAAGGCACCCACATCGACGTGCCCATGCTGGGCGCGACCCTGGGCATCGCCGCGCTGCAGACTTCCGAATACTTCGGCAGCGGCAAGGACCCGGTCAAGCTGGGCTCGGCGCACCCGCGCAACGCGCCCTACCAGGCCTTCCGCGCGCGCGACGGCTATTTCGGCATGGCGGCCGGCAACAATGCACTGTGGAAAAGCGTGTGCGCCACCGTGGGACGCGAGGACCTGGTGGCCGACGAGCGCTTCACCAACCCGACGCTGCGGGCCCGCCACCAAACGGAGTTGCGCGAGATCCTGGAAGGCATTTTCGCCGGCGCCGACTGCGAGCATTGGCTGGAGCGCTTCCGCGCCGCGGGCGTGCCCTGCGCGCCCATCAACACCTATTCGCAAGTGCTGGCCGACCCCCAGGTGGCCCATATGGAATGGGTGCAACCGCTCGAACTGCCCAACGGCGTGAAGACCCGCACCTTCGGGCTGCCCGTGCAGTTCGACGGCAAGAGCACGCCGGTGCGCATGCGCCCGCCCGGCCTGGGCGAGCACAACGACGAGATCCTGGCGCCGCTGCGCGCCGGCAAGGACAAGGTGCAGGCATGAGCGCCCGGCCGCAAGAAGACACCCAGGCCGCCGGCAGCCTGGTGCGCATCGACACCCAGGGAAGCTGCCGCACCGTCTGGCTGAACCGGCCCGAGAAAATGAACGCGCTGTCCGCCGGGCTGGTGGAAGCGCTCATCGACGCGGTCGACGCCGCGCATGCCGACGGCATGCAGGCGCTGGTGTTCCGTGGCGAAGGCCGCAATCTCAGCGCCGGCTTCGACTTCGGCGACGTCGACACCCAGAGCGAAGGCGACCTGGTGCTGCGCTTCGTACGCATCGAGACGCTGCTGCAGAAGATCGCCGCCTCGCCCTGCCTGACCGTGGGCCTGGCCCACGGCCGCAACTTCGGCGCAGGCGTGGACCTGTTCGCCGCCTGCAAGCTGCGCTGCGCCACCCCGGACAGCAGCTTCCGCATGCCCGGCCTGAAGTTCGGCCTGGTGCTGGGCACCCGCCGCTTCGGCGCCATCGTCGGCCGCGAGAAGGCGCGGGAAATCCTGGAGCAGGCGCGGGCCTTCCCGGCCGAGGAAGCCAGGAACATAGGCTTCGTGCACCGGCTGGCCGACATCGCGCAATGGCCCGAAGTGACCGAAGAGGCGGCGCGCACCGCCGGCGCCCTGGACGACGCGACCCGCGCGCGCCTCTACCTCGCGCTGGACAGCCTGCAATCGGACGCCGACATGGCCGACCTCGTACGCTCGGCGGCCGAGCCGGGGCTGAAGGCCCGCGTAGCAGCGTATCTCAAGGCTGCCCGGGGCTGATCCCGGCGGCCGGCGCGGGGCTGTCGCCGCCCCGCGCGCCGGCCGGGCGCCGCATCCGCAGCGGCGCCAGCCGTATCACGAATGCACCGTGCCGCCGTCGACGTTGATGATCTGCCCGTTCACGTAGCTGGACGCCGGGCTGCACAGGAACTCCACCACCGTCGCCACTTCCCGCGGCTCGGCGAAGCGCCGGATGGGGATCTCCGCCATCAGCTTGTCGCCGCGGTCGCCGATCAGCTGCCGGGTCATGGGTGTCAGGATGATGCCTGGCGCCACCGCATTGACGTGCACCACCGGCGCGAAGCGGCGCGTCATGGCGCGCAGCATCCCGGCGATCGCGCCCTTGGAAGCCGAATACGCGATGCGGTCCAGACCGCCGCGGCGGAAGGCCAGCGAGCAGGCGAACACCAGGCGGGCGGGCTCTTCGGCCGTGCCCGGGCAACGGGCATGCAGCAGGCGGCCCAGCTGGTAGCCGTTGCGCACGTTCGCCGCCATGGTGGCATCGAATAGCGACAGGTCGCCCAGGTCTTCGGGGTCCGGCAGGGAAATGCCGGCCAGGTGCACGACCGCGTAGGGCCTGGGACCGTCTTCCAGCGCGCGGATGCAGGCGTCCTGGCCGGACAGGTCATTGACCTGCAGCGTCAGGCGGCCGGAGTCGCCCAGGGCGCCGCGGGCGCGCTCCAGCGCCTCGGCCGACAGGTCCGCGAGGCGCACGCTGGCGCCGGCCTGCAGGAACACCTTGGCGGTCTCGACGCCAATGCCGCCTGCGCCGCCGGTGATGAGAATGGTCTTGCCGGAGTAGAAGCTCATGGAGAAACCTCGGATGGAAAAATGCGGCGCCGGCCGCAAGGGTCCCGCACCGCCCTCGGCACCGCACCACGCGATGCCCTTGCCCTGCCAGGGCCGGCCCGGAGAGAAGGCGTCACAGGCCCAGTCCGCCGAAGAAATCCAGAATCTCCGCGACGGCATAGTCCGGCCGTTCGAACGCGACGAAATGGCCGGCCCCTTCGACTACCTTGAAATCGAAATCGCTGAAGTAATCGCCCAGCCGGTCCCCGAAGCCGGGCAGCAGCACGGGGTCGCTGGCGCCCCAGCGTATGCGGGCAGGCACCCGGATCGGGGGCATTTCCGGCGCCCCGTCGCGGATCAGGCCTTCGCGGAAGGCCTGCATGGCCTTGTACCAATTGAAGCCGCCCTGCATATTGCCCGGCTGCATGTAGTTGTCCACCCACGCATCCAGGTCGCTGTCGAAGGTTCCGGGAACATGGCACCAGTGGTCCAGGCAGTAGCGCAGGTATTTCTCGCAGTTCTCGCGCCGCTCGGTCAGCCATTGCGCCGTCCAGGGCAGCTGGTTGAAATACTGGTACCAGGATTCGCGCACCACCTCGGCATCCGCCCAGCGCCGGCCGATGCCGGGATACGGGCAATCGAAGAAGAACAGGCCGCCTACCCGCTCCGGCCGCATGCGGGCGTAGCCCTGCGCGATGTTGGCGCCGGAATCGTGGCTGACCAGGCCCACTTTCTGCAGTCCCAGCGTGTCGACGAGCGCGGCCAGGTCCTGGATGTGATGCTCCAGCGTATAGCTTTCCAGGGCCTCGCCGGCCGGCTTCTCGCTCATGCCGAAGCCCCGCAGGTCGTAGGCGATGACGTCGTACGAGCGGGCCAGCGGGGCGATGATCTTGCGCCAGGTGCGCCAGAATTCCGGCCATCCGTGCACGAGCAGCAGGGGAAAGCCCTGCCCCTGCCGCACGTAGTGCAGGCGCACGCCGTTGGCCTGCACGAACTCGTGCCGCCAGCTCTCGGCCCCGCCGGCGGCCGGGCCGCCTTGCGGGGAATCGCCGGATCCGGCCGCGGCCGGGCCTTGCGTACGCGCCGCGGAGTCCATCACGCCATCTCGCTCGCGATGGTCTGGAAATTCTGCTCGCGCAGCAGGCGCCAGACCTGCATGCGGAATTCGACGAAGCTGGGCAGGTCCATGACCTCTTCGATGCGGCTGTACTGCGCCCAGTTTTCCGCCTTGCGCGTGGTGGCCACGTCGATGTCCGCGACGATGGCGCCCCCGTTGCGGCTCATCACCACGATCCGGTCGGCCAGGTAGACCGCCTCTTCCACCGCGTGGGTGATGAACACCACCGTGCGGGGCGCCAGGGAGCACAGGCGCAGCAGCTCTTCCTGCATGACGGTGCGCGTCTGGGCGTCCAGCGCGCCGAACGGCTCGTCCATCAGCAGGACTTCCGGCTCCAGCGCATAGCTGCGCGCGATCGCCACGCGCTGCTGCATGCCTCCGGAAAGCTGGTGGGGATAGGCGTCTTCGCGGCCCTGCAGGTTCATCAGCTGCACGTAGTGCCGCACCCGCTCGGCGCGCTCGGCCTGCGGCATGCCCTTGCAGCGCAACCCGAAGCCGATGTTCTCGGCCACGGTCTTCCAGGGGAACAGGGCGAACTGCTGGAAGACTACGGCCCGGTCGGGCCCGGGGCCCGACACTTCGGTGCCGCCCACCAGGACCTGCCCGGAAGTCGGGTCGTCCAGGCCCGCGGCCAGGCGCAGCATGGTGGTCTTGCCGCAGCCCGACGGCCCCACGATGGCCACGAACTCCTGGTTCCGGATGTGCAGGTCGATGCCGTGCAGCACGGCATTGGGTTCGCCGTTGCGCATGAACACGCGTTCGACGTCGATGAATTGGATGTCACTCATTCGCTTATCTCCTTGGGATGCCCGCGGCACCCCTATGCGCTTTCCCGCAGGACGAGTTCGAAACCCACGTCGTGCACGGGCTGCTCGATCGTCTCTCCCCGCAGCTTGCGCAGCACCAGGTCCGCCGTGCGGCGCCCGATCTCGCGCTGGCGCACGTTGACGCTGGTCAGTTGCGGCCGTATGGCCCGGCCGAGCGGCGTGTCGTCGAAACCTGCGATCGCCACGTCCTGCGGCACCCGGATGCCCAGCGTGGCCGCCTCCAGCACGAAGCCCGCGGCGATCATGTCGGAGGCCACGAAAAGCGCCTGCGGCCGTCCCTTGCCCTCGGGCATCTCGTGGAATTCGCGGGCCAGTTCCGCCCCGCTTTCCAGTTCCATGGGCGCGGACCCGATCCACGCCTCGTTCGCGGGCAGGTTGGCCTCGGCCAGGGCCTGCCTGAAGCCGTCTTCCCGGCTGCGGGTGCGTTCGTTGTCGGTCTGGGTGCCGCCGCGATAGCCCAGCCGCTTGTACCCCTTGCCGATGAGATAGCGGGTCATTTGCAGGCCCGCCTGGAAATTGGAGAACCCCACCGCCATGTCGATGGGCTCGGGCCCGACGTTCCAGGTCTCGACCACCGGCATCCCGGCCTTGCGCAGCAGCATGCGGGTCGCCCGGGTGTGGGTGAACCCCGTGAGCACGACCGCGTCGGGCTGGTAGCCCAGCAGGCCGCGCAGCAACTGTTCCTCGCGTTCGGCACAGTACCCGCTGTGGGCGATGATCAGGGAAAAACCGTTCTCCCCCAATACGTCGTTCATGCCGTGTATGGTTTCCGCGAACACGGAGTTCGCGATATTGGGCAGCAGCAGCGCGATCAGCTTGCTGCCGCGGCGCGACAGGGCCCGCGCGGTGAAGTCCGGCACATAGCCGAGCTCCGACACGGCCCGCAGGACCGCCGAGCGCGTCTGCTCGGTCACGGACGGATGGTTGGACAGCACCCGGGACACCGTGATGGGGGAAACGCCGGCATGCAAGCCGACGTCCCGCATCGTCAGCGAGCTCCTGGGCTTCTTCATTGCCCGAAGCCGCTGCGGATGACCTTCATGAAATTCTCCGCCACCGCGCGGCCGTCCCGGAAGCGCTCTTCCCAAATGGCCAGGCCGTCGGCATGGTCGCTGGCCAGCTTCTGGCGGGAAAAGGCCTCCACGCCCACCAGCCCCCGGTAGCCCAGCTCGGCCGCCCGCCGCGTCCACGCGACCAGGTCGAGCGAACCCTCGAACGCATCGCCGCGGTGGCTCTGGTCCAGCTCCAGGTAGCCCAGGCGGGGCAGGGCCAGCTCGATCATTCCCAGGGGATCCGCTTCCTCGATACTCATGTGGAAGGTATCGATATGCAGGCAGACGTTGTCGTGCCCGACGTCGTCGAGGAAGCGCAGGCCGCGCGTCACGTTGTAGAGCAGCGGCGTCTCGTAGCGGTTCACCACCTCGAGCGCCAGGCGCACGCCGGCGCCGGCCGCATGCTCGGCCACCTCCCGGATGCAGGCGGCGGCATGGCGCCAGGCATCGTCGGAAAGCGGACGGGCGGCCTTGCCCAGGGGACCATACAGCACGCCGTTGATCTGCCTGGACCCCATGTCGCGGGCCAGGCCGACCGCCTGCTTCAGGTGCGCCATGCCCCGGGCCCGCTCGTCGGGATCGGAGCTGCCGATGTCCTTGCCCGGGGACAGGCCGCAGGTATTCAGGGGCTGCAGGCCGTGGCTCTCGAACGCCTTCGCCAGGCCGGCGGGCTGGATGTCCGAAAAGTTGCGCAGGGGAACCGCGACATGGCTGTAGCCGAGGCCCGCGGCGTCGGCCAGCGTGGGCCGGATGCCCTCGGGGGTCCAATCGGCGCCCCAGACGGCGGCATGGATGGCGGCGGGCACGGGCGTCGTCACTTGGCGGCTCCCGCCGATTCCGCGAACAGGGCGCGCACCGGCTCCAGCGCCTCGGGTCCGAAGACTTCGCCGATGGCCTCGCCGGGGTCGCCGCGCATGGTGTAGCCACCGTCCACCGGAATCACCGTGCCGGTGATGAACCCGGACGCCGGCAGGGCCAGGAAGGCGATGGCGTGGCCCACTTCCTGGGGCAGCCCCCACCGGCCGGCCGGCGCCCGGTCCGCGTATTGTTCGTAATCCAGCATTCCCGCCTCCAGACGCGCTTGCAGCGTCTCGGTGAGAATGTACCCCGGCGCGACGGCATTGACCGTGATGCCCTTGCGGGCCACTTCGACGGCCAGGGATTTGGTGAATCCGTTGATCGCGTGCTTGGCGATGGCGTAGCCGCTGCGGGAAGGCAGCCCCAGCAGGCCCAGCACGGACGAGATATTGATGATGCGCCCGAAGCCGCGGGCGGCCATGCCCGGGATCGCGGCCTGGCTGCACAGGAAAGCGCCGCGGACGTGGATATCGAACATCTTCTGGACGTCGGAAACCGGCATGTCCTGCACGAACGACAGGCGCGGCGTCATGATGCCGGCGCAGTTCACCAGTATGTCGATTTGCCCCAGCGACCGTTCGCAGGAAGCGACGGCGGCCTTCACGGCGGCTTCGTCCGCGACGTCGGCCGCGGCCGATGCGCAGTCCACCCCGAAGCGCTGCGCGAGCGCGCGCGCCGCCTGCTCCGCCCGGGCCGGGTCCAGGTCGACGATGGCGACAGTCGCTCCCCGCCGCGCGCATTCCGCCGCGCTCGCAAAGCCTATGCCCTGGGCGCCGCCCGTGACCAGGCAGGCCAGGCCCTTCAGGCTGTCCGTCCCTACCGTATTCATTCGATTCTCCATCAAGGACTTCGGACGGCTGCGCCGGTGCGCGGCCTCAACCGCGCACCGGTGCAGCCGGCTCGGGTGGACTACAGTGCGCCGGGCTCGCCTTCGGCGAAGGCCTTGAGCTTGGGATGGCTATTGATGTACTCGAGCACGGCCGGGTTGATATAGGCCTTGGGGTCCAGCACCTTGGGAATCACGCCGGCCTTGTTGAAGAACTGGGCCAGGTTGGTGCTTTCCTTGTCGAGATAGGATTCGCCCTTGGAGCGGTCAAACACTTCGAGCTGCTTGGCCAGGTCCCAGTAGTCGCGGGTGTCCACCTCGCCTTCCATTTCCTCGGGGGAAAGGCTGACGCCGCCCTTGTCGTAGAACTTCTGCATGGCTTCCAGGGTCGTCTTGCGATCCGTGGCCATGACCTTCATGCCGCGCAGCATCATGGCGGTGAACCGCGCGACGGTTTCCATGTTCTGCTCCAGGTACTCCTTGCGCACGACCATGTTGCCGGTAACCAGCACGCCGGCGCTCTTGCCGTCGCACAGGAGCTTGCCGCCGTTCTTTTCCATGCGGGCGAAGTGGGGATACCAGATCGCCCCCACCGGGATGTCGCTGCCCTTGAACGCATCCACGATGGCGCCGGGCGCGATATTCACGGGCTGCAGATCGCCGGGCTTGAGTCCCAGCTGCGCGAAGCACGCCTGGGCGGCGTAGTCCGAGGTAGAGTTGGCGGGCGCCAGGTACTGCTTGCCCTTGAGCGCCTTGACCGGGTCGGCCTTGATCGCGTCGTACTCGCTTTCGCGGGCGACGACGCCGTTGGCCCTGGAATCGTCGATCAGGATCAGCACGGTCTGCAGGCCGAACCGGGACGCACCCAGCAGCGAGGGCGGCCCGCCCATCAGGCCGATATCCCAGGTCTTGGACGGGACCGCGGCCACTTGCTGGGCACCTGCCACGAACGAAGTCATGTTGCCCGGCTTGAGGCCGGCGTCGGCCCACCATCCCGCGTCCTCGGCGAGCTGCAGCGGAATGCCGTGGATGGTGACCTGGTAGCTGACGTTGACCGGGGTGGGGTCGGCGGCCGCGGCCGGCGCGCACGCCAGGGCCAGCGCCGCGGAAAGCGTGACGCCGGACAGGAATGCGGTATTTCGGATCTTTGTTTCTTTCTTCATGGGCGTCTCCCTGAGATAGTTGTAGCCGCGCGGCATGCCGCAGCCACGAGGCTCAAACGGCGGCTGCCCCCAACCGGCGTTGAACGAATCGCTCGAAACGGCCGAACAGCCAGTCGAGCAGCAATCCGACCAGGCCGATTGCAAGCATGCCGGTCAGAACGATGACGATGGTGCGGTTCATCTGCCCGCGCACCATGATGTAGGCGATACCCGAGCTGGCGACGATGAGTTCGGCGCCGACCAGGGACTGCCAAGCGTTGCCGGCCGCCACGCGCAATGCCGACACGATGGACGGCACGGCGCTGGGCAGGATGACCGACAGCAGGATGCGCAGGCTCTTGGCGCCCAGCATGCGCGCCGCTTCGAGCAGCCGCTTGTCCGCCAGGCGGGCCCCGCCATAGGCGCCGATCACGCAGGCCGGGAACGCGCCGGCGAAGATGATCAGGACCGGGCCTCCGTAGCCCGTGCCGAACCACAGCACGGCGAAGGGCACCCAGGCGATCGGCGCGATGAATCTCAGCACGTTGAAGGCCGGCTTAACCAGCGCGTCCAGGTACTGGAACCAGCCCATGGCCAGCCCCAGAGGAATGCCTATCAGCACGCTCAGGCCGAACCCGGCCCCGAAGCGGGCCATGCTCGCCGCGAGGTGTTCCTGCAGCGTGGAACCCGCGAAGGGCTCGTGCGTCATCGATACGAAGCGCTCCAGGACGGCCAGCGGGGTCGCCAGCGTGCTGGGGTCGGCGATATACAGCGATGCCGCGTACCACAGGGCGATGAAGGTGCCGATACCCAGCACCCCCAGCCAGCGCCGCTGCGGAACGTCCGAGGCCAGCATCGCGCGGCGCGGCGCCCGGCGGGCGGCGGGCCGGACAGATTCTCGACTCATCTCGTCCTCCATCGCATCAATCGGCTTTCCACCCAATCCAGGAGCAGGCTGCTCGCTATGCCGAGCACCGCCACCGTCGCCATCCCGACCACGATCATGCCGGGGTAGACATCGTCCTTGGCCGCCGTGAGCACCCTGCCGACGCCCCAGATGGCGCCCAGCAGCTCGGCGGCCACGATCACGGTCCAGGACGTCTGCAGCGCCAAGCGCAGGCCGATGGCGATGTGCGGCATGGCTCCGGGCAGAATGACGTGCCACAGCCAATTCCATCCGCGCGCGCCGTTGACCCGCGCGGCGGCCAGCAAGGTGCGGTCGATCTGCGTCACGCCCGTCGTCGTATTGATGACCAGCGGAATCGAGGCGGCCAGCGCCATCACGAACAGCTTGGAGTTGTCGCCCAGGCCGAACCACAGCAGGGCCAGGGGAATCCACGCCAGGGGCGGCACCGGACGCAGGAAATTGAACACCGGGGCGAGGAAATCCCGCCAGAACGCCGACAGGGCGATCAGCAGGCCCAGCGTCAGCCCGATGGCGACGGCGAGCAGGAACCCCCTGAACACCAGCCAGCTGCTGGTGGCGACGTGCTTGAGCAGGTCGCCGCCCGCATAGTTACCGAAGGCGATCTGCTGCAGCGACTCCAGGAACGCGCTCGGATCGGGGAACAGGGCGGTGTCGACCCAGTGCGTGACGTCGGTGGCAAGCCACCACAGCACCAGCCAGGCCACGGCCGAGCCGACGCCCAGCATGCGCAGCCGCAGGGGGGAGGCGGGTTTCATGCCGGCGTCCCTACCCGACGTCCGCCGGCGCCCCGGCGCTCTGCCGCACCCCGCCGCGCTTCCAGGCGGCGGCCAGGCGCTCGTAGCGGGCCACCAGGTCACGTTCGAAGGCCGCGTCGTCGGTGCGGCCGGCCAGCCAGTCCGCCGCCGGCTCCATGAACAGCGTGCGCCCGACCGCAAAGCCCTGGATGAACGGCCGATCGCGGTTGGCCTGCAGCGCCGCGGCCAGGTCTTCGGGAGAGCGGCCGCCGCCCAGCAGCAGGATGCCGCGGCATTGCGGGTTGTCTTCCAGGATGGCGCGCTCGATGGGATCCCAGGCGGAAGCGGCGCTGAAGGCGGGCAGCTTCCACCAGTCGGGCTTGACGCCCAGCGACTGGATGGCGCGGATGCGCTCGACCACCAGGGCGGCGTCGGCCTCGGTGTCGGGATGCACCAGTTCCAGCAGCAGCTCGATCTCGTACATGGACGTGGCCGCGTAGAGCTCGCGCAGGCGCTCGTTCTGCAGCTCGCGCGTGGCGTCGTCCTCGCGCGGCACCAGGCACTTGACGATCTGATGGCGCGGCCACTGGGCCAGCAGCACGCCGGCGGGCTTGTCGTCGCAGAAGCGCAGCGGCGCGGGGCCGGTGCGCTCGATCTTGCGGCCCACCCAGGGGATGTCGGCGCCGACCCGCAGCAAGGCGTCCTCGCCCTCGGCGTCGTCGAACAGCACGCCCAGTTCGGGATGGCCCGGCGCCAGCCGCAGCGCGACGTCGGCGATCAGGCTCTTGAGCCTGGGGATGCTGCGCTCGGGCGCCCTGGGCAGGGCCTCGAAGGGCGCCACGTGGTCCGCCGCCATGATCAGCAGCGGCGAGGGACGCGGCCGGCGGGTGGTGGCGCGGTGCAGGTAGGCCAGGGTGTCGCTGCGGTGCAGGGCATGCACGCGCTGGCCCTCGGCCAGGAACCACTCCAGCTCGACGGCAGTCGGCGAAGCCGGCGAGCAGCCATGGCGCGAAACCACCAGGGCGCCCGTGGCGTTGCCGCGCCGGCAGCATTCGGACCAGGGCATGTCGCGCAGCCAGCCGGACAGGAAGCCGGACAGGAAGCCGTCGCCTGCGCCCACCACATTGAAGACCTCGACCGGGAAGCCCGGGCCGACCACGCCGTCTTCCAGGGAATCGGGAATCTCCCCCGGGAAGACCACGCAGCCCGCCGCCCCTCGCTTGAGCACCAGAGGCGCCGCAGTCAACTTGCGCAGGGCGCGCAGGGCCTGGATGGTATCGGTGTCACCGCCGGCGATGTGAATTTCCTCTTCGGTGCCGACGACCAGGTCGCAATCGGCCAGGAAGCGCTGGCTGGCGCGGGTGACGGTGTCGGAGTCCACGTAGCGGCTTTCCCCGCCGTCGCGCGCCACCAGGCCCCAGAACACCGGCCGATAGTCGATGTCGAAGATCACCTTGGTGCCGCGCGCCTTGGCGCGGGCGATGGCCGTGGCGATATTGCCGGCGGCGTGTTCGGTCGTGAGGTGCGAGCCGGACACCAGCAGGGCGGTGGCCGAGCCGATGTAGTCTTCCGTGTAGTCTTCCGGGGAGATCGCCATGTCGGCGCAGTTCTCGCGGTAGTGCAGCAGCGGGAAGGTGTCCTTGTCGCGGATGGACAGGAAGGCCACGGCGGTCAGGCGGGCCGGGTCGGGCACGACGTGGCGCGTATCCACGCCTTCGCGTTCGAGGTGCTGGCGGATGAAGCGGCCGTTGTGATCGTCGCCCACGCGGGTGATCATGCCGACCCGCAGGCCCAGGCGGGCCGTGCCGATCGCGATGTTGGCCGGGCAGCCGCCGACATAGCGCGAAAAGGAAGACACGTCTTCCAGGCGGGCACCCACCTGGTCGCCATAGACGTCCACGATGGTACGGCCCATGGTGATGAGATCGAGAGTACGGGGAGGCGTCATGGGGGTCCTTGGCCCGGCGGGAGATGATATCGATACCATGATAAGCGCCGTTATGGTGCGCTTCCATACGGGAAAACCCTGATAAAGCGCGTTGCTGGTGCGCCGGCGCCCGGCGCCCGGGCCGTTTCGCCCGGGAATGCCCGATATTGGTGCATCAGGCCGCGCGCCCTCTCCGCATGCCGTGAGTGCACTACCAAGCCTGTACCGGCCGCACAAGACCAAAAACTACTAGTGCAAAGGGTCAATACGCACCTGTAGCAAAACGTTCCGTTTCGATAGAGTGCATGCCTGCCGACCAGGCTGCATTTTCCAGGAAACACCGTGAACGCCCCCATGTGCCAAGCCTGCCGGGACCTGCCGCTGGCCACGCCGAACGTCCCTCCGCACCCCGACCTCGCCTACCGGGGCTTCCACCTACCGACCAAGAAGGAACGCGGCATAGAACGCGAAGAACACTATTGCTGCCAGGTGTGCCGCACGCGCTGGGTAAAGGAAATCGACCGCTGGGGCACGGACCTGGGCTTCAGGCTGGGCGCCTGACCCGCCGCGCCCGGCACGGACCCAATTCGACACAGACCGTTTTCCCCTCCGCCCTAGAATGGGCTTACATGGGCCGCTTCCCTTGCACATGCCACGTATCCCATCCCGCCCGCCCTCGAGCCGGACGCTGCTCCAGGAGCTCGTTGCCGGACTGACCGAAGGCGTGATCCTGGTCGAGGCCGACGGCGCCATTGCCTGGGCGAACCCGGTCGCCCTCGCCCTGCACGGCGTGCGCAACCCGGAAGACTTGGGCGGCAACGCCGCCGGCTACTACAAGCGCTTCCAGCTGCGCTACCGCAACCGCCGCAAGCTGGCGCGCTCGGCCTACCCGATCGCCCGCATGCAGGCCGGCGAGACCCTGCGCGAAACCGTGGTGGAAGTGCTCCCGCGCGGAAGCGACGAACCGCTGTCGGTCCTGCGGCTGCACAGCCTGCCTATCGCCGAGGACGGCGGCGCCTGCCATGTGCTGATCATGCAGGACGTCACCGAGCGCTATGCGGCCGAGACCCGCTTCGAAAGGACGTTCGCGGCCAATCCCGCCCCGGCGCTGATCGCGCGCCAGGCCGACCAGCGCATCGTCAAGGTCAACCCCGGTTTCCTGGAAATGGCGCGCTACGGGCGCGACGCGCTGGTCGGCCAGGAACTCAGGCGCCTGGGAGGCCAGCCCTTCCAGCACGAAGGCCTCGCGCTGCACGAGGCGATGCGCGCCGGCCGGCCGGTCCCGCAGACCGAGGTTCTGCTGCGCACCGGCGACGACGACACCAAGCTGGCGATCGCGGCAGGACAGCCTATCGAGGTGGACGACACGGCCTGCATGCTGTTCACCTTCGCCGACCTGGACACGCGCCGCCGCGCCGAGGAAGCGCTGCGGCACAGCGAAGAGCTGTTTTCCAAGGCCTTCCGCCTGGCCCCCGTTCCCATGCTGGTGGCGGCGCAGGACGACGGCCGCGTGCTCAACGCCAACGAGGCGTTCCTGCAGGTGCGCGGCCTGCCGCTCGACCAGGCGCTGGGACGCACCCCGGCGCAACTCGGCCTGTGGCGCCGGCCCGCCGACCTGCAAGCCTTCGAGCGCAAGCTGCGGCGCACCGGCAGCGTGCGCGACACCGACACGCAGGTCCGGCTCAAGGACGACGAGGTCATCGACTGCCTGGTTTCGGCCGAGCGTGTCAGGATAGGCGGCAGGCCCTGTGCGCTCATCGCCATGCAGGACATCACCGAACGCAAGCGCACCGAGACCGAACTGGTGGCCGCCATCGAGGCGGTCATGCAGGACACGTCCTGGTTCAGCCAGACCGTCATCGAAAAGCTGGCCCACATGCGCCAGTCCGGCGGCGCGCATGCGAACCGCGCCGCCATCGCCGACCTCACCGTGCGCGAGCGCGAGGTGCTGGGCGCGCTGTGCCAGGGCGCATCCGACGCCGACATCGCCCAGCAGTTGGGAATTTCGCGCAACACCGTGCGCAATCACGTGTCCACGATCTATGAAAAGATAGGCGTCAACCGGCGCAGCGCCGCGGTCGTATGGGCCCGCGAGCGCGGCTTCACCGGCGCGCGGCCCGCGCGGCGCTGACGCGCGGCATACTCAACGGCCGGAAGCGATCTCCAGCGCCCGCTCCAGCGACACGCGCAGCATCTCGCCGTGCCCGTACTGGGAAAAAGCCTCGTAGCTGGCCTGCGCCCCGGCCGACCCTAGCCGTTGCACGATGGCCTGCAGCGCCGGGCGGCGGTCCGGCTGGCCCCGCAACCCCGGCTGCGCCGGGCCACCGGCAGGGAACGGCCGCGGCCGCGTACCTACCAGCACCGCCACCCGCTTGCCGCGGGCCCGCGCCGGATCGAAACGCCCGCCCTCCTCGACCAGCAACCCGTCCTGCCACCAGGCGGAAGGATCTCCCGCCACATAGTTGCGGAAGCGGTCGGGCCGGGTGAACAGCACATGCAGGGCAAACAGCCCGCCGTAGGAATGGCCCCACAGCGTCTGGCGGCCGGCATCCACCGCGGCGCGCGACCGCACCAGCGGCTTGATGCGGGATTCGATCAGCTCCAGGAAGACATCGGCCCCGCCGCCCGGACGGCCGCCGGCCCGCTCGTCCGCCACCGGCGCGCCGCCGGGCCCGGGCGGCGTGTAGTCGTAGGCGCGGGACACCACGTCGTTGCGCACGTCTATGTCGTAGCCCACCGCCGCCAGCACGGGCGGCACGGCGGCCGACATCGCCTGCAGGTCGTCCTGCGTCAGCTCCGCCATGGCGGCGTTGCCGTCCAGCATGTACAGCGTCGGATGGCCGCCGGCCGGCGCGGGCGCCAGCGGAATGGCGAGTTCGATGCGGTAATGGCGGCGCCCGTCCGCGGAATCCAGCCGGTGCCGTTCGAACCGGTACAGGCCGGAAGGCCGGTCGGCGACCGTCGGGCCCACCGGCCGGTCCCACGGCCGGTCGGACGCGGCGCGCGCCCCGGACGAAGGCCCGCGCCGGGCACAACCGCCGGCCGCCAGCAGCGCCAGGGCCGCGAGCATCCCGCGCCGCGTCGTCATGATTCCATCCTTGCCTGATAAGTAGAAATGATTATCAGTCAGATGATAGCGTCCACGGCCGGGCCCGGGTAGCAGCGGCACGGACCACGGAAAGCGGCCGCCTCACCACCGGCCTGTCCTGGGCGTCCGGAGTCCCGCGCGCCAGCCGTCAGTATCCGGCGCCCGCCGGCCGCTCGCCGCCTTCGGGCGCGCCCCATTCGGCCAGCGTCGCCTGCCAGCCCGCCTGCAGCAGGCGCATGTCGGACATGGAGGTCACCAGGTCGTAGCCCATCGTCGCCCGGGCCCGCGCCGTGCGGGCCGAGGCGCAATGTATGCCGGCCTTCAGCCCGCGGGCATGGGCGCGTTCGAGGATGTGCTCGATCGCCTGCTGCGCCCGCGGCTCCAGGTCGTCGAAACTGGGGGTGCAGCCCAGAGACAGCGACAGGTCGGAAGGCCCCACGTAGACCGCGTCCAGCCCTTCCACCTGGAGGATGGCGTCCAGGTTGTCCAGGGCCTCGGCGGTTTCTATCATCGCGAACCGCACGATGCCCGCGTCGGCCTCTTTCCAGTAGCCCGCGCCGTATGCCATGTTGGCGCGCAGCGGGCCGAAGCTGCGTCCGCCCCGGGGCGCATAGGTGGTCGACCGGACCAGCAGCGCGGCATCGTCGACCGAATTGACCATGGGGCAGATGACCCCGACCGCGCCGGCATCCAGCACCCGCATCAGAATGCCGGGTTCCAGCCACGGCACCCGCACGATGGACGGCGCGGCCGTGATCGTCAGCGCCTGGAGCATGGACACCACGGCCTGGAAGTCGGCCAGCCCGTGCTGCATGTCTATGGTGAGCGTGTCCCAGCCCTGCCTGGCCATCACCTCCGCGACGATGGGGCTGGGAATGCTCAGCCAGCCGTTGAGCAGCGCGGGCTTGCGCGCCCACTCGTTTTGCAGCCAGGGGGTAGTCATGCTTGGACCTCATATTACGGGACCGGGATTGGTCCGTGTATGCGCATTTTGCCAGCAAGCGCCGCGTCCCGATAATTGTCCGGGCCGGCGCGTAAGATGACGGTACTCCCACCATTATCCGGCTCTCCGCGCGCTCGCCCCGCGCCGCGCGCAAGCCGGTTTCGTTCATGCCCGGAATCCCGTTTCTCCTGCGGCTGGTCGCCATCGTGGCGGCCGCTCATGTCTATGTCGGCATGCGCCTGATGCCGGACCTCGCCCTGACCGGCATCCAGGCGTGGCTGGCCGTGTCGGCGCTGGCCGTCTCGTGCGTGCTGATGCCCCTGGCCCTGGTGGTCCGGCCATTTGCCGCGCGCCCCTGGGCCGACTGGGTCGCCGGCATCGGCCTGGTGGCCATGGGCCTGTTCTCGTCCGTCTTCGTGCTGACCGTGCTGCGCGACGTGGCGCTGGCCGTGGCGCTGACGGCAGGCACGCTGGCCTCGACCGGCTTTCCCGTGGCCGGGATCAAGCACGGCAGCGCCCTGGCAGTGCCGGCGCTGGCACTCTGCGCCACGCTGGCTGGCGCGGTCAACGCCAGGCGCAGGGCGCGGATCGTGCAGGTCGACGTGCCCATCGCCGGCCTGCCGCCCGCGCTGCACGGGTTCGCCATCGCGCAGATCAGCGATATCCACGTAGGTCCCACCATCAAGCGCGGCTACGTCGAGAACATCGTCCGGGCGGTCAACGCGCTGCGGCCGGACCTGATCGCCGTCACCGGCGACGTGGTCGACGGGCCCGTCGCGCAGCTGGCGCTCCATACCGAGCCGCTGGGCCGGCTCGACGCGCGGCACGGCGTCTATCTGGTGACCGGCAACCACGAATATTTCTCCGGCGCCAACAGCTGGGTGGCGGAATTCCGCCGCCTGGGCTTGCGCGTGCTGATGAACGAACATGTGGTCGTGCGCGAGGGGGACGCGCCTTTGGTGGTGGCCGGCGTCACCGACTACAGCGCGGGGGCCTTCGACCCCGCCCAGGCCAGCGACCCGAGCGCCGCGGTGGCCGGCGCGCCGCCGGGCGCCGTCCGCCTGTTGCTGGCGCACCAGCCACGCAGCGCCGCGGCGGCGGCGCCGGCCGGCTATGCCCTGCAATTGTCCGGCCATACGCACGGCGGCCAATTCCTGCCGTGGAATTTCTTCGTGCGTTTCCAGCAGCCATTCACCGCCGGGCTGCACCGCTTCCAGGGCATGTGGGTGTACACCAGCCGGGGCACCGGCTACTGGGGCCCGCCGAAACGGCTGGGGGCGCCGTCCGAAATCACCTTGCTGCGACTGGTGGCGGGGTGACGGACCACCCGCCCGACGGCGCCGGGCGGACGAAAAAAAACCTGGCCGATGCGGCCAGGCTTTTCGCGGGAGTTCTGGTGGGTGGTACTGGGTTCGAACCAGTGACCCCTGCCGTGTGAAGGCGAGATTCTAGAGTTCCAGGAAATCCGAAAAAGTACTATTTCATAGGGGGCTGGCCACTTTCTTGTGCGGTAAGACACGCGGAAATACCAGAAGATTTTGAGTACTTTTTGAGTACTCGGTATAGTCTGGCGCCATGGCTACCAAGATCGATTCCGTCTCTGCCCGCGAGCGCATCAAGCCGCGCCGGGCGCCCTACTGGCACAAAATCTCAACCGGCTGCTATGTCGGATTCCGCAAGATGACCGCCGACAGCGCCGGCACCTGGTTGGCGCGGTACCGCGACGGCGACAAGCAGCCGTCCAAGTCGCTGGGCAGCCTTGATGAGTACCCCGCCTATGAGCGATTCGACCGGGCCACCGAGCAGGCCCGAGCCTGGTTCTCCCACCTTAACAAGGGCGGCAGCACCGGCCGCGCCACCGTGGGGAAGATTTGCCAGGACTACGTGGGCCATGTGCGCCGTGAGAAGGGCGATACCCCGGCCAACGATATCGAAGGCAGGTTTAAGCGCTGGGTAGACCCTACCCCACTTGCCAAGGTCGAGCTCGAAAAACTGACCCGCGACCACGTGAGGGGCTACAGAACGCGATTGATGGATACCCCTGTGGTGGTCAAGGGGGAGCAGCGAAAACGCGCCCTAGACACGATTAACCGCGATCTGACGGCATTGCGAGCCGCACTGAACCACGCCTTTGCTGAAGGCAAGGTGACTACGGACTTCGCGTGGCGCGAGGCGCTTAAACCCATCAGGGGCGCTACTCGCCGCCGCGAGCTGTATCTGGACCGCGACCAGCGGCGCGCGCTGATCGAGAATGCCCCGCCGGACGTGGCGGAATTGCTGCGGGGCATGGCCCTGCTACCCCTGCGGCCCGGCGCGCTGGCAGGACTGAATGCCGGCGACTACAACCCTCGCCTAAAGACCCTCCGCGTGGGGGTCGACAAGGCCGGCAAGGATCGCAAACTGATCTTGCAGGGCGCTACGGCAGAATTCCTGGCCAAGCACGCGGCGGGCAAAGCACCAGATGCTCCCCTACTGACGCGCGCCGACGGTGTGCGCTGGAACAAGGACGCCTGGAAAGACCCGATCAAGGCGGCAGTGCTCGCGGCTGGGCTGCCTGCTGAAGCTACGGCCTACACGCTTCGTCATTCGGTGATTACGGATCTAGTGGCAGATGGCCTGGATCTACTCACGGTCGCCCAGGTAAGCGGGACCAGCGTAGCAATGATCGAGAAGCACTACGGGCACCTACGGCAGACCGTAGCTGCTACGGCGCTGGAAAGGCTAGCCTTCTGAGTCCAATTTAGACTCGCCTCTCTTAAATCGATCAACTACGTCCTCCAGCGGCACTCCGATATCAAAAAACCCCCGAGTCGCGTGAAAGAGTTCATCTAAAAGTTGGATGTCCGCCAAAAAAGAATGTTGAGTTTCTTCCGACAACGACTCAAACACCGCAACAAAAAAGACCTCATCGGGCCGGCGAAGCGAAGTCGGCATTTTTAGAACCTTCACTGCCGGCGACTTAGCAGCCATCTGCAAGTAGTCTTCCTTGGATAAAGGCTCTTTCCGCTTGGCTCGATCAAACGCTAGGTATGTCGCCTCACGGAAGGCAGCGGAATTGTCCGGCCAATGGTGCATAGCCCCCTCGTCAGGTGGAACGACGATATCCATGACCTTTTTCCCATCGATCTCGTAGTTCCTCGCGCCTACGGCAATTAAGAACTCCAATGCCTGGCTGAGGGAGGTAGCCCTATCTCTAGCAATTAGCTCTAACGCCTCCTTGTAACGCGGGCGGAGCATCACGGAGAGCCGCGTCATCACCTCTCCAGGTGCGCGCGAAGGCCTGCCGCCTTTGTTGGGTTTTGCAGACATATTTCCAGCTCCATCTGTTTGGCTGTTGCGTATGCCTCGCATTATAGGTATCTTATGTTTAGTGTTCAAAAACACACTAAACATACTTAGCCAGCCAAGCGAGGCTCTTATGGAAATAGACCCGACTCAACTCAAACCTTCCGCCCCCCCTCTCCCCCCTGAAATGGTGTTTGACCCCCGCCCAATGGTCTTGGCTATGACCTCGATGGGCGTTACCCAGCTATACACAGCCATAAAGGATCAGGGTTTCCCCCAGCCCTATCAACTCGGTCCACGCCGGGTGGTTTGGAAACGCTCCGAGGTCCTGGCATGGTTGGAATCGCGTCCGCGAGGTGTCCGCACGCGGAAGGAACAGTAATGAAGCCCCAAAAGGAAAGCCCCGCCCAGCGTTGCAGCGCTGTCGGGGCCGGAATAGCAGTGCCCCCGCTCAAGGAGCCTACTCCCATGGATATTAACCCCTTCGACGCCGGCCGCAAAGCCTCGGCGACATTCTTTGCGCAACACGGCCACACGCTCTGCGTGTTCCGGGATCTGTCCCGCGCAGCCCACCTGACCGACACCCCCTCGCCTGACCCCCTGAAGGCCTGCCAAGAGTTTGACGCAGGCTTCGCCCGCGGCCTGGCCGAAATGATCGCGGGGGTGCGCCATGGCTGAGCTCAGAAAACCTGTGAAGGATGCCATGGATAGGCTTGACGAGGCCATGGTGAAGGCCTGCTGCCTATCTGTTGTGACTTATGGCGAGATGGGGGATCAGTTCCGCAATCTCAACGAAGAATGCCAAGACACGATCCTTTGGATTCTCGCCGATCTGATCCGCGATGCTGACAGGGCCCGAGACGAGCTGTACTCGGCGATCAAAGGAGGCAGCCATGGTTAAGCAAGCGGATAACCAGAATAAGGCGTCCGTAATGGACCTTGCGGCATACCGCGCCCAGCGACAAGCGAGCGCTCCCGTCGATCCACCGCCAGCGCAACGTTGTGCGGACGTTGCGGTGACTCACTGCGGCATCACAGGGCAGATCGTGGGCGCCAAGGGCTCGCTGGACTCCGTAATGGTGGCCTGGTTTCTACTTGGCAAGGCGATCAAGCAGGTTGTGGGGGAGACGCCATGATGACCAAGAAAGACTCCATCCTGGCCGCGCTGCGCCTTGGTAGCCTGAACCGCTTCGAGGCCGAGCGCATGGGCGATCACTGCTTGCCCACGACAATCGCAGAGCTTCGCAGCGAGGGCCACGTCATTGACGGCGAATGG
>Ga0180222_1000690_pt1 | contig 45107 bp, 39 predicted proteins | sample eDN5th37CKraftOP_FD_151336 | JGI IMG/M metagenome (GOLD analysis project Ga0180222, IMG submission 151336) | Enriched Organic Plus compost microbial communities from Emeryville, California, USA - eDNA 5th pass 37_C Kraft OP (version 2) (version 2) ...
AAGGTGACGGGGAAATGGCTGTTTCCGAAGGAAGAGCTCGATGCGTGGCTGAGCGGCAGCCTGATCCGGCCCGAAGGGATGCAACGCGCGGAGACGATGCCGATCGTCGGCGGCAGCCACGATCCGCTCCTGGAATGGGCTCTGCGGGAAAGCGGTTCGGGTCTCGCGATTCTGGCGGAAGGAAGCGAGGCAGGCTTGAGGCGCTTTCAGGATGGCGGGCTCGTTGCCGCCGCCATTCACCTGCATGACAAGACGAACGAGAATGACGATGCAAATTTGGAAGCCATCCGGACAAGGCCGGGCTTCCACGACGCCGTCCTGGTTGCGTTTGTCCGGCGGGACGTGGGTCTTCTGACCGCGGACGGAAATCCGCTGGGCCTTGCCAACATCAAGGATGTCGAGCGAACGCGGGCGCGCATGGCGACCCGGCAGGAAGGCGCTGGCGCCCAGCTGTTGTTGGAAGCGTTGACGTATCGGGAGAAGATCAATCTCAATCAACTCGTGCTGATCGAACCTCCCTGTCCGACTGGCGGCGACGTCGCGCAAGCGATCAAGGTTGGCCGGGCGGATTGCGGGATTGCCGTCCGTGCCGTGGCCCATGCGGCGGGGCTCAACTTCGTGCCGATTTTGTCGGAACGGTTCGATCTTGTCGTTCGCCAGCGCGACTATTTCCGACCTTCCCTGCAGCGATTTTTCGCATTCCTGAATTCGCCGACGGTCCGGGCGCGAGCAGAAGAGCTGGGCGGATACGATCTCGCCGAAATTGGCCACATTCGCTACGCGCCGTAGGGATCAATACCGTATCGTAGATGGTGAGCGCATTAGCGATCGTACGCGCGGCTTAAACGGCGGCCTTGCTTCGCTTCGCGGTATTGGTGGAATTTCCCGAGATCGCGCGCCAGGCGGCGCCAAGTGCGGAGGCTGCTTTCTCGACATCCTGCCTCGTCGTCGGAACGCCGAGCGAAAGGCGTACCGCGCCGAGCGCCTTCTCCTCCGGAATGCCAAGGGCCCGCAGGATCGGCGATGCTTCTTCCCGATCGGCGTGGCACGCGGATCCGGTGGAGGCGAGTACATTTGGACAGGCCTCAAGCAATTGCCTGCCCGAGACGCCCGGGAACAGGACGTTCAGCGTATTCGGGAGACGTTGTGTCGGATGGCCGACAAGCATCAGGTCGGGCACCCCCCGTCGCAGGCGCTCGAGCAGTTCGTTGGCCAGCGATTCGATCTCGTGCGTCTCGTCGCCCAGCCGGATCGCGGCAAGGCGGCATGCTTCGCCGAGGCCGACGATATATGGAACGTTCTCGGTTCCCGGCCGGCGGCCGGATTCCTGGCCTGCGCCACGCAGCAGCGGCTCCAGCGCAACGCCGCGCCGTATATAAAGTGCGCCCACGCCTTTGGGCGCATAGAGCTTATGACCGGCGATCGACAGGAGGTCGACGCCCATCGACTGCACATCGACGGGAACCTTGCCGACGGATTGCGCGGCATCGATATGAAGAAGCGCACCTTGCTCGTGCGCCAGCGCGGCGATTTCGGCCACCGGCTGCAAGGTGCCGATTTCGTTCTGGGCGTGGATGAGCGTCACAAGGCCAGCACCGGCCCGGATCGTCGCGGCGGCTTCATCGAGGTCCACGATCCCATCAGGCCGCGCGCCGAGACGCTTCAAGGGATAGCCTCGCTGCGCGAGCAGCGCGCACGGACCGTCGGTCGCGGGATGCTCGATGTGGCTTGTGACGATCGGCAGCTTCTCGGTGCCCCGGCGCGCGGTGCCGCGGATCGCAAGGTTGCTCGCTTCGGTCCCCCCGCTCGTGAAGACGATCTCGTCCGGGTGCGCACCGATGAGCGTCGCGACTTCGCCTCGCGCCGTCTCGATCGCGTCGTGCGCCCGGCGGCCAAGCATGTGGCTGGAAGAGGGGTTGCCGAAGTCGTCGCGCAGGAACGGCAGCATCGCGTCGACGACGCCCGGTGCGATGGGGGTCGTCGCGTTGTAATCAAGATAGATCGGCCTCATGGCTGCCCGTGCCGCATCGCTCAATGCCGCTTCTCGATGCGGAATATATATAAAGTATCGCGCCGTTCATGTCCGGCGAGCGCATGTCCGGTCTGCTTCACAAAGTGCGGCACGTCGATCGTCGCAAGCGGGTCGGTGCATTCAAGGACCAGGACGCCGCCGACAGGCATGTCGCGTAAAGCGGTCTTCGCGCGCAACACCACGTGCGGGCAGCGGATGCCGCGCAGGTCGAGAATTGTTTCGCTTTCGCCAGCCTGTTTCATGCACGCCTGATGTGTTGGCGCACCAGCATGGTCAAGGCGCTCCACAAAATCAAATGCGGGCGCCGCATAAACGGCGCCCGCATTCCTGCGTTGATCCTCAGGCTGCCATCACGTCAGCGTGTGTTTGAAGTTGTCCTAGTCAAGACAAAGGGGGATGACCTCGCGTACGCCACGCCGGCCAAAGCGCGTCGAGGTTCGCGCTGCTGTGGTTGCCGATCTTCCGCATCGAGGCCAAGTCGCCAGCACCGCAGCTGCTTCCTCAGCCCCGTCCGTTTGCCGCTGCCGTCGATCGGCGAGGCTGGTGCCTTTGCGGTGCGGACCAACGACGACGCCCCTGAAGCTCGAAGTGATGTTCGACACGTCATTCGACGCCGTCTGGCAATGTGCAGTGCAGCATGCTGCGGAGTATCAGTAGGAATCTGCGCAAGAAAAATACATGCACCTTTATGCAATCAAAATCGCCTCATCCAGGTTGCCGATCATGCAGAAATATTGCGGGACAAAACCAATAAAGATGAATGTCAGCTAAAATTGAGCAGCAGTCGCAAAACTTTATGCCCACGTTTTGATCAGTACGTTTGACTTCAGAAGAAATCAAAAATAACCTTTCTTCGACGAACTCTAAAGTTCGGATGTCCCCGGTCCGGGGCCATTTGCGGAGGACCCGTCGGATGAACATGGAGCTCTCGCGACGCTCATTTATGGTGGGCGCCGGCGCGGGTTTGGCTGGGACGACACTCGGCGCGCTTGGATTTGGCGAAATCGAAGCCGCGCACGCAGCGATGATCCGGCCTTATAAGCTCGCGCAGACCAAGGAAGCGCGCAGCTCTTGCCCGTACTGCGCTGTGTGCTGTGGCATGCTCGTGTTCTCGGCAGAGAGTAAGGCCGAGAAAGGCAAGATGGAGGTTACCCATATCGAGGGCGACTCCGACAACCCGGTGAACCGCGGCACGCTTTGCCCGAAAGGCGCCGGCGCAATCGACTACATCCGCGCGAAAACGCGCGTGAAACACCCGATGTATCGCAAGCCGGGCAGCGACAGGTTCGAGCAGGTCACCTGGGAGTTCGCGATGGATCGTATCGCGAAGCTCATGAAGGAAGACCGCGATGCGAACTTCATCGAAACGAACAAGGACGGCGTGACGGTCAATCGCTGGCCGACGATGGCGTTCTTGTCTGGCAGTTCGTGCACGAACGAGACCGGATGGCTGACCTGGAAGGTCACCCGCGGGCTCGGAATGCTCCAATTGGAGAATCAAGCAAGGATATGACACGGACCGACGGTGTCCAGTCTGGGCCCAACATTCGGTCGCGGTGCAATGACGAACAACTGGACGGACATCAAGAACGCTGATGTCGTCCTGATCATGGGTGGTAATGCCGCCGAAGCGCATCCGTGCGGCTTCAAGTGGGTAACGGAAGCGAAAGCCGAACGCGGCGCAAAGCTGATGGTGGTCGATCCCCGCTTCACGCGGTCGGCTGCTGTCGCTGACCACTACTGTCCGATTCGTGCCGGATCCGACATCGCGTTCCTGTCGGGGATCATCAACTATCTCCTGACAAACGACAAAATCCAGCACGAGTACGTCAAGAACTACACGAACGTCTCGTACATCGTGAAAGAGGGCTTCGATTTCGACGAAGGTCTCTTTACCGGATACGACGAAGCCTCGCGTTCGTACGACCGCAGTTCGTGGGAGTACGAAATCGGTCCGGACGGCTTTGCCGTGCGCGACGAAACGCTCTCGCACCCGCGTTGCGTCTATCAGCTCATGAAGAAGCACTACGAGCGATATACGCCCGAACTGGTCGAGCGCGTCACCGGCTCCCCGAAGGAGAAATTCCTGAAGGTGGCCGAATGGGCGGCGTCGTGCGCCACGCGTGATCGCACGATGACGATCATGTACGCGTTGGGCTGGACCCAGCACTCGCACGGCGCGCAGAACATCCGCTCCGCTGCGATAATCCAGCTCCTGCTTGGCAATATCGGCGTGCCGGGCGGCGGCATCAATGCGCTTCGCGGTCACGCGAACGTGCAGGGCATCACCGATATCGGAACGCTCACCGCGTCGTTGCCGGGCTACCTGGCAATGCCCACGGACAGCGAGCCGACGCTCGAATCCCACCTTGCCAAGCGGACGTTCAAGCCGCTGCAGCCCAATCAGACGAGCTACTGGCAGAACTACCGGAAGTTCTATGTCAGCTTCCTGAAAGGTCTGTACGGGCCAAAGGCCACCCCGGAGAACGAGTTCGGCTATCAGTGGATGCCGAAGCTCGACGTCGCCTACGACGTGCTTCGGATGTTCGAAGTGATGCATCAGGGAAAGACCACCGGTCTCCTTTGCCAGGGGTTCAATCCGCTGATGTCGGTTGCCTATAAAGCCAAGACGGTAGCCGCGCTTTCGAAGCTGAAGTTCCTCGTCAGCATGGATCCGATCGAGACCGACACCGTCCGGTTCTGGGAGAACCACGGCGAATTCAACGACGTCGATCCGTCGAAGATCCAGACCGAAGTGTTCATGTTGCCGGTGACCTCCTTCGTCGAGGAGGAAGGCAGCTTCACTAACTCGAGCCGCAACATTCAGTGGAAATGGCAGGCGGCGGACCCGTATTTCGAGTCCAAGCGGGACATCGAGATTCTGGCCGACCTCTTCCTGCGTCTCCGCGGAATGTACGAGAAGGAAGGCGGCAAGGGAGCGGAGCCGCTGCTTGCCGTCGACTGGAACTACAAGGACCCGAGCCACCCGAGCGCCGACGAACTGCTCAAGGAAATCAACGGCAAGGCACTCGTGGATCTCAAGGATGCCGAAGGCAAGGTCACGCGTGCTGCGGGACAGCAGCTCGCGAGTTTCGGCGAGATGCGGGACGACGGGTCGACCGACGGTGTGCAATGGATTTACACCGGCGTGTACGGCCCGAGCGGCAATCTCGCGCAGCGCCGCGACAACTCCGATCCTTCGGGCATGAATGTGTACGGTTCGTGGGGCTTCTGCTGGCCCGCCAACCGGCGCATTCTCTACAATCGCGCATCCGCGGATCCGCAAGGCAAGCCGTGGAGCGAAGAGAAGAAGTACGTCTACTGGAACGGCGAACGCTGGACCGGTGCGGACATTCCGGACTACGTCCCGACCATTCCACCCGATCGGGGCACCGGTCCCTTCATCATGAACCCGGAAGGCGTATCCCGCCTGTTCGCCCGCGGCATGATGGTCGAGGGTCCGTTCCCGGTCCATTACGAGCCGTTCGAGTCGCCGGTGACCAATCCGGTGTTCCCGAAGGTTCGGGGCAATCCGGTGGCCCGGGTGTTCAAGGGCGACATGGAGGTCTTCGGCGACGCCAAGGAATTCCCGATCGTCGCCACCACCTATCGCCTGGTCGAGCACTTCCACTACTGGACCAAGAACGTTCACATGAACGCGGTCATCCAGCCCGAATTCTTCGTCGAGTTGTCGGAGCAACTGGCGAGGGAGAAGGGCATCCAGCCGGGACAAATGGTCCGCGTCTGGTCCAACCGCGGTGAGGTGAAGGGCAAGGCCGTCATTACGAAGCGGCTCATCCCGCTGAACATCGACGGCAAGACCGTTCACTCCGTGGGCCTGCCGCTGAATTTCGGCTTTATCGGCGAAACGAAGAAGGCTTCGCCGGTGAATTCGCTGACGCCCCCCGTGGGGGATGCGAATGCTCAGACGCCGGAGTTCAAGGCATTCCTGGTCGATATCGAGCCCATCGCCGGGCCGGTGGCATAAGGGGAGGGCAACAGCATGTTTCCGCCGATTGCAAACCCCAAGGCTGAAGCCGTCGCGCCGAAGTTCGGCGAACAGGATCTGATCCGGCGATCCGCTTCCACCATCACGCCTGCCGCCAAGCGGCAGACCGAAGTGGCGAAGCTGATCGACGTATCGAAATGTATCGGCTGCAAGGCGTGCCAGGTCGCGTGCCTGGAGTGGAACAATCTCGTCGAGGAGGTCGGGATCAACGTGGGTGTCTATGACAACCCGCATGACCTGACGCCGAACACCTGGACGCTGATGCGTTACACCGAGTACGAGAATCCGGAATCCGGCAATCTCGAGTGGCTGATCCGCAAGGATGGCTGCATGCATTGCGAGGATCCGGGTTGCCTCAAGGCATGTCCGTCCCCGGGCGCCATCGTGCAGTACTCCAACGGAATCGTCGATTTCGTGAAGGACAACTGCATCGGTTGCGGCTATTGCGTGAAGGGCTGCCCGTTCAACATCCCGCGCATCTCGAAGGTCGACTACAAGGCCTACAAGTGCACCCTCTGCTCCGACCGCGTTGCAGTCGGTCAGGGGCCGGCCTGCCAGAAGGCATGCCCGACCCAGGCCATCGTGTTCGGCACCAAGGACGAGATGAAACAATGGGCCGACAAGCGCATTAAGGACTTGAAATCGCGCGGCTTTGAGAACGCGGGCCTCTACGACCCGCCGGGCGTGCAGGGTACGCACGTCATGTATGTGCTCCAGCATGCCGACAAGCCGCAGATTTACGCCGGCCTGCCCAACAACCCGACGATCAGCCCGATCGTCGAGCTATGGAAGGGTTTGACGAAGTACGCTGGCCTTGCTGCGATCGGTGCGTTCGCCGCGATCGGCTTCCTGCATCATATCGTCTCCGGACCCAACCGGGTTTCGGCGGAAGATGAGCAGGCCGCGAAGCGGCTCGCTGGAGGGCAATAGCCATGAGCAGGTCCGAAGTTGCTCCGGGCGACGGGGTCCATCCGGGCGATCCCGTCGTTGTCGACCGCTACACAACCGGCGCGCGGATCAATCACTGGATCACGGCGGCGAGCCTCGTGCTCCTCGCCCTGTCCGGGCTCGCGCTGTTCCACCCCAGCCTGTTCTTTCTTTCGGGGCTGTTCGGCGGCGGCAGCACTACGCGCATGATCCATCCCTGGATCGGCGTCGTGTTGTTTTTCAGCTTCCTCGGCCTGTTCTTCCGCTTCTGGAAGCTCAATCTCTGGGAGCGGACGGACAACGTGTGGATGGGCCGGCTCCGCGATGTGCTCACGGGGCACGATGAGAATCTGCCGGAGGTCGGCAAATACAATGCCGGCCAGAAGATGGTGTTCTGGTCCATGTCGCTCCTGATCATCGTCCTGATCACGAGCGGCGTCGTCATCTGGGATCAGTATTTCTCCGAATACTTCACCATCACGCAGAAGCGCATCGCCGTCCTCATCCACGCGATCGCTGCGATTACCGCGATTTGCGTCTGGATCGTGCATGTCTATGCGGCGATCTGGGTGCGCGGCACGATCAGCGCCATGACCCGTGGGAAGGTCACGGGCGGCTGGGCGTGGCGGCACCATCGCAAATGGCTGAAAGAACTGGTCACGGGACGTACCTGAACTGCAGGAAAAGCGGCGCCGGCCGATCGTTGCCGGCGCCGCAGACCGACACGCCACGTGGCCCGTGTGGTTCGTGAGGTAAGGAATGTCGCGAGTCGGATCGCCGGAACCCGATCCATCGTTGATCGGTCACGTCGCAAAGCCGCCCTTCGCGCGGCTGCCCGATCCCGTTCGATTGTTTGCCACCCGCGCGGAGCGCTTCCGCTGGCTCGCCGACGGCCATCCGCTCGCGCCATATCTGAATTTTCTGGCCGATCTGTCGGCGGCGCAGTCCGCGATCCAGGAAGGACTCCCCGAGCCCGAACCCGTTCCGGCGGATGCCCTTTCGCGCGCGCAGGCGCACAAGATGCCGCCGCTCGATCGTGGAAAGTTCGTCCCCGACGCCGCCTTCACGGCGACTTTCGAGCGGCTGCTCGCCGCCGCGGACACGATGAATATGCCCGATGTCGCCCGCGCCGCGCTTGACCGGCTGAAGGCGGCCGATGCCGCCGCGCGCGAGGCGATGATTCAGAACGTCCTTGCGGATTCGATCCCGGTCGAAGCGATCGCGGAGCACGTCTTCGTCGCCGCGCCATTGCAGGTGCATTTCACGCGCCTTGCGGCACGGCTCAATGCTAAGTCGTTGCAGGATGTCGGCGACGGAGCCTGTCCTTCCTGTGGCGGCGCGCCGTCCGCTTCCCTTGTCGAGGACTGGCAGGGTGCGGGCGGTGTGCGCTACTGCGCCTGCGCGCTTTGTGGGACAAACTGGAACTACGTGCGCGCACGCTGCACGCTCTGCGGCTCGACGAAGAGCATCAGGTTTCAGGAGGTCGAAGGCAGCGGTGGCACGGTCAAGGCCGAAACCTGCGACGAGTGCCGCGGCTATGTGAAGGTCCTCTATCGCCAGAGGGACAACGCGCTCGATCCGATCGCCGATGACGTGGCCACGCTCGGCCTCGATCTGCTCGTCAAGGAGTTGGGCTTCCGCCGCGGCGCCGTGAACCCGTTTCTGGTGGGTTATTGATGGAGGGCGGCATGCGCAGCGTCGCCGACCACCTCAGCCGACTTTACAGCCTCACCGCTCGGAAGCACGGCACCGAACAGAACTCGGTCGCAGCGCAAATGGCCGCCGCCTTTGAAGCCGCGCAAAAGCAGGATTACGAAACCGCGCTCGCCATCTGGGGACCGCTCGCCCAGCAGGGCGTCGCGCGCGCGCAAAACAACGTGGGTGCTTGCTTCGCAGAAGGTATGGGGGTCGAGCGCGATCCCGCGCTCGCCCTGCAATGGCTGACGCTGGCCGCGGATGCCGGCGATCCGGTCGGCCAGCGCAATCTCGCTGCCGCCTACTTCAAGGGCGAGGGCGTCGAGCCCGATCCGTTCCGTGCCGCCGAGCTATATCGCGCGGCCGCGGAGGCCGGCGATGCTCCGGCGCAGGACATGCTCTCCTGGATGTTGCTGGAAGGCGAAATCATCCCGCCCGACGCGGCCGAGGCGAAGCGTTGGGCGGAAGCGGCGGCGGAGCAGGGCGTCGCCGCCTCCATGACCCGCCTTGGCATGATCTTCCACAACGCGCTCGGCGTCGAGCGCGACGCGGTGGAAGCGGCGCGCTGGTGGGACAAGGCCGCGGCGCGTGGTGATGCCGACGGCCAGGCAATGCTGGGTGCCGCCTATCATCTCGGCGCCGGCGTGCCGCGCGATCCGGTAGCCGCACTCATGTGGCTTCAGCGCGGAGAGCGCGGCGGCAGCGGCCTGGCGGCGCCCTTTATTCCGGCCGTGCGAGCGTCGATGTCGCCTGACGAGATTGCACGCGCCGAGAAGCTCGCCGAAGCGCCGCTCCGGGAGCCCGTGTTATGATCGTGGGCACCGCCGGACATATCGATCACGGCAAGACGTCGCTCGTGCGCGCCCTGACGGGCGTCGATACCGACCGCCTCAAGGATGAGAAAGCGCGCGGCATCACCATCGATCTCGGCTTTGCTTATATGCCGGGTCCCGGGGACACGATCCTCGGCTTTGTCGACGTTCCCGGTCATGAGCGCTTCGTGCACAACATGCTTGCGGGCGCGACCGGCATCGATTTCGTCCTGCTCGTGGTGGCCGCCGACGACGGCGTGATGCCGCAAACCGTCGAGCATCTGGCGATCGTCGATCTCCTCGGCATCGAGCACGGCATCGTCGCGATCACCAAGACCGATCTCGCAAGCCCCGAGCGGCTTGCCGAAGTCCGCACCGATATCGCGAATGCGCTGGCCGCGACGAGTCTGCGGCATGCTGAACTCGTCCCCGTATCGAGCGAGACCGGTGAGGGGTTCGACGTGCTCCGCGATCGGCTCTTTGCGGCATCGCGCACACAGGCGCGCCGCTCGGCGGCAGGCCGCTTCCGTCTCGCGGTCGACCGCTCGTTTACGTTGCACGGAACGGGCACGGTCGTTACCGGCACGGTCTTGTCGGGCGGCATTTCTATAGGCAATCAGGTGCGTATCAGTCCGTCCGGCCTCTCCGCGAGAGTAAGGGGCATTCATGCGCAGAATCGGGCGTCCGAAACCGGAAGAGCAGGGGATCGGTGCGCGCTCAACCTGACCGGCGACGGCGTCACCAGGGAAGCGATCGCGCGCGGCGATGTCGTGCTCGATCCGGCGTTGCACGCCCCGGCGGACCGTATCGACGCGACGTTGCGTGTGCTGCAATCCGAATCCAAACCGATCGCGCAATGGATGCCGGTGCGTTTGCACCATGCCGCGGCCGAAGTCGGCGCGCGGATCGTATTGCTCGGAGAACCCGTGCCGCCGGGAGGGGAAGCCTTCGTCCAGCTCGTGCTCGAACGACCGATCGCCGCCGCAGCCGGAGACCGTTTCGTCCTGCGCGATACCAGTGCCCAGCGAACAATCGGGGGCGGCCGCTTCCTCGACCTGCGCGCGCCGGCCCGCAAGCGCCGCACGCCGGAGCGCATCGCGCAACTGGAAGCGTGCGCGATCGCCGACCCGGAGCTCGCGCTCGCCGCGCTGCTCGATCGCGCGCCCGGCTACGTGGACCTCTCCGCCTTCATCCGCGACCGCGCCCTGTCATCGGCCGATGAACGGACGCTCGTTGAACGGATGGGTCTCCTTCGCCTTTCCACGCCGAAGGGCGAGCTCGCCATCTCGCCGGCGAATTGGCTGCGCTTGAAGCGTGGGGTGATGGCGGAGCTGGAAAGCTTTCACGTCGGGAATCCGGATCTTGCAGGCATCGGGCTGGAGAAGCTGCGGCTGCAGGTGAAGCCGCGCCTGCCGGCGCCGGCGTTCGCGGCGATGCTGCAGGTCCTCGCCCGCGCCGGCGAGGTTGTGCTGGACGGCGCATGGATTCGCCTGCCGAGTCACGAGGTACGCCTCACGGCGCACGATGAAGCGCTTTGGAAGCAGGTGCATCCGCTCATCGGCGGCGCCGATCGTTTCCGGCCGCCGCGCGTCCGCGATATCGCCGACCTGATGAACGTGCGCGAGGGAGATTTGCGGAAGCTGTTCAAGTCGTTGGCTCGGATGGGGCGGGTCGATGAAGTGGCGCACGATCACTTCTTTCTTCGTGAAACCGTTGCTGAAATGGTGGAGATTGCGACGGCGCTTGCTGTCTCCGCTCCCGACGGCCAGTTTTCCGCCGCCGCCTTCCGGGACCGCCTCGACAACGGCCGGAAAGTGGCGATCCAGATCCTCGAATTCTTCGATCGTCACGGCGTGACGATACGGCGCGGCGATCTGCGCCGCATCAACAAGCATCGCCTCGACCTCTTTCGTCGCCCGGCAGGCGAAGTCGCAAGCGCCGGCATCGATCGAGAGCAGCAGCTTTCCGGAAGAGCATCGTCCCCGGTGGGGCGTCCGGACTTCAAATCCGGGAGGGGCCGTCAGACGGTCCTTGGTGGGTTCGACTCCCACTCTCTTCCGCCAAATGTCAAAAGGAGCGTCCCATGACCGCACAGCCGATCGCGCAGTATCTCGAACGGCTCGAAACGACGGCGCGCGCGGCGAGCGCCGCCGAAGAAGCCTTCCGCCGCGAGGCGGCGAAACGGTTCCGGGAGCTTGAAAATGAGCGGGCCTTCGCGTTTCGCCGGCTCAATCTCATGCGTTCGATTGCGTCCGCCGTGAGCGGCGCGAAGGACGAAGAGGAAGCAAGGGCGAACGGTTCTGCGGCATTCCTGCGCGAGCTCGAATGGACCGGCGCAAGCGAGCAGCAGAAGCAGGTGCTGGAACGGTTCCAGCCGGTCATTGTAACGACATGGGAAGCCGGCCGCGAGGAAGCCAGCGAAACGGGGATCGAAACAATCGACAAGGAACTCGCCGCATTCGAAAAATGGTTCGATGAGGAACGCAAGGTGCGGTTCCTCAGTTTGCTCGAACGCGAAGTCGTGGAGTTGCCGCTTGTCGAAGTCGTCTGATTCCGGTCGCGACATCAATCGGTTCGACGGCTGGGTCGTCCACGAATTCGCCCGCACCGGAGGCTTCACGGCGCTCGTCGTTCTTGTCTCGATCGGCGGTCTGGAAGTCGTACCCTTGCGTTCAACGTACTTTCACGTCATCGGTGACGATCTGGATTGGCTGGCATTCAATGATCTGGTGCGCGGCGCCGGCGTGAAGTGGGATGGAGTCGTGCTGATGCCGGTCGTCGACGATCATGGCGGGCCGGTGGAGGATGCGAAAGCGCGCGAGGCGCTGCGCGAGCTGGAGCAACGCATCATCGAGGACCGCCTTGTCATCAATGAAGGCCATTTCTTCGACAAGTGGGGCCGCCGGATGAAAGTGGAGGAGGCCGAGGCGCAATGAGCCTGCCGCTGCGGCTGATCGACACCGGCCTCAGGCCCGCGCGATGGAATGTCGCCATGACGGCCGCGTTGACCGAACTGCATTGCGCGGGCAGGATTCCCGATACGGTCCGCTTCCATGTCTATCCGAGATGCGTGCTCATCGGGCGCCACCAGATACTTTCGCAAGCCGCGAATTTGGACCGCTGCCGGACGCAAAGCGTCGAGATCGCGCGCCGCGTCACCGGCGGCGGCGCGGTTTATATGTCGCCGGGCGTGCTCGCCTGGGATCTCCTGATGTCCCGCAAGAGCCTCGGCGCGCTCGACGAAGCGGCCGCGAAAATCTGCGGCGCCGTCGCCGCCGGCCTGTCGCGGCTCGGGGTCGTGGCACGCTTCCGGCCCGCCAACGAGATCGAGATCGGCGGAAGGAAAGTGTCCGGCGCGAGCGGTTGCTTCGAGGGGTCGAGCCTGATTTATCAGGGCACCGTGCTGATCGACGCCGACTTCAAGGAAATGGCGGACGTCCTTTCGCTTCCTGCAGCCCATCTGCGCGAACGGCTCACGGCCCTGAAGGAGGCCCTCGGCCGCGTGCCCCACCTGCAGGAGATCATGAACGCGATCGGGTCAGGAATATCCGGCGCCTTTCAGCGCCCACTCGAACGGAGCGCCGCAACGGCGGAAGAGCTGGACCTCGCGGCCGCGCTTCTTGCGGCCGAGATCGGCTCCGACGCCTTCGTCGAAGGCGCCGACGTGACGGACATGTCCGCCGCCCGCGCGCGGTCCGCGGCTTTCGCGCAAGGTTTCAGGCCGTGACCCGCCGCCTCCTCATCGTCCTCGTCAACACCGATCCGCGCAACGGGGAAGAGCTCGGCGCGCCCTTCTATCATGCGGCGGTTGCCGCCGCGATGGACTACGAAGTCGATGTCGTCTGCACGGCCTCCGCGGGCCGGCTGATGGTCAAGGGCGTCGCCGAGAAGCTGCATGTGAAGGCGGGCCATCCCCGCACGGTCTATGACTGGATCAAGGAAGCGAACGATCACGGCGCCCGCTTCTGGGCATGCCCCGCCAATCTCGACCTGCTCGAGATCACCGAGGCGGATTTGATTCCGGAATGCAAGGGCATGATGGGCGCCGCCACCATGATCCAGAACATCATGGACGGCGAATGCCGCGTGTTGACTTACTAGAGCACGATCACGAAAAAAAGCCTGCCCCGGACTCGATCCAGGGTGGGAACCGGTCTTCGGAAGAGATCGTGCTCAAGAAAAGGATTACATGCAGTGCTGGTGCGCGGCTGCGAGTTTCCCGACCATCTGTTTTACGACGTGCCGCATCACACCTGGTATGCGCCAGCCGAGAACGGCCTCGTGCGCGCGGGCATGACCGTCGTCGGCGTCGCGCTTGCGCGGGAAGTCCTGGTCTTCACGCCGAAGCGCGTGGGCCGCAGCTTCGAAGCGGGACGTGCGTTCGCGACCGTCGAGAGCGCGAAATGGGTCGGCTCGGTGCGCGCGGCCTTCGACGGGGAGGTGGTCGCGGTCAATGACGACGCGATCAGGAGCCCCGCGCTCGTCAACGACGACTGCTACGGAGCGGGCTGGCTCCTGGTCGTGAAGCCCGCCGACAACACATGGCAGGCAAACCTGGTTACGGGTGACACCATCGCCGCCGCTTACGAAGCCTGGATGGAAAACGAAGCGTTCGCGGGCTGCGCTGGCCGCTGATCGCCGTCAGTTGCGCATCCGCTCGACGGCCTTGGCGATCACGGCGAGCTTCGCCTCGGCAGCGGTATTCGAGCAGATCGGGTTGTCGGCGAAGGTCGCAAAGCCGCAGTCGGGATGCAGTAGCACGCGCTGCCGGCCGAACAGATCGACGGCGTGCTCGATCTTCGCGGCTACATCCTCGAGGACCTCCGTCGCCGCGTGCTTCTGGTTCACGACGCCAACCCCGATGCGCGCGTCCTCCGGCAGCCGGCGCAGGACTTCCATCTCGCCCGCGCGCGGCGTGCACATCTCGAGGAGATAGCCGCCCACCTTCATGCCCGCGAGCGTGTCCACAAGCGGCTCGTAACTGCCGGTCAGCGCCACGCGCTCGTCGGGCGTCCAGTTGCCGCGGCAAACATGCACGGCGATCCGCTCGCGCGGCAGGCCGTCCACCACCGCATTCATCAAGTCCCTGGCAAAGCCGAGCTCGTGCTCGGGGCCGAGCGATTCCGAAAGCGCGCCGCACATGAAGCTGCGCTTGTTCTTGGCGCCGCTGAACACGACTTCGGAGAGCACCGGCTCGTCGATCTGCACGAGCGCGGCGCCGCCGTCGAGCAGGTCGGTGATTTCCTCGCGCAGCGCCTGCACGATGTCTTCCGCGATCTGTTCGCGCGACGCATAGACCTGCTCGGAGATGCATTCGATCCACATGGTCCGCGTCAGGAGATAGGGCCCCGGCACCGCGATCTTGATCGGCTTGTCCGTCACCGTGCGGAGGAAGTCGAGCTCGTGCCCAGCGATCGGCTTCGTGCGGCGGATGCGTCCGAACACGCCCGGATGCCGCACGTCGCCGGCCGGCACGTCGAGCGCGCGCAACTCCGCCTCGAATTCTTCCGGGTGATCCACGAGCGGCAGGAGATCGATCAGCGGCACGAGCTGGCAGCCTTCGAGCCGGGTCGCGACGAAGCTCGCATAGCTGTCGCGCCGCTGCTCGCCGTCCGTCATCACGTCGGCGCCCGCGCGCTCCTGCGCGGCGACGACGAGCCGCACCGCATCGTTGGCGGTTTCCTGAAAGGCCGCCTCGTCGAGCCGCCCCTGCACGTGATCGTGCATGGCTTCGACCATCCAGCGCGGTCGCGGCCAGCTCCCGATGCCCATGACGGCGAGGGACGGAACGGCTGGCGCGGGAATAGGCGCCGCGCGCCGCTGCACCGGCTGTTCCGCCTCGCTCTGCGGCGAAACGGGAGCGACCGAAGCCTTTTCCGTCTTGACCTCGGCGCGCTCCTCGAGCTTGCCCTTGCAGACGAGGAAGCTCCGCTGCTTGCCTTCCTTGGTCCATGACACAAGCTCGTTGCCCGTGAGCCGGCACCACGCCGGCAGGTCTTCATCGACGGAGATTTCCGTCGAGCGGATTTCCAGCAAGCCGCCGCGCGGCAGCGGATCAATGTGCTTGCGGATCAGGAGCAGGAGCCCGTTTCCGCAATCGAGATCGCCGCCGTCGAAGCTGACGTCGGGCTTTTCGCTGTGGGCGGCAACGGGCTGCATGACTGCTACTCAGTAGTGTCCGCGCGGGAAATCATTTCTCGCGCGGATTTTGCTCCGGATCACGACTTGGCACGCCGCCGGCCGAACTCGTAGCCGACCGCGCCGACGCCGAGCGCGAGCACGCCAAAGGCCGCGATTAGCCCTGGCGAAAGCGGCGCGGCCGGCGCGGGCTGCGGTTCCGCCTGCTTGGCCGTCGCAATCGTCGGTGCGGCCGTCTGCGAAGCGGCAGCCGTCGCGGCGTTCGCCTGCATGTTGTTGTAGGTGCGCGCGAGCATCTGCCGGCCGACATCCTTCAGGATCGCCTGCCCCGCGACGCGGCCCTGGCCGAGCACGAGATCGACATTGGTGATCTCCGGCCCGCCGAGATTGACCGAGCGGTTGCCCTGCTTGTCGGCCACGTGCCACGCCAGCACCTTGTCGCCTTCGACCTTCTCGACGGCGATCTTGAAATAGCCTTCGGGGCCGTCGACGGAGCTTCCGGGCTTCAGCCGGATCTCTTCCTTGTTGACCAGCATGAACCCGAAATTGTGCCCGGTCGGGCAGCCGACCGGATAGACGGCGAAGCGCTGGTCGCCCGCGTAATCTTCGCCGAACCGCAGGCTTTGCGCCTTGGCGTAGATTTTCAGGTTCGCCTTGCCGTCCTTGAAGGCTTCCGGCCACGGCGAGAGAAAGCCGATCGTGTCGCCATGCTCGAACACGAGCGCCTTGCGCGCCGTGGTGTCCTCGATCAGGAGCTCGTTCTGCACCGGGCCGAGCGTCTTCGTGAGCACGGCATTGCCGTTCTCGATCACTTCGATATTGACGGTGCCCGCCGCCTCGTCGATCGACGCTACCTTGATCGAGCGGTCGCCCGCCTTCACTTCCTCGCCTGCGCCGGCGAGGCCTGCAAACACCTTCTCGTCGGCGAGCACGATGCGGTCCATGCGCACGCCCGACAGCCATTCGAACACCGTCTTCTGCGGCGTGACCTCGCTCGCCTTGCCCTGGTTATAGAGCTGCGTGAATTGCTGGCCGCCCCACCAGTCGGGTTGCGTCATCGACAGCACCGGCGAGCCGAACGCCCATTCCCAGTCGGTGCCCGCGATCGTCTTGACGTGCAGCGTGTGGTTCGCGGTCTTGTTGTGCCCGACGGTCGCGTAATACTGATAAACGGTGCCGCCCACGACGACACTCTGCCCGGCAGGGATCGTGACGTTTTCTTTCACCACGATGCTCATGTCGTAATCGACATAGGTTGCCATGCGTCCGAGCAAGGGAACCTGCTCGCCGCGCAGCGCGACTTCGCCGCCCCAGGTGTCCTCGTGGTACATCAGCCCGCCCGGCGGGATGACGACCTCGCCGTTCTCCACGCGGCTCTGGCGGATAAACACACCGTCGAACTTCGGCGGCTTGCGGCCGAAATCGTCGGTGACCGCGCGTCCCTGCGGCAATCCGGGCAGGCCCGGCACATAGGCGGGCCGCACCGGCCGGTCCTTGATGAGCGAGAACGGCGGCGGCGGGATGTCGTTCGTCGCGATCGGATGCGCGAGCGGCATGCCAGGTTTCGCCGGCTTCAGGATCGTTGAGTAGTCGGTCGCGGAAACGGGCGTAGCGGCGAAGAGCGCCGCGGCCGCGACACCGAACAGAAAATGCCTCGTCATGAATTCCTCCCTCAGTTCGCCGTTGCCGGGCTTGTCCGGGTCGGCAGCGCACAAGAAGCAAGCCGGCGGGCGAGGAACATCGTTCCCCATCCCGTCAGCAGCAGCGTATTGAGTGCGATCAGCCATTTCGGCACGCCGGCGAGCAGCGTGCCGGCAATTCCGAGTCCGACGACGGAGAGAACCGGAGCGAGGCAGCTCACGCAGAGCGCCGAGAGCGCCAGCACGCCGCCACCCATCGCGGCGCCCGTCGCCGCGCCGCCGCCGGCGCGGCGGCCGGCGATCAGCGCGAAGCCGATGAAGGCGACCGCGAGTCCGACGGAAACCGTCGTCCAGTATTCCTGCATCCGCGTGAAGCTGACCCACCACGCTTCGACAGGCGGATAGGCGAGCTGGCCTGCCGCGGTGAAATCACCCTCGATGAAGCCGCAGAGCTCGGCTTCCTCGAGCGTTTCCGGCACCCTGAACGTGAGATAGCTCAGCGCCACATAGCCGAGCGCCGCCACCAGGAACAGGATCGTCATCGTTCGAACGGGAATCATCGTGCGCCTCCGCGGCGGGAAACCGCGTCAGTAGCTGACGCTCGGACAGGCTTCGCCCATGAACTCGACGAGCTTCGCGCCGCCGACCACGACCGCGCCGGCCACGAGATTGTTCTCGTCCAAGCCGCGCTTCTTGAAGCAGGGCGAGCAGACATAGATCTTGCCGCCGGCTTCGGCGAAGTTCTTCATGAGGTCCTTGAGCGGCGCGAAGCCCTCTTCATGGACGTCGTCGGCATAGCCCTTCTGCGAAAGGCGCGTTCCTTCGGTCGAAAGGAACACCACCGCTTCCTTGTCCGAGGCGACGGCGGCATTGGCGACGACGAACGCCACGGTCGCGTTGTCCGTGTTGTCCTTCGCGCAGGTCAAACTCACGACGAACTTTCCAGGCATCTGACTTCCTCCCTGTTGATGAATTCCCCCGCGGGGGAGACCGATCGCCCTGACGAAAGCCGTCAGGGAAATTGCTTCAACTCCAGTTTATGCGCGACTTGATCCAGAAACTTTTCGTGCCGGCGTCGTAACGGACCAGCTCGTTGTTCGTGAGCCGGCACCACGCCGGCAGGTCGATCGGCGCGGATGAATCGAGCGCGATCACCTTCAGCACGCGTCCCGGCATCTGCCGCAGCTTCTTGCGCAACTCGATGACCAGCTCGCCGCAGGCGAGATCGCCCGCGTTCCATTCTTCGCAGGTCTCGAATGAAGTGCTCATCGCCGGCGTCTCTCGGCTGGCACGAGGGGCCTGATTCGAGGCAACCGAACGAAGAAATCCGGCACGCAGCGTCTCCTCCGCGGAATCAACCGGTTTTCCGGCGCGCGGTCGTTGGATGCACGTCGGCGCACGCACACGCGTGCGTACGGCCCACCATGCGTTGGTGATTAAGGGCGGCTGATGCGAGTTACGTCCCGCGCGATATTGCGACGGAGGAGCCCGACACGGGGCATGACGTTCTGAGCAATGCCGCTCGCCGATGAGACTATGGAGCGTTCCTCGGCCGGTCAAGAAATTTGCATTTGTGCTTCGCATGCAAGGGACACGACGCTCGGCACGCAGCATCCTCATGTCCGCTTGCTCGTGTCCGCTTGGCGATCATCACGGTCGCGTCGATTGCAGGCCGCTCCTCAAAACCGTGAAGCACGCCGTACCGCCCGGCACGGCTCGCAGCGCGTGTGACAGCGAGAGTGGAATCAGGTGACGGCCATGGTTGCGTTCTTCAGGCAAAGAGGCACGAAGCCGCATAAAAGCAGATGCCTATCATACGATTGATAGGGTCAATCATTGCTGCTCGATCAGGAAACCCAGCTAGATTTCCTTTTTTCGATTGTATTTTTCTATCGCGGCACGGTTCAGCTTTATTGATTCATCGCCGTTCGACGGCCAGCTTGCGCTTCAGAATTGTTCGAGAATGAAGCGGGCCCATGAAGCAATACGAAGCTTGGAGTGAGACGAGGGCCGCCGAAATCATCGCCGAGCATCAGGCGGTGGAGGGCGCGGCCTTGCCGATTCTCCATGCGCTTCAGGAGACCTTCGGCTGCGTGCCGGAAGCGGCTGTGCCGATGGTCGCACAGGCGCTCAATCTGTCGCGCGCTGAGATGCATGGCGTTGTCACCTTCTATCACGACTTCCGGCGCGAACCTGCCGGCAAGCATGTGCTGAAGCTCTGCCGCGCCGAGGCGTGCCAGTCCTGCGGCTGCGACGATCTCGTGGAGCACGCAGAGCGCAAGCTCGGCGTGAAGATTGGAGATACCAGCGCCGACGGCCGCGTGACGCTCGAAGCCGTCTATTGCCTTGGCCTATGCGCCACCGCGCCGTCCGCGATCCTCGATGGCCGTGTGGTCGGCCGGCTCGACAAGGCGCGGCTCGACGCGCTGCTCACGGAGGCGCAGGCATGAGCGTGCGCATCTACATCCCGCGCGATGCTGCGTCGGTTGCGGTCGGCGCGGAGGAGGTGCTGGCTGCGCTCACCGCCTCGCTGAAGCGCCGCGGCGTGCAGGCGGAGATCGTGCGCAACGGCTCGCGCGGCCTGTTCTGGCTCGAGCCGATGATCGAGATCGAAACGAAGCGCGGCCGCGTGGCTTACGGCCCGGTGACGGCGCAGGATGTCGAGGGTCTGCTCGACGCAGGCTTCCTGGACGGCGCGGATCACAGGCTCTGCCTCGGCGTCGCCGACGAAATTCCCTGGCTCAAGCGCCAGACGCGGCTCACCTTCGCGCGCTGTGGCGTCACCGATCCCCTGTCGCTCGACGATTACCGCGCGCATGGCGGGCTCAAGGGAATCGAGAAGGCGATTGCGCTCGGCCCCGAGGCGACGGTGGAAGAAGTCTTCCAGTCCGGTTTGCGCGGCCGCGGCGGCGCGGGCTTCCCGACCGGCATCAAGTGGCGCACCGTGGCGCAGACCATCGCGCCGCAGAAATACATCGTCTGCAACGCCGACGAAGGCGACAGCGGCACCTTTGCCGACCGCATGATCCTCGAAGGCGATCCCTTCCTGCTGATCGAGGGCATGGCGATCGCCGGCATCGCGACCGGCGCCACCAAGGGCTATGTCTATATTCGCTCGGAATATCCGCACGCGATCGCGGCCTTCGACGCGGCGGTGAAGGCCGCGCGCAGGAGCAGGCTGCTCGGCAGCCGCGCCGCGGGCTCCGAATACCCGTTCGACATCGAGGTGCGCGCCGGCGCCGGCGCTTACGTTTGCGGCGAGGAGACGTCGCTCCTCGAAAGCATCGAAGGCAAGCGCGGCGAGGTTCGCGCCAAGCCGCCCTTGCCCGCGCATCAGGGCCTGTTCGGCAAGCCGACCGTCATCAACAACGTGCTGTCGTTCGCCGCCGTCCCCTTTATCCTGTCGGAAGGCGCGAAGGCCTATAAGGACTTCGGCATGGGCCGCTCGCGCGGCACGATGCCGATCCAGCTCGCCGGCAACATCAAGCATGGCGGCCTTTTCGAGACGGCCTTCGGCGTCACGCTCGGCGAGCTCGTGGACGACATCGGCGGCGGCACCATGAGCGGCCGTCCGGTGCGTGCGGTGCAGGTCGGCGGCCCCTTGGGCGCCTATTTCCCGCGCGCCTTGTTCGACACGCCGTTCGACTACGAAGCCTTCGCCGCGCGTGACGGGCTGATCGGCCATGGCGGCGTGGTCGTGTTCGACGACAGCGTGAACATGGCCAAGCAGGCGCGCTTCGCCATGGAGTTCTGTGCCATCGAATCCTGCGGCAAGTGTACGCCTTGCCGCATTGGCTCGACGCGCGGCGTCGAGACGATCGACCGGATCGTGCGTGGCGAGAACCATGCGAAGAATCTCGAAGTGCTCGAGGACCTCTGCAACACCATGAAATTCGGCTCGCTCTGCGCGCTCGGCGGTTTCACGCCGTATCCCGTGATGAGCGCGCTCACCCATTTCCCGGAAGACTTCGGCGCCGCTCCGCGCTTGCAGGCTGCCGAATAAGGAGGATCGCCATGTCCCTCATCCATGAGATCGACTACGGCACCCCCCGCTCGAAAGCGGAGAAAGAGGTCACGCTCACCGTGGACGGCATGTCGGTGACGGTGCCCGAGGGCACCTCGATCATGCGCGCGGCGATGGAGGCGGGGACGCAGATCCCGAAGCTCTGCGCCACCGACATGGTGGACGCCTTCGGCTCCTGCCGCCTCTGCCTCGTCGAGATTGAGGGACGCGCCGGCACGCCCGCGTCCTGCACCACGCCCGTCGCGGCGGGCATGGTCGTGCATACGCAGACCGACCGCCTGAAGAAGATCCGCAAGGGCGTGATGGAGCTTTACATCTCCGACCATCCACTCGACTGCCTGACCTGCTCCGCCAACGGCGATTGCGAATTGCAGGACATGGCGGGCGCGGTCGGCCTGCGCGACGTGCGCTACGGCTATGACGGCGAGAGGCACCCCAACCCGGGGCTCGACGAGTCGAACCCGTACTTCACCTACGATCCCTCGAAGTGCATCGCCTGCTCGCGCTGCGTGCGCGCCTGCGAGGAAGTGCAGGGCACCTTCGCGTTGACGATCGCGAGCCGCGGCTTCGCCTCGGTGGTGTCCGCCGGCATGGAGGAGCCGTTCCTGAATTCCGAGTGCGTCTCCTGCGGCGCCTGCGTGCAGGCCTGTCCGACCGCGACGCTGAACGAGAAGTCCGTGATCGAGATCGGCACGCCCGAGCACTCGGTCGTCACCACCTGCGCCTATTGCGGCGTCGGCTGCGCCTTCAAGGCGGAGATGCGCGGCGAGGAAGTCGTCCGCATGGTCCCCTACAAGGGCGGCAAGGCGAACCGCGGCCATTCCTGCGTCAAGGGCCGCTTCGCCTGGGGCTACGCGACCCACAAGGAGCGCATCCTCAAGCCCATGATCCGCGAGAAGATCACGGACCCGTGGCGCGAGGTTTCGTGGGATGAAGCGTTCGCTTACGCCGCGTCCGAGTTCAAGCGCATCCAGGCGAAGTACGGCAAGAACTCGGTCGGCGGCATCACCTCGTCGCGCTGCACGAACGAGGAGACCTTCCTCGTGCAGAAGCTGATCCGCGCCGGCTTCGGCAACAACAACGTCGATACCTGCGCGCGTGTCTGCCACTCGCCGACGGGCTACGGCCTCAGCCAGACCTACGGCACGTCCGCCGGCACACAGGATTTCGACTCCGTCGAACATACCGATGTCGTCATGATCATCGGCGCGAACCCGACCGACGGCCATCCCGTCTTCGCCTCGCGTCTGAAGAAGCGGCTGCGCCAGGGGGCGAAGCTCATCGTCGTCGATCCGCGCCGCACCGACATCGTGCGCAGCCCCCACGTCGAGGCGGCGCATCACCTGCCGCTCCTGCCCGGCACGAACGTCGCGGTCCTCACGGCGCTCGCCCATGTCATCGTCACCGAAGGGCTCGTGAACGAAGCCTTCGTGCGCGAGCGCTGCGACTGGGACGAGTTCCAGGAGTGGGCCGCCTTCGTCTCCGAGATGCGCAACAGCCCGGAGGAAGTGGCGAAGATTTCCGGCGTCCCGGCCGAGACCATCCGGCAGGCCGCGCGCCTCTATGCGACGGGCGGCAACGCCGCGATCTATTACGGTCTCGGCGTCACCGAACACAGCCAGGGCTCGACCACCGTCATGGCGATCGCGAACCTTGCCATGGCGACCGGAAACATCGGCCGCCCCGGCGTCGGCGTGAACCCACTACGCGGCCAGAACAACGTGCAGGGTGCCTGCGACATGGGCTCGTTCCCCCACGAGCTGTCGGGCTACCGGCACATTTCCGGCGATGCGACGCGCGAACTGTTCGAAGAGCTCTGGGGCGTGCACCTCGAGAAGGAGCCGGGTCTGCGCATCCCGAACATGCTCGACGCCGCGGTCGACGGCACCTTCAAGGGCATCTACATCCAGGGCGAGGACATCCTCCAGTCCGATCCCGACACGCATCACGTCGCCGCGGGCCTCGCCGCGATGGAATGCGTGATCGTCCAGGACCTGTTCCTGAACGAGACCGCGAACTACGCGCACGTCTTCTTCCCCGGCTCCACCTTCCTCGAGAAGGACGGCACCTTCACCAATGCCGAGCGCCGCATCCAGCGCGTGCGCAAGGTGATGCAACCGAAGAACGGCTATGCCGACTGGGAGATCACCCTCCTGTTCGCAAAAGCCCTCGGTTACGAGCTGCACTACGATCACCCGTCGCAGATCATGGACGAGATCGCGCGCCTCACGCCGACCTTCGCCGGCGTCTCCTACGAGAAGCTCGACGAACTCGGCTCGGTGCAGTGGCCGTGCAACGAGAAGGCGCCCGAAGGCACGCCGATCATGCATATCGGCGGATTCGTGCGCGGCAAGGGCCGCTTCATGCTCACCGAATATATCCCGACCGACGAGCGCACGGGCCCACGCTTCCCGCTTCTCCTCACGACGGGCCGCATCCTCAGCCAATATAATGTCGGCGCGCAGACGCGGCGAACGGAGAACGTCGCCTGGCATGCCGAGGATCGTCTCGAAATCCATCCGCACGACGCCGAGCAGCGCGGCGTGCGCGACGGCGACTGGGTGCGCATCCAGAGCCGCGCCGGCGAGACGACGCTCCGCGCGCTCATCACCGAGCGCCTGGCGCCGGGCGTGGTCTATACGACCTTCCACCATCCGACGACGCAAGCGAACGTGGTCACGACCGACTATTCGGACTGGGCCACCAATTGCCCCGAATACAAGGTCACGGCGGTCCAGATCGCGCCGTCGAACGGCCCGAGCGAATGGCAGGCGCAATACGACGAGATGGCCCGCCGCTCCCGCCGTATCGTTCCGCTTGAGGCCGCGGAGTGATCGGATTGCGCGCGCCGGTGCAGCGCGTGGCGAGGACCGCGTGGCGCGCATCGGGCCACGCGGCCGGCGAGCGCGCGATCCCCGAGGAGACGGCGGTCGCCTTCACCTATAACGGCGTCTCTTATGCCGTGATGATGGCGACGCCGCGGGATCTCGAGGATTTCGCCGTCGGCTTCAGCCTGACGGAAAGGGTCATCGCCTTGCCTTCGGAGCTCGAAAGCCTTGAGATCGTCGACGAGGAGATCGGCATCCAGCTGCGCATGCGGCTCGCGGAGCCGCGCGCGCGGGAGGTCGCTGCGCGCCGCCGTCATCTCGCGGGACCGACCGGCTGCGGCCTGTGCGGCATCGAGACACTGGCTGAGGCCATGCGCCCCGCGCCCGTGGTTGGCGAAGGCCTGCGCTTCACCTTCGACGACGTGATGCGCGCAACGCGCTCGCTCGCGTCCCTGCAGGAGATCAACCGCGAGACGCGCGCGGTCCATGCGGCGGCGTTCTGGCAACCGGCCAGGGGCGTCGTCGCGCTGCGCGAGGACGTGGGCCGCCACAACGCCCTCGACAAGCTTGCCGGCGCGCTCGCGAACGAGTCCGTTTCCGGCGCGAGCGGGATCGTGGTCCTGACGAGCCGCGTGTCTGTCGAGATGGTGCAGAAGGCGGCGGCGATCGGCGCGGGCGTCGTCGTCGCCGTCTCGGCGCCGACCGCGCTCGCCATGCGCACGGCGGAAGCCGCCGGCATCACGCTCGCCGCGATCGCGCGCGACGACGGCTTCGAGGTCTTCACCCATCCGCATCGCATTGTTGAAGAACGTGCCGCCCATGTCGCTTGATAAGTCGCCTGACAAATCCGACAACAAGCCGCACGGGAAATCCTCGCCGGACAAGCTCGTCTATATGGCAAACCAGATCGGAAAGTTCTTCACGAGCCAGGGGCCGGAAAAAGCCGTCGCGGGCACGGCGGAACACATCCGGAAGTTCTGGGATCCGCGCATGCGCGCTGCGATCCTGAAGCATCTCGAAACGGGCGGTGCCGGGCTGGATCTCGTCGCCCGTCAAGCGATCGAGCGCCTGCGTGATGCGCCATCCGGTGGCTGACGGCGAAATCCCGTTCATGAAATCGACGCCGCTTTGCGGCTTGCGCATGCGCCCGCGAACGGATCGATTCAGAACAGCCCGCTGATCGCGTTGCCGCACTCGTTCAATGTCTCCCGGACCGTCTTGCGAAATTCGTCAGACTTGAAGCGCGCCGAGCTCGCTGAAACACCGAGCGCGGCCGGCTCCGGGCCGGAGCCGCGCACCGGAACCGCCATCGCGGCCACGCCCGCCTCGAATTCGCCGTCGACAAAGGCATAGCCGCGCTCGACGGTCGCCGCGACGTCCTTCCGGATTGCGTTGCGATTCTCGATCGTCATGGGCGTGAACTTATGCGTCGGCGCGTTTTTCAGAATGTCGTCCGCTGTCGTTGGATTGCTGAATGCGATAAGCGCGCGGCCGATGCTCGTATGCAGGAGAGGAACGCGGCTGCCGACGGTGAACCCGATGCTCACCATGCCCGCGTCGCCGCCGGCATGCGCGACGTACACCGCTTCGTAGCCGTCGATCATCGCCATGGAGATCGCCTCGCCGATGCGATGTGCGAACGCACGCAGCACAGGCTGAATGGCCTTCCCGAACTGGCGCCCCTGCAGGAAGCCGCCGGCCAGCACGAGGATACGCGGGGTCAGCGAGAACAGGCGCTCCCGCTGCTGCACGTAACCGAGATGTACGAGGGTCAGCACCAGCCTTCGCGTTGTCGCCCGGTCGAGTCCGGTGATCCGCGCGATCTGCGGCAGCGTGAGATGCGTATGCGCCGCATCGAACGCCTTCAGGACGTTCATTCCCTTTACGAAGGTCAGGGAGATGTCGCGCTGCGCGATCCCATGCGGCGTCTGCTCGTATTCATTCATTGGTGGGCCGACAGCTTCTTTCCTTGACGAGGTCTGCAGACAGCGGCTCCAGCGCTTGACTCGTTTGCGCGCAGTATGGACTAATAATAATTATATGATCATTTGTGCGATAATCGCACATCATAAAGAACAGCGCAATGACGGCATCCGGAGAGACCGCCCTGGCCGCCCGACTCATGCTTTTGCGCTTTGGCCAACGGGCAGCCCTCGCGGGTAATCCGACTTGCGGTCGTCCCGCCGCGCAACGATCGCTGGATCGGAGCGGGCAGATCGCCCGGCGCTTCCCAACAATCTGGCCTTGCAAGCCGCTTCCGGCAGGCCGGTGCTCCGGCGCGTCCACGCACACGCACTCGGTTCAAGAGGAGTTTCCCTGTCATGATGAGCCAGGAACAGAATGATTCATTGACTCGCGTGGGGCCCGCCTCGGCGGCAGGCTCGGTGTTGCGGCTTTACTGGCAGCCCGCTGCGCTGGCGGAGGAACTGGTGTCGTCGCGACCTGTCGTGCCGGTCACGCTGCTCGGCGAACGGCTCGTCCTCTTCCGCGACAATGAAGGCAGGCTCGGTTTGATCGGCCGGCACTGCCCGCACCGCGGCGCCGACCTCTGCTACGGACGCCGGGAGGACAACGGATTGCGCTGCCCGTTCCACGGCTGGCATTTCGACCGCAACGGCCAATGCGTGGAACAGCCTGCCGAGCCGGAAGGCAGCCAGATGTACAAGAACATAAAGACGGTTTCCTATCCGGTGGTCGAGAAGAACGGCATTGTTTTTGCTTATATGGGGCCGGGCGATCCGCCGCCGTTCCCCGCGCTGGACTGCTTCACGGCGCCTGAAAGCCACGTCTTTGCGTTCAAGGGATTGTGGGAGTGCAACTGGTTGCAGGCGATGGAAGTCGGCATCGATCCCGCGCACGCCTCGTTCCTGCACCGCTTCCTGCAGGACGAGGATCCGAACGAAGGTTATGGCAAGCAGTTCCGCGACCGCGCCGCCAATACGGACATTCCGATGACGCAGTTGCTGCGCGAATACCCGCGCCCGGACATCAAGGTGGAAGAGACCGAGTATGGTCTTCGCCTGATCTCGCTGCGTCATATGAAAGACGGCCGTAGCCACGTGCGGGTGACCAACCAGATTTTTCCGGAAGCGATCTGCATCCCGATGTCGAACGAGATGACGATCACCCAATGGCATGTGCCGATCGATGACGAGAATTGCTATTGGTATTCGATGTTCACGAGCTTCGGAAAGCCGGTGGACAAGACCGTCATGCGCGAGCAGCGCATGAAGGAACATCGCCTTCCGGATTACGCACCGCTCAAGAACAAGCGCAACAACTACGGCTACAATCCTGACGAACAGGCGCGTCTGACGTACACGGGCATGGGGCTCGACATCAACGTCCATGACCAGTGGGCGGTGGAGTCGATGGGGCCGATTCAGGATCGCACCCAGGAGCACCTCGGCCGTAGCGATGTCGGGATCAGCCGCTACCGCCGCCTGCTGCTCGATGCCATCTCAAAGGTGAAGAAAGGCGAGCGGGATTCCTTGCTGCTGCGGAACGGCCAGAACGCCCGCATCCGCGGCCCCGTTTCGATCGACGCGATCGGCGCGACGAACAACTGGGAAGCAGTCTGGAAGGAAGCCGATTCCAAACGCCGCGCCGCGTGCCAGTGGGGAGCGGCGCTGTGACGAAGGCTGTGCCGCGCGGTGCCTTGTGGCCGGTGGCGCACGCAATCGCCCGCGGTCGTTCGTGTCGTCCCGCTGCTTGCGCTAAGGATAGTCGCTAAGGACAATCCATGCCGGAATCGAAATCGAGCTCCCTCGAAAGCGGTCTCGTCGGTCGCAGCGGCCTGCTCACCAAGGAGCAGTTCGCGGAGGCGCGGGCCGTCATCGAGGAAGTGAAAAGCCGCGGCCTCGAGACCGTCCGGCTCTCGTTCGTCGACCAGCATGGCGTGCTGCGGGGGAAGACGCTCGTGGCCGCCGGCCTCGCATCCGCGTTCCGCAACGGCATGGCGATGACCTCGACGCTGCTCCTGAAGGACACGTCGCATCGCACCGTGTTTCCGGTCTGGACGCCCGACATCGGCTTTGGCGTCGGCACGCTGACGGGGGCCGCCGACGTGCTCATCGTGCCCGATCCCGCGACCTTCCGCGTCCTGCCGTGGTCAAGCCACAGCGGCGCGATCCTCTGCGACGTGTTCTTCAAGGACGGCCGTCCGATGCCGTTCTGCTCGCGCTCCATCCTGAAACGCTCGATCGCGCGTCTCGCCGCGGCGAACATGGCGTTCGTCTGTGGGTTGGAGGTCGAATTCTATGTGTTCAGGATTGACAATCCGAACCTCACGCATGCCGACGGTGGCATGCCGACATCTCCGCCGGAGACGAGCCTGCTCGCGCACGGCTTCCAGTACCTGACCGAATCCCGCTACGACGCGCTCGAGGAGGTCATGGACGAGCTTCGCCGCGCGGCGCAGGCATTGCGGTTGCCGGTGCGCTCGACGGAGGCGGAGCTCGGCGGCAGCCAGTTCGAGTTCACCTTTGAGCCGGACGCGCCGCTCGCGCACGCCGATGCGATGATCATGTTCCGCGCCATGGTCAAGCATGTCTGCCGGCGCAGGGGCCTGCACGCCACCTTCATGTGCCGCCCCAAGGTGGACAACTCGATTCCGAGCGGCTGGCATCTCCATCAGTCGGTTCTCGACAGCAAGACGCGAAAGAACCTGTTCGTCCCCGACGACGACGAATCGTTGTCGCCCGCCGCAAGCGGCTGGATCGCCGGATTGCTCGCGCACGCCGAAGCGAGCTGCCTGCTGACGACGCCGACCGTCAACGGCTACAAGCGCTATCAGCCGTTCCAGCTCGCGCCCGATCGCATCCAGTGGGGGCGCGACAACAAGGGCGCGATGATCCGCGGCCTCATGGCGCCCGGCGATCAGGCGAGCCGCATCGAAAACCGCGTGGCCGAGCCGGCGGCGAATCCCTATCTCTATTTCACGTCGCAGATTCTGAGTGGGCTCGACGGCATCGAGCGGGGCCTGAAGGCGCCAGAGCCGGTGGAGAATCCCTACACGACCGACGCTGCAGCCTTGCCGAAGAGTCTGATCGCGGCGATCGAGCGCTTCGAGGCGAGCAGCCTCTACCGCGAGAAGCTCGGCGCCGACTTTGTCCAGTATCTTACGTTTATCAAGCGGGCCGAATGGGACCGCTACCTGTTGACCGTGTCGGAGTGGGAGCAACGCGAGTATTTCTCGCTGTTCTGATCGAATGTGATTCACGCCCAGGAAATTTCTCCGGCCGCCTTTGCGCCGTTTGGCCGCCTCGCCAGATCCGGCGCAGGCGAGCTGAAGCGTATACGCGACAACCGCGTGCTGCTGACGCGCACCGATACTGAATTTCCTCGCGACGAGCTGGCTCGCGATTTCGCGCTCGATTTCTACGAAGTCCCGGCGGAAGCGCATCCGCTGCGGATGACCGTGGCCGAGCGCCACCCGCATTCCTGTCAGATCTTCGTTCCCGTGACGGCGCGGCGCTACCTCGTCGTGGTCTGGCCGGCGAAGCCCGCGCCCGGCGCTACGCCGGAGGCGTTCGTCGCCGGCGCGCGCGATGTGATCGTCTATAATCCGGGTGTCTGGCATCATGGCATTGTGGCCCTCGACAACGAGGCGACGTTCGCTTCTGCCATGTGGCGCGCGCCCGAGGGTCGCGATACCGAGTTCTGCGAGCTGCCGGAACCGCTTTCGGTCTCGTGGCCGGAGCCGCGTCGATGAGCGACCTGTCGATCGACATCGGTTCCGAGTTCGTCGATGTCGCGATCAGTTCCACCGCCGGCCGCCGGATCTGCAAGACGCCGATCGGCGCACGCAAAAGCATTGAAGCCGCGATGGCGGCGATCGATGCCGCCGTCGCGGACCGCGCTTTGTCGTTGGCGCAACTGGATACGATCCGGATCGCCTCCACCGAACCCGTCAATGCGTTGCTTGCGCGTAACGGCGCGCGCATCGCACTCCTGATGACGCAGGGCTTTGGCGACACGCTTTGGCTCGGCCGGCAGAACCGGGCCGATCTTTATGATCCTGTTGCGCGCTCGCCCGCGCCGACGTTTCTCGTGGGGCGCGAGAATGTGTTCGAGATTGCCGGGCGCATCGACGCGGCCAGTAAGGAAATCGCGCCGCTTGACGAAGCGGCGATCCGCGCCGCCGCCGGCGAGATGCGAACGCAAGGGATTGAAGCCGTCGCGGTCTGCCTTTTGTTTGCTCACGTCAATCCGCGTCACGAGCAGCGCTGCCGCACGCTCATTCGCGAGATAGTGCCGGAGATCGAGATCTGCCTTTCGTACGAGGTTGATTCGCAACCGCGCGAATACGAGCGCACGGTTTCCGTCTGTCTCGAAGCATGGCTGCGGCCGATGATGACGCACTCGATCGCTTCGCTCGAGGGCGAACTGCGCAAGCACGGCTTCGCGGGAAAGCTGCTGTTCGCCGACAGCCGCGGGGACCTCCTGAATACGGAGACGGCAAGATCGTCCGTGTCCCGGCTCGTCGCCAGCGGCCCTGCCGCGATGGCGCGTTGCGCCGCGATGACGGCGGCGACAAGCAAGGCGCCGGCCGCGATCGCGCTCGACATCGGCTCCACCTCCACGGACATCTGCCTGATCGATAAAGGCGAGCCGCTGACTTGCCACAACACCACCTATGCCGGCGTTCCGATGCGGCAGCGCATGCTCGACGTGACGAGCATCGATCTCGGCGGAACGAGCCGTGTCATGCGCGAGAATGGATCGATCGGTTTCGTGGCCGCCCGCCGCGCACAAAAGCAGGGAACGACGTTGAGCGACGCCTTGCTTGCTGCCGGAAGAATCGCCGGCGATGGCGCGCACGATGCAGGCGTCAAGCGGGCCGCCGCGGAAGAGATCGTCGAAGCGGCCGAGCGAAAGATCGCCGCCGGAATTCTGAATTATGCGGTGAAGCGGAACGTCGATCCCGCCATGACGACGCTGATCGCGATGGGCGGGCTCGGCGGGGTGCTCGGGCCAGGCGTCGCGGCGCTGCTCGGCATTGCGCGGGTCGTTTGCCCCTTTGCGCCCGCGGCGGGCGGCGCGCTCGGGCTTCTTGCCGCGCGCTCGCGCTTCGAGGCGAGTGCCGCGATCAACGCATGGACCGACGAGATCGCAGCAGGCGAACTTCAGAAAGTCCTTCAGATGCTTTCGGGCATCGCGGGCGAGCAGGCGGGCGGCACGGCGACAGCGGCGCGCACGACGGTAGAGATCGCGCCCAACCCGCACATGCACCCACATTATATACTGCTCGACCGGCTTCCCGAGCATGCCGACGAAATCGTTGCCGCATTCCAGACGCAGCACCTGGAGCGGTTCGGCGTGCTGCCGCCCGAGCGCGCATTCGTCTTCTCGCTGACGGTCGATCTTTCGGCCGAAGCAGGCGCGGCAGCTGCGGGCGTCGCCTCGGCGCTTCCGGTTCCAAACGTGCGGCATGCCGAGCCGCTGCTGTTCGAGACGGCCGCTGGCGCGATCTGGAAGCCGCGCGGCTGGTCGCTCGCGAGCAAGGGCGATTGTTACGTCCTTCAGCCGGAGCACGGGCGATGAGCGGCGAGCGGCTGGAGGTGCTGCAGATGCGCCTCGACGGCATCGCACAGGGGATGCAGGAGACGCTGTTCCGCACGGCCGTCTCGCCCGTCGTCCGCGAAGGTTATGACGCCGCCTGCGCGCTCTTCACCGCCGACGGCGAGCTGCTCGCGCTGTCCGAAGCGATTCCCCTTTTGCTCGGCGCCTTGCCGGGCGCGGTGCAAGCGATCCTGTCGAAGTATCCTCCGGCGGAGATGGCGGCCGGCGATCTCTTCTTCATGAACGATCCTTTCGCCGGCGGCACCCACCTGCCGGACATCACCGTGCTGATGCCCGTTTGTGCGGGAGAGCGCCTCGTCGCGCTCGCCGTCAGCATCCTGCATCATCAGGATGTTGGCGGAATCCGTGCGGGCTCCGTGCCGCCGGACGCGACCGAGATCTATCAGGAAGGCCTGCGCCTGCCGCCCATGCGGCTCGGCCGCGACGCCAAGATCGGCGACGAAGCGGCGCGCCTCATCGAAGCCAACTCGCGCACGCCCGCAATCGTGCTCGGCGACCTGCGCGCGCAGATCGCGGCGGCGGCGCGCGCCGCCCGCGCGGTGCAGGCGATCGTCGCGGAGCAGGGCGCGGACGCCTTCATCGCCGCGACGCGCGCCTGCCTCGACCGCGCGGAGGAGCAGATCCGCGCCTTGATCGCGAGCCTGCCCGAAGGCCCGCACCGGGGCGCCGATGGGCTCGATCCGACGCCGAACCTGCCCGATGTCGCGGTCGAGGTCAGCTTGCGCTTTGCGAATGCGGCGCTGCACGCCGATTTCACCGGCTCGTCGCCGCAGGTCGCGGCCCCCATCAATTGCGTCCGCTCCGGACCGTTGTCGGCGGTGCTCTATGCGCTCCTCAGCCTCGCGCCACCCGGCACGTTCCGGAACGGTGGCATCCTGCGGGCGATCTCGCTCGCGCTGCCGGAAGCGAGCGTCGTCAACGCGGCGCCGCCGGCCGCCGTCAATGCGCGCATGGGGATGGTGCGCGCGACGACCTCCGCCGTTTTGCAGGCGCTCGCGCACGCGGTGCCCGAGCGCATGCCCGCCGCGAATTCCGGCATGTCCTATGTGCTGGCGTTCTCCGGCCGCTTTCCCGACGGCCGCGCTTTCGTCTCGACGGAGATCATCGCCGGCGGTGCGGGGGGCGGGCCGAGCACCGACGGCGCGGATGGCATTTCCACCGACGTGGGCAACGCCATGAACATGCCGGCCGAGGCGCTCGAGCAGATCGCGCCGCTGCGCGTGCGCGCCGCCGCGATCCGGCGCGGCTCCGGCGGCGCGGGCGTCTTCCGCGGCGGCGACGGCATCCGGCGCGAATACGAAGCGCTTGCCGACAACATTTCGGTGTCGCTGCGCGGCGAGCGCTTCAAGCGCGTGCCGGCCGGATTGCTCGGCGGCGGATCGCCGGAGCCGTCGCGCGCGACGATCGTGCGCGCGGACGGCAGCGAAGTCGCGTTGAGCGCGCGCTCTGCATTCCAGTTGAATGCCGGCGACCGCCTGATCGTCGAGAGTTGCGGCGGCGCGGGCTACGGCGCGCCCACGCGGGGCTGATGTGCGGTTTGGATTCTCTTTTCAAACAGCCTCTTTTCTTCCCCTCTCCCCGCTGGGGAGCGGTGAAGTGAGTTCGTGCATTCGATTTTCAAACAGCGATATTCGTTCTCGCGACGCGTTTTTGCGCCCGAGGTATCTTTAGTTTCCCCTCATGAGATGAGGGGGATGGAGCGCCGGAAGGCGCTCTATTCGTTTACGCCTTTCGGCGTCGCGCGCCTTGCGATCAGCGCGCTCGCCTCCCGGCGCTCCATCGCGGCGTTTCACGGAAGCAGCCGCTTCCGCTGGTCCCGGGCCGCGCTTGCGAACGCAGAGCCGAAGCTCCGCGCCGTCCAGCCAGCTCCTGGCGCACGGGTCCCGTTAGTGCCCGTAGGGCGGGGTCCCGAGCCGCCCGAGTGCGCGAGGTACGTTGCCCCACGCCCGCAGGCACGCCGCACCCGCTCCGCGATCAAGACGCCTCATGAGCGCGCCCCTCGTGAGCGGGACGACAACAGTTTAAAGGCAGTCGGACAGGGCGGGGAAAAGAATTTTTTCCTGAATGGAAAATCATGCCTGCGCAGGAACTTGCCTGGGAATAGCGGGATGACAGGTGCTTTCGCGGGAATGAGCGGGGGGTCGACCAGAGTCGATTTTATCCCCGCCCGATCCCCCGGAGCCGCGGCAGGAGCGGCGCGACCAGAAACAGCGCGCTGAGGATAAGGAAGGCGAGGCTGATCGGCCGCGTGAGGAAGACGGACAGATTGCCCTGCGTGAGCAGGAGCGCTCTTCGGAAATTCTCCTCGATCAGCGGACCGAGGATGAATCCGAGCAGGACCGGCGCCGCCGGATAATCAAAGAGGCGCATCAGATAGCCGATCACGCCGAACAGCAGCACGACATAGATGGCGAACACGCTGTTGTCCGCCGCATAGACCCCGATGCAGATGAAGACGAGGATCGCGGGATAGAGCAGGTGATAGGGAATGCTGAGGAGCCGCACCCAGATGCCGATGAGCGGGATGTTCAGCACGAGCAGCAGGAAATTTCCGACCCAGAAGCTCATCACGAGCCCCCAGAACAATTCCGGTTCGTTGCGGATGAGATTGGGGCCGGGGTTGATCCCGTGCAGGATCATGGCGCCGAGCATCACTGCGACGACCGCGTCGCCGGGAATGCCGAGGCTGAGCGTCGGGATGAACGCCGCCTGTGCGGCGGCGTTGTTCGCGGCCTCCGGCGACGAGATGCCTTCGATCGCACCCTGACCAAAGCGCGAAGGATCGCTCGCGACCTTCTTCTCGAGCGCGTAGGCCATGAACGACGCGATACCGGGGCCCGCGCCCGGCAGCGCGCCGATGAACGAGCCGATGACCGAGCCCCGCGCCGTCGGCATCCAGACCTGCCGCCATTCCTTGCGCGTCGGCAGCATGGAGCGGAAGGTGATTTCCTTGGCGCCGATTACGGTGCCGCGCGGCGCACCGATATTGGCGATGATCTCGGCGACGCCGAACAGGCCCATCGCCACGGCCACCAGACCGAACCCGTCGGCCATCTCCAGAATGCCGAACGTGAAACGGAACGCGCCGGTGTTCGTATCGGTGCCGAAGAGACCCAAAGCGACGCCGAACACGACCATGGCGAGTCCCTTGAACGGCGAGCCCGAGGACAAGGTCGAGGCGGCAATGAGTCCAAGCAGCATCACCGAGAAATATTCCGCGGCGCTGAATTCCAGCGCGACCTCCGCGATCAGGGGCGCGAAACCCATGACGAGAAGGATGGCGAAGGAAGAACCGACAAACGAAGTGAGAGCGGTGACGAACAGCGCCAGCGCGGCCTTGCCCTGTTTCGCCAGGGGATAGCCGTCAAGGCAGGTGACGGCGGACGTGGCCGTACCCGGAAGATTCAGCAGGATCGAAGCGGTGGAGCCGCCGTATTGCGTGCCATAGAAAATCCCCGCGAGCATGATGAGCGCCGACGTGGGATCGAGATAATAGGTGAGCGGCAGCGCGAGCGAGATGGCCGCGAGCGGCCCGATGCCGGGAAGGACGCCGACGACCGTGCCGACGGTGACGCCGACGAAACAGAAGAACAGCGGCTCGAGGCTCAGCGCCTTGTTCAACCCGAGGAGGATGCCGGAGAGAAGCTCGCTCATTGGGGAAACCTGATCGTGTGCAACGGCACACCGAGTCCCCAGATGAAGAGCGCGGCGCCGAGGACGGCGATGAAGACGGCAACGGCGAGCAGCGAGAGCCAGCTCGTACGCGGCTCGCCGAGGCCGCTGAGAACGATGAGCACGATCGCGGCCGGCACGAAGCCCGCGGTTTCGGCGAGCAGCGCGAACGCGACGATGCCGGAGGCGACAGCCGCGATCGGCCGAAGCCGGAAATCGCGCGCTTCCGGGGGCTTGCCTCTTGCTTCGAAGGCGACGGCAAGACCGAGGAGGGCAAGCAGCCCGCCGATGATCAGCGGAAAGTAGCCCGGCCCGGCATTGATGAGGGACCCGACCGAATACGTGGTGGCGGTCGCGGCGTACCAGAGTCCGAAGAAGGTGATGACGGCCGCCGCCGCGTATTCCTGCCAGTCCGTATTGCGGCTGTTCATGGCTCGTGTTGTCCGAGGAGAACGAATGCTCCAGACCCGACAGCAAACCGGAAATTCGCCGCTGCGGCGCTCCGTTTCGTAGCGCGGAAAAATCGCTTCCGGAAACCGATGTGCTCGATCATGGATGGTGCCGAAGGGAATGTGCCGCCGGCCCGCCGGTTCACGGCAGGCCGGCGAAGTTGCATCATTTCACCTTGAGGCCGGCTTCGTCGACGACGCGCTTCCACTTCTTGATTTCGTCCTCGATGAAGGATTTCGACTCCGAAGGCGTGCGGCCGTCCACCATGAAGCCGCGGTCGGCGAAGAACTTCTGCATGTCTTCGGCCTTGAGCGCCTTGGCGATCTCTCCGTGCAGCTTGGTGAGGATTGGCTCCGGCGTGCCGGCCGGCGCGAACACGCCCTGCCAGGACGACGCCTCGAAGCCGGGCAGCGCCGCTTCGGCGACCGTCGGCACCTCGGGCATCATGAAGTGCCGTTCTTTCGAGGTGACCGCAAGCGCCCGCAGGCGGCCCGACTTCACGTGCTCGGCCGTGACCAGGACGTCGCCGAACATGGAGTTGAGCTGCCCGCCGAGCAGGTCCTGCAGGGCCGCCGCGCTGCCCTTGTAGGGCACGTGCACGAGCTTGGTTTTCGACTCGAGCGCGAACAGCTCGCCCGTGAGGTGCATCGAGGTGCCGACGCCCGGCGAGCCGTGGGTGATCGTGCCGGGCTTTGCGCTGGCCGATGCGATGTAATCCTTCGCGGATTTCTCCGGACGGTCGGCATTGACCACGAGCACGAGCGGCGCGCTGACGACGACGCTCACCGGGCTGAAATCCTTCAGTGGGTCGTAGGGGAGGTCGTCGCGCAGCACGGCGCTGATCGCGTTCGAGCCGGTCACGCCCATCAGGAGCGTGTAGCCGTCGGGCTTCGCGTGCGCGACGTGGTTGGCGCCCACGGTTCCGCCGGCGCCGCCGCGGTTCTCCACCACGACCGGCTGGCCAAGCGGGCCGGCAATCTTTTCGGCGATCTGCCGCGCGAGCAGATCGGTCGATCCGCCGGGCGGGAACGGTACGACGATGGTGATCGGCTTTGACGGATAATCCTGTGCCGAAAGATGGCCCGCTGCACCGACTGTAAGAGCGACGCTGAGTGCGGCCGTCGCGGCCATGCTGAGCATTGTTCGAATTCTAAATCGTTTCATACGTGACTCCCGTTGTTGGCTGGACTTCCCCCGAGTGTTGCTGCTTTCGCTAAGTCCCCGAATCCGTCGGATGCCGGTCGGGATTTCTCATTGGATCGCTTGCATTCCGGCCGGCGGCAATAGGCCAGCCCAGCCGCTTGCGAGACTTGCAAGGATCGGGCCGCAATCGCATCAGTGCGACCTCATGAACCGGTCGGGGCGAAAGGGATGGAGATCGACCCCCGTTTCCCGCCCCGCCACCAGATTTGCAATTTCCCGTCCCGTGGTCGCGCCCCCGCACATGCCGACGTGGCCGTGGCCGAATCCGAGCCATGCGTTCTCGATCTTCGGCGTCCGTCCGATCACCGGCATGCTGTCGGGCAGGCAGGGACGGTGCCCCATCCAGAAGGTCTTCGATTCCGTTTCGAGATTGGGGAAGAGCTCCTTGCCCTTGCGCAGGAGCGCTTCGGCGCGGGAATAGCGCGGCGGCGCGTCGAGGCCGGCGAGCTCGACGGTGCCGGCGAGCCGCAGGCCCATCGCCATCGGATTGACCATCATGTTGTGCTCGACCGCCATGACGGTCCGGTTGAGATTCACGTTGGGCCGCTCGACCGTGACGTGATAGCCGCGCTGCGACTCGAGCGGGATGCGAAGCCCGAGCCTGTGCGCAAGGTGCGCCGACCAGGCGCCGGCCGCCACCACGACGCCGTCCACGTCCAGCTTCTCGTTGTTGTCGAGCAGCACCGCGCGCACTTGACCGTCGCCCGTCTCAAAACCGTTTGCCTGCGCCCGGATGTGCCGCGCGCCGTCCTTTTCGCATTGCGCGTAGATCGCTTTCACGAGCGCGGACGGATTCACCGTGGAGCCGTTGTCCGGCGCGTAAAGCCCGAACCGGAAGCGCCCTTTCAGGTCGGGCTCGAGCGCCGCGAGCTCGTCGCTGTCGACGTCCTGCAGCTCGACGCCGAGGCTGCGGCGCAGGTCCATGCCCCATTTCCACGCGTCCGCCGTCTCGCGCGAGGAGTACACATAAAGACAGCCGGTGCGGCGCACGAGGTAGGAAGCGGCGGCCCGCTGCAGCAGCGGTTCGTAGCTTTCGAACACCGGAGCCAGGAGATCGCGCGTCGCCTTTGCGATCCGGGTGACCTCCGATTTCGTGGAGTAGCGCAGGAAGCGGAAAAGCCAGGGAAGCGCGGCCGGCAGGTGTCGCAGGCGGATCGTGAGCGGGCCGTCCGGGTCGAGCAGCCATTTCGGCACGTTGCGCCACATGCCGGGCATGCCGACCGGCAGGCAGGCGCTCGGCGATAGCGAGCCGGCATTGCCGAACGAGCAAGCTTCGCCCGCCTCGCGCGGATCGAGGAAGGTGACGCGGTGACCGTCGCGCTGCAGCCAGGCGGCGGTGCATACGCCAACGATCCCCGTTCCGATGACGGCAATGTGCAACGTCAGCTCCCCGTAACGTCCCGCGCGCGGCGGCCGTCCATCCGGCAATATTGTCCGCAGGGGTAAAGTATCATACAAATAAATTCTGCTGCTTGTACCATAAGGTCGCCTGATGAACGTGACGCTCCGCCAGCTGCGCGCCTTCTATGAGGTGGCGCTGGCCAGAAGCTTCACCGGCGCTTCCCGGCGCATGCACCTGACACAATCGGCGGTGAGCATGCTCGTGCGCCAGCTCGAGACCGAATTCGGCATGGAGTTGTTCAACCGGGCCCAGCGCACCGTGCAATTGACGGAGGTCGGAAGGCAGATGCTTCCGATCACCGAACGCATACTCGACGATCTGCGGCAAGTCCACGAAGGGGCGGCGGACATCCGGGCGCTGCGCCGCGGCAACCTCCGCCTCGCGCTGCCCCAGATCCTGGCTTGCGCATGGCTGCCCTCGGTCATCTCGACGTACCGCGAGCTTTATCCCGAGGTGATCCTGCACGTGACGGACACGACGGGCGACCGCATCGCCGTGGCGGTCCAGCAGAACGAAGCCGAGATCGGCATCGGACCGAAGCGCCCGGTGCCGGCGGGCGTTCATGCCGAGTTGCTGTGGGAGGAGCCGATCCAGATCGTCTGTCCGGCGAACGGCGAATTCGGACGCCGTTCGAAATTGCGGTGGGGCGATTTCCGCCGCGAGAACTGGATCTTTTATTCCGACGATTTCAGCCAGCATCTCGAGCAGACGGTATGGAGCAAGATGGGGTTCAGCCTGCAGCGCAAGACGAACGTGCGCTATCTCACGACCGCGCTGGCGTTCGTCGGCAAGGGGCTGGGCGTGACGTCCGCGCCGCGATACGCCAACCGCTTCTCCGAGCAGTTCGGCGTGCAGTTTCTCGATGCCTCAAAACCGCGCGTGACGCGCGAGTTCTATCTGTACATGCGCGAGGGTCACACGCTGTCGCCGGCGGCATCCGGCTTCAGGGCGATGGTCGACGACATTCGGCCTTAAGCCGAGCGCCGGGCGGTTTTGTGGGAGGCCGGCTCAGAGCAGCGCGCGAAACGACTTCGGCGAGGCGCCGAACGCGCGCTTGAAGGCGGTGGAGAAATTGGCGGCGCTCGTGTAGCCCGCGAGATAAGCCGCCTCCGCCACGCTCACGCCCTCCCGTTCCAGCGCATCGCGTGCGCGCTCGAGCTTCCGCATCCGCACATACTCGAAGACCGTCATGCCGTGCACGGCGTGGAAAAGGCGCTGCAACGTGTTGACGCTCATGCCGGCGTCGCGCGCGACCTCGTCCAGCGTGAAATTGGCTTCGAGCTTGGTGTCGAGCAGCTCGCGGAGCTCGAGGATGCGCTGGTGGGCGCGCGGCCGCAGCCGCTGGGCCGAAGTCTCCGGCGGAGTCTGCGCGATCACATGCAATGCCTCGGCGACGATCTCGATGGCGCGGCTCTCGAGATAAAGTCCCTGCAGGAGCGGCGCGTAAGCGGGCGGCCGGAGAATCTGCTCCGCAAGCGACACCAGCCGCATCGAAGGATGCCACCGCAACGATCCCAGATGGTCGGTGCCGAAGCGGGCGACCGTCGCGTGCGCGGAGATGTCCTGCAAGCCGTCGCGCTCCAGCCATTCCGGACTGATCGTCACATTCACCTTGCGGATGTGGGCTCCGCGCCGCGACCGGCGGACGAACGTTTCGGGCCGCGTCCGCGCGACGATCACGCCTTCCAGGTGCGAATAGCTGACGGCGCCGCGCTGTCCGAACGCGAAGCTGCGGTCGCCGAGCGACACGTTCACGTCGCCCTTCAGGAACAGCGAGCAGGTGATGCCGGGACGCTGCACGATCTGCGTGGTGAGATCGTGGACGTCGTGCGTGTCCGTCGCGTGGAGCACGAGACCGGAGCGCAGGGAGACGAGGCGATAGTCGCCGCGCAGCGCCACGCCGTCGCTGGCGAGATCGGGATCGGTGACGCGGAAGTCCGTGCCCGCGAGTTCGGCGGCCGCAGCGAGCTCCGACCGGCGGATGCCTGTCATCGGCGACGTCTCTGCGGTTCCCTGAGCGCCGATCTTCATCAGTTTCATCTCGATGCGCGTACGCGCAATAAATAAAGAATAGTCAAATGCAGTTCATCGTTCAACGAACGGCGCGCGGATTAGAATTGGGCAAGACTAGGTCTTCCCGAAGAAGACGACGTCTTCGTACATCGCGATGACGTACGGAACGACAGCTTAGAAATATTGCAATCTTGCTGCGACGATGCAGCGCGTTTCGCTCGCGCAAAGACAATTCATGTTCTGGCAAACATCTTCGCCTCGCGGTGCGGCTAATTTAGCCGCCGACATGCGGCTGGGAATCGCCAGCGCGTTTGTGAAAGGCAGGGGGCATCGAATGAACGGGATCAAGGGGAAGACGGCAGGCGATCTGGGCGCGCGAGCGGGCAGCCTGCTGCGTTGTTGTCTGCTGTCGGGCACGATGCTGGCAGGCCTCTGTCCCTGGCCCGCGTTCGCGCAGACGGCGGGCGTGACGCTCGACACCGTCGAGGTCGAGACGGAACAGGCCGCGGAGGCGACGACTGAAGGAAAGGATACCTACACGGCGCCGGTGGTAACGGTCGGCAGCAAGGACGCGCAGCCCGTGCGCCAGATTCCGCAATCGATCAGCGTGGTCACGCGCCAGCGCCTCGACGACCAGAACCTGACGCAGCTCGACGAGGCGATGAAGCAGACGACCGGCATGGTCGTTTTGCAGAACGACCCGGGGCGCTCCTCCATCATGTCACGCGGATACGAGATCGGCAGCGTCCTCGTCGACGGCCTGCCGGCGCCGGTGTCCAGCATCATGGGCACGCAGCCCGATCTCTTTATTTTCGATCGCGTCGAGGTGCTGAAGGGGCCGCTGGGACTCTTCAATGGCGGCGCGGCCGACGGCAACACCGCCGGTCCCGGCGCGACGGTGAATCTTGCCCGCAAGCGGCCGACCGATCACTTCCAGGCCTATCTCAACGGCAGCTACGGCTCCTGGGAGAACGGGCGGGCGGAAGTGGATCTGTCCGGCCCGCTGAACGCCGCCAAGACCGTTCGCGGCAGGCTTGCCGGCGTCTTCCACGACCGCGACAGCTTCGTGGACTACAACAGCAACAAGGTGATGGTCGGCTACGGCGCGCTGGAATTCGACTTCACGCCGAACACCACGCTTTCCATCGCAGCCTGGCGCCAGGAGCGCGACATCCTGCCGTTCAACGGCCTTCCGGCGTTCCGCGTCGGCGGCGTGCCGACCGGCCAAGCCTATCTCGGCAATTTCGATCGTTCGACCTTCATCGGCGCCGACTGGAATCGCTTCGACAACTGGTCGAACGAGTACATCGCGGAACTGGAGCACCGCTTCGACGGCGGCGGCCATGCAAAGGCCGGCGTCCGCTTTGTCGACCGCTACGTCGACTACAAGTATGTGAACGCGGCGGGCAACACGTTCGTCGATCCCGCGACCGGCAATTTCTCCGGGATGCAGCTTGTCTCATCGAAGTGGTGGGAGCGCAGCCTTTCCGCCGACGCGCATATCTCCAAGCCGTTCTCGATGTTCGGCCAGCCGGACAACAACGTGACTGTCGGCCTCAGCTACCAGAAGCATGAGCTGACCCAGTTCGCGCCGCCGAACACGATCATTCCCGGCATCCATAATATCTACAACTTCGATCCGTCGTCGGTTCCCGAACCGGCTGACAACTTCACCAACCGCACGAAGAACGAGCCCGTGCAATACGGCGCCTACGGGCAACTGCGTCTGAAGCCGATCCAGCCGATCTCCGTAATCCTCGGCGGACGGCTCAGCAAGTACAAGCTGACCGGCACGAATCTCGTGAGCGGCGCGGTGACCAACGAGCTCGAGGTCGATCGCTTCTCGCCTTACGCGGGTCTCGTCGTCGATCTCACCCGCAACGTCTCGGCCTACATCAGCTACAGCGACATCTTCCTGCCGCAGACCCAGACCGACGCCTCGGGCCGGGTGCTCGACCCGAGAATCGGAACGCAATACGAAGGCGGACTGAAGGGCTCGTTCCTCAACGGCGCGCTGAATGCCTCGGCGGCCTTGTTCATGATCCGCGACACCAATCGTGCGCTCTCCGACGGCATGGGCTCATTCGTCGCCGCCGGCGAGGTCGAGGTGCACGGCTTCGAGCTCGAGGTGAGTGGCAGCCCGCTGCCGGGATGGGAGGTCTATGCCGGCTACACCAATAGCACGACGAAGTACCTGAGCGGGGGAACCGGCGACTTCCGGACGTTCTGGCCCCGGCACGTCTTCAACTTCTGGAGCAAGTACGCCTTCCAGAACGAGGCGTTGCGCGGCTGGCATGTCGGCGCGGGCGCGAAGTATGTCAGCTCGTTCTACAGCGGCGTCGATGCGAACCGCCTCGAGGAGGACGGCTATGTCGTCGTGGACGCGCAGATCGGCTACAAGTTCAACGAGCACCTCGCGGCCACCTTCACGGTCACCAACCTCTTCGACGAGGTCTATTACACGCGGGTCGGCTCGCCCGGCCTGTTCAACTTCTACGGCGAGCCGCGCGCCTATAACGTCAAGCTGAGTTCGAAGTGGTAGAGAACGCGTCACGCAGGATCCGTATGCGGAACGAGTCCCCGGCCCGCGGCCGGGGACTTTCCCCTTTGTCTCTTGCGCTCGCGGCGGCACTGGCGGTCGCCTGTCACTGCTTGCCGGCTCCGGCGGCGGCAGACGGATCGCCGGTCGTCCTGCTCGACACGGAGCAGCGCACCGTGACGGCCAGGGGCGGCGGCGAATACCGGATCTTCATCGCCCGCCCGAAAGCGCCGCCGCCCGCGGAGGGCTATCCGGTTCTCTATGCGCTCGACGGCAACGCGGTGATCGCCCCGTTCTGGAGCCTGCTGCGCACCTACGTCGGCCGCGACGACCTTTCCGGTTTCGAGCCGGGCATCGTGGTAGCGGTCGGCTATCCCACCGATCAGCCGCTCGACATGCGCCGCCGCTCGATGGACTACACGCCCGCCAAGGCGACCCCGACCACCGGCACCTACCTCAAGCCGGAGATGACCGGCGGCGCCGACCGCTTCCTCGATTTCGTCGAGAACGAGCTGAAGCCGCTGATCGAGCGCGACTTCAAGATCGACAAGGGGCGGCAGGCGATCTTCGGTCATTCGTTCGGCGGGCTGTTCGCGCTGCATACGCTGTTCACGCGACCGCAGGCGTTCCAGACCTACATTGCCGCGAGCCCGTCGATCTGGTGGGCGGACCGCGCGATCCTGCAAACGGAGAAATCGTTTGCGATGCGCAACGAGCCGCTCGACGGGCGCCGGCTGTTCCTGATGGTCGGCGGTTACGAACAGACGCTCCATCCGCGGCTTGAAAAAGCGGGCGATGCCAACGAGGTCGCCGCGCGGCTGAAGAGCCGGCGCATGGTGGACGAGGCGCGCGGCCTTGCCGAACGCCTGTCGGCGCTGAAGGATCGCGGCCTTGCGGTGCGCTTCGAGGAAATTCCCGGCGAGACGCATACTTCGGTGGTTCCGTTCGCCGTCATCAAGGGCTTCCGCTTCGCCTTCTCGCCGCGGTCCTAATTCGCGTTCGCCCGGTTCAGGAGTTTGCCATGGGCACGATGCATTCGATCTTCCGCCTCTCGCGCCTTGCCGCGCCGCTCGCCGCATTTTCCTTCTTGCTGATCGTGCCGGCCGCCGCGCAGACGATCACCCTCACCGACATCGCCGGCCGCGAGGTGACGCTCCAACGGCCGGCGCAGCATGTGCTGCTTGGCGAGGGGCGACAGCTGAACGCGCTTGCGCTCCTGCATCCGAACCCGGTCGGACTGGTCGCGGGCTGGCTCGGCGAGCTGCAGCGCTTCGATTCCGCCACCTACGCGCTCTATCGCGAGAAGTTTCCCGACATCGACAAGATTCCGCTGGTCGGCATCACGAGTGCCGCGTCCTTCTCGGTCGAGAAGGCGCTTTCGGTGCGGCCCGATGTGGCGATCTTCAGCGGCGGGCATGGTCCTTCCGCGCGCTCCGCCGAAGCGGTGCGCCAGATCGAGGCCGCGGGCATTCCGGTCGTGTTCGTGGACTTTCACAACAAGCCCTTGGAGAACACGATCCCGAGCATGGAAATCCTCGGCAAGGTGCTCGGCCGCGAGGAGCAGGCAAGCGCCTTTGTCGCGCTCTATAAGGAGCGGCTCGACAGGATCGCGCGCGGGGTCGGGGAGGCGCGCGAGAAGCCCAAGGTCTTCCTGCACATGCACGCGGTGTTGCGCGAATGCTGTCTCTCGGCGGGCAAAGGGAATCTCGGGGAGTTCATCGCGTTTGCGGGCGGCGAGAACATCGCCGCCGCCGTGCTGCCGGGTCCCACCGGCCAGCTCAATCAGGAATATGTGCTGGCCGCGAAGCCCGACATCTACATCGCCACCGGCGGTGCGCACACGATCGGCAAGGGGCTCGCGATCGGCACGTCCGTGGACGAGCAACAGGCGCGCGAATCGCTCGCCGCGATGATCCGTGCGCCGAATTTCGCCTCGATGCCGGCGGTGAAGAACGAGGCGGCGTTCGGCCTCTGGCACCACTTCTACAATTCGCCGCTGAATATCCTGGCGGTGGAGGCGATGGCGACCTGGTTTCACCCCGAGATATTCAAGGACCTCGACCCCGAAAGGTCGCTCGCGGAAATCAACACGCGCTTCCTTGCCGTGCCCTACAAGGGGACTTACTGGGTGAGCCTCAA
>Ga0180222_1000691_pt1 | contig 44986 bp, 49 predicted proteins | sample eDN5th37CKraftOP_FD_151336 | JGI IMG/M metagenome (GOLD analysis project Ga0180222, IMG submission 151336) | Enriched Organic Plus compost microbial communities from Emeryville, California, USA - eDNA 5th pass 37_C Kraft OP (version 2) (version 2) ...
GATCATGTTCGGCCGCCTCAAGGACTGGCGGCGCGTGGCAACCCGATACGACAGATGCCCGAAGGTCTTCCTCTCCGCTATCGCCCTCGCGGCAACCGTCATCTATTGGCTATGAGTCCTGACCCTAGCTAGCCCATGGCGATGGGCAGATACAAGAATATCTGTTCTTGTTTTGGCGCAAGCTGCTGAAGAAGTCGGGGAGTCGGAAGGGGGGCCTCGCGAGTGGTCGAGCGAGGTGCCTTTGATCCGGGAACGCGCCGGATTCATGCGCGGAGCTTCGGCGAAGAATGTCTTGAAATCCGTCCGGTCTTCCAGCCGGGCTGCCAGTTGCTCGGGCTATAGCCGGTCAGCCAGCAGATGATCTCATCGACCTCAACCCTGGTCCGACCCTTCTTCTCCGCCTTGGCCACGTAATGCGGATGGACGCTGGCAAAGCTGGTGGTGAATATCCTGTGCCTGGTCATCCTGTCTCCCGGGTTCCGGCGATGCGCATCATCCCTCACCGAACCGTCCCTGCGCATCGGGCCAGGTCCAGATGCTGTCGTCGGCGAGGATCGCATCCACGACCGCTTCCGCCCTTGGCCTGGCGCTCGGGCTATCGGCCATTCCCATGTGTCGGGTTTCGATCTCGACCAGAAACGCGACGACCTCATCGCGGGGCGTTCCCCGGCGCAGTTGCGAGGCAGCCGCGATCAGATAGCTGTCGTATTCGTCCGCGAAGGACAGGTTGGCCTCGTCGTCCCACCTGCCCGGCCGGCGTGGATCCAGCAAGCCGATGGGATCCCAGAGCGACCAGCCGATATCGCGCAGCTTCGACAGCTTGATCCTGGGTTGCGGTGCAATCTCGGTCATGGGTCTGTCGGGACAAGGGTTGAGGGATGGACCAGCTTCGCACAGGCTGACGATGGGTCGCAACGGGAGGCACTGCCAACCCTTCGGCGCCTTCGGCTTCGGCTGATGCAGCCGGCGCCGCGGGTTCGCACGCAAGGCATTGCGCAGATCCTTGTTGATCAGATCGAGATCGAACCATTCCAGATGGAAATGCCCGCCCGCCCATCGCAGCGTGGAGCGATGCTCCTCGTGCGCCGGGTCGCGGATGATGTCGAGGAAATCCTCATAGCCCCGCGGCCCGCCCACATCCTCGGGCGATCTCGCCAAAGATCACTCGAACAATCCGCCGACCCTGGTTTAGACCTTCTCCACGAAAGCCGCTGTCCGCCCAGCATCGGTCTTGTATTGCTTTCCCAATATCTGCCGATGCTCGATGATCCGGCTCACCGTCAGGCGGCAGGCCGCGTCGGAGGGATGCAGGGGCCGCGCCGCCCGTTCCTCCAGCTTGGCCATCGCCCCAGACGACGAAAAAACCTTGCGGATGGCGATATGGCCGAGCGGCTGGTTCTCAAGCAGGAACATCTCGAGCCAGGCGCCGTTATACGCGTTCTCGAAGCCGATGACGGATCGGTTGGCACCGAGGGCATAGATTGTGACCAGGCCACCCTGCGCCATCGGATCTATCGTCTCAGGGATTAACATATCGGCAATCTCGTAGCGCCCAAGCAGCCAGCGCATGACCAGATCCGGCTCACCGCGCAGGGCCGCGGGCAGATCCTCGGCGCGGCCCGACCGGAGGTCGGGAAGCAGCGCGGTATCGAGGCAGCGCCACTGGCCGGTCGCCACGCAATGGAAGGTCAGCAGGAAACGCATCGTCCGCATGCCCCTTGTTCTGTTTTCGCCGCCGGTCGGTCACGAGCCGAGCTAGGTACAGGGGCTTTGGCATGCAAGGGAGCGCGGTGACGCTGCGACAACCTGCCCGAGGGGCGCCCCCTGCCCCCCCGTCATGCACCGGAACGCGAAACGCGTTTCCGGTTGCACAAGCCGAATCGTCACCGCCCTCGCAGCCCGATCTCCCGAAGCGGATGCCCCGTGTCGATGAACAGCCGTCCCGACGGTTTCAATACCGCCCGCAATCGTTCAAGGGCGCGTCGCTCGATATCCGGGTGACGACCGTCCAGCGCCCCGACACGCATCGCAAAGGCGATGTCGAAAGCCTCTTCACCCGGCGGCAATGCGAAATCCTCGATCGCCGCTCGCAGGAACCGCAGGCGGCCGGTGGCGATTTCCGCCTTCGATCCGGCAACCGCGCTTTCGATCGCCCTGACCGAGCGGTCGATGGCCAGGACGAAGCCGTTCCCGACACGGCGGGAAACCTCGCGGGCCGCCACCCCCGGCCCGCAGCCGATCTCCAGCACGCGCTGGCCCGGCGCCAGCGGCAGGGCGTCGATGAAGGATGCGATGCGGTTCGATATCCGCGGGGCCATGATGCTCAGGTCTTGTCGGTGACCTTCGGCCACCAAGTGCCGAAGCACCACAGGTTGCCTTCCGGGTCGCGGCAGATGAATTCGCGGCTGCCATAGTCGCGGTCGGTCAGCCCTTCCTCGATCGCCGCGCCGGCGGCCTGGGCGCGGGCGAACATCGCGTCCACATCGTCCACGGCGATATAGAGCGACTTGCCGCCCTGCGCCGAGGGCGGGCCCACCATCTCGCCATAGGCGTCCGCCTTGTCGTCGCCGCACATGATCATGGACGAGCCGAAGGCCAGTTCGGCATGGGCGACCTTGCCGTCCTCCATGTATTTCGCATGGATGGTGAAGCCGAAGGCCTTTTCCAGCCAGTCGATCATCGCCGCCGCGTTGCGGAAGCGAAAGGTCGGGTAGATGCGTGGAGCCTCAAGCATGCTGTCCTCCTGTCCTTGACGGCCTAGGGTGCCATGCCGTCTTCGGCACCGGTCAAGCCGTCGGCCTCGATGGGGCAGTAGTTCACCGGCATCCGGTCCATCGCCGGATCATAGCCGGAAACGCCCTTGCCGTCAGGTGTGCGATGCGGCGCCGGACGCAGTCTGCGCCATGACATCCCGGAGGATCTCCGAATGCGACAGCGCGCGGCGATCGGCTCAGGGTGCTACCGCAGAACGACCGCCATCTCCTCCGATTCCCCTATCACGCGGCCTCGGATATGATGGCGGACTGTTTCTCGCATGACCAGAATTCCGAGCATGCCGAACCTCGGTTTTCCATCATCCGCGCATGAAAAAACCCCGCAGCCACCGCCGCGGGGTCCGTTCATCGATGGGATGGCCTCAGAGGCCGCGGGCGACGCGCTCGATATCGCCGCGGGTCAGGCCGATATCGGTCAGTTCCCGATCCGTCAGCCGGTGCAGTTCGCGGCGGGTGATGCGGGCGTCGTTCCATGCGGCGACCATCGCGATCACGCGGGCAAAGACCTGACCCAGGCCACCGGCAGCAGCACGGCTATGGCTCATTTCGACAGCGGACATCTCGGCACCTTTTTCATCTTGCCCATCCGGCGGGCATGTTTCGGACAAGGCGGATATAGGCTGGGCAGCTGACGGGAAGTAGCCGCGATCCCGGCAAACCAGCCATGCATTCCGCGCTGCAGCATGGGCTGCGGACGGGCGGGCAGAAATCACGTCCCTGCCAAACCGAACATTCCAGCCTGCTCCGTTGCCGATCGGCATTATCCGCGACGACCGCCCAGGCGGGGCGCGGGGAAAGCGCCTTCGCCATAGCAGCACGGCGGAGACAGGGCCGAAGTGCCGGCAGGATCGCTGGCGTCCGCTCGGGTTTTGCTGTTCCGGGTTGCAAATGCGCGATGTTTGCGCATAACAGCCCCCCGAAACGCATGGAGCCGGGTGCAACTCCCGGCTGGCTCTTCCGGCCGCCGATCCGCCGGACAACCCGAACCTACACCCCAAGATCGAAAACTCGACATGCGGCCCCATTCCGGGCCCTGATCGGTCAGGAACGGATGACATGATTTCACTTGATGCCTACCGGACCCAATGGTTCGGCAATATCCGCGGCGACCTGCTGGCCGGGCTGGTCGTGGCGCTGGCGCTGATCCCCGAAGCCATCGCCTTTTCCATCATCGCCGGCGTGGCCCCGAAGGTCGGGCTTTACGCCAGCTTCTCCATCGCGGTGCTGGTCGCCTTCACCGGCGGGCGGCCGGGCATGATCTCGGCTGCCACAGCGGCAACGGCGGTGCTGATGGTCACGCTGGTGCGCGACCACGGGCTGCAATATCTGCTGGCCGCCACCGTGCTGGCCGGGCTGATCCAGATCGGCGCCGGGCTGCTGCGCCTGGGTTTCGTCATGCGCTATGTGTCGAAATCGGTGATGACCGGCTTCGTCAACGCGCTGGCGATCCTGATCTTCCTGGCGCAATTGCCGGAACTGGACCCGTCCAGGGTCAGCTGGCTGACCTATGTTCTGGTCGCCGCCGGGCTGGCCATCATCTACCTGTTTCCGCTGCTGACCAGGGCTGTCCCCTCGCCGCTGGTCGCCATCGTCGTGCTGACGGCGCTGTCGATGGCCTTCGGCTGGGACGTGCGCACCGTGGGCGACATGGGGGTGCTGCCCGACACGCTGCCGGTCTTCATGATCCCGCAGATCCCGCTGACGGGCGCGACGCTGCTGATCGTCCTGCCTTATTCGCTGGCCATCGCCGTGGTGGGCCTGCTGGAAAGCCTGATGACGCAGAATCTGGTCGATGAGCTGACCGACACCAAATCGGACCGCAATCAGGAATGCATCGGCCAGGGCATCGCCAATGCCGCCACCGGCTTCATCGGCGGCATGGCCGGCTGCGCCATGATCGGGCAGAGCATGATCAACGTGAAATCCGGCGGGCGCGGACGGCTTTCGACCTTCACCGCCGGTTTCGTGCTGCTGATCCTGGTGGTCTTTCTGGGGGAATGGGTGGCGCAGATCCCCATGCCCGCGCTGGTGGCGATCATGGTCATGGTGTCGGTCGGCACCTTTTCCTGGTCGTCGCTGAAGAACCTGCGCACGCATCCGCGGTCCTCCTCGGTGGTGATGCTGGCGACCGTGGCGGCGGTGGTCTGGACCCACAACCTCGCCATCGGGGTGCTGGTGGGCGTTCTGCTGTCGGGCATCTTCTTTGCCGCCAAGATCGCGCAGCTGTTCAAGGTCACGACCCATGTCACCCCCGATGGCCGGCTGCGCAGCTATGTGATCGAGGGGCAGCTGTTCTATGGCTCGGTCGAGGATTTCATGGAAGCCTTCGACTTCAACGAGGCGGTCGAGAAGGTGATCATCGACGTCAGCCGCGCCCATATCTGGGACATTTCCTCGGTGCAGGCGCTGGACATGGCGGTGCTGAAGTTCCGCCGCGACGGGGCCGAGGTCGAGATCGTCGGCATGAACGAAGCATCGGAAACCATCGTCGACAGGCTGGCCATCCATGACAAGCCCGGCGCGATGGACAGCCTGATGGCGCATTGAGGGAGGTAGACATGACCGAAGAACCACAGAAGATCGTCGCCCTTGTCGACGGCTCGGCCTATTCGGCCAGCGTCTGCGACCACGCCGCCTGGCTTTCGGGCCGCACCGGCGCGCCGGTCGAGTTGATCCATATGCTGGGCCGCCGCGAGGCGCCGGAAAGGCCGGACCTGTCCGGCGCCATCGCGCTTGGCGCCCGCACCGCCTTGCTGGAGGAACGCGGCAGGGATCATGGCCGAGACCGCGATTCTGCCGGGGCCGCCGGAAACCGCGCTTGGCAAGCTGGTGGATGAGGCGGCCTTCGACATGCTGGTCATGGGGGTTATGGCCATTCGCCCATCCGCAGCCTGATCATCGGCTCCACCACCACCGCCATGATCCGATCCTGCTAGGTGCCCGTCCTCCTGATGCGCTGACCTCGTTCCCACGGCTCCTCCCGCCTCGGCGAGAGGAGGCGGGGGCATCCGAACCGCGCTGCAATGCGGCACTGCCGCATCCGGACGGCCGTTTTACGATGCCCCTCCTCCGGAAGCGGGCAAGCCAGGTCCAAGCAAGGGCTGTGACTGCGACCCTGCATCTCGTCACCACGACGGTTGCAGCCGTTCGCAGCGGCGCAGGATATCACCTCTGTCATTTCAACTTGCGTTGATCCATCCCGGCGCGCTATATATCAATACATCTTGAGAGGTTGATTCGATGGAAGAGCAACGCGCCCTTGCCGGCTTCGCGGCCCTGTCGCAGGAAACCCGGCTGCGCATCGTCCGGCTGCTGGTCAAGGCCGGGCCGGAGGGCATGGCGGCCGGGGCGATCGGCGAGGCCCTGGGCGGCGCCAGCACCTCGCGGCTGTCATTTCACCTGACCCATCTCGAACATGCCGGGCTGATCCGGTCCCGGCGCGAGGGGCGCTTCATCATCTACAGCGCCGTATTCCCAACGTTGGCCGGGCTGATCGCATTCCTGATGCGCGATTGCTGCGACGGCCACCCCGAGATCTGCGCGCCGGTCGCGGCCGCGCTGTCCTGTTCCTGTGAACCCGGCAAGGATGCCCTGCATGGCTGACGCCTCGCCTCGTGTCTTCAACGTGCTGTTTCTCTGCACCGGCAACTCCGCCCGCTCGATCATCGCCGAAAGCGTGCTGCGCAAGGAGGGCGACGCGCGGTTCCGCGCCTTCTCGGCCGGCAGCCAGCCGAAGGGAGAGGTGCATCCGCGGACCCTGAAGATCCTGCAGAACTACCATTACCCGACCGAAGGGCTGCGCTCGAAAAGCTGGGACGAATTCGCCGGGCCCGACGCGCCGGTGATGGATTTCGTCTTCACCGTTTGCGACGACGCGGCGGGCGAGGCCTGTCCCTATTGGCCGGGCCAGCCGATGACGGCGCATTGGGGCCTTCCAGACCCGGCAGCCGCGACCGGCAGCGAGTTGCAGCGCGACATGGCCTTCGTCGAGACGCTGCGCTACATGAAGGCGCGCATCCAGGCCTTTGCCGCCCTGCCGATCGGCACCCTCGATCGCACAAGCCTCGCCTCCAGGTTGCACGAGATCGGGCGATCCGAAGGCGCGGCCGGGGCGGCGGACGGCATGGACGTCGTGATCTACCACAACCCGGATTGCGGCACCTCGCGCAACGTGCTGGCGCTGATCCGCAATGCCGGGATCGAGCCGCATGTGGTGGAATACCTCAAGACACCGCCCTCGCGCGCGATGTTGGAACAGCTTATCGCCCGCATGGGCATCGCGCCGCGTGAACTGCTGCGCCAGAAAGGCACGCCCTATGCCGAGCTTGGCCTGGACGACCCGGCGCTGACCGACGCCGCGCTGGTCGAGGCGATGCTGGCGCATCCGGTGCTGATCAACCGGCCCATCGTGGTGAGTTCCAAGGGCGTGCGGCTCTGCCGGCCCTCGGAACAGGTTCTGGACCTGCTGCCGCCGCAGGGCGCCGCCTTCAGCAAGGAAGACGGCGAGCAGGTCGTCGATGCCTAGGGCAACCGCATCCGCCCGGCCTGAAAGGAATAGGTGATGACCCCCGACCGCCCGGCCCGCCGGCTTTCCTTTCTCGACCGCTACCTGACCGTGTGGATCTTCGCGGCCATGGCGCTCGGCATCCTGCTGGGCACGCTGTTCTCCGGCCTGCCGGATGCGCTGAACGCCATGGCGGTGGGCTCGACCAACATTCCCATCGCCATCGGGCTGATCCTGATGATGTATCCGCCGCTGGCGAAGGTCCGCTACGAGGACCTGCCCCGGGTCTTTGCCGACAGGCGCGTTCTGGTGCTGTCGCTGGTGCAGAACTGGCTGATCGGGCCGGTGCTGATGTTCGCCTTAGCGGTGATCTTCCTGCGCGATCATCCCGAATACATGACCGGGCTGATCCTGATCGGCCTGGCGCGCTGCATTGCCATGGTGCTGGTCTGGAACCAGCTGGCGCGCGGCGACGGGCAATATGTCGCCGGGCTGGTGGCCTTCAACTCGATCTTCCAGATCCTGTTCTTCTCGACCTATGCCTGGCTGTTCCTGACCGTGCTGCCGCCCCTGTTCGGGCTGGAGGGCAGCGTGATCGAGGTGGGCTTCCGGACCGTGACCGAGGCGGTGCTGATCTATCTGGGCATCCCCTTCGCCGCCGGCTTCCTGACCCGGCATGTGCTGATCGCGCGCAAGGGCGACGCTTGGTATCGCGAGGTCTTCCTGCCGAAGATCAGCCCGATCACACTGGCCGCGCTGCTCTTCACCATCGTGGCGATGTTCAGCCTGAAGGGCGGCGACGTGCTGCGCCTGCCGCTCGACACTGTCAGGATCGCCGTGCCGCTGGTGCTGTATTTCGCCATCCAGTTCCTAGTCAGCTTTGCCATGGGCCGCCTGATCGCCCGGGACTACCCGCGCAGCACCGCCATCGCCTTCACCGCCGCCGGCAACAATTTCGAGCTGGCCATCGCCGTTGCCATCGCCGCCTATGGGCTGGCCTCGCCCGTGGCCTTCGCCGCGGTCATCGGCCCGCTGGTCGAGGTGCCGGTGCTGATCCTTCTGGTCAACGCCGCCCTGTGGCTGGGCCGCCGCTGGTTCCCCACAGCAACCCCGCAAGAGGCCCGCGCATGATCCCCGACCTGCAGAACCTGTCGCCCGACTGCCTGCGCGCGCCCGCGATCCCCGACCTGCCACGTGCGACGCATCCGCCGCGCATCCTGCTGCTCTACGGCTCGCTGCGCGAACGCTCCTACAGCCGCTTCGCCACGCTGGAGGCCGAGCGCCTGCTGCGGCATTTCGGCTGCGAGACGCGGGTGTTCCACGCCAACGGCCTGCCGCTGCCCGAGGATGCCGACCCGTCGCATCCCAAGGTGCAGGAACTGCGCGACCTGTGCCTGTGGTCCGAGGGCCAGGTCTGGACCAGCCCGGAACGCCATGGGGCGATGACCGGGGTGATGAAAGCGCAGATCGACTGGATCCCCTTGTCGATGGGGGCGATCCGGCCGACGCAGGGCCGCACGCTGGCGGTGATGCAGGTCTCGGGCGGCTCGCAGAGCTTCAACGCGGTGAACCAGATGCGGGTGCTGGGCCGCTGGATGCGGATGCTGACCATCCCCAACCAGTCCTCGGTCGCCAGGGCGTATCAGGAGTTCGACGCGGCCGGCCGCATGCGCCCGTCGAGCTATTACGACCGCGTCGTCGACGTGATGGAGGAACTGGTGAAGTTCACCCTGCTGACCCGCGACCTGTCGGCCTTCCTGACCGACCGATACAGCGAGCGCAAGGAGACGGCCGCAAAGCTCGAGGAACGGCTGAACCTCAAGGCTGCAACATGAGGCCGGAGAGGCCCGACATCGGGGGCAGATCGCGAGATACAACCGGATCGTGCCGTAAAGGGCAACCGAACCGGGTATGGGTGAAGGTTCTCCAACGCTGCATTCCCACGTTTGGAGCCGCGGCGCCTATCATCCGGGGAGTGTCCTGAACTCTGTGTATCTGGCCCGTCCCATGGGGTTTCAGATACTCAAGCGGAGAAGCGCTCGCCGAACATTATGGCGAACTGGTTGCGGGCGGCAAACCATTCCCGGACGTTGCGGCCATCTTTCTGAAGCTGCGGACCGCCAGGTAGATCAGCCTGGTGGCGGCATCATCGGTCGGGAACGAGCCGCGTGTCTTGATCGATTTCCGGATCACGCGGTTCAGGCTCTCGATGGCGTTGGTCGTATAAACCACCTTTCGGATTGCCGGATCGAAGGCGAGGAACGGGATCACCTCCTGCCACGACCGCCGCCAGGCCGGGGCAATGGAGGCGTATTTCGCGGTCCATTTTCCCCCGAAAGCATCGAGCTCGGCGGCGGCCATGTCGGCGGTCGTGGCCCCGTAGATCCGGCGCAGGTCGGCCGCCACCCCCTTGCGGTCCTTCCATGAGCAGAAGTTCAGGCTGTGGCGAACCAAGTGCATCGAGCCATGGGAACGCCATTGGTCCGAGAGCCCATGACGAGGGCAGGTCTGGACCCATGGCCTCCGGAAAGGCAGCGGGATCGCCTCTGGAAAGCCCTTCAGCCCGTCCACGACCGCGATCAGGATGTCCTGGAGCCCACGGTTCTTCAGCTCGTTCATCACCGAGCGCAAGAATTCCTTCGAGATCGTCATGCATGCTTCCTTTCCGTGAAGCATGGAACGGATCGGCTATACACAGAAAATCTGACACTCTCATCATCCGTCAGCTTTGGTCTGTCCCCAAGCAGAGTCGGCCCAAAGCTTACGGTCACCCCGAAGGCCCTCAATGCAGCGACCAGCATCAGGCAGCCGAAGGCAAACGTCGCTCTTCAGCCTTCATGGCAACGCCCCAAGCTCGACCCTGAGGTTGCATGCTCCGACTTACATGCCCTTCGATACGGTCCGAAGGCCGGCAAAAACCAAGAATACATCAAGGCTGGTTTCGCTGTCCTGTCTCCAGAACGGCCTCGATCAGGGCCAGTCCGGCATCCACGCGGGCGGGATTGGGAATGTTGCGATTGGCCAGGATGACCAGGCCCAGGTCCTCGTCCGGGATGAAGGCGACATAGCCCCCGAAGCCGTTGGTCGATCCGGTCTTGCTGAACAGCACTGCCTGATCGGACAGATCGGGCTGGTCCAACCGGGTCGCGGGCTGGCTTTCCATCACCATCTCGGCCGCATTCCCGGCCAGCAGCTGATCGCGGGAAACCGGCCAGGGATAGCGTTCCCAGATCATCGCCTGTTGGAAATGCTGTGTTCCCGTCCGGCCCGCATGCGTCTGCGCCACAGCCTCCCGCAGCTTAGGCGGGACATCCGTATCGCCCAGATTGATCCGCAGGAAGCGCAGCATGTCCTGCAGGTCCGACTTCAGACCATAGGCCTCGTCGTCGAGCATCCCGGGATTGACCCGGATGGCGCTGTCGTCCCGGCGCGAATAGCCCCAGGCATAGCGCCGCATCTCTGCCTCCGGCACATCGACATGGGTGCTGTCCAGCCTCAGCGGCTGCAGGAGATGGGCTCGCAGCGCCTCGGAATAGGGTTCGCCGAAGGCCCGGGCGGCGATGCGTCCCAGAAGGCCAATGCTGACATTCGAATAGGACCGCTCGCCCTGGCCCGGCACCGGCTGCCAGTCCTGAAGCCAGCGCATCAGCGTGCCGTCGTCGCCGGCCTCATCCGGCACCTGCAGAGGCAGGCCGCCGGTCTGATGGGTGGCGAGGTCCATCAGCGAGACCGAGCCGATCGCGCTGCCTTTCAGGTCCGGCAGATGCGCGGCGACCGGATCCGCCAGCGACAGCCGTCCCTCTTGCGCCGCCAACGCGGCCAGCGTCACGTTGAAGGTCTTGCTGATCGAACCCAGTTCGAACAGCGTCTCGGCCGTGACGGGCACGGCGACCGCGCGGTCGGCCATGCCGGCGGTATAGACATAGTCCTGCCCCCGCCAGGTGATGCCTACGGCAAGGCCGGGAATGTCATGCTCGGCGATGACGGGGGCGAAGATCCCGGCCGCCATCTGCTGGAACTCGGCCTCGCTCATCGCCGAGGCCGGCATGGCAAGGCCCGCTGCGATCAGGCCAAGGCCCGCGCATCCATAATTCATATTCATGTTTCTGCTCTGCTCATATCGGGGCGGCCCGGCTGCGGCCGCCATGGGCCGAGTTAAGGCGAAGCGGTAACAGGACACAAACGATGATATTTCACTTCTGCCATGAGATAATCTAATTTCGGCTGCATGGACCGCCCGCAACTTCCCCTGAATGCCCTGCGCGCCTTCGAGGTGGCCTCGCGCCATCTGAACCTGACCCGCGCCGCCATCGAACTTTGCGTGACGCAGGCGGCGCTGAGCCACCAGATCCGCGGGCTGGAAGAGCGCCTGGGGGTCACGCTGTTCCGCCGCGTCCCGCGCGGGCTGGTGCTGACCGAAGAGGGGATCATGCTGGCCCCGGTCCTGACCCGGATCTTCGACGAGATGTCCGGGACGCTGGACCGCTTTTCCGCCGGGCACTATCACGAGACCATCAACCTGGGCGTCGTCAGCAGCTTTGCCACGGAATGGCTGATCCCGCGCCTTGCGGATTTCCAGCGGCTCCACCCCTTTCTCGACCTGCGCATCCACACCAACAACAACCGCGTCGACCTGGCCGGCGAAGGGCTGGACCTGGCGGTACGGTTCGGCGACGGCAGCTGGCACGGCGTGGCGGCGACCAGACTGATGGGCGGCGCGATGATGGCGGTATGCAGCCCCGACCTGGCCGGGCGCCTGCGCCGGGTCGAGGACCTGCTGTCGGTGCCCCTGCTGCGGTCCTATCGCGCGAATGAATGGGAGCGGTGGTTCGCCAGCCAGGGACTGCCGGCGCCGCAGCTGCGCGGCCCGGTCTTCGACAGCTCGCTGGCCATCGCTGAAATGGCCGCCCGGTCCCATGGGGTGGGGCTGGTGCCGGTGACGCTGTTTTCGCCCTGGATCCAGGCCGGACGGTTGGCCCGACCGTTCGAGGCCGAGCTTGCGGCGGGCGATTACTGGCTGACCCGCTTGCACGCCAGCCCCGAAACCACCGGGCAAGGCGCATTCCGGGAATGGCTCGTGGCGCGTTGCGAGGATGTCGCGTGACTGGATCGACGAGGCCGAAGACAGCATGATCGCTTCCTTCGCCCGCGGCCTCAGGAGGGATTACGCCGCCGTCGCGTTGCGGGAGTCCTGGTCGAACGGGCAGACCGAGGGTCAGATCAATCGCCTGAAGACGCTGAAACGCCAGATGTATGGCCGTGCAAATATCGATTTGCTCCGGGCAAGGCTCGTCGCAGCATCATGATAAGAGGAGGCTCTAAGCTGCACCGAAATTGATTCAGACCCAGCTTTGCATGCCGAAATACACTTTCGCCAAAGGCCGAAGCTTCATCAGAGGCGATCGCGGGTAAGCCAAGCCCTCCAAAAAGACAGAAGCCGCGTGGCCGGTGTCCTCTCCTGTGGTTCCGGGGCGCCCGGCCCAATGGCGTCAGCCCCGGCACAATATCGGTCCGATCCGAACGGCTGATGATGCAGCAACCGTATTGCCCGGCCCTCAAACGACCTTGACAGTAATATCGTCCACGCCTTCGATATGGCCAGTCATCACGTCGCCGCGCACCACGGTGCCGACGCCTGCTGGAGTACCGGCAAAAATCAAGTCACCCGCGCGCAGCTCGAACAAGCGCGAAAGATGCGAGATCATCTCAGGCACCTTCCATATCATATGATTAAGGTCGCCCAACTGACGCAATTCGCCATTCACCTCGATACGAATTGAGCCCTGATTAGGATGGCCTACCTTGGACACAGGGTGGATCGCCGAGCATGGGGCCGAAGCCTCGAATGATTTGCTTGTTTCCCAGGGGCGTCCCATTCTTTTGGCTTGTCCTTGCAAATCACGCCGCGTCATATCCAGCCCGACACCATATCCGAAAACGCAATCTAAAGCTTTGCCCAGGGGAATGTTGGTGCCGCCGCTCTTCAGCGCTACGACCAGTTCAATTTCATGCTGTACATCGCCGGTTTCAGCCGGATAGGGAAAATCCTTTCCAGGAGGAACGATCGAATCGGGGCTCTTCTGAAAGAAGAATGGCGGCTCCCTGTTGGGATCATGCCCCATTTCGATCGCATGGTCAGCGAAGTTTCGGCCGATGCAATAGATACGGTGAACCGGGAAGAGCTTCTTATCGTCGGCAACAGGGATGCCCGGTATAGGTGCAGGCGCGAATACGTAGTCAGCTGCATTGATCATGTCGTTCATCTCTGGTTCCTTCGCAGGCATCAAAGCTATTACGTGCTGGGCTATGAAAAACTATCCGGCGGCTCTTATGGGCCTGGCCAGGTGCGCCTGCGACTTCCAAGCCCGACGCTATGCAGACACTGAAGCAAAATTCAGCCATTCAGCACACCTCACTGATATAACCCTTTCTCCACGAGCCAATTCTGAATATAGGCGGCGACCTCGTCGCTGTTCTTATCCATCATTGGCATGTGCGAATTGCCTGGGATGCCGGCTGCGGGAAGATCGACGATATCGATACTGCCACCGCTCTCTCGAACCAGGTTGGCGAAATCCAGTCCGCGTTGGCGTATCGCAGGCCAGCGGGCATCTCCCTCTATGTAGTCTCCATAAAGCATCAGGATGGGGATGTCTTTCAGCGCGTCCACCGCATCTTCTTGCCCACCGCCGGCAGGTTCGACGGCGACCAGGGCACGCACCTTGTCGGGGTGCTTTTGCGCCATCTCGAACCCGAATTTGCCCGCCTGGCTATGGACCATGATCACGCAGGGGCAGACCTTCTCGATCTCAGCGCTGTAGGCGTCGAGGATGAAATCATCTGTCGTCGTCCAACGCGGGACGCCCTGTTTCACGAATTGGTCATAGGCCTCGACGGGAAACTGGTTGCCGGGCAGCACCTTGCGCTCGCTCGGGGTCGCGGAATAGGTTCCCTCGCCGCCACCGATCCGAAACCGCTCCCAAGGGTTTGCCGTTGTCAGGAAGACCGGTTCACCTTGGAAGATATCGGGATATTGCGCCCAGCCGGAACGCCCGCGTTCGACAGCGTCGGAATTATAGATGGCCCAGCCCCTCCGCAGGAAGAAATTCAGCCATCCTTCCCGCCCGTCGGGGGTCGTCTCATAGGTCACCCCGGTCAGCCCGCCACCATGCGACATGAGCAGCGGATAGCGGCCCCGCTCTTCTTGCGGAACGAAGTATTGCACATACATCTGCCCGACCTGATAGGTGCCGTTAGGGTCCACCTTGGCTGGCTGCCCGCCGGGAGTGAAGACGACCTCCCTTATCGGCTTTCCGGTGACTTCCACCAGTTTCCCACCCACATGGAACGAGCCCATCTCCTTCAGCACGATCGGTTCCTGCGCCAAACCGCTGCCGGTCATGGCGGCAGACAGGATGAGCGTCGCCGCAAACACTTTCAAGGACATCCGAGTCAATCCTCCATCGGCTGAGTATTGAGAATTGCGGGGGGCGCTCTGCCCGCTGATTGCATTGGGGTTGTGGCGCATCATCCGTTCATGCTCCCTTCGGCCGGAAAGATCCTCAGCGTTGCCGGATCGAACACGAGGTGATGGATACCATGAGAAAGTCGGTCTTCGGTAAAGATCCGGACCGTCTGGCCATTCGCGTCCAAGAAGTGCTCCCACTGCGCGCCAAGGAACATCGATTGGATCAGCTTCGATGTCAGTCGGTTCGGTCCAGGACCGCTCCCAAGCGCCAGCTTCTCTGTCCGTATCACCGCGGCGACATTCTCTCCATTAGGGATGTTTCCAACGACGGTGCCCGATAGGCGCTGTCCGCCGACGTCGATCTCGGACAGCCCGGCCAGCGTTCCGGTCAGCGTCGTGGTCGAGCCGAAGAACTGCGCGGTGAAAAGATTGTCCGGATTGTGATAGACTTCTTCGGGCGCGCCTTCCTGAACGACGATGCCGTTGCGAAGCAGCACGACCTTGTCGGCGATAGCCAGCGCCTCGGTCTGGTCATGGGTCACCATGATCGCGGATAGGCCACTTTCAACGATCAGCTGCCGTAGCCACGCCTTGGCCTCGTCGCGCAAACGGGCATCGAGATTCGAGAGCGGCTCGTCCAGAAGCAGCACCGGAGGATTGTAGACCAGCGCGCGGGCGATGGCGACACGCTGCTGCTGCCCCCCGGACAGCTCGTGCGGGTATCGGTCCAGCAGATGCCCGAGGCCAAGATTGGTCATCGCGCGGCTGACACGCTGGTCCGCCTCGGCCTTGGGTGTTCCGCGCAGTTTCAGACCATACCCGACATTCTCGCGCGCGGTACGGTGGGGCCAAAGCGCATAGGACTGAAAAACCAGCCCGAGGTCGCGCTTCTCGGATGGCAGGAGCAGGTTCTTGTCGCCATCGAAAACGGTGCGCCCGTCGATGGCGATGCGGCCTTGCTGCGGCTTTTCCAGCCCCGCGATTGCCCGAAGAAGCGTGGTCTTGCCGCTGCCCGACGGTCCGAGGAGGACGATGATTTCCCCCTTGCGGACGGTAAGATCGACGTCCTTGAGGATGTGAAACGCGCCGTAGCTGAGATTCAGCTTATCGACAGTCAGTTTATCCATTGAGTTTGACCCCAAACTTCAGGGCGAGCGTGATACCCACTCCCATGATGACAAGATTGATAAAAGACAGCGCAGCAACCTGATCCATTGCACCGGTTTCGGAAAGGCTGACAAGAAGTGGTCCGATCAGTTCGTTTCCTGCGGTCAGAAGGTAGACGCCGGTGGCATATTCCCTTTCGAACATCAGAAAGACGAGAAGCCAGCTTGCCAGAAGTCCGTGGCGTGACAGCGGAAGGGTGACGTCGCGGGTGCTGCGGGACGGTGATGCGCCGGTGATACGTGCTGCCTCTTCCAGCTCTTTTCCGACCTGCATCAGCGAAGAGGAGACAAGACGAGTGCCATAAGCAAGCCAGACAACCGTATAGGCGATCCATATGCTGATGAGCGTCGCACGTAGCGGGGTGGCCGGAGGGAAGAAGATGAACACCCAGAGGAACGCCAGCCCCATCAGCAGGCCCGGTACCACTCTCGGCACCAGATAAGATAGTCGACAAAGCGCGTCCACCCATCCGTCCGCCGGTGGACGGAAAGCGCCACGAGGGTATAGACGGCGACCGCCAGGGCGCCCCCGACGATTCCGATCAGCAAGCTGTTTCGTACGCCACGCAGCAAGGCCGGCTCAGAAAGCACTTGCTGGAAATGCTGAATCGTGAGGACATCGAACAGACTTGAAGAGGCGCTCACGTGGCTTGAGAAGGCGCGGAGGATGATCCCCGAGATGGGCACGAAGGCCGTGACGAACAGCCATAGCAGGACCAGCGACAATGCTGCCGCGCGCCAGCGGCCCAGTTGGAGCACGTCCTGCCGCATCGCCTTTCCCTTGATGGACACGAAGCGTTCACCCGACCGCAGGAAGTAGCGTTGAAGCAGAATCAACGGGAAGGAGAGCAGGATGATGAAGATCGCGACAACCGCCATAAGGTGGTAGGCTGGCAGACCAAGCCGCGATGTCAGCTTGTAGAGATAGATGGCCAGCATGTTGAAGTCGGTCGTATTGCCCAGCACGAGGGCAAGGCCGAACATCTCGATCCCGGCGAAGAAGATCATGACAGCGCCAAAGATCAGGGCGGGCCGGATCATCGGCAGACTGACATCGGCAGCGACGCGCCATGCGCTGGCACCCGAGACCCGCGCGGCTTCATCCACGTCCGAACTCAGGCCGCGAAGGGCCGAGGAGGTGTAAATGTAGATGTAGGGAACATGAGTCAGGCCCCCGATGATAGTGATCGAAATCGGGCTGTAGATGTTCCAGGGCACGAAGCCGAAAAGACTGCGGAACCAGCCAGAATAAAAGCCGACCGGCCCGGCAGCAATCACGTATCCCACGGCCAGAACAATCGGCGAGACGAGAATCGGCGCCAATATCATCGGCTCCAGGATTCTGCGGCCCGGAAGGTCGGTCCGCACCGTCAGGAAGGCGATGGTGCCACCGAGCGGCACTGCAATCACCACCATTCCTATCGCCACCAACAGCGAGTTCCTCAGGGCCCGCCAGAAGGCCGGATCCGAAAGGACGAATCCGAAGCCTTCGAGGCTGAACTGGGTGCGCGGCAGGAAGAACGCGCCCGACAGGATGCTCTGATAGAAGATGAGGCCGATTGGCAGCAGTATGACTGCCGCGGTGATAAGGATCACCGCCACCCGATTGATGCTCTGTCCCATCGATTCAGCGGCCAGCCAAGGCTTTTTTCCAGGTGTCGAAGAATTCGAGGCGGCGTGTCGGATCGAGATAGTGAAGAAGATCGGTCCCGATCGCCGGCGGCTTCAGCTTGTCGCCGTGAGCATCGGTCAGGGCGCCGGCACTTCTGGTGCTGCTGACGTCCTCTCTCAAAGAGTAGAATCCGACATCTGCCACGATCTGCTGTCCGGCTTTCGATAGCAGATAGTCAAGAAAGACTTTCGCCGCCGCGGGATGCTTTGCCTTGGCATTGATGATCGCAAGGCGCGACAAAACGACGATGTAATCATCGGGATAGATTACCCCGATATCCGGGCTGGAAGAACGGTCAGCATAGGAGGCCGGCACGTTATAGGCAAACGCGACCTCGCCGGAGGCGACCAGATCGACAAGTTCTCCGGCGCTGGTCGAAAATCGCGACTTGGCAAGACCGAGGGCGCGCGGGATATCCGTAAATTCGGAGCTAAACCGCGCATCGCTTGCCACCGCGTAGAATGCCAGCCCGGACGTCTCTGGATTGTAGCTTACGACCTTTCCGCCATAGGCATCAATATTGTCGGAAATCGTTTCCAACAGATCGTCGTGACCAGTCGGCAGTTGCTCATCTTGCAACATTGTCTTGTTGTAGACGAAGACGAAAGGCTCGAAGCTGGTACCATAGGCTCCTTCGGACCAGATGGCCCAGTCCGGCAAATTCGTCGCTTCGGGAGTCGCATAGGGTTCGGCATACCCGTCAGCCACCAGATTTGCCTGAAGGTCGAGTGCGGAACTCCACAGGACATCCGCCGCTTCCGCACCTCCTGCGACCTCGCTGATGAAGCGGTTATAAAGTACGTTGGTGTTGAGGTCGGTATACTCGACCCTAACGTCGGGATAGACGGAATTGAACCCCGCGATGATCTTGGTCATCGCAGCGGTGTCGATGGGTGCGTGGACAACCACCCTCCCTTCGGATTTCGCCTCATCCACTAAGGCCACGTAATCGGCCGGATACCCGGCCGGGATTTCCGCATATCCCGATATTGGAACGAGAGCGATAAACGCAAACCCCAAGCCGAGGGCCGTTCTGTAGTGTGCCATTGTTTCTCCTCCCTGTCGTTCTGACTAACAGAACGGTGTTCTAATAATAGGAGGACCAGCACAAACCTGTCAAGCGAGCGGATTCTGCCTCTCGGTAAGAATTCTGCTTCTGACCTCCAGCAGCGGGGCCTGGTCACCGCCAAGGTCATGCGTGGCGCGCGCCGCCTCTTGCAGAAGGAGGGGCAGGAATTCCAGAAGCCGGGGTCGGGGAAGCCGCGACTGCGGACCGGCCAGAGACAGGGCACCGACGAGCTTCTGCCCCACAGAGAAGATGGGAACCGAGATGCCGGAGATGTCTGGATTACGCTCACCAATGGCGACCCAGTGATAATCCTTGCGGATTTGCTCGTGTTCGGGTTCCCTGCCGCCGGTGAAGGCGCTGATGACCCTGCCGCCCGAGCCTTTGTCCAAGGGCAGCACGTCACCGACACGTATGTTGTAACGGATGACCTGCGGCGCATCGACCCGGTGCCAACAGATGCGCTTGTCGCCCTCGCGGATGTAGAAGATGGTGCTTTCAAGCGTTTCCGCGGTCAGCCGGACCATCATTGGCTTCACAACCTCGCCCATATCCAGACCGGCCTGGTAGAGGGTGCCGTATTTCAACGCCGCCGGTCCGATGCGGTAGCGTCCATCCTCGGCTCGCACCAGCAGATGCCCTCTGATCAGCGACTGCGACAGCCTGAGGATCGTGCTTTTATAGATGCCCGTCGCCGCCGCGAGTTCGGCCAGCGTCATCACCGGCTTGGCTTCGGTAAACGCGTTCAGGATGGCGATTCCGCGGTCCAGCGCCGCGACGCCAGCCGGTTGGGTGCTGGCACCCGACTCTTCATTCTTTCCCATGCATTGCTCTCCTTCTTGACCAACTCCACAAAAACAGCCTATAAATAGAATACTGTTCTGTCAAGCAGAACGAATGGTGACAATGCCTCTGGAATCAATGGATAATAGAATGCCACCTCTACAGGGATTGCGGATACTCGATCTGACCAACGTCATGGCCGGGCCATTCTGCTGCTATCAACTGGCCATGCTGGGGGCCGAAGTCATAAAGGTCGAGGTGCCCCGCACGGGTGATCTCGCGCGTCAGTTGGGCGCCGATCAGGATCTGAGCCGTATCCACATGGGCGCCTCGTTCCTTGCACAGAATGCCGGTAAGAAATCGGTTACGCTGAACCTGAAGGATGCGCGTGGACGCGAGCTGTTCTACAAGCTCGTCACCACCGCAGATGCCGTGGTTGAAGCCTATCGTCCGGGCGTAACCAAGCGGCTCGGGATTGATGCAGCAACGCTGCGGAAGGACCATCCGAAACTCGTCTACTGCTCGCTTTCGGGGTTCGGGCAGAACGGCCCGCTCAGCCAGCGTCCCGCCTATGACCAGATCATCCAGGGGATGGCCGGACTGATGGCTGTGACGGGGGATGAGGAGACAGCCCCGCTTCGCGTTGGCTTTCCCATCAGCGATGCTGCCGCGGGCCTGAATGCCGCCGTCGCGGTATGCGGCGCGCTTGTGCGGGCCGCGCGCACAGGCGAAGGCTCGACCATTGACGTGTCGATGCTGGACAGCTCCCTGACCCTGTCAGCATGGGTCGTGTCCAATTGGTTGATCGCGGGGGAGCCCCCGCGCCCCATGGGCAACGAGAACCGCACCGCTGCACCCTCGGGGGCTTACAAGACCGGCCAGGGGCTGCTGAACATCGCGGCCAATAAGCAGGACCAATGGGTCGCCTTCGCCCGCGCCGCGGGGCTGGAGCACCTTTTGACAGACCCCCGCTTCGAGCAGCGAGAGGCCCGGAAAGCCAACCGCGCCGCGTTGAAGCTTCTGGTCGAGGAGGCCCTGTCGCGTCGTTCCGCCGCCGAATGGGAGATCATCCTGAACGAGGTCGGCGTCCCAGCGGGCTGCGTGCTTTCGGTAGAGGATGCGGTGTCGCAGGAACAAGTCGCGCATCGCGCCCTCTTTACTACCTTCCCCGACGTCGAGGGGGTGGACCGGCCTGTGACGGTGGCCACCAGCGGCTTCCTGTTTCCGGACGAAGGGCGCGTACCGATCACCCCGCCCGCGCGGCTCGGGGCGCATAACGACGAAATCCTTCGATCGCTTGGACTTTCCGAACTCGACATCAAGCAGCTTCATTCGGAGAACGTGATATGACCGATATTTCCCGCGAGCGCGCAAGGGACTGGTGGAGGACCGAGATCATCGACATCCGCCCCGGCGTCATCAACCTTCGAGGCTATCCCATCGCGGAACTGATCGGCAACATCAGCTTCGCGCAGACGATCTGGCTTTGCACCCGGGGCGATATCCCGACCGAGGGACAGGCCGCCCTTCTGGACGCGATGCTGACCGCCGGCGTCGATCATGGCCCGCACGCGCCGTCCATCGCAGTTGCGCGAACCTCGATCACCTGCGGCATCGGAATCAACAACGCCATCGGTTCGGCCACCAATGTCATGGGCGACGTCCATGGTGGCGCGGGCGAGCAGTTGATGGAGATCTTCGCCGATATCGACCGCGCCGTCGCGCAGGGTGCGGCGCTGGACGCCGCCACGGCAGAAATCGTGGACCGATACCGGACCGAGGTGACGAAATATGTCCCCGGCTTTGGCCACCGCTTTCATCCGAAGGATCCGCGCGGCCCGCGCCTGTTCGAGCTTCTGGACGCCGCCGTTGCAGCCGGCACGATCGAGGGGCGTTATGTCGCCATCGCGCGCGCCATCTCGGCCCATATCGAAAGGGCGTCCGGGCGGCACCAGACGATGAACATCGACGGAAGCGGCGCCACGATTCTTGCCGAACTTGGGTTCACGCCGATGCTGGGCCGGGCGCTTTTCGTTCTGTCGCGCACGGTCGGCATCATCGCCCACGCGCACGAGCAATCGCTGGACGGCACCCGCAACAAGGGCCCCCTCCCACGCGACTTCCTTTATACTTATGCTGGGCCGGACGAACGTCATCTATGACACGGGCAGCTTCGACGAGAATTGCGAACGCCCAACGAACTTGACGGCATTGGGCCGTTTTGGCACTCGGCGGGCGTCCTGCACAGGCACTCGCCGCAAGGCTCCTGCTGCCGGTCAGTAAAGATATCCCAGAGTGAAAAGGCCGGAAACAAGCCCACGAAAGACCGCGACCGAACTGGGCGAGGTCGCCGCGATCACGCCGCAGACCGCCAGCGGTCATCTCGCGCGGCTGGCGGCCGTGGGGCTGATCACCGCCGAGAAACAGGGCCGCCACCGCTATCACCGTCTCGCCAACCCCGAGGTCGCGCGGATGATCGAAAGCGTGATGCAGATCGCCGGCGGTCTCACGCTGTCCGCGCACCGCACCGGCCCGAATGACGCGGCGCTGCGCCATGCCCGCACCTGCTACGACCACCTGGCCGGTCGATTGGGCGTCGGCATCGCCGATGCGCTGCAGGCCAGCGGCGCGGTCGAGATCGCCGACGATGCCGCGGCGCTGACCGCGATGGGCCGGGCCAGGATGCAGACCCTCGGCATCCTGGCGGCGGATCGCGACATGCACGGCCGCCGCCCGCTCTGCCGTCCCTGCCTGGACTGGAGCGAGCGCCGCCCGCATCTGGCCGGGGCTCTGGGCGCCGCCATCTGCACCCATGCGCTGGATCAGGGCTGGGTGCGGCGCCGCGCCGGGACAAGGGCGCTGGAGATCACCCCGGCTGGCAGGATCGGTTTCCGGCAGGCGTTCGGGGTCGCGGACGCTGCTGGCTGATCAGGGCCGGCCGCTCGCCTCCGGCATATCCGCATGGCCGCTGCGGGGGGCGCACTGCGGCACGGAGTTGCTCCCGAGTGGGCGGCCACCATGAAAGCTTCCTCAGGAGCGCCCCGCCGGGCATGTGAGGTAGGCCATGACCATCCTCCGGCATTGACCCGCAAACCTCGCGGTCGACAGGCTGGCGGATGTTGCTCGAGCGCACGGTGCGCGGCGGTTTCCAGCAGGGCTTCCAGCATCACCGCTGCCTCTGAGGGATCGAGATCGGCAGCCAGATCGCCCGCATGGCGCCGCAGCTTTTCCTCGATCAGTGCCGCGATCCGGGCGCTGAGCGCCTTCCTGTGATCGCCACGACCGACACGTGGCGCAATCTCGATCAGCACCTTGTGGAGCCGTGGATCATGCGGGTGGCTCTCGAAAGCGGTCGCGACAAGCGCGTCGACCGTCCGGGCCAGCGTGTCGCCTGGTCCTGCCGCAATCGCCTGGGCGAAACGCGCAGCAAAGACCTCGCCGTAATGATCGACCACCGCGGCCGCCAGCGCCTGCTTGTTCGGATAATACTGGTAGAGCGAGCCGACGCTGACCCCTGCCCGCTCCGCCACCATCGCGGTGGTCATCCGCTCGAACCCGGCATGCACCAGAACCTGAGCGGTCGCCTCGATGATGGCGCGAACCGTGGCCTGCGCCCGGCTTTGGCGCGGAATTTTCCGTGGATTCACATCCATCTGCACCATCCTCCCGTCCTGAACGGGAATGCGAATACAAAACATGAGGGATTCGTCACATATTCCAGGCGTCAACGCAAGCAAGGTCGCGGACACCGCGGCCGGAAAGGAAGAAACGCCATGACCGATACGAATTCCGCACTCGACCTGAGCCGCTTTCATCTTCACCTTGAGGACGGACCGCGAATACGCCCGGTTTCGCCGACCTCCGGCGGAGGTCCGGCGGCGGGAAAGACACTCGCCGTCTTTTCCGCCGAGCGGCCCGAGGATGTTCACCCGGACTATTGGGAGATGCATCCCGGCGGCGATGAATTGCTGATCCTCTGTTCCGGCAGGCTGGAGCTGGATATCGAGGATGCCAGCGGCCTCCGCACGGTCGAACTGACGCCGAGGACCGGCCAGGTCGTACCAGCGGGCAGCTGGCATCGGCTGCGGCTCAGGGAACCATCGGTGCTGATGGCGATTACCCATCGGAGCGGCACGCAGCGGCGCAGGGATCGCGACGCGTAGATCGGGGGCGCTGCCTGCCGGGGCCTGTAACGACAGGGGAAACCGTGGCTGAATACCCTTCCAGGCGCAGGGGGGACGATCGGGAGCCCCCCTGCCCGCCATCGAGTACCGGCTCCGGCCCGGCGGTGATGCTGGTCGCGCGCTCAGCCTCGCCGTTGCCGCCGATGCTCCATGCCGTGCTGGTCTGGCCGCTGACCCGGGGCCTTACCAAGCAGATCACCTATAACGGCTATCTGCTGCGGCCCTTGGCTAGCCGCAGCTGGCACGAAGGATCTTGCCGGTCGCCGGATCGGTTTCCACCGTCACGCGCTCTTGGCGATAATCCATCGTCACGCCGTCTCCGGGCTTGATCTGGCGCACGATGGTGGCGCCGGTCAGCTGCATGGCCTGCGCGTCGGTCAGCCGATCCTTGCCCGCCAGGGCCTCGGCGGCATCCGGGCGACAGACGCCCGGCGCAGCCTCGGCCTGCTGAGCCCCCTCTTCGCAGGCGGCAAGGGTGACGGCGGCCACCGACAGCATGGCAGCGGCGATCAAGTTCGGTTTCATCTCTGGCCGATCCTTCCTGGAATAGGGCCGCGGAGCATCCGCGACATCAGGTTTGGCGGCAAGATTAGCCGGGGCGGCGCCGGAATGCCAATGGGCCGAGGCCTCATGCGAGCGCCGATCCGGTCCCGCCGCACCGAAGCCGGAAGCATGGCAATCCCCCTTCGTCCTGCATTCGACACCCGACACGCCTGAGCCTCTTGCTACCTCGGCCACCCGGACGACGGCACCCGCCGGCCATTTCAGCCGCCGACCCGCTCCAGCACGAGTTCGGTATTGTCCGCCCCGCCGGTCAATACGGGGTTCATGGTCGTGGTGATGAACAGCAACTCGTCACCGGAGGTGATCCGCGCCTGCAGGGCATAGCTGTGCCTGTCCTCGATCCGTCCTGGATCGTAGGACAGAGCATAGGGTACCGGTACCTGCCCTTGCGGCTGGATTTCCGTCACCGCGATCATGGTCGAGGGCGCATCCGCCAAGGATACATCGACCAGCGAAACCTCGATCCGGGCCTCGGGTGGCAAGGCCATGCGCTCGTGCCAGGTTACCGTGCCGCGGATGGTTTCCATATGGGCGGGCATCGCGCTTCCTTCTGCGCCGGTTGCGTTCGGCGCCTCGCAGGCGGCAAGTGTCATGAGCATCGCCGCACAGGTCGCACGGGCCAGCTGTTGAAAAGTCATCCCAAGATCCATTCTGCAGGGCTCGCAAGAAACGGGTGATAAAAGTTCATCGCTGTTGGACACATCCTGGCGGAAGCCCTACGTCTGGGCAAGCGGGCCGGGGATCCGATATCCCGTAGTTCGGGCTCCAACCAGACATGAATTTCCAGCCTGTTTCGACGCATTCGTCCGGCTTGGGCCACATCAATGCCCGATCTACGCCTACGAGATCCCCCCGTTCGGGACCAAAAGAGCACATCGATCTGTTGGATGGGTCGGAAGAGCATCGCCAAGGCCGATCGAGGGGCCGGTGACCAGCCGCGCCGCGGCCTGGGCGGGGATGCGGCGGCCGAACGCGGCCCAGAAGCGGTCGTCGGGCCAGTCCTCGACCCGGTCGCTCAGCGGCACCTGCACGTAATAGCGCACGAGATTGTGGTTGCGCATCGAGGCCAGCGCGAAGCCATGCGGCGAATTGGCATAGATCAGCTCGTCGGCGACCGGCGGCGTGCGCGACAGGATGCCCAGCCAGCCGAAGGGGTAGACCCGCTCGAATTCGCGGCGCCGATCCTCGGGGATGGTCCTGCGCGAGACACCGTGAAAGCCGTCGCAGCCCGCGACATAGGCGCAGCTCAGGCGGTGGCGCCGGCCGTCCTGCGTGTATTCCACCGCCGCCTGCGGCCCGTCGAGGTCGAGGATGCGCACATCCTCGACGCCGTGCAGGATGGTCGTGCCCAGCCGCCCGCCGCCCGGCCGGCGATCTGGCGCGCCACCTGTTCCAGCGTGGCAAGGCCCGGCGTCGCGGCCGCCTGCCGGCGGGTCATGCCGACCGCGCCGGACAGGAACCTTGCCCCGGTGGGGAACTCGACCAGCAGGCCGCGCTCGACCTCGTCCAGCACCACCCCGCGCGAGATGAATCACAGGCTGTCCGAGGCCAGGCAGATCCCCCGCCCCAGCGCCAGCGACACCGTCTCGACCAGCGGCCGGACGCTGGCCAGCCCCAGCGAGACCAGATAGGCATCGACCGAGGCGCGGATCAGCGCCGTCGCAGGCGGCAGGCGCTGCCCTGCTGTGGCGTCCCTGCCAGCGCCAGTGCAACCAGATCTGCCTGATGGCGCAAACGGATTGGGTGCAGCGCCGTTTGCCGAGCACACAGATGCGTAAGCCGCGCGGGATCGGGGGCCAGTTCCGCAACCTCGTTCAACCTCTGCCAGACTGCCGCCATGGCGGCCTCGATCGTCAGCAGCATGAAGGCATGCGCTGCACGAGCCGGATCCGGAGCCGCCTGCATCCGCTTGCACGCGGTCTCCCAGATCGCGCGGGTTTCGGGCAGAGGGTCCAGGAACTCGGCGAAGGCCCTTGCCGCCGCCCCGTCCGCCTGCTTGAGCAGCCGCGTTGCCAGAGCCAAGGCGTGAATGCCGTTCGCGCCTTCATAGATCGTGGTGATCCGAGCGTCGCGCAGTGCCTGCTCGACGCGGTATTCGCGCAAGTAGCCATAGCCGCCCATCACCTGAATGGCGAGATTGGCAGCAGCGACGCCCGCTTCGGTGCAGGCGAACTTGCAGACCGGGGTCAGAATATCAACCAGGCCCGGGCGCTCGCTCAATTCCAGCTCCACCAGGACGCGGTAGGTCAGCGCCCGTCCGCCGATGGCGAGTGCATCGGCATCGTCCAGCATGCGTTGTACATCGGGATGCGCCTCCAGCATCGCGGGCGCGCCTCCGACCCGGCCCTGGCGGCGCGTCGCGGCATAGGCACGCGCGATGTGACTGGCGCGGGCGGCATGGGCCACGCCCTGCAATGCCACGTCCAGCCGCGCATGGTTCATCATCGTGAACATGGCCTTCAGCCCGTCCCCCTCGGGTCCCAGCAATTCGGCCGGAGCATGATCGAACAGCATCTGGCAGGTGGGGGAGGCGTGCAGCCCCATCTTCTCCTCGATCCGCGTGACGGAGACAGGCTGCGCGCGGCCGAGCTCGTCATGCGAGGGGACCAGGAACAGGCTCAACCCCCTGGTGCCGCCGGCGGCCTCTCCGCTGCGTGCCAGAACCAGGTGCAGGATGCGCGAGGTCAGGTTCTGATCGCCGCCGGAGATGAAGATCTTCTCGCCTGCGATCCGCCAATGCCCGGCCTTTCGCTCGGCGCGGGTGCGAAGGCCGGAGAGATCCGAGCCCGCGCCGGGTTCGGTCAGCGCCATGGTCGCCAGCCAGTCGCCCGAGGCGAGGCGCGGCAGCCAGCGTGCCTTCTGCTCGTCGGACCCGTATAGCGAGATTGTGCGTGCGGCGCCCGGCACCAGCCCCACGACCATCTGGAAGGCATGGGAGGCCCCGGCCAGGATTTCGGTCGTTGCGCCTGCCAGGGCGCTGGACATCGCCTGGCCCCCCGCTTCCTCGGGCAAGGACAGCGCCGGCCAGCCCTGTTCGGCAAAGCGTCTGTAGGCCGCCACCAGACCGGCCGGCATCCGGACGCGACCGTTTTCCAGCCGGCAGCCGTCGCGGTCGGCGGCCTCGTCGGCGGGGGCGATTTCGCCCTCGGCAAAACGCGCGAATTGGACGATCACGTCGCGCGCCAGATCGGCATCCCAGTGGGGCATCCTGCCCGCCTGCGCAACATGTTCAAGGGTGAACAGGATATCGTCCACGGGTGCGGAGAATGGGATCATGCGCCCTCCTTCAGCCCGAGCAGCCGGGCGGCATTGTTCTTGAGGATGTTCGGACGGACGGCGTCGCGGATCGCCAGATCTTCGAACTCCGCAAGCCAGCCCTCGGGGGTGATCATCGGCCAGTCCGATCCGAACAGCACCCGGTCCTTCAGCAGCGTGTTGGCGTATCGGACCAGGATGGGGGGAAAGTATCTGGGTCGCCAGCCGGACAGGTCGATCCAGACATTGGGCTTGTGCGTGGCAACGGCCAGCGCCTCCTCTTGCCAGGGAAAGGAGGGATGCGCCATGACGATGGGCATGTCGGGGAAATCCACCGCCACATCATCGAGATGGATCGGGTTCGAGTATTTCAGCCGCATGCCGTTGCCGCCGCGCATGCCCGCCCCGACGCCGGTCTGGCCGGTGTGGAACAGGGCCGGCAGACCGGATTCGGCGATCGCCTCATAGAGCGGCCAGGCCATGCGGTCGTTGGGATAGAACCCCTGCATGGTCGGATGGAACTTGAAGCCGCGAATGCCGTGGTCGGCGATCAGCCGCCGTGCCTCGCGCGCACCCATGCGGCCGCGGGCCGGATCGATGGAGGCGAAGGGGATCAGGATGTCGGCGTGGCGGGCGCAGGCCTCGGCCACCTCCTCGTTGGCATAGCGGCGATAGCCGGTCTCGCGCTCGGCATCGACGGGAAAGATCACCGCCGCAATCCGCTGGGCGCGATAATGCGCCGCCGTTTCGTCAATGGTCGGCGGGTGCTGCCATGGCGCGCGGAAATAGCGCGCCATGGCCGATTGCAGATCGTCATAGCCGTCATCGGCATGGCAGCCGCAGGGCTCCTCGGCATGGGTGTGAAAATCGATGGCCCGCACGGCCGCCAGGTCGATCATGGCAAGCTCCGGCTCAGGCAGGTTGCGCGGCGGCCCGGCGGCGCATCAGCAGCACCACCGTGGTCAGGCCGGCGGCCAGCGTGATCGGCACCAGCGCCACCATCACGTCCGAGGGCGTGAAGCCCGCCGCAACCAGCGCACCCGCCAGCAGCGGCCCGGCGATAGAGCCCAGCCGGCCGACGGCGACCGCGGTGCCGACGCCGGTGCCGCGGATCTCGAACGGGTAGCATTGCGGCGCGATGCCGTAGAGGATGGCCTGCACGCAGAGGATCGCGCCCCCGACCAGCGCGCCGCCGATCAGCATCAGCGCCAGGTTTGCGGGCAGCATCGCCAGCATCAGCAGGGCCGCGGCCGCGGCGGCAAAGCACAGGGCCACCGGGCCGACAGGCCGGGCGCGGTCCAGCATGCGGCCGCCGATCAGGCTGCCCAGGACGCCGCCGATGTTGAACAGTATCTGCACCGTCGAGGCTTCCGAACGCTCAAGCCCGCGCGACACCAGAAGCTGCGGCATCCAGTTCAGCAGCAGATAGACGACCAGCAGACCCAGGAAGAAGGACAGCCACAGCGCCGCCGTGGTGGCCAGCGTGCCCGGCGCGAAGACCTGCGACAGCGCGCCGGTGGCGGATTTCACCTCGGCCTTCACCACCGCCAGCGGCGGCAGCATGAATTGCACGAAGGGCACCAGGATCAGCGGCAGGATGCCGCCCACCAGGAAGATCGTATGCCAGTCGCCGCCATGCAGGCCCAGCATCGACACGCCGCTGGCAATGGCGCCGCCCAGGGGAATGCCGGCATACATGATCGAGACCGCCTTGCCGCGATTGGCCGGATCGGTCGATTCCGCGGCGATGTTGACCAGGTTCGGCAGCGCCCCGCCCAGGCCGATGCCGGTCAGGAAGCGCATGACGACCAGCTGCTCGAAACTGGCGGTATAGGCGGTGGCGATGGAAAAGACGCCAAAGGCCACCAGCGCGATCGCCAGCCCGGTGCGGCGACCCCAGGCATCGGCGATGCGCCCGCCGGCCAGCGCGCCGAAGATCAGCCCGAAGGTGGCCGAGGAAAAGAACAGCCCGATCTGTTGCGGCGTCAGGCTGAAGGCGGGGGCCAGCTTCGGCACGGCGACTCCGGCGGCCTGCAGGTCGAAGCCCTCGATGACGGCAGCCAGAAAGGCAAGCGTCAGCGCCCGCCCCCCGCCGTGGCGGTGGTCAGTGATGGTCTGCATGAATTCCTCCCTTGGGCGGGGCCTCTTCTCCCCGCGATTGATGCGGCGGGGGCCTAGCCCTCGCCGTCCTCTCTCCAGATGATGGCCAGCATGCGGCGCAACTCGTCGCGCTCGGCCGGGGTCAGACCGGCCAGCATCCTGTCCTCATGCGCGCCGACCAGACCCAACATGCGCTGCGCCTCTTCCCGGCCTTTGGCGGTCGGGAACAGGCGCTGGATGCGGTTGTCGTCGGGATCGGCCTCGCGCAGGAACAGCCCGCGCGATTCCAGTTCGGCCAGCACCGACACGATATTGGCGCGCTGCATGCGCAGGATGCGGCAGATCTCGGCCGAGCTGACGCCGGGCCGTTCGGTGATGGTCAGCAGCACGCTCATCGACACGGTGCGCAGCCCTGCGGCCTCCAGCGCGGCATTGGCGCCGTGCAGGTCCCAGGACGAGGCGCGCTTCAGGTGATAGCCGATCAGATCGCGCAGTTGCAGGGGCGATTCGGCCCCGGTTTCCTGCGCTTTCTTCAAGGATTCTCCGGACATGCCTGCCTCCCCCGGGGTGTCTTCGATGGCACTGAAAATAATGCTATGCAATATAACAGTCAATCGCTATGTTGCATAGCAGTTGGCTTGGCGTGCGATTCGGTTCACGCTGCCGGCCATGCCTTGGAGGAGGAAAAGCATGAGTTTCGTCAGCATGAAGATCGCGGGCGCCGACCGTGTCGCCTCGGACGGCCGCACGTTCCGCCGGCTGAACCCGATCACCGGCGCGGTGGCCAGCGAGGCCCCGGCCGCCAGCGTCGCCGATGCGGTGGCCGCGGCCGATGCCGCAGCGGCCGCGTTCCCGGCCTGGGCCGCGCTGGGTCCCAATGCCCGGCGCGCGGCGCTGTTGAAGGCTGCCGATGCGCTGGCCGCCAAGGGCGACGCCTTCGTCGCTGCCATGGCCGACGAAACCGGCGCGACCGAGCCTTGGGCGCTGTTCAATGTCATGATCGCCTCGTCCATGCTGCGCGAGGCGGCCGCCCTGACCACACAGGTCGCGGGCGAGGTAATTCCGTCAGACAAGCCGGGCTGCATGGCGATGGCGATCCGCGAGCCGGCCGGCGTCTGCCTGGGCATCGCACCCTGGAACGCACCGGTGATTCTGGGCGTGCGGGCGCTGGCAACGCCCTTGGCCTGCGGCAATGCCGTGGTGTTCAAGGCCTCGGAAATCTGCCCGCGCACCCACGGGTTGATCGTCGAGGCGCTGGACGAGGGCGGCTTGCCAGCCGGTCTGGTCAGCCTAGTCACCAACGCCCCCGAGGACGCGGGCGAGATCGTCGGCGCGCTGATCGATCACCCGGCGGTGCGGCGCATCAATTTCACCGGCTCGACCAAGGTCGGCCGGATCATCGCCGAACGGGCGGCGCGGCAGCTGAAACCCTGCCTGCTGGAACTGGGCGGCAAGGCGCCCTTCCTGGTGCTGAAGGACGCCGATCTGGACGAGGCGGTGAAGGCCGCGATCTTCGGCGCCTTCTTCAACCAGGGCCAGATCTGCATGTCGACCGAGCGGATCATCCTGGCGCCCGAGATCGCCGATGACTTCGTCGCCCGCTTCACCAAGCGCGCCGCCGCGCTGAAGGCCGGCGATCCGCGCCACGGAAGCGCGCCGCTGGGTGCCGTGGTCGATGCTCATACCGTCGAGAAGGTCACGGCGCTGATCGAGGACGCACGCGGAAAGGGCGCCGAGATCCATTCCGCCGGCGCTGCCGAGGGCGTGCTGATGCCGGCGCAGGTCGTGGACCGCGTGACCGAAACGATGCGCATCGCCACCGAGGAAAGCTTCGGCCCCGTGGTCGCGATCTTCCGCGCACGGGACGAAGATGACGCCATCCGCATCGCCAATGCCACCGAATACGGCCTGTCGGCGGCGGTGTTCTCGAAAGACATCGCCCGCGCCATGACGGTCGCGCGGCAGATCAGATCCGGCATCTGCCACATCAACGGCCCGACCGTGCATGACGAGGCGCAGATGCCCTTCGGCGGCACCAAGGATTCGGGTTACGGCCGTTTCGGCGGCAAGGCCGGCATCGCCGAATTCACCGAACTGCGCTGGATCACCATCGAGACCCAGCCGGGCCATTACCCGCTGTAAACCTTCGATCCCCATGCTGCCGGATGCCCGCGCCGAATCCTTCGGCGCGGGCCGGCACCGCACATCCCGAAAGGACCCCCAATGGCAAATGATCACGACACCGTCGCCTATGACATCAAGGATGGCATCGCCTGGCTGCGCTTCAACCGCCCCGACAAGCGCAACGCCATGTCGCCCACCCTGAACCGCGCCATGATGGAGGCGCTGGATGAGCTGGAATTCCGCGAAGACGTCGGCGTGCTGGTGCTGACCGGAGAGGGCTCGGCCTGGACCGCCGGCATGGACCTCAAGGAATATTTCCGCGAGACCGAGGCGCAGGGCCTGAAGGGCACCCGCAAGGCGCAGCGTGAATCCTATGGCTGGTGGCGCCGGTTGCGCTGGTATCAGAAGCCGACCATCGCCATGGTCAACGGCTGGTGCTTCGGCGGCGGCTATGGCCCGCTGTTCGCCTGCGACCTGGCCTTCTGCGCCGACGAGGCGAAGTTCGGCCTGTCGGAAATCAACTGGGGCATCCTGCCCGGCGGCGGCGCGACCAAGGTGGCGGTGGAGCTGCTGCCCTTCCGCAAGGCGATGTATCACGCCATGCTGGGCGAGCCGATCGACGGCAAGACCGCCGCCGACTGGGGGCTGGTCAACGAGTCCCTGCCGCTGGCACAGCTCAAGGAGCGGGTGATCCAGGTCGCGAATATCCTTCTGGAGAAGAATCCGGTCGCTCTGAAGGCGACCAAGGATGCCGTGCGCCGCGTCGGTCTGATGACCTATGACGATGCCGAGGATTACCTGGTCCGCGCCCAGGAAGCGGCCAATTCCTACGACAACGAGGGCCGTAAGGAGGGCATCCGCCAGTTCATCGACGAAAAGAGCTACAAGCCCGGCCTTGGCGCCTATGACAAGAGCCGGCAGAGCTGACGCCGGGCAAGGGAGGAGGACACCATGCTCGATTTCATCTCGCCCGACCCGGTCGCGCTGCATGCGCGGCTGCGGCCGCAGGCGGTGGCGGCCGTCGATCTGGCGACCGGGCGGCGCTGGAGCTATGACGATCTTGATCGCGACATCCAACGGGCGGTCGCGGTGCTGGCCGCGCGCGGCATAGACCGCGGCGACCGGGTGGCGGCGCTGGCCCGCAACAGCGTGCAGCAGGTCATCCTGCAACAGGCGCTGATGCGCATCGGCGCGATCTTCGTGCCGCTGAACTGGCGGCTGTCGCTGCCAGAACTGGCGCGGCTGATGCTGGACTGCACGCCGCGCCTGCTGGTCGCCGACCAGGACCTTCCGGACCTGCCGCCGGGCTGCGCCGCGACGACCATGGCGGAATTTGCCGCAGCCCTGGACGCGGCACAGCCCGCGCCGCGCTGCCCGCCGCATTCGGGGCTGGATTGCTGCATCATCCTGTACACGTCGGGCACATCCGGGACGCCCAAGGGGGCGATGCTGACCTCGCAATTCCTGCTGGCGACGGCGGTGAACTTCAACGTCTTGGGCGAGGTGGACACCGGCGCCGTGTTCCTCTGCGACAGCCCGATGTTCCATGTCATCGGCATCGTCACGCAGATCTGGCCACCGCTGCTGCGCGGCGGGCGCATCGTGGTCTCGCCCGGTTTCGACGCCGAGCGCACCAACGACCGGCTGGCCGATGCCGATCTGGCGGTGACGCATTACTTCTGCGTGCCGCAGATGGCCGAGGCGCTGCGTCATGCACCGAACTTCGCCCCCGGCCGCTGGACCCGGCTCAAGGCGCTGTTCACCGGCGGCGCGCCGAACCCGCCCGCGCATATCCGCTGGTGGCTGGATCAGGGCGTGCGCATGGTGGACGGCTATGGCATGACCGAGACCGGCACCACGCTGGGCATGCCGCTGAACCCGGAGCTGATCCGTAACAAGGCCGGCGCCGTCGGCCTGCCGGGGCCGCTGACCACGGTGCGGCTGGTCGACGAGGCGGGCCGCGACGTGCCCGACGGCACCGCGGGCGAGATCCTGATCTTCGGCCTGAACGTCATCCCCGGCTACTGGAACCGTCCCGAGGAACGCGACCGCGCCTTTACCCCCGACGGCTGGATCCGCACCGGCGACATCGGCCTCCGCGACGCGGACGGCTTCATCAGCATCGCGGATCGCAAGAAGGACATGTTCATCTCGGGCGGCGAGAACGTCTATCCGGTCGAGGTCGAGGCCGCGCTGGTCGAACATGCCGCCGTGCGCGAAGTCGCCGTAATCGGCATCCCCGATGCGCGCTGGGGCGAGGTCGGCTGCGCCTTCATCGTGCCCGCGCCCGGCAGAGCCCCGACGCCGGAAGAGCTGACCACGCATTGCCAGCGCCTGATCGCCCGTTACAAGGTGCCCAAGCAGTTCCGCATCATCGAAAGCCTGCCCCGCACCGGCTCGGGCAAGGTAATGAAGCATGTGCTGAAACAGGGCATCTGATCACGGGGCGGCATTACGGTTTCGGGGACCCCCGCGTCATGTTCGGGGCGCGCTCAAACCCGTGATCGGGTAAGCCTGCAATCCTTTGAGGGAAAATCACATGGCCATCAGGCCATGTTTTGGAGCGGCGGCGGCGCTTGTCTTGTTGCCCATGACAGCGTTTGCGCAACCGCATTGCAAAGACCTGAAAGGCCGGAGCGATGAGGGCGCGGCGGTTTCGCAAGCGCATCAAGCACGACAAGCGCCGCTACAAACGCCGCAACCGCATCGAGATCATGTTCGGCAGACCCAAGGATTGGCGCCGCGTCGCCACCCGTTACGACAGATCTCCAAAGGTCTTCCTCTCCCCCATAGCCCTCGCCGCAACTGTCATGTTCCGGCTCTGAAAAGCAATGAGTCTGGACCCTGAAGGCAGCTTCGGGGAATCCGCACAGCAGCGTCCCGCCAAGTGCAAATGGCAGACCTTGCCTGAAGGCGTGCCAGCATTCGCAGCCGTTCGTTTCGACCTTGCAGCGCCCGTCGGGTCGCCCTCAAATCACCCCGGATGGAACGGGAAGATCACCGGCACCAGCCCGATCGCGACGGCCAGGACGATGGCGACCAGCGGCATTCCGATCCGCGTGAAATCCCAGAACCTGTAGCCGCCCGGACCTATGACCAGGGTGTTGACGGGCGAGGACACCGGCGTCAGGAAGGCGGCCGATGCCGCCAGCGCCACGGTCATCGCGAAAGGATAGGGCGACACCCCGAGGTCGGAGGCCAGCGCCAGCGCGACCGGCCCCATCAATACCGCCGTCGCCGTGTTCGAGATGAACAGGCCCAGCATGGCCGTGGTCACGAAGATCACCGCCAGCGCGGCGCGGGGCGCCGACTCCCCGACCATGATCCGCAGCGCCTCGGCCGCCAGGTCGATGCCGCCGGTCTTCTGAAGCGCCAGCGAGAAAGGCAGCATGCCGATGATCAGCACCAGGCTTTGCCAGTGGATCGAACGATAGGCCGAGGCCATGTCGACACAGCCGAAAAGCCCCATCAGCAGGCAGCCGATCAGCGCCGCCAGCACATTGGGGACGATGCCGGTCATCATCATCACGACGACCAGGGCCAGGATGGCGATGGCGGGAACGGCGCGGAAAGGCGCCTCCAGCAATTCGTCGATCTCGCCCGGCAGGGCCAGCACGACCAGGTCCCGGCCCTGATGAACCTGCCGGATGCGGCTCCAGGGACCGACCGACAGCAGTACGTCGCCACCGCGCAGCACGGTCCGCGCATCGACATCCCCGATCGGCTGGTTGTCGCGGCGCAGGCCGACGACCGCAAGGCCATGGACCGACCGGAACCGCGACTGCGCGATGCTTCTGCCGACAAGCGGCGAGTCGGGCGGCACGATCAGCTCGGCCATGCCGATCTCTTGCGCGTGATCGGTGAAGTAGCGCCCCGAGATGGGCAGCCGGCGCAGCCCATGGCTGCTGCAGAACGCCTCGATATCCGTGCCTTCCCCGAACACGTCCAGGAACAGGGCGTCCTCGGCCTGCAGGATGGTCTCGGCCCGCGGCTGGATCAGCCGCCGGCCATAGGCGGTCGACCGCTCGATGCCCAGGATGTTGATCCCCGCCGTGCCGCGCAGATCCAGCTGGTCCAGCCGCTTGCCGACCAGCCCCGACCGGGCCGACAGCTGCAGGCGGAACTCGCGCCCGGCCAGGCCATAGCTGGCGATCCAGTCGGCAAGCCTTGGCCGGCGGTTGTCCGCAGCCGGGCTTTCCGCCGCCAGCCAGCGGCGGGCGACCAGCATGTAGCCGATCCCCAGCAGCAGGATCGGCAGCCCGAACGGCGTGAAGTCGAAAAAGCCGAAGCCCTGATACCCCTCGCGCCGGAGCAGGCTGTCAAGCACGAGGTTCGGGGCCGTGGCGACCAGCGTCATCATCCCGCTCATCAGCGCCGCCGCGCTCAGCGGCATCATCAGTCGCCCCGGGGCCACCCCGATCTTCGCCGCGATCCGCAGCACGATGGGGATGAAGATCGCGACCACGCCGGTCGAGCTCATGAAGGCGCCGATCCCGGCAGCGGCTGCCATCAGCAGCGCGATCAGCCGCATCTCGGACGCGCCGGCATGGCGCACCAGCAGATCGCCGGTGCGCTGCGCGACCCCGGTGCGCACAAGTGCCTCGCCCAGAACGAAAAGTGCCGCGATCAGGATGACATTGGGGTCGCTGAAGCCGGCCAGCGCCTCGTCGAGGGTGATGATGCCGGTCAGCGGCAGCGCCACCAGGGCCAGGATCGCGACCACGTCCATGCGCGGCCGGTTCAGCGCGAACATCGCAATCGCCGCAGCCAGCAGCACCAGGACAATCAGCAGTTCCGTCGCCATCTTCCCGCCTCTCGGACATGTCTCGTTTCCGGCTGCGCGCAGCATGCGGCCGGGTCGACCTTCGGCAAGGCGACCCTCCGGCGTCAAGTCGCCTGCCGGAAAGGCGTGACGCCGCCGTCTTCGGGCCGGCCAGGATTGCCGTTTGGAATGGTCTGCCCGGATCCTGCTCGAATCTCCGCCCGAGGGAGCGCTGCTTCGCCGCGTGACGATGGTCATTCCGGGGGCCGGTCCTCAGCTGCCGGTCGAGGCCGCGGAAACCTCCCGACGCAATCAATCCAGATAATCGCTGATCGCGCCCTCGTCTCGCTTGCAATAGGACCATTTCAGGTGCTTGCGCACCGTGATGAATCCCGCCTGCCTGAGAATGTCCAGATGCCTGCCGGCCGTCGGCTGGGCAACCCGATCCACCACGTGCCGCAAACACATGGTTTATATGGATGTTTTGGGATCTGTTTGGTTGCGGGGCGCGCATTGGACACTGTTTCGCAATGTCGAGGGCGCTCAATCTCTCTGCAGCGCATCCATGCCAAGTAAGCTCTCGCAGCGGCACCGACGCACGCCCATTGCTGCCCTCTCAAAATCCCTGATAGAGGAAGTCAAGCGCGCGGGTCACCACTTCGGACTGTCGGGCCAACGTCCCTGCCGGTCGGCGAAGCAGGCTGGTGGGCACCGCAGAGAGAAACTGTGTCGCCATGACATGGGGAATCTCATGGATGTCGAACACGGGGTTGAGGATCGTTGCTGGCCTTGGCGCGTGATCGCGCGGCATCAGGGGCACAACGACCCGCGTGTTCAGATCCGACAGCAGATCGCTTTGTACCTCCAGAAGATAGCCGCCCTGGTCCGGATTCCGATACAGATCGAACCGCGCCATCAGAAAGGACGATAGGCTGCCAAGGGCAAGCCTTTTTCATCGACCCAGGCATTCGAAGCGGCCAAGGCTTCCGCATTCTCCTGCCGCCACCGCTCGGCACGCGCTTCATGCACAGCCTGACGCAGCCCTGCTTCGGCGGCACGCGACAGGTTGATGCCGAGTGCGCGAGCATCGCTCAGCAGCGATTGATCAAGTGACAGGTTTGCCGCCCGGCGACCGGATTGGGCCATGATCATCCTCCATATCGCCGGCCAATATATGCGCATGAAAGATGCAAGGCAAGAATGCGCATCATTTCAGTGCGACATCGCACGGGTGACCACCACAATTGCCCGCTCCGGTGTTCATCATCCAGCGCCGGCGCCGGACCGGCGACATCGACCAGCCCCTGATGAGCGCCTGCCTCTCTATGCCGGAGCAGATGAGGACGCCATGGGTGTGCCCACCGTAGGACCCGGTAAAGCAGAGCGCCACGAGTTCGGCATGCAACTGCTCCAGCGCCCGCCGCCGCTTGGGCGAGGTTCCGGCCGGTGGCCTGCCGGGTCAGGTTGATGTTGCTGTTGATCAGCCGCCGCTCCATCCGGTAGGCTGCGATGCTTTCGAAGAATTTCTGGCAGGCGGCCTCGCGGCGGCGGAGGGACTCGCCGCGCAGCTTGATATGGGCGTGACTGGGCGCTCTACAGTCCTCAGGACCCGGTGATCGCACAGCTTGTCGAGCGCCTGGCCAACGAGCAGCACTGGCGGCTGGCCAAAATAGAAGCTCTGATTCGGGATGCGTTGACCGCCGCGCTTGGAAGTTCTGCGAAGCATGGCCCGGATACGGAATCACCCGGTTGGGTGCCGAGTTGCCCCTGACGCATGACAATCAGCCGGAATTGGACGATCCTCCTGTGCAAGAAGGTTCCGGCAGGACGGCTAAACGGCGGCGTTCACGACATCGCTGAAATCCCATCTTCAATTCCCCGTATGCCTGCTGAGGGTCAAACTACCATCACGGCCCCCGTTGAGCATCCTGTGCGCAACTTCTACTGTCGCCGAAAACCGCAAGGGGGACAGGATGCTGACAGGACCGATCCGCAACCAAATCGACCAGATATGGAACGCCTTCTGGTCGGGCGGTGTCTCGAACCCGCTTTCGGTCATCGAGCAGCTGACATTTCTCATGTTCATCAAGCGGCTCGACGACTTGCACACGGTCGAGGAAAGCAAGGCCGAGATGCTGGGCACGCCGATGGAGCGCCGCATCTTCCCCGCAGGCGCGGACCCCAAGGGTGAACCCTATGACAACCTCCGCTGGTCGCGCTTCAGGAATTTCGAGGCGCGCGAGATGATGCGGATCGTGGACGAACACGTCTTCCCCTTCCTGCGCGCCCTGGGCGAGGCGGGTTCCTCTTACGGCACCCATATGAAGGACGCGCGGCTGGGGTTCTCGAACCCCAACCTGCTGGCCAAGGTCGTGCAGATGCTGGACGACATCCCCATGGACGACCGCGACACCAAGGGCGACGTCTATGAATACATGCTGGGCAAGATCGCCAGCGCCGGGCAGAATGGCCAGTTCCGCACGCCGCGCCACATCATTCAGTTGATGGTCCACCTGATGGCGCCGCAGCCCACCGACACGATCTGCGACCCGGCGGCCGGCACCTGCGGCTTTCTGGTCGCGGCCGGCGAATACCTGCGCGACCACCATCCGCAGATGCTGCGCAACCGCGAACAGCGCGACCATTTCCACAACCGCATGTTCCACGGCTTCGACTTCGACAGCACCATGCTCCGCATCGGCGCGATGAACATGGTGCTGCACGGGGTCGAGAATGCCGATGTCAGCTATCGCGACAGCCTGGCCGAGGAACATGGCGAGGATGCCGGCGCCTATTCGCTGATCCTCGCGAACCCGCCCTTTGCCGGCTCGCTAGATTACGACACCACGGCCAAGGACCTGCTGAAAATCGTCAAGACGAAAAAGACCGAACTGCTGTTTCTGGCCCTGTTCCTGCGCCTGCTGCGCACCGGCGGGCGCGCGGCGGTGATCGTGCCGGACGGGGTGCTGTTCGGGTCGTCCACCGCGCATAAGGCGATCCGCCGGACACTGGTGCAGGATCACAAATTACAGGCGATCATCAAGCTGCCCTCGGGCGTGTTCCGCCCCTATGCGGGCGTCAGCTGCGCCATCGTGGTGTTTACCAAAACCGGCGTCGGCGGGACGGAGGACGTCTGGTTCTACGACATGACGGCGGACGGGTTTTCGCTGGACGACAAGCGGGTGCCGCTGCTGGACGAGGCGAAGCTGGGGCTGGCCACGGGCGAGGTGATGCTGGCCGAGGATCACGCGAAGAACAACCTGCCCGACATCCTGGCCCGCTGGCAGCGGCTGGCGGTCGAGGCCGACCGTCCCCGCACCGCGCAAAGCTTCATGGTGCCGGCCTCGGATATCGAGGCGACGGGGACATGGGATCTGTCGCTGAACCGCTACAAGGAGATCGAGCACGAGGAGGTGCATCACGCCTCGCCCGCCGAGATCATCGCGGAACTGCGCGCGATCGAGGCCGAGATTGCCGAGGGGCTGGATCGGTTGGAGAGGATGTTGGGATGAACTGGCCCAAGGTTGAACTTGCCGCTGTGGCAGACGTTATACGCGGTGTAACATTTAGCAAAGGCGACACTGTCGGAACCCCTGAGACGGGATTTCTTCCTGTGCTTCGTGCAGGTAACATCTCCGATCAGCTTAACGTCCATGACGATTTGGTTTTCGTAAAAGACGACCTTGTTTCCGAGCATCAACGCCTCCGACGCGGCGATATTGTGGTTTGCATGTCGTCAGGCAGCTCCAACGTTCTCGGGAAAAGTGCTATGCTCCAAGGAGAATGGCGGGGTTCATTCGGTGCATTTCTTGCTGCGGTCCGTCCCCAACCTGAGAAAATGTGCGCACAATTCTTATCTCATTATCTTCGAACTCCTGAGTTTCGGCTCTGGGCAAGTTCGTCCTCGGGCATCGGGATCAAGAACATTAGGGCCTCGGACCTGAAAGCTTTTCAAATCCCTCTCCCACCCCTGCCCGAGCAGAAGCGGATTGCGGGGATACTAGATCAGGCGGACGCGCTGCGCCGCCTCCGCGCCCGCGCGCTGGAAAAGCTGAACACCTTCGGGCAGGCGATCTTTCAGGAGATGTTCGGGGGGCAGGAAATCTCCGCGATAAGTGTCCGGGATAATATCCCTAAATCACGGCACGGTTGGTCTTGGGAGTTGCTCACAGATGTTGCGCGCCTTGCAACGGGTCACACTCCAGACAGGAAACGGCCGAACTACTGGGATGGAGATATCTGCTGGATATCCCTTCGAGAAATTCGCGGTTTGGATGGAAAAATTGCATCACACACCAACATAAAAATAACAGAGGAAGGCATCAAGAACTCATCGGCTGTTCTGCTTCCTAAGGGCACTGTTTGCCTGTCGCGCACCGCATCTGTTGGCTTCGCGACAATAATGGGAAAGGAAATGGCAACATCTCAAGATTTTGTTAACTGGGTTTGCGGCGACAGAATTACACCGCATTATCTTCTGAATGCCCTTATTTCATCCCGAAAAGAGATCCAGTCTCTGGCGACAGGATCAACTCATAGGACAATATACTTTCCGGTCGTGGAATCTTTTAAGGTTTTGCTGCCCCCAATGGAACTGCAAAAAAAGTTCGAGAAAGCCACCGAAAACCTGCCTTATCTGATCAAGATTGCAGAAGATGCCGCATTACGAGTAGAAAACCTCTTCGCCTCCCTCCAACACCGGGCCTTCCGGGGCGAACTCTGACCCGCGCCACACCCCCGGACCGCCCCCGCTTGCCCACTACGAACACCCCTTGCCGCAGGCCCCCCAAGCGGCAAGAATGAACCCGATCCATCTCGGGTTGTCCGACCTGCCGGAGCGTTGATGTGAGCCAGTTCTCTTTCCTCGAAACCGAATTCCCCACGCTTTTTGAGCACGCCCGCAAGGCGGAAAGGGCGGCGCTGTCGGACCCTCGCGGGGCCTGTTTCTGGGCGCGGCTGACGCTGGAAACCGCGGTCAAATGGCTCTACGCCAGCGACCCGGGCTTGCGGCGGACCTATAACGACACCCTCGCCGCGATGCTGGCGGAACCCAGCCTTGCCGCGCTGACCGGCCCGCTGATCGTGACCAAGGCGCATTTCGTCCGCGAACTCGGCAATCGCGCCGCCCATGACAGCCGCAAGCCGATCAGCGAAGGCGCGGCCATCGGTGCCGTGCGCGAGCTGTTCCATATCTGCTATTGGATCGCGCGCACCTATGCCAAGGGCGAAAAACCCGCCCCTGCGCTGCAATTCGACCCCGCCCGGCTGGAAAAGACCCTGACCATCACCGCCACCACGGTGCAGGAGATCAAGGCGCTGTCCGACCGCTATGCCGAAGCGCAGAAACGCATCGCCGAGGCCGAGGAAGCCCGCCGCCAGACCGAGGAAGGCCGCGCCGCGCTGGAAGAGGAACTGGCTCGCCTGCGTGCCGAGGTTCTGGCCGCCCGCCGCGAGAACCAGAAGGTTCCCGATCCGCATGACTATGACGAGGCCGGAACCCGCGACCGCTATATCGACCTGCTGCTGGCCGAGGCGGGCTGGCCGCTGGATCAGCCCCGCGACCGCGAATATCCCGTGCAGGGCATGCCGAACGCCAGCGGTCAGGGTTTCGTCGATTACGTTCTGTGGGGGGCGGACGGCAAGCCGCTGGCGGTGATCGAGGCCAAGCGCACCAAGAAGGACGCGATCATCGGCCAGCAGCAGGCCAAGCTTTATGCCGATTGCCTCGAAGCTGCCCATGGCCGCCGCCCGGTAATCTTCTGCACCAATGGCTACGATCATTGGATCTGGGACGACCTGCATTATCCGCCGCGTCCGGTCAGCGGGTTCCTGAAACGCGACGAGCTGGAATTGCTGATCCAGCGCCGTGCGACGGTGAAGCCGCTGGATCAGGTGCCGGTGGATCAGGCTATCGTCGAGCGCCCCTATCAGATCCGCGCCATCCGCCGCACCGGAGAGGCGTTCGAGAAGGATCGCACGCGCAAGGCGCTGCTGGTCATGGCCACCGGCTCGGGCAAGACGCGGACGGTGATCGCGCTGATCGACCAGTTGATGCGGGCGAATATGGTGCGGCGGGTGCTGTTTCTGGCCGACCGTATTGCGCTGGTGAAACAGGCGCATGGTGCATTCAAGGCGCATCTGCCCGCCACCCCGGTCGCCAATCTGCTGGAACGCCACGACCCCACGCGCAACGACCAGAAGGCCGCGCGGGTGCTGCTGTCCACCTACCCGACGATGATGGGGCTGATCGACGACATCCAGGACGGCCAGCGCCGTTTCGGCCCCGGCCATTTCGACCTGATCGTGATCGACGAGGCGCACCGCTCGGTCTATCGCAAATATCGCGCGATCTTTGACTATTTCGACGCCATGCTGGTCGGGCTGACCGCGACCCCGCGCGACGAGATCGACCGCGACACCTATTCGCTGTTCCAGCTTGAGCGCGGGGTGCCGACAGATGCCTATGACCTTGAGGACGCGATCAATGACGGGTTTCTGGTCCCGCCCCGCGCGGTTTCGGTCCCGCTGAAGTTCCAGCGCCAAGGCATTTCCTACGACCAGCTCTCCGAGGAAGAAAAAGAGGAATGGGACGCGCTGGAATGGGATGACGAAGGCGGCGAGCCTCCCGACCGGGTCGAGGCCGGCGACATCAACAAATGGCTGTTCAACATCGACACCGTGGACAAGGTGCTGCGGCAGTTGATGACCGAGGGCATCAAAGTTGCCGGCGGTGATCGCATCGGCAAGACGATCATCTTCGCCAAGTCCAGCAAGCATGCGCAATTCATCGTTGAAAGGTTCGACGCGAATTATCCTCACCTGGCCGGACATTTCGCGCGACAGATCGACTATTCGATCCCCTATGCGCAGAGCTTGATCGACAATTTCTCGGACCCCGAGAAGGGGCCGCATATCGCGGTCTCGGTCGACATGCTGGACACCGGCATCGATGTGCCCGAGGTGGTGAACCTGGTCTTCTTCAAGCCGGTGCGCTCCAAGACCAAGTTCTGGCAGATGGTCGGTCGCGGCACCCGCACCCGGCGTGACCTGTTCGGGCCGGGGCAGGACAAGGAGGAGTTCCTGATCTTCGACTATTGCCAGAACCTGGAATTCTTTGGCGCGAATCCCGACCGGGCCGAACCCGCCATCGCCGCGCCCATCGGCGAGCGGCTTTTCCGCGCAAGGCTGGATCTGCTGGGCGAACTGGTGAACACGGAGCACGGCGAGCTGGCCGAAGCGGTCAAGAACCGGCTGTTCGATGAGGTTGCGGGCATGAAGCCCGACAATTTCGTGGTACGTCCTCATCGCAAGGCGGTGGAGCGGTTTCAGAATCGGGCAAACTGGCAGAGCATCGACCTTGAGGCGCGGACGGTTCTGGCCGACGACTTGGCCGGACTGCCCTCGGCCTTCAGGGACGACAATCTGCCGGCCAAGCAGTTTGACCTGTTGGTCCTCTCAGCGCAGCTGTTCCTGCTGCGCAATGATCCGGCTTTCGCCCGCGCCCAGAGCCGGATCAGGGACTTTGCCTCGTCGCTGGAAGCGCTGCGGAATGTCCCGCTTGTCGCGAAGGAAATGGAGTTGATCCTCGAAATCCAGACCGATGCCTATTGGCAGGACATCACGGTCGACATGCTGGAAACCGTCCGTCGTCGCCTGCGGATGCTGGCCGAACTGATCGAGCCCAAGACCCGCAAGGTGGTCATCACCGATTTCGAGGACGAGATCGGCGTGGGCCAAGCCGTGGATCTGCCCGAACTCGGGTCGGGTCTCGACCGTGCTCGTTTCAAGATGAAGGCACGGCGTTTCATCGACGACCACAAGGACCACATCACGCTGATCAAGCTGCGCCGTGGCGAGCAACTGACCGCTCAGGACATCGCCGAACTGGAACGCATCCTGCTGGAGAATGGCGTAGCCGACGCCGATACGATGGCCGCGATCCAGGCTGACGGCGGCATCGGGCAGTTCCTGCGTTCGCTGACCGGCCTCGACCGCGCTGCCGCCAAGCAGGCTTTCGGCGACTTCCTGTCCTCGCGCAACCTGACTGCCGACCAGATCGAGTTCATCGACATGATCCTCGCTAGCCTGACCGAGAACGGGGTGATCGACCCCAAGCTGTTCTACGAAAGCCCGTTCACCGATATCGACGCCATGGGGATTGTTGGCGTCTTCGGCAAGGAGGACGCGCAGCAAGTCATCTCCATCGTCAGGCGACTGAATGAGGCAGCGAGCGCGGCATGAGGAGAAGCGGCCCAAGCCGTCATTCGGCTTTCCGGGGGCTGCGAACGTCCGATCTACCAAGGCACTACCGTCCTCACTCGAACCAGTCTTGACGCGGATTTTGTCGGCGACGCTCTTAACCGCCTCCAAGACGGCGTGGAAATAATTGTCCGCGACCAACTCGACTTGGCAGAACCGCAAGACATCGGGAAGCTCAGTAAGCGGTGTCCTCTCCCCACCTTCCTGCTGAATCCGTAAGCTGCGATGCGGCTCCACGTGGAGATTTGCACGGGAGGTGTCATTGGGAGTCCATCGTGAGCGCCCTATGGAGGCCGTTGGGTTTG
>Ga0180222_1000692_pt1 | contig 44980 bp, 38 predicted proteins | sample eDN5th37CKraftOP_FD_151336 | JGI IMG/M metagenome (GOLD analysis project Ga0180222, IMG submission 151336) | Enriched Organic Plus compost microbial communities from Emeryville, California, USA - eDNA 5th pass 37_C Kraft OP (version 2) (version 2) ...
ATCGAGGCGCAGCGCGCCGACGACCCCCATGCCGCCATCGCGATCGCCGAAGAGGCGCTCAAGCTCGCGCCGGCCTCGACCTGGGCCTCGCAGGCCGTGCTCGGCTTCCGCTGCGCGCGGAGCGACTGGGACGGCGCCCTCGCGATTCTCGACAATAACCTTGCCGCCGGCCTGATCGACAAGGCGCTGTATCAGCGCCAGCGTGCGGTGCTGCTGACGGCACGGGCTCTGGAGCTGGAAACCAGCGACCGCGATCGTTCGCGCGAAAGCGTGATGGAGGCGATCCGGCTGGCGCCGACCCTAGTGCCGGCGGTGGTGCTGGCCAGCAGGTTTCTCAGCGAGGGCCAGCAGATCCGCCGCGCCATCCGCATCATCGAGACCGCTTGGCAGGCACAGCCGCATCCCGATCTCGCCGACGCCTACGCCCATGTCCGGCTCGGCGATTCGGCGCGCGAGCGGCTGGCCCGGGTCGAAAGCCTCGCCGCCAAGGCACCCGGCAATCTCGAAGGTGCGCTTGCGGTGGCGCGCGCCGCGATCGACGCCAGCGAATTCGCCCGCGCCCGGGCCGCGCTGGCACCGCATCTCGCCGCCCCGACCCAGCGCGTCGCGATGCTGATGGCGGAGATCGAGCGCACCGAGCACGGCGACAGCGGCCGCGCCCGCGAATGGACGCTGCGCGCGGTGCGCGCGCTGCCCGATCCGGTATGGACCGCCGATGGCTTCGTCTCGGAGCGCTGGCGGCCGGTTTCGCCGCTCACCGGGCGGCTCGACGCGTTCCAGTGGCAGATGCCGCTGGCCGCGCTTCCCGTCGATCAGGCGCTCGAGGTCGAGGCTGCGCCCACCGATGTGCCGACCCTCCCCGAGCTGCCCGCCGCGACCAGCGAGGATGTGCCGGGAACCGGGACAGCCCCAGCCCCTGAACCGGCGGCGAACCAAGCCTCCGCGCCGGTCCCCGCGCCCTCCACTCCCGCCGCCACGCCGGCGCCCAGCCCGCTGTTCCGCCCGCGTCAGCTGCCCGAGAGGGCCGCGACCCCGGCGATCCCGCCGGTCATCCCGCTGACCCGGGCGCCGGACGATCCCGGCGTCGATGACGATGACCTCGTCGCCGACGAATACGGCGAACCGCGGATGCCGGGCACGGCCCAGGCCGGCGGCTGGAGCGGCTTCCTGTCGCGGCTGCGCCGCTGACAGCGGCTGTCAGGTTCGGCTTTCGCCGCTCATCATGCGGGAAATCTCGCAAATGCTTGCCAAGCCCCCTGTCGCCCGATATCAGGAGCACCACGCGCGCGGAGCATCGCCCCGCATCGTGGTTAGCCGCAATAGCTCAGTCGGTAGAGCACATCATTCGTAATGATGGGGTCGGGGGTTCGAATCCCTCTTGCGGCACCACCACTTGTTCCCCTCATTCGCCGCCGATCGTTTAAACGTCGCAAGGCCATCCTCTGTCAGGCATTGGCGGGTCAGCGCAGACCTGATTCTCGATCCATCGTTGCGGCACGTCGAGGCTGATCTGGAGCAGAGGCGGATCAGAACGACCGCCTTAGTCGCGCCTCAGACGCAGATTCAGCGCCGCGGCAAATGATGGGGCTGTTGTCAGGCCGGCAGCCGCCGAGCACGAGGATGGTGAGGATTTTCAAAAGTTCAGGCTGAAATAATGGCGGAGGGAGAGGAACTGGGATTCAACGGTCTCCCGCACGATTGCGATCGACTTCGCTAGGTCCCTTTCCTTCCCACTCGCTAGCCTAGAGTTTCAAGCAATTTGCCGGAAAATGTGCCTTCGATGGTGAGACCTTCGTTGTGGCATGGCCACGCCCGCGCGGCAGAATCCCGTCCTTGTCCGCACGGCTGGCAGGCAATTGAGTCATGACAGCCTCCTCTCTGCGGAGTAAAGTACACTCGCCATCCCCGGTCCACACCGAAAACGTTCAATGAACACGTCGCCGCTTGCCCGAAGGTCCTCTGTCGTCGCAGCAATCGCGGCGCTCTTGCTGTTTGGCGCCGGCTCGTACGGCCGTGCGCAGTCGGGCAACGAATTCGCGCAGGCCGGGTTCGCTGCGAAAGAGCGCCGCGACTACCCACGTGCGATACAGCTGTTCACCGAGGCTCTAAGGGTCGGGAACTTTCCTGCTGATCAGCGTGGCTTTTTGCTGTACAGCAGAGGAGTATCGCTCGAAGGCCTTGGGATTCGCGACAGAGCTCTCGTAGATCTTGACGCAGCCATTGCGCTGCTTCCAAGTTTTCCGAACTCCTACATTTATCGCGCGCTAATCTGGACCGACAGGCAGGAATACGACCGCGCGATCGAGGATCTATTGCAGGCCAGTCGCCTGAACCCGTCCGATCCGATGGTCTTCAACAATCTAGGTGGAGTGTACGAAAATAAACGCGAATTTGAGAAAGCGATCGCCAGCTACAACCAAGCTCTCAAGTTGAGCCCTAATTATGCTGACGCCTATTACAACCGCGCTCACGCTTATCTCATTCAGAAAGACTTCGAACGCGCCCTTGCGGATTATGACCAGACTATCTGGTTGAACCCCAACTTCGCCAATGCCTATGGAAATCGGGGTGCACTTTACCTGATGCGTGGTGACAGCGAAAAGGCGATCGCTGATTTTGACAAGGCCATTCAACTGACACCGCGCGATGCAACTTTCTGGAACAATCGCGCCAACGCGTATCTGACGCTCGAAAAATATGACCGGGCATTGAGCGACTTCGATCAAGCTTTACAATTAGATCCTGGCAATGTCGGAACCTATCTCGGGCGAGGCCGTGCTCGGTTGTTTGCGGGCAATTCTGAGGCGAGCGCGGAGGACTTTCAAACAGCCGTGCGCCTTCGACCGTCGAACCCATATCCGGTTATCTGGCTTCACATCGCGAGAGTCCATCGAGGCGAATCCGATGAGGCGGAATTGGCGACCAATGCCGCGAGGGTAAACCGAGGGAAGTGGCCTACGGACCTGCTCGATCTCTACCTACGCAAGTCAGAGATTGGCGAGGTTCGCGCGTCCGCATCCGCTGGTGACCCGAAAGAGGCTTGCGAGGCAGATTTCTTCATCGTGGAATTTCAGTACCACGTTCGACAAGTGTCAGAGAAAGACGCCCGTGAGTTGCTGGAGGCAATTGCAGCCCGGTGCCGTGCCCACGACGTGGTTTTTAGCGGTGCCAAAGCAGAGTTGCGACTTCTAGCCCGCTAATCGCTCACGGTCTCGATTTTCCTCTTTGTGGTGTCTGGGGTACGAACATTCGGCCAACGACGGGCGGGGCTCCTCAAGCTGTTGCAAGTCATTCGCATCTAGGCTACGCCCGTAAGCGGTAATTTGTTTGCGGGCGGGGGTCGGCGTGGGTCGCTTGATGAGCGTGTTAGTCAGGTCGTCGGTGGCAATCCTGATATTTGCCACCGGCCGGCCTGTAGCAGCCGACACCTTCAGATCTCCGGCAGCCCCGGCCGCACTCCCCTGGGCAGGATCCTACATCGGAACGAATTTCGCGCTTGGGTGGGGCCGCTCGGATTGGAGCATCGCGCCAACAAACGGGCCGTCCTCTCCCAGCTCTGTTATTTTCCCAGCAACCTTCGACGCATTCCGCGGCACTGGCAGCTACGCTCTCGGCTTGCAGGCAGGCTACAATCACCAGTACACCTCGGGACTGGTGCTTGGCCTCGAGGCAGATGTTTCGTTCCCCAATACAATCGGTGGGAATCGGACATCCGGAAATGCGATTTACGAAGAGAAGCTTCTTTTTGGGGGCACTATTCGTGGCCGCCTCGGATACGAACTTCCAAACCATTGGCTGTCGTATGTCACGGGGGGATTGGCTTGGTCATATAGCCAGTTCACGCGAACTCCGGATGTGACCAGCCTAAGCGCCGACTCCGTTTCCATGATACCGCGCCTAGGCGTCGCTGTCGGCGGAGGCATTGAAGTGCCGCTCACATCCAGTTGGTCGGCAAGGCTCGAGTATATGTTCACAAGCTTTGGCAATCGCACAGTCAATTTCCCGGCCTTTGCAGAGCGATCCGACGCGGACCTGCATCTACAAAGCCTTCGCGTCGGCCTAAATTACAAAATGCAAGGACCTAGCGCCACGCTAGACTTTGCAAAAGAACTCCAACCTCTTGAGACTGATCGGTTCGCGTTCCGTGGCCAAGCTACGTTCTTGTCCCAATATGCTGCGCCTTTCAGGGCGCCGTACTCCGGTCAGAATAGCCTCTCTCCTAATCAGGGTCGCGAAACGTGGGACGTGACTCTGTATGCTGGGGTTCGACTTTGGCAAGGAGCTGAAGTCTGGTTTAATCCCGAGATCGATCAAGGCTTTGGGCTGAGCGGGACATTGGGCGTTGCCGGATTTCCTAGCGGCGAAGCCTACAAGGTGGGAGCCTCCGTTCCCTACGCGCGCCTGCAGCGCTATTTCTTCCGCCAAACAATCGATCTCGGCGGTGAGGTGCAAAAGGTGGATCCCGGTCCCAATCAATTCACCGGACAGCAAACAGCAGATCGACTCGTGATCACCGCTGGCAAGTTCAGCGTGGTCGACATCTTCGATGTCAACAAATATGCACACGATCCGCGGGTCGATTTCATGAACTGGTCGGTCATCGACACCGCCACGTTTGATTATGCAGCCGATGCATGGGGTTACACCTATGGAGCCGCAGTTGAATGGTACAAAGGAAACTGGACATTGCGGGGTGGGCTATTCGATCTTTCCGTAGTGCCGAACAGCACACAACTCGATCCTCAATTCCAGCAATTCCAGTGGGTGGGTGAGATCGAGCACCGGCATAACATTTGGGGGCAACCTGGGAAAGTTCTTCTAACGGGATTTCTTACCAGAGGCCGAATGGGCCGCTTTGATGATGCCGTGAATTTGGCTCAACTCACCGGAGGTCCCGCGGACATCACAGCTGTCCGGCGATATAGGAGCCGAACTGGAATGAGTTTAAGCCTTGAACAGCAGATCGCGCCAGGCGTGGGCATGTTCGCGCGCGGGGGCTTGGCGAATGGGCAGATTGAACCTTACGAATTCACTGACGTGGACCGTACGTTGGCTGCAGGTTTATCCGTCTCGGGGAAGCCATGGGGTAGGCCAGATGACACGATGGGCTTTGCTGCCGTTGCGAACGGCATCTCGGCAAAGCACCAGGAATTTTTCAATGCGGGAGGTTTGGGAATTCTTATCGGAGATGGGCAACTCCCTAATCCGGGCTGGGAAAAAATTGTTGAGGTGTATTACAGTTTGCCTCTCAATTCGTGGCGGCTAACATTCGATTATCAGTTCATTGCCAATCCCGCCTACAACCGAGATCGTGGGCCCGTTTCCGTTGCAGGTGCGCGACTGCGGGCGTCATTCTAGAAATGGCGAAACGCCTTGGCCCTAACGTCGTTGCACGATCTGGTCCGTGTCGATAAGGTTGCGCAAATTGGCCCGCTGATCGCGGACATAAGCTATTCAGGCGCGGTAACCTAAGGTGGGCGTGGCCTGTGCTGTCGTGGTCTGCAGCAGTCCCGCGCGCCATGCAGCACGGCCGGCGCATCAATTGGTGCCCCAGTTGGAAGTAACGTGGCAAATAGGTCTTTGACTGCGTGGCTCAACAAATGCGGGTGGGAGATCGCCTTGACGGTTGCTTTGGCAGCCGCGCTTGCGATTAGTACTAACAGCACCGCAACACAGAGCCTTCGTTACCTCGCAGCCTTCGCAGGCTTGGGCTCGCTCATGCAGGTCATTTTGGCTGTCGTACGCAAACGGCCCCTAAGCGATCGATTATCGGAGTGGGACGAAGGCATCGTGCTCGCCACGGTGTCTGCCGGCGCCCACCTTGTGGCCGTGCATATAGACAAGGCTACATGAGGAAAGTGACGCCCATTGCAATTGCGGCCGCGGCCATAATGGCCGTCGCGGTCCAGCCTAGGCCCGTCAGCCAGCCGCTGATGGTAAAGGCACCCATTATCTTGGTGTTCGCTGCCATTAACATCATGAGCGCCATGATCGGCACGGCGACTATGCCGTTGATGACCGCGCACCAGTATAGCGCTTTGATAGGGTTGATGGGGGTGAAGTTAAGCAGCACTCCCACACCTGTTGCTATCACGATGGTGGCGTAGAATGCCTTTGCTTCTTTCGGCTGCCGCGCAAGTCCTATCGGCCATTTGCGGGCTTCGCCGACCGCATATGCCGCAGAGCCGGCCAGAACCGGAATAGCCAAAAGGCCCGTTCCGAGAACCCCAAGCGCGAAGATCGTTGCGGCATAATTACCCGCGATTGGGCGCAGCGCTTCGGCCGCCTGCGCGGAAGTTTCAATGTTCGTCACCCCCGACACATGAAGTGTTGCTGCGGTCGTGATGATGATAGCCAGTGCAATAAAATTGGAGACTCCCATCCCGATGAGAGTATCCAACTCAATGCGTTTCAGCGCATCTTGTCCTTGTTCAGGCGCACGCTTCAGGATTTGGCGTTCTGGAACGGCTCGGATGTCCTCGGCCTCCTGAGAGGCCTGCCAGAACAAAAGATACGGACTGATCGTGGTACCGAAGACAGCCACGATGGTCTGAATGTATTCAGTTTTCCAAGTAAACGATGGCAGGACGAACTGGCGTAACGCCTCGTCCCAATGCACGTCCACCATAAATAAGGTTGCAACATAGGCGAGGAGTGCAAGCGTGAGCCACTTCAAATACGAGACGTAACGGGTGTATTGCAAGAGCACCTGAAGCCCGATGCATAGAGCCCCGAATATGACCACGTAAAGAGTTTTCGGACCGCCCAGCACCAGACCGGTGGAATCAGCCATGGCCCCTAGGTCGGCGCCAATATTGATGGTGTTAGCTGCTGCTAATAGCGCGACGAATATCTGCAACAACCAATTCGGATAGTGCTGACGCAAGTTTCCTGCGAGGCCACGCCCGGTCGTACGGCCGATTCTGGCGCTGATCATCTGGACGGCGGCCATGAGCGGATAGGTCAGCAGCATGGTCCAGCTCAGGGAATATCCAAATTGAGCTCCGGCTTGGCTGTATGTGGCAATGCCGCTAGGATCGTCGTCGGACGCCCCCGTGATAAGTCCAGGACCTAGCGCGTCCAGCAAGCGCGGCTTGCTCGTAGCCACTACCGCGCTAGGGTTTTCGGGGAGAGGTAAATCCGACACGTCTGCCCTCAATCTGGGACGAACACAGACAGTTCACGCCGAAACGCGAGGGGTTAATCTTCCTATAACCAACGAGTGCGCACCGACGAATCAAGGGAAGCCTCGCATACGATGACCCGAAACCAAAGAACCACATTCGTTATCAGCGTTTTGGCTACAATCGCTTTGGTCGCGACAATCGCAGGAATTCTCCTGCACCGTGTCTTTCCGGATCATCCGTGGGTCACCATCGTGGGCCCCCTTGGTGCCGCAGCCATGGTGATTGCGTTGTCGGGAACCTTCCGGCGCGGATGACGATCCAGCGCTCACTGCCGGCATAAGTGGGGAAATGTGATAGTGTTCGCCAGTGCATCTGTGCTACCCCCCAGGCATGGAACGACAGCTCGGCCCGAGAACGCCGCGACTGCGAGCACCGGCATTTCGCCGGATGCTATTGATGTTCCTCGCTTTTTCTTACTTGTTCGTGGGATTGACCCACACGGTCTCATGCGCAGAGGCATCGGTCGCAGCTGCTATTTCATCCAATGCGGATAGCATCTCGGATGACAGATCGGACGGGGACGGCGGGAAGGACTCTCTGGTTATCGTGGGCCACTGCCACGTTTGCGCTCCGGTCTTGATGGCGGCGCCATTTGTGGCGGGTGGCCCCTCAGAGCGCCCGATCAAACTTGTGTTCCTCACGCAACAGCTTCAGTTCGGCGACCACTCTCGACTTGATACCCCACCCCCCAAAAATCTGACCTAAGACCGTCGCTGCGCGGCTTCGGCCGCGTTGTCTTGTCGCGTTTCCAGGTTGGTGTGATGCATTGGGTTGGTGTGGCCTTGCGCCTGACGTGCGCACTGCTTTTAACGACAATTCAAGTCGAAGCTGCTGAACGTCAGACGCGGCCTATTTCATTGCCGCAGGCCCTTCAGCGCGCCTTGGCTGCAAATCCGCGTTTGACGGCCGCCGAACGCGATATTGGAGTTGCGCGAGGAGTTCGGATCCAGGCGGGAGCCCTCCCCAATCCGGATCTCTCCTTCGAGCTCGATAATGCATTGGGCTCGGGCCCCTACAGGGGACTACGATCGGCCGAGTCCAATTTGCAGCTAAGCCAGTTGGTCGAACTTGGCGGCAAGCGCGAGGCTCGCGTTGCAGCGGGTGAAGCCGGCATCGATACAGCCGTCTGGCAGCGGCGAGCGACGCGGCTGGAGGTGCTGTCCGAGACGGCGACCGCGTTCATCACCATCATCAGCGCCCAGCGCCGCATCGAGATATTTGATGAGCAGATCGCCAGCTTCGATCCGCTCATTCCGTTGCTGCAAAAGCGTGTCCAGGAGGGCGCCTCCTCGCCCGCCGAGACGCTGCGTGGCCAAATCGCGGCCGACCTTTTTCGCGTCGAGCGCGAGCGGGCGAAGACCCAGTTAGCCTTGGCCCGCCGCGATCTAGCTATACTCATGGGCGACAGCAGCCCGCGATTCGGCAATGCGGTCGGACGGCTCGCGACTGTCGGTCAGCCGCCATCCTTCCAGTCCATTGTCCATGCCATTGAAGCAAATCCGCAGTTGCTGCGCTGGACCGCAGTCACCGCACAACGCAACGCCGAACTCCTCATCGCGCGCCTGAAAGCCATCCCCGACCCGCGTATTTCTGCGGGCTGGCGCCACTTTCAGGATACCAACGACAACGCCGTCCGGCTCGGCGTTTCGATACCACTCCCAGTGTTTGACCAAAACACGGGCAACATAATCGCTGCCCGGGAGACGCTCGCGAAGACCGAAGCAGAGCGAGCGATAAACAAGCTGGTGCTGATCAGCATCGTTGGCCGAGCCTACGACACTCTGAGTGGTGCCCTGGCCGAGATAAAGCTGCTGCGTTCGTCGGTCATTCCCAATGCGCGCAGCGCCTCGGAGACAATCTTCAGCGGCTATTCGCAAGGGCGTTTTACCCTACTGGAACTGCTCGATGTCCGAGGATCGCTCTTGCAGGCGTTGCTGCGCGAACAGGAAGCCCTACAGAATTTCCACATCGCCATTGCGACTATTGAAGGTCTCGCCGGCAATCCGTTCACGCTCACTCGCAAGAGTTCGAGATGATCAAGCGACTGATCCGATATTCAATCTTTATCCTGCTGACTGCAGCGCTCGCTTATGGTGGCTACCGGATGCTACCTGCAACCTCCAAGACAACTCCGACTGAAAAGTCAGAGAAGAAAGAACATTCAGACGCCATCGCACTAAGCGATGCCAAAATTCTGGCGGCGGGAATCGAACTTGCAAAAGCCTCCGCCGGCGTGCTGCGGGACAGCCTCTTGCTGAACGGCATCGTCCAACCTAACCAGGAAGCGCTCGTGCAGGTCACGCCACGCTTCCCAGGGATAGTTCGCGAAGTGCGCAAGCGTATCGGGGATCGCGTCCAGAAGGGCGATATCCTTGCCATCATCGAAAGTAATCAGAGCCTGACGACGTACGAATTGAAGGCGTCCCTGGGCGGCACGATCATCGACCGTCAAACATCGTTGGGCGAATTCGTATCCGAACAAAAATCAGCATTCGTCATCGCGGACTTATCTACCGTTTGGGTCGACTTTTCCGTTTATCGCCGCGATCTGAGGCGGGTCAGCGTCGGGGACCAAGTCCTGATTGACCCAGCAGACGGTGGAAAGCCGATCGAGGCAAAGATCTCATATCTGTCGCCCGTAGGCAGTAGCGACACCCAGAGTGCCCTGGCCAGAGCGATGGTCTCAAACTCCGATCAGCGCCTTCGTCCGGGGCTGTTCATCACCGGCAGACTCACCCTGTCAGCCAAAACCGTCAACATCGCGGTGAAGTCCTCGGCGCTTCAAACCCTGGAAAATCGAAATGTCGTATTCGTGCGCAATGGAGAAAAGTTCGAGGCGCGGGATGTAGAGATCGGAGACCGCGACCAGGAGTTTGTCGAGATCACATTCGGTGTGGTCGAGGGCGAGATGTACGCCGCGCAGAATAGTTTCATCGTCAAAGCGGAAATGGCGAAAGGAACAGCCGAACATGACCATTGATGGCGAAATGACATTGGTGACAGCTCTCATCAGGCCACACATGGAAGGGCATGTTGTGCGGGTTCTCCATGACCTGCCGGACTTCCCCGGGTTTACATTCAGCGAGGCCCGTGGTCAGGGACGCGGGCGCGGACAAGGCGGCGCCTTTGTATCCAGCGATACCGACCTGACTTATCACCGCTTTTTGGAACTGCGACTGGTCTGCAGAAGCGAACTTGCAGACGATATTTGCGATCGCATCGCGTCAGCTGCTTGGACGGGCAGAAAGGGCGACGGCGTTGTGCTCACCACGCCGGTCCACACGTTCGCACGCATCCGCGAAATCGGCCGGCGTTCGGAGAAGCGCGATGATTGACGGGATCCTCTCGTTTTCCATCCGCCAACGCTGGCTCGTGATGATCGGCGTGCTGGTTATGGCGGCCTTTGGCGCGTGGAATTTCACGCGCCTGCCGATCGACGCTGTTCCCGATATTACAAACGTTCAGGTCCAGATCAACACGCGCGCGCCGGGATACTCGCCGCTCGAAGTCGAGCAGCGAATGACATTCCCAATCGAAACCAGCATGGGCGGGCTACCCAACCTTCAGAATACCCGTTCGCTGTCACGTTATGGTTTGAGCCAAGTGACTGTCGTCTTCAAGGATGGAACGGATATCTACTTCGCGCGCCAATTGGTCAACGAACGGGTGCAACAGGTCAAGGATCGTCTTCCAGCCGGAATTGAAACCGCAATGGGTCCAGTCTCCACGGGGCTAGGCGAGATTTATCTCTTTACCGTCGAAGCGAAACCCGAGGCCCGAACGGCAGAGGGCAAACCATACAGCCCAACCGATCTCCGCACGATTCAAGACTGGATCATCAAGCCGCAGTTGAGAAATGTTCCCGGGGTCATCGAGATCAATACGATTGGCGGCTTCGAAAAGCAGTTCCACGTACTGCCGGATCCCGCGCAACTGATGGCTCACAAAATGAGCTTTCGCGAGGTGATGACGGCTCTCGCGGCGAACAACGCGAACGTTGGCGCAGGCTACATTGAGCGGAACGGCGAGCAATATCTTGTACGCACACCGGGTCAAGTGGCCAACATAGAAGAGATCAAGGAGGTCGTGATCGGATCCCGGAATGGCGTTCCCATTCGCATTTCCGATGTGGCCGACGTTCAGGAAGGAAAGGACCTACGGACCGGCGCCGCGACGTTGAACGGAAAAGAGATCGTTCTCGGAACCGCCATGCTGCTGATAGGAGAAAACAGCCGCACCGTCGCGCAGCGGGTCGCCGCCAAGATCGAAGAGATCGGCCGCTCCTTGCCTGAGGGCGTGATCGCCCGGGCGATTTACGACCGTACTCATTTGGTCGAAGCAACGATTGCGACCGTCGAAAAGAACCTGGTCGAAGGCGCGCTGCTAGTCATCGTCATCCTGTTCTTGATCCTTGGGAACTTCAAGGCCGCTATTGCGACTGCCTTCGTCATCCCGTTGTCGATGCTCTTTACCATCACAGGGATGTTCGAAAACAAGGTCAGCGCCAACCTGATGAGTCTTGGCGCGATCGATTTCGGGATCATCATCGACGGGGCAGTCATCATCGTCGAGAATTGCCTGAGGCTGCTCGCGGTCGAACAGCACCGCCTCGGCCGCGTTCTGAGTAAAAATGAACGGTTCGAAACGATTCTTGCGGGATCCAAGGAAGTGATCGGTCCGAGCTTGTTCGGCACCTTGATCATCGCCGTTGTCTATCTGCCAATCCTGACGCTGACGGGTGTTGAAGGAAAGATGTTCACGCCGATGGCACTGACAGTGCTGATGGCCCTATTGGGCGCAAGCATTCTGTCGATGACGTTTGTTCCAGCGGCCGTGGCCTTGCTGGTGACCGGACGCGTTTCTGAACATGAGAATTGGTTTATGCGCGGGGCACGTCGCGTCTACGTTCCGCTTCTCGCCGGATCAATTCAGAATCGCGGCATGATCGCGGTTGTCGCGGCAATCCTCGTCGTAGTCAGTGGCTTCGCGGCCTCCCGGATGGGGGGTGAGTTCATTCCGAGCCTGGACGAGGGAGACGTAGCAATCCAAGCGCTGCGCATCCCGGGGACAAGCCTCACGCAGTCCCTTGCCATGCAGCAGATGCTTGAGACGCGTCTTCTCAAGATACCGGAGGTCAAGGAAGCGTTCGCTCGCACCGGTACGGCCGAGGTGGCAACGGATCCGATGCCTCCGTCGATCTCAGACGGCTATGTGATGCTCAAGCCGCGCGACCAATGGCCGGATCCGAAGAAAGCCAAGTCGGCCGTGGTTAAGGAGATCGAGGAAGCCGCCGAAGAAATTGCCGGCAGCAGCTATGAATTGTCGCAGCCGATACAGTTGCGGTTCAACGAACTAATCTCGGGCGTACGAAGCGACGTCGGTGTGAAGATTTTTGGCGACGATCTCGAGGTTCTTGCGCAAGTAGCCGGCCAAGTACAAACCGTCCTGCAGACGGTTGAAGGCGCCGCTGACGTCAAGACCGAGCAAGTATCCGGACTGCCGGTACTGACGGTCAAGCTCAACCGCCAAGCCCTGTCGAGGTACGGGATCAGCGTCGGCGATGTGCAGAACCTGGTCGAGATTGCAGTCGGCGGAAAGAGCGCGGGTTTGGTGTTCGAGGGCGACCGGCGCTTTGAGCTGGTTGTCCGGCTTCCCGAGCATCTCCGATCGAATGTGGAGGCGATAAGATCCCTACCCGTACCTCTGCCGCCCATCGAGAACCAGACCAAGGCAACGCCCGCGATCTGGGGCAATTCTCCCCTTGCCCAAATTCGCTATGCTCCGCTGTCTGAACTGGCTCAGATCGACATTGCACCGGGACCAAATCAGATCAGTCGCGAAGACGGCAAGCGGCGGATCGTGGTCAGCGCCAACGTTCGGGGGCGGGATCTCGGATCGTTTGTTGGCGACGCCCAAAGCCAAATTGCAGAGAAAGTGAAGCTGCCGGCGGGGTACTGGATTGGATGGGGTGGCCAATTCGAGCAACTGGTGTCCGCAACTAAGCGGTTGACCATCGTTGTGCCGATCGCGCTGCTACTGATCTTCATCCTCTTGTTCATCAGCTTGGGTTCGGCCGCGGACGCTCTGCTGGTGTTTAGCGGCGTTCCGCTTGCGCTGACGGGAGGCATTCTTGCGCTTCTGCTTCGGGACATCCCGCTATCGATCAGTGCCGGCATCGGGTTTATCGCACTGTCCGGCGTGGCCGTGCTCAATGGTCTCGTCATCATCACCTTCATCGAAAAGCTTCGAAGGGAAGGACATGCCCTCGTCGACGCCGTTCGCGAAGGGGCGTTGACCAGGCTGCGGCCGGTACTGATGACGGCACTCGTCGCATCGCTCGGTTTTGTGCCGATGGCGATAGCGACTGGCGCCGGCGCTGAAGTCCAAAGACCACTGGCGACCGTCGTCATCGGCGGCATCATCTCGTCGACACTTCTCACGCTTCTCGTGCTGCCGGCACTGTACGTCTTGTTCCGGCGTGAAAACGGAGAGCGAGACGAAGCAGCTCAATCCACCACGAATGGAGTCACAACATGAAGTTCGCATCCATCATTATTCTGTCCCTCTTCTGGGCGGCGCCTTCGTTCGCGCAGCATTCGCATGGCAGCGAGAAGGGACCGAACGGCGGTCAGATGGAGGATGTCGCGGGCATCGACGCGGAGCTCGTAACGTCCGGCAACAAGGTCACGATTAACGTTTTTGATCCCAAGAATTCCAAACCAGTCGCAACAAAGGGCTACTCAGGGGCGGTGTTGATCGTTAGCGGGACCGTGAGGGAAACGGTAACACTCACCGCCTCAGGTGAAAACTCGTTGCAGGGCGAGGCGAAGACGGCAATTGCACCCGGTGCGACGGTGACGCTTACTATCAAGACCGCAGAGGGTAAGTCTGGCTAGGCAAAATACAAGAAATAGCTTTCGCGAATCGCTCCACCGAAATGGAATCTATAATGGCCGACGCATCTCGATCACGAAAGCTCCGTCTCCGAGTCGAGGGGATGGATTGTGCCTCTTGCGCAACGAAGATCGAAAACGCCCTCAAGCGGATGCCCGGCGTCAGGGAGGTGAATGTATCCGTCGTCGGCGGTACGGTCACTGTTAGCCACGATCAGGCGGATACCGGGGCGATGAGTAGCCGGATCGCGGGTCTGGGATATGCCGTCACCGGATCGGACGAGGTCACAGCCAGTCATGCTGGCCACGAAGTGTCTGCGCCTGAAGAAGACGCTGGACATTCTCACATCCACGACCACGGCCCAGCCGACCAGAGATGGTGGCAAACCCGCAAGGGTCAGTTGACAATCGCGTCCGGAGCCGCTCTCGCGATCGCTTTCGCCGTAGGAAAAGCCTTCCCGGCGACTGAGCAGTGGGCATTTTTACTGGCGATGATGGTCGGCCTGATCCCGATTGCCAAGCGCGCTATTTCCGCAGCGATGGCAGGGACGCCGTTTTCCATCGAGATGCTTATGACGATCGCCGCGGTTGGCGCGGTGTTCATCGGAGCGACGGAGGAAGCGGCGACGGTGGTCTTTCTTTTCCTTATCGGCGAACTGCTGGAGGGGGTCGCCGCGAGCCGCGCACGCGCCAGCATTCAGGATCTCACCAAGCTTGTCCCGAAGACCGCCCGCATCGAGGAAGATGGTCAGGTACGCGAGGTCCAGGCGGATTCTCTTACGGTGGGAGACACAATCCAGGTGCGGCCCGGCGACCGAATCCCCGCGGACGGCGTCATCGAATCCGGAGAGAGTTCGATCGACGAGGCCCCCGTCACTGGCGAAAGCACGCCCATCCGGAAGGGCCCCGAGGAGAATCTGTTCGCCGGCACCGTGAACGGGGACGGGCTGCTTAGGGTGCGTGTCACGGCCGCCGCTGCAGACAACACGATCGCACGCGTGGTGAAGCTCGTCGAAGAGGCGCAGGAGTCGAAAGCGCCAACGGAGCGTTTCATCGACCGCTTTTCCCGATACTACACGCCCGGCGTTGTGGCAGTTGCAGCCCTGGTGGCCATCCTTCCGCCCCTGCTGTTCGGCGAGGCGTGGAGCGGCTGGATTTACAAAGGTTTGGCTATCCTGCTGATTGGGTGTCCGTGCGCCCTTGTCATTTCGACCCCTGCCGCAATCGCCGCCAGCCTGTCTGCTGGCGCCCGCCGCGGCCTGCTGCTGAAAGGGGGCGCCGTTCTCGAACAGATCGGTAAGATAACCATTGCCTGCTTCGACAAGACTGGAACGCTCACCGCAGGTAAGCCGCTGGTCACGGACATTATCGGGTTTGATCGGAGCGAGGGAGACGTCCTGCGTTTCGCCGCGGCGCTCGAGTCCGGATCAAGTCATCCACTTGCCACCGCAATCCTATCGAAGGCTGCAGAGCAGAAGATCTCGGTGCCGTCCGCTTCCGACTCCAACGCGATCGGCGGCAAAGGCGTCCGGGCGACCGTTGAGGGCGTAAAGACATTCCTCGGTTCACCGAACGCGGTTTCCGAACTTGCTTCCGTTACTGCGGACCAGAAAGCCCGGATTTCGGCGCTCAACGACGAGGGCAAGACGGTTTCTCTCCTCGTCATGGACGACAGCGTTGCTGGAGCCATCGCCATGCGGGACGAGCCCCGTCCGGATGCCAAGAAGGGGCTGAAGCGGTTGTCCGACGCAGGGATCCGAACGGTGATGCTCACCGGCGACAACCGGCGTACCGCCGTCGCGATAGGCAAACAACTTGGCATCGACGTCGAGGCGGACTTATTGCCGGAAGACAAGCAGAGGATTGTTGGCAAATTTCAAAAAGAAGGTCTTGTCGTCGCGAAGATCGGCGACGGCATCAACGATGCACCGGCGCTCGCCGCGGCAGACGTTGGCATCGCCATGGGCGGGGGTACCGATGTCGCGCTGGAGACCGCCGACGCCGCCGTGCTGCACGGGCGGGTGTCCGACGTTGCCGCCATGGTCGACCTATCCAAGCGGACCATGGTCAACATCAGGCAGAACATCACGGTGGCGCTGGGTTTGAAGGCAGTCTTCCTCGTCACCACGGTCATCGGGCTGACAGGGCTCTGGCCAGCAATTCTCGCCGACACCGGCGCAACCGTCTTGGTGACGTTGAATGCACTGCGTCTGCTCAAGCTTCCCACGACCTGACAACCATCAATCGCAACACAATTTCGTTTCAGCCACAGGACAACAAAATGGGCTTCGATCAGTACCACGAACCGCCGGACGAACTCTCGCAGGAGACCCGCACCTTCGCCCGCATGATCACTTCGTTGATCGAAGAGGCGGAGGCAATCAGTTGGTACGAGCAGCGCATGTCCGTGGAAAAGGATAAGGACGCGAAGGCGATCATGGCCAATGCTCAGAAAGAGGAGTTCAAACATTTCGGAATGAACCTCGAGTTTCTACTGCGCAAGAAGGAGGACTGGCGGACGGAGCTCCAGGGAATTCTTTTCACCAAGGGCGACATCGTGAAGCTTGCAGAGGCAGCCGAGAAGAAGGTCGACTAGGGCTGCGGCAGCGGAGGCGCTCATGGGATAGAACGTAAGCTGCAGCGAAAGCCGAAACGGCCGGCAGCTGTAATGAGGAAAATCAGGAGATTGTCTGGAACTGAATCATTTTCGTTGAGCCGAACGGAAGAGGGATCTTAGATCAATGACGTCATCGATAACCGCGCACCTCCACTTCGGGGGCGCAGACCTCAGCTTCCGCAAGAAATTCCGGCTGTTCTTCACGGTCGCCGTCGTGGTGCTGGCGCTGGGCTGCGCCAAGGTAGCTGTACACTACTACGGCTTTGAAATTCTTGAACTCAACAGCTTACTGACCAGCGGCATCGGCGGCGCAATCTTCATCATCGGATTTCTGCTTTCGAGCGTGCTCGCCGACTACAAAGAAGCAGAGCGCATCCCGGCCGACATCCGGACCTCGATCGAGGCGATTGACGGCGATCTCGGATCTTTCGCGGCAATCAACCGGGACTTTGATATAGCCGAATGCCGTCGAATCCTGCTGTCGATCATCGACAAGCTACGGTCCGGCTTAGGCCATGCTGGAGATCACAAAGATCTTCCTCCCGTCCTCGCCGAGATCGGCAAGCTAAACCCGCTGTTCACACAACTCGAAAGGCAGGGAATGCCGGCCAATTTCGTCGTGCGTCTGCGCGTCACGCGGGACGTGCTCAGCAGATCGATGCTGCGCATCTATCAAATCCAGCGGGTCGAATTCGTGCCATCGGTACACGTGCTCGTCCAGACCCTAGTGTTCTCCATCCTGGCGATGATGCTGTTCTTGAAAACGGAAGGCGATCCGGCATCGGCTATCCTATTCGGATTCATCTCCTATATGTTCGTTTACGCGCTTTACCTCGTCCGTCTGCTCGAGCAACCCTTTGCCAAGGGGCACGGGTCAGTCGATGACGTCAGTTTCTTCTTGCTGGACGAGCTCGAAGCAAACCTGCGGAAGTCCATCGACGGGGGAATTTCGCCAGTTCGCCATTCACATTCAGAGGCTTGAGCGATGCACGGTGGAGGTTCGACGGGAACGGCGGCCGCGCAGCATGCGGGCAGACTCAAATGGGCGCTCGGCTTAACCGCGACCTACATGTTCGCCGAGATCGTTGGTGGTTTGGTCACAGGCAGCTTGGCGCTACTGGCCGACGCCGCGCACATGATGACCGATGTCGGCGGTTTGGCTCTCGCGCTGCTTGCGATCAACTTTGCAGCGCGCGAGGCGACCCCACAGCGGACCTATGGCTATCTGCGCATGGAGGTGCTGTCTGCGCTCACGAATGCGGTCGTGCTGTTGTTGCTGACGGTCTACATCCTCTATGAAGCGTACCAACGGTTCCAGGCGCCGCCAGAAATTCGGAGCGGGCCGATGCTGGTCGTCGCGGCGATAGGGCTCGTCGTCAACCTGATCAGCATGCGCCTGCTGGCCGGGGGATCGTCCGAAAGCCTGAACGTGAAGGGCGCCTATTTCGAGGTGCTGAGCGACATGCTGGGCTCCATCGGCGTCATTGTCGCGTCTTTACTCATCATGTGGAAGGGCTGGGTTCTCGCCGACCCGATAATTGGCGCCAGCATCGGGCTGTTCATCGTGCCGAGGACCTGGACGCTGCTGAAACAGGTAACGCACATCCTCATGGAGGGTACACCGGCGAACGTCGATCTGGGAATACTGGAACGGAAGCTCATGCAGATCCCCGGCGTTACGGCCGTCCACGATCTCCACGTATGGACGGTCACCTCCGGCTTCGACGCCATGAGCGGACATCTCGTCGTCGCCGACATATCTGCGGGGCGGGAAGCACTACGCCAAGCGCGCCGCATCATGAAGGACGACTTCGGTATCGATCACGTCACGATCCAAGTTGACGACGAAGTTTTGAGGTCCGAAGAGGCCCTGCTCCACGTGTGACGGAGCGAAGTAGTGTGAGCGGCGGAGCACATTTAAATGCGCTTGGCCTATTGGTCATTCGCTACCGGTTTCACCTGCCTGTCGCCTGCCGGCAAGACAAGTTAAACGAAGCGCAAAGATCGAGGGAGAGCGGACTACTGAATGGGCCGGAGGAACCGAACACGCTGTCCCGCGTTTCGATCTATGGTTTCAACCACGGAGGAATGCCATGGCACAAGACAAAGCGGGCCCGCATCACGATCATCCTGGACACAAGCCTGGAGATGTGGATCAGCATGGGCACCGCGATAAGGCGGGACAGAAAGAGGTTCCTGGCGAGCATCATGATCATCCTGGCCACAAACCTGGAGATCTGGATCAGCATGGCCATCGAGATAAGGGCGGCACAGGCAAGAAATAACAAGAAATAGCCCCGTTCTCCTCTCCTGCTCCATCCATACAGTTTGACCGCCTTTGCGCGCTCGCAAGGCGGTCAAAGCTTTATTGCGCCATAGTTCTGATCACGTGGTTCATGAAATATAAACGTTCCGTCTTGAGGGCGCGTGGTTGTCCTCAATTGCACTCAGCAGGAATATCTTGGAACGCCGGGCTTCTTTGACGGATGCTGGCAACGTGCTATCATCAATGAGGTGAAGCTCCGTCTTTCCATATCGCGGCTGCTTGCCGCGCTTACTATCGTCGGCCTGGTGCTGGCACCGCTGGCACGTTCTGCAATGGCGGGGGCTATGAATGCCGACCCGCACGTCGGCATCACCGCCCATGCGGTCACCTCAGTCGACATGGGCATGCCGGCGGACATGCCGTGCTGTCCCGACCAGGATCCGGTGCCGGATTGCGGCAAGGATTGTCCGCTGATGGCAATGTGCCTTGCGGCGATGGCGCTAAATCTGCCAGCGAGCATCGGGCTTGCCATCCCTGATATGGCCGCAGGCCTGATACTGCCAGGAAACGATCAGGACCTCTCCAGTCTCGGCCACGGTCCGCCCCCAAGACCCCCCAAAGCCTAGTTTCAGGCCGGTACGCGCAACGTACCGGATGCACCGCCGTGCGCTCGTCGCGCGGCGAGAACGCGCGCGGCTTTGCCGCGAGCAGCCGCGCTGGGAATCCCCGCGCGGATTCGCACCTGAAACCAAGGAAACGAACACATGACAATGCTGTGGAAGAAGTGCGCTCTGCTCGGAGCGCTAGCGGCCCTCTCGTGGGTGGTTATCACATCGCAGGTGCTGGCCGATGTGAAGGATTACGAATTCCAACTGGTACAAAGTGAGGTGAAGAAAGCCGACGGCGCGATCGTTGCGGTGCGCCTCCTCAACAAGAAGACCGGGAAGCCGGTCCCAGATGCCGTGATATTCGCCAAGCGCATCGACATGGCGCCCGACGGCATGGCGACGATGGCGGAAGCCATTGAACAGCTGCCGTCGACCGAACCGGGCGTCTACCGCTTCAAGACCAATCTCAGCATGGCGGGACGCTGGCAGCTGTCTTTGGGCGCAAAAATCCAGGGTGAGGAAGGCACGGTCGAGTCGAAGCTGGTGCTGAAAGCCACGCCGTGAACCGGCCTTTCCAGGTCCTCGCCATCCTCGTCGCCATTCTGGCGGCGGGGGTTGGTGGGTATTGGGCCGCCACTCTCGGTCTTAAACTGCCCGCATCTGTCCGGGCCGAGCGCGCACCCCAGACGAAGGCGCAGACGGCGACCGGTCCAGTTGTCTATTACCGGGACCCCGACGGCCGGCCGATCTACTCCTTGGAGCCAAAGCAAACTCCTGATGGGAGAAGCTACCGCGCGGTGCTCGCGAGTGAGGACGTTACCTTCGATCCGCCACCCCAAGCTCAGGTCGCCGCCCCCGACTCTGCGGCTTCGAGGCGAGTTCGGTATTACAGAAACCCGATGGGCCTTCCTGACATCTCACAGGTACCTAAGAAGGACTCGATGGGGATGGACTACATCCCGGTTTATGAGGGCGATGACGAAGACGGCTCTTCCATCAAGATAACGCCAGGGAGGCTTCAGCGCATCGGCGTAAAATCCGAGGCAGCGCAAATACGCATCATCGCCGAACCTGTACGGGCGCCGGGCACGATCCAGCTCGATGAGCGTCGGGTCGCAGTGATCTCGATGAGGGCCGAGGCTTTCATTGAATCCGTCGAGAACGTGACCACCGGAAGTGAGGTCCGTAAAGACCAGAAGCTGATGCAGGTCTACAGCCCTGCGATCGCCTCCGCGGCAGCGCAGTATCTCTCATCACCAAGCCTGCCAGGGTCTGCGCAGCGACTCCTGAACTTCGCCGTTCCGCCGCAACTTCTCAGAGAGATTGAGCGAACGAAACAGGTGCCAATCACATTCACCTGGACGGCCCCACGTGACGGCATCGTCCTCGAACGCAACGTGGTCGAAGGCATGCGCGTGATGCCAGGCGATGTGCTGTTCCGAATCGCCGATCATTCGGTGGTCTGGGCGCTGGTAGATGTACCGGAGGCGCAACTCGCCGGCGTTTCCGAAAATCAGCCCGTGGTCGTCCGGGTGCGTAGTTATCCTGAGAAGCGCTTCCCCGGCCGGGTTGCGCTCGTCTATCCGCATCTCAATCCGTCGACGCGCACAGTGCGGGTGCGGATCGAGCTACAGAACCCCGACTTCTTGCTTCGTCCGGACATGTACGCGGAGGCCGAAATCGATATCGGCAGCGGCCAGCCGACCTTGAGTGTTCCCGTAGGCGCCGTGATCGACAGCGGGGATAGGCAGATCGTCATAGTCGATAAGGGCGAGGGGCGATTCGAGCCCCGCCCTGTCAGCCTCGGACGCCGAGGTGGGGGCTACGTTGAAATCCGTGAAGGCGTTGCGGATGGCGAAGCCGTTGTCACCGCCGCAAACTTCATGATCGATGCGGAAAGCAACCTGAAGGCAGCGCTGAAGAGCCTGACGGCCGGGGCTCCGCAATGATCACGAAGCTCATCGCGGCGTCATCCCGCAACTTGGTGCTTGTGCTGATTGCGGCGGTCTTTGCTGTGGCGGCGGGCCTCTATGCAATTCTTCACATGCCGCTAGATGCGATTCCCGATCTATCCGACACCCAGGTCATCGTCTACACGGAATACCCAGGCCAGGCGCCACAAGTCGTAGAGGATCAGGTCACCTATCCGCTCGCCACTTCGATGCTCACCGTGCCGCGGTCGCGCGTAGTCCGAGGCTTTTCCTATTTTGGGGTGAGTTTCGTCTATGTGATTTTTGAAGACGGCACGGACATTTATTGGGCACGCAGCCGCGTGCTCGAGTACCTCAACGCCGCCGCCCGGCGTCTCCCGTCAGGCGTCACGCCAACGCTGGGGCCTGATGCCACAGGGGTGGGCTGGGTCTATCAATATGCCCTCCTTTCCAAAGATCACTCGCTGGCGGAGTTGCGTTCCATCCAGGACTGGTACGTGCGCTATGGCTTGGCGAAAGCCGAAGGTGTGGCGGAGATCGCCAGCGTTGGGGGCTTCGTCAAACAGTACAACGTGGTGATCGATCCCCAGCGCCTGCGCGGCTTTGGAATCCCGCTTTCCAAGATCCGCGAAGCGATCCGCGCCAGCAACATGGATGTGGGCGGAAGGACGGTAGAACTATCCGAGTTCGAGTTTGTGGTGCGCGGACGCGGATATCTGAAGGGCATACCCGATCTGCAAAAGATCGTGCTGAAAGTCGAAGGCGGCACGCCAGTTTTGCTGCAGGATGTCGCGCGCGTCGAGCTTGGACCGGATGAACGAAGGGGTATTACGGAGCTGAACGGCAACGGCGAGGTGGCAAGTGGAATCGTGCTGCAGCGATTTGGCGTCAATGCTCTCAATGTCATCGAGAACGTCAAAAGGCGCGTTGCAGAATTCGCAAGTAGCCTCCCAAAGGGGGTTGAGATCAGAGCTGTCTACGACCGCTCCAATCTCATTTATTCGGCCATCGAGACTTTGCGGCGCACGCTGATCGAGGAGAGTGCAATCGTCGCACTCGTGTGCGTCGTGTTCCTTTTGCACGTGCGCAGCGCCTTGGTGGCGATCCTCATGCTGCCGGTAGGGGTCCTAATGGCGTTCGCCGCTATGAAAGTGCTCGGGCTTGGATCCAATATCATGAGCCTCGGCGGCATCGCAATCGCGATCGGAGCAATGGTGGATGCCGCCATCGTGATGATCGAGAACGCTCACAAGCACCTGGAACGAAGTGACCCCAGCAAGCCGCGCGTTCAAATTCTGATCGAAGCCGCCAGCGAGGTGGGCCCCGCACTATTCTTCAGTCTACTCATCATCACAGTTTCCTTCCTACCCATCTTCACGCTCGAAGCGCAGGAAGGTCGGCTGTTCAGTCCGTTGGCCTTCACGAAAACATTCGCAATGGCGGCCTCCGCACTGTTGTCAGTTACACTCGTTCCCGCGCTAATGGTAATTTTCATCCGCGGCCGCATCGTGCCGGAGCACCGCAATCCGCTGAACCGGTTCATGATCTGGGTTTACCGACCCGTGATCAGAAGCGTGCTCAAGGCGAAAACGGTAACGATTGTTCTAGCGCTCATGATGCTGGCGATCACGGTGTGGCCGGCACGGCAGCTCGGCACCGAATTCATGCCCAACCTGAACGAAGGCACGCTGTTTTACATGCCAACGACGTTGCCTGGCATTTCCATCACTAAGGCAGCTGAATTGCTGCAAATGCAGGACCGGATCATCAAATCGTTTCCGGAAGTGGAGTCCGTCTATGGCAAGGCCGGCCGGGCTTCCACTGCGACGGATCCTGCCCCCACCGAGATGTTCGAAACGGTAATCAATCTCAAGCCGAAGACCGAATGGCGGGCTGGCATGACGATCGACTCGCTGGTGGCTGAACTCGACAAGGCGCTACAATTTCCCGGCGTCTCGAACGCTTGGACCATGCCGATCAAGGCGCGGGTCGACATGCTGTCGACGGGCATCCGCACCCCCGTGGGTGTGAAAGTGTTTGGCGCTGAGCTAGCCGAAATCGAGGGCATCGCGCGACAGATCGAACAGGTCCTAAAAGCTGTTCCGGGCACCTCGAGCGCTTATGCCGAGCGGATCATCGGAGGATATTACCTCGACATCACGCCGAACCGAGACAACCTGGCGCGCTACGGCCTGATGGTGGGCGACGTGCAGGATGTCATCGCCACCGCGCTCGGCGGCGAGGCGGTGACGACAATGGTCGAAGGCCGCGAGCGCTACACCGTGAATGTCCGTTACCCCCGCAGCCTGCGCGACTCGCCGCAGGCGATTGCGGATGATGTCCTAGTGCCGATGCCGGGTGGGGGCACGGTACCTCTCGGCGAGGTAGCCTCGGTCAAGCTGACTCGTGGACCCACCACCATCCGCACCGAAAACGGCCAGCTCGCCGCTTACATCTTTGTCGACATCCGGGACCGCGATTTGGGGGGCTATGTTGCTGAGGCTCAGAAGGCCGTCACAGCCGGCGTGCAATTCCCGCCTGGATACTACGTCACCTGGAGCGGCCAGTTCGAGTATCTGGAACGGGCGGAAGCGCGCCTGAAGGTCGTTGTCCCCGTCACGTTGCTGATCATCTTCCTGCTGCTCTATCTGAACTTCCGCGCTCTCACTGAAACTCTCATCGTCATGCTCTCGCTCCCCTTTTCGCTGGTGGGAGGGCTTTGGTTGTTGTGGTGGCTAGGCTTCAATCTCTCGGTCGCGGTCGCGGTAGGATTTATCGCTCTTGCGGGTGTGGCCGCCGAGACCGGCGTGGTGATGTTGATCTACCTTGACCACGCTCTCGAAGAAATCAGGGCGAGAAGAGCGGCCGAAGGCAAGGCGCTCACGCGCGCTGATCTTCACGAGGCAATTATGCTCGGCGCTGTCGATCGTGTGCGTCCGAAGATGATGACGGTCATCGCGATCATGGCGGGTCTGCTGCCGATCATGTGGAGCACGGGGACAGGCTCCGAGGTGATGCAGCGTATAGCGGTGCCGATGATCGGCGGAATGATCTCGTCAACGCTGCTCACCCTGGTCGTGATCCCGGCTATCTATGGCTTGATCAAAGGATGGAGGCTGCCCCGTGCGGGATTGCACGCCAACGTAACTCCGCCGACAGCTGACTATCCAGTCAGTCCAGAGCTCTCGTCATGATGGATGGAATGAGCGGAATGATGGGCGGCATGATGCTGATCGGCATTCTGGCCGTTCTGGTGCTGATCCTAACCGCTGCTGCGTTGATCAAACATCTGGTGCGTCGCTAGGTGGGGAAATCGCAAATCAGGGCTTAACGAAACAGAGAAAAAATCCAGGTGATGATCTTGCCGGCAAAGAGGGAGACGATCCAACCGAGCGTGGTGATAAGGGTCGTACCCAATGCGAATGCGCCGGCGATTTTCCACCGCGTCACCGCATAGCCCGCCACGATAGGCTCCATTGTCGCGACGGTTTTGGCCAGCGGCTTCATGTCGGCCTCGATTTTTTCAACTCTGGCGCCGATGCACTCTAACCGTTGCCTGTTCTCCCCATGCTGCTCGGCCGCAGAATGACGCACCTCAGCGATTGAGGCCGAAAGTCCACGAACCTCCGCCTCGATGTTACCGATGACGCGGCTGATATCGTCCAGTCTATTGGGCATCGATGTGGCTCCGCAGTCGGCCGGCGCCGCTTGGCGTCTCAGCAGCGATGTTGGAATTGATCTTGTCTGGCGGGGGCCGAAACCGACCTGCGTTGCGGATCGGTGCGTCTACCGCCTGAAGATCCGCGCAACCTTCTCAACCGAGCGACCGCCCACATAGGCGGTGAGAATCATTCCAGCCCAATCAGCGATCATGCCCGTTATCGGGTCAGTGCTTCCCAATCCCAGCACCTTGTCCCACACGATTACCTTCCAGAAGTAGACGATGAGTGGGAACGCGAGCAGCGGCCGAATGATCGCGGTGTACCACCGGCCCTGTTCCGCGATGATGATTGCAGAAGCTTGCTTTCGCGCATCGATCTCTGCCTCGATTTCCTTGGCGGCGAGATCGGCGGCGATGTGGTCTTGGGTGTTGGCCGCATCGAGCTTGGCCTTGTAAGCATTGATCAGCCCGCTGATCACGGGCCCGCCAATGAGGCTGGCAAGCCAGGTCCACATGGCTATTCCCTCCCAACTGGCGAGGCTTCGATGAGCTCGGATTGGTGCCGCTTGTCGGCGAGATTTCGGAGGAACTGAAAGAGCGCGGTCAATGAGATAAGCACCAGGGGCCAAGCCCATGAGGGGACCTGGGCTGTCAGCGAACTCACGTCGACGCCGCTGACAATTGGGGCAAAAAAGTCGTAGCCGCTGACCGCGGCGCTCGCCGCGATCACCAAAACAGAGGAGAGCTTCTGCTTGATGCCTTTGAGCTTCTCACGCAGGGCGCCGAAGAAGCTCTCCTCCTGCTGATAAAGCTCGCGCAGTTCGGGGCGGGACTTCAGAATCGGCCGAATCCAAAGCCAGTAGACGGCGGCGACGGTTGCGAAGATCAGGACGAATGTCAGCATGATGAACTCCTCTTTCAGATCGGGACGGGAATGAGATTGGGCGTGGGCGCCTCTTGGCGCGCCTGATGCCAGCCATTGAGCGCGTAAACGGCGCCGCCGATTGCACTCGCGCTGACCAGAACGATGGCGCCAGACTCGTAAGGATGGGCGGCGATCCACTCCCAAAATCCGATGCCGCCGGCCGCGCCGCCCGCCGGTATTCCTTTGGTGACGAGTCCTTTGAGGGCCTTCGGCGGAGGGACCACGCCCTTGGCTGGCGCTGCCGTAGCGGCCGGTGCGGCTGCCACCTGCGGCCGAGCTGCAACCGAGTGCTGGGCGAGGCTGAGCGAAAACGCTTTGACCTCGGCGACGCGTCGGCTCCAGCCCGCGCCAAAAACCGGCCATGTCTTCAGCCCTTTGAGGAATCGCAGACGTTCGTCGCTGATCGCGACAATGACCGCTTTCGCGTCGCGCTTGGCGACCGCTTTCAGGACCTCGTCGGTGACCACGCTGGTGTTGTCGGGAAGGCCGACAACGCGGCGCAGGACCTTGCCGGAGCGGCCGATCCCGGAATTGACGCCGTAGTCGAAAATGCTGTCGTCGACGCCGGGCGGAAGCTCGTCGCAGCGCTGGGCGGCCCAATATTTCGCGCGATAAATCGACTTCGCCTCGTCGAGCTTCATCACCCGCACGTCGGCCGCCGTGGCGTTCGGCTTCACGTATTTGCGATAGTCGACGATCGTGATCCCGTAATTCGTCGGGCCGCCCGGGTCGGATGGGTGGTTGGTGTAGCCACCCTCGTGCGCCAGCAGGCGCCGCAGCGCCTCGTCGTAGGTCGAAGCCGCCATGGGCATCCTCCAATGAAAAAAGCCGCCCGGGAGGGGCGGCTTGCGTGTGGTTCTTGGTGCGCTGGTTTCAGGGGACGTAATGGCCCCAGAAGTGTGAGTGGTCGCTTTCGATGTAACCGTCGTTGGTCGCGAAATTGACCCGCACGTCGATGACGTCGTTCGCGGCGAGCGGCGTGAGAACCGTGAGATTGTAGGTCGTGACATCATCGGTCGGGGCACCCGACACAGCCCGGCCGCGGCCGAGTTCAGCGCCATTCTTGTAGAACGTCGCGATCACCTTGGTCGGGACGGTCGCGTTGGCTTTGAACCGCAGCGAGAAGCCTAGGGCGTATGGTCCAGCGAACGGCGCGGTAAAATTATTGCTGCCGCCGCTGAAGGCGCTCTGGTCGTTGGAGTCGGCGTTATTGAACTGGACCTTGGTCCAGGTATTCGCGGCGATGTAGTTGTCGAAATTGGTATAGCCCGAGAATTTTGGTGCGAGCGGGATTTTGAATTGTCCGTTGTCTTTCTTGAGGACAAAGCCGGTGTAATAGGTCGAGCCATCCGGCGAGACCTTGAAGGTAAAGTCATCGTCGCCGAGAAGGCCGACCAGCGCGCGCGCCGAATAGTTGGTCTGGAAGGTCAGCGCCACATCGTCGCCGGCAGCCGCTTTGTTGAAGGTGAAGCGGACGTCGTCGGTCTCGCGGTCGAACAGGAACGCGGTGCCCTTCACGATCAAAGCGTTGAGCGCGTCGGCAACCGCGCCGCCGAGCCCGATGTGGCCAGTGTCCTTATCGATTGAGACGCCAAGATAGAACGTAGAGCCGTCCGGGCTCACCTTGATGCTGAAATCGTCGTCGCCGAGCAGGCCGAAGAGAGCGCGCGTGCTGAAGGCATCCTGAAACGTGAAGCCGGCATCCTTGCCGGCGGCGCTCTTGTTTAAGGTCGCGCGGATATCTCCCGTGCCGGGCGTGACATCGTCATGGCTGAACAGCACCCCGTTGGATTTCACGGCGAGACGGTTGCTGGCATCGGCTGTCGTGCGGATGCCGAGCAGCGCCAGGTTCTGGATCGCCGAGACCGCCGACAGAGCATCCACCCAGGCGGAACCGTTCCAGGCCAGCAGTGCCGCCTCATCGATCACCCAGGCGAGCCAACCGGTCCCCGGAATGAAAAACCGCCAAGCACCGTCGAGCCAGACCGCAACATGATCGGCATGCGTTGCCCAGGCGCCGGTCGGGCTTGCCGCCACGATGTAGCGCGCGCCTTCGGCGGGTGAGCCGGGCGCAGCCGAGAGGCTCCGATCGAGCACCGCCAGATGCACGAGGGCGTCTAGGTCGAGCAGCGCCTCGTTCACTGGCACGTGTTTCTGTGCCTGGTCTGCCGCAAGCTGCGGCAGGCCCAAGTTCGGTGTCGACATGAGCGTCCCTTAGAGGATTGAAGTTTGTTCGGATGCGATGCCGGGTCCGTAGACCCGCGAGACCTGCGCGACGCGCCAAGTGATCGATGCCGGCAGGCTCCCGAAGTCGGCACTCTGCTGCGCGGCCGTGTAGAACAGCATCGGTGCCGCCACCCGCGTTGTGCGCAGTACGGTTGACCCGCTCATGACCTGCACGTCGTAGGCCTCGTTCTCCTCACCGAGCGGCACTTCACTGAGCCAGGCATCGCCACCGAGTCGGGTTCGCCTGATCCAGGAAAGATTGACGTCACCAGAGGCTGGATCACGTCCTGCGTGCAGATAGACCGGCGAGAAGGGCCGCAGGCCGTTGCCTGTGTTGGTGAAAACCAACTCCTCCGACAGATCGCCGGCCGGACCCTGCGGGACCGGCGCGAACCGCCACGCGATGGAAGACCCAATCCGAGAGACGCCGAAGGTCGGGCGCGGCTGCCGCGACGGATCCAGCAAGATGAACCGGCTCGCAATCGGATGCGAGATGATCTCGTGTTCGGTGCCACGCTGACCCCGTAACAGGCGGCTCAGCCGATATCGGCCTTCTCCGATCAGTTCAGCCTGGCCGAACTGAAGGATTTCATTGTCGATCAGCGCGGCGTTGGCGCCTGCCAGAACCCTCTCGTCGGCCAAACTCTGCAGGCTCCCATAATCCAATTGCACCTCGACCGAGTTGACGCGATCCCAACGCCAAGCCGGGCCGACCGCTAGTGTCGTCACGGTCTGGCCCATGACCGACGGCAGTCCGGCGATCGAGGCGACGACGTAGTCAAGTTCGTCCGCCGTTGGCTGGAACAAACTGGTGCCGCGAAATCGGCCGACCCCGACCGGACACGACGCCATATAAAAGCTGGGCGCCGAAGCCTCGTGTGCGTCCATCATGATCGGCATGTCGAGCAAATCGACGCGGACCGGCGCGACAGGCTCAGCTGCGGACGGTGGAATGGTCCCGCTGCCGGTAGGCGCGGTGTAAAATTCGGGAATGCCGCCGTCCGTCGCGATGCCCCGCAGCAGCACCAAGCCGGGCTTGCCGTAGGTGACGGAGGTCGCCCGGATGCGGCGATAGACGCCGTCCACCGGCACCTCGACCAGGTCCGTGGCGTCGAGCCGGACCGACCGGGTTGGAAGCCGGATGTCGAGTGCTTCGCGGCCTTGCCAGATTTCCCGCAAGGCGCGCTGGCCGATGGCTTGCGCCTGCTCGATCGACAACACGATCGGCAGGCTGATGGTCGTGACGGATTCCGAGCGACCGACCTGCTTGCGGACCGTCGCGGTCGAGGACTGATAATCCCGCGCTTCGTCGAGATGGACGACGTCGATTGCGATCGGCAGCTCCGTATCCTGCGTGCGCTCGATCTTTATGCGCGACCGGTCGCCGTCATTCTCACTCGCCCCGAGATCGTTGGCATCAACCATGATCGGCGTGCCAGCGCCGCGTTTGACGAAGACAAGCTTGCCGTCGCTTTCGAAGGCATCGAAGAAATAGGCGGTCTGCAACACGCCGATCATGTCGCGGATCGGCTTTCGCTCCGTCACCACGTAGCCGACGACTTCGTCATCGAGCGCGGACACGTCGAAATCGTCTTCTGTCAGGCCCGCGCGCAGGCACAGATCCCGGACGATTTCCGAGAGCAGCATGTTGCCGATCTTCCCTTCGATCCAATGACCAAGCCGGAAATTCTCGCCATCCGACCAGACGTTCGTCAGCGCCGGAAAGAACGGATAAGGCCTCGCGTCCCAACACCAGACGAAGCGGCGTTCAACCATCTCGCGGCCATTCAGCGGAGAGACCGGGTTGTTCGCGGCATCTGACCAGAATTCCTCGGTCGCCTCGATCGCAGCGCGCTGCACCACGCGATCCACGGCGCGGTTTGAATAATAGGGCGCGAAGCTCTCACTCGATTTGGGATCGATGAAGACATTCGGCTGGTTGGTGGCGCAGTTCACCGAAGGAACGCCATACTCCATGAACCAGATCGGCTTCGAGCGCGGCACCCAAGCCGTCGGCGATCCCGTCGGCGTGCCGCTTACGCGGGGAACGTGCTGATTTTCCCACCAGAAGCGAATGTCCTTGATCGCATAGAAACGGTCGTCAATCTCGGACCGTTGCGGATCGAAGCCGCGCCGCTCGAGGTCACGATCCGCCTGCGTCTCATAGAAATAGTCGATCAGTTCGCCCGAATTCCAACCGGATGCGATCGTCGCCTTGTCGTAAATCGCGCGTGGCAAGTCGGTGAGCGGAAAATAAGCGTCTATCCCGACCACGTCGATATTCCCGTTAGCCCAGAGCGCATCGAGCGGAAAGTCGACGTCGGCGCCACCACGATCATGGTAGCGATACTCCGACCAGTCCGCGGCATAAGTGACGACGCAATCGGCACCCAGACGGGTCTTCGCCTCGCTGGCAATCGCCTGCCAGTAAGGCACGGCTGGATATGCGCCGGCGCCGTCCCGGATCCGGTTGAGCGCGACCATCTCCGAGCCGACGACGAATCCATCGACGCCGCCAGCGTCCTCGGAGAGCGACATGCAGTGCCGAACGAAGCGAAGATACCCATCCGGCCGCTGGAAAAATCCAGCAACATCCGCGGCAGCGCCCCCGATCCGACCTCGCCATGGGAAGGGTGATGGGTCGGGCGGCGGGATATCCATCATCAGGAATGGATAGAGCGCTACCTTGTAGCCAAGTGCGTGCAGATGCTGGATCGCGCGCACGATCGAGCCGTCGCTGATGGTCCCACCGTAATAGAGTCCCGTCGAACCGTCGGGCTTGGTGAAGGATGACACCAGCGGCCAGGCAGGGCCTCCACCGCCGACCACCGGGCGCCCAATCCCCATCACCGACCAACTGTATGGCGCTGTGTCAGGCAGTCGGTCCGGATAGATCGAATACTCCGCCTCCGGTCGAATTGAACATGTCGCGACGTCGAGAGACGTGCCGAACCAGGCGTAGACCAGACTCACCCACTCGACATTCGGCACCTCGCGTTTGAGGCCCTCGATCGATACCGCAAAGTCTGATGCCTTTCGCCCAGCGTTGCTGTTGATATTGGCGTCGCGGACGCGGCTGCGAACGATGGTCGGCTCGTAAGCCCATTCCCCGCTCGCCGGAATGACGCATACGCTTTGCACCAGATGCCGGGCGTCGGCGACTTCCGGCCGTGAGCCGCTATAGACCTCGATCTCGAAGTTCGGGAAGTGATTGCCGTATGGCGTGAGATAGAGGTTTTCCAAGACCACATAGGCGAGCCCGCGGAGCGCCGACGTCTTGTCGCTTCCCTCCACCGCCTGGATCAGCGGGTCGGGCGACTGTCCTTCCTCTCCGTAGTAGAGCCGAATCTCGTTGACGTGTTCGGGATCGATCGGCGTTTTGTCGAGCCAGATGCGATAAATCGATGTGACCGGCCCCTCGCAGATGCCGAGCGCGACGTCGGCATAGTAATGATACGTCGTTCGCGTGACCGTCTGTGCGGCGCTGCCGCCACCACCTCCTTTGCCGCCGCCCCCGACCGTCTCGGTCTCGGTCCGCACCACCTCGCGAATGCCGCGCAGCCAGACGATGTTGGCGGGAACGCGCATGCGCCCCCAGATTGTGGGAATAGTCTGGCCATAAGCGGAGCCGGACAGGCTGACATCGGTAACGCGCGCGCCCTCGACGGCTTTGCGGTCCTGCTGGGGCCCAAACAGCTGCTGATCGACAATGCCGCCGACATAGGCACCGAACAGCGCCCCCAGCGACTGCCCGAGACCGCCGCCAATGCCGCCGCCCAGCACGCCACCGGCGAGCGTCAGGACAAGTTGCGCCACCGCTCAGGTCTCGAGCTCGAAGGTCAGGTTCGGCAGGCGGTTGCCGAACGGCGTGATGTAGAGCTGCTCCATCACCACGTAAGCCAGCCCACGGTAGGCCGGCGTTCGATCGGCGCCTTCGACTGCCTGGATCAGCGGATCAGGCGATTGCGCTTCGTCTCCGAGATAGACGCGCATCTCGCCGACCTTGTCGTCTTCGAAGGCATTGCCGTCCGCGAAAACGCGGTGCACGGCCGCGATCGGACCGGCGCATAGGCCCACCGCGATGTCAGCGTAGTAGTGATAGCTGACGTTGGTGACGGTCTGACTGCCGCCGCCGCCACCGCCCTTGCCGCCGCCGCCGACCGTCTGCGTCTCGGTGCGCACGACCTCGTCGAAGCCGCGCATCCATAGGATGTTTGAGGAGAGCCGACCCTTGCCATAGAGCGTCGGGATGACGGCGCCGTAGCTAGACGACTGCACACGCAGATCCTGCATGCGCGCGCCATAGACGGTCTGGCTAGGCGTTCCCCCGAACAGTTGCTGGTCGACGATGCCGCCGACATAGCCGCCGACCAGACCGCCGATCGCGCCACCCAATCCAGGCAACAGAAGATTGCCGAGGACATAACCACCGACCGTGAGGACGATCTTGGCCACGTCAGTTCTCGATGCTCGGTAGCCGAAACGCATGACGCAATTTGGCGCGCCACCACGGCGAGAACGCCTGCTCGACGACCGCGCGCGCTTCCCGATAGCAATGGATGAGACCGCCGCCGGGCGTCACATAGGCGCAGTGATGCGCAGGACCCTTGCCCGCACCGAAAAGTAGTACGTCGCCGGCCACGACATCGTCCGGTTCAATTTCATCGCATCGCTCCTTGAAGCCAAGATACATGCGCGGCTCGGCACGATAGAGATGCCAGGTCTCGGGATAATCGAGGTCGATTGCGACCGGCCCCACAAACGGCAAGGCCACACCGCGCACGAAGCCGATGCAGTCGCAGCCGACGCCTTTGAGAGAGGCTTGATGGTGCCACGGCGTGCCGAGCCAGGTGCGCGCCTCGGCGATAAGCGCATCGCGCGTGAACATCAGCCCTTGATCGGGTACGAGAAGACTTTGTCGTTGCCCGGGATGTGAGGCTCGCCACGGAAATTCAGAATGTTCGCGAACCGCACCTGGCAAGTCTCCGGCGTCTTGTCGCAACCGGCGACGAGCCGCACCTGATCGCCGATCACGATCGGTCGCGGCATCGCCGTGAACAGCTGGATCGCTTCACCATTGTGCTGCAGCACTTCGGTTGCGGCGCCGGCGTTCGCACCAGTCAGGAACGTACAGAGGCCGAAGGTGTAGAATCCGGTGGGCCTTGCCGTCGGCACGCTGAAGGTATCGCCGGACGCTACCGCGGAGACGACGAGCTCATCGGTGAGCAACACGAGAGACACCGTGCATTCGGCGCTGCCGAGATCGGTGCGGCATAGGCGCGAATAGAGTTTGCCCGACACCTGCTGCAGGCGGTTAGCGACACCGCGGATTTCAGCGGAGAAACGGTTATCCGCGCGCTTCACCTCACCGAGTGTCCCGCGCCGCAGCAGCAGTCTTCCCTGGGTGAGGTCGGCCCAGTTGACCAGGAAGATGTCGATCGCGGCTCCATCGAAACGGCCGGAGGTCAGATCCTCGGCCTTAAGGGCGTCGTCGTCGAGGAAGCCGTCTACGTCGAGGTTGTCCACCGAGAGGTCCGCGCCCGACTTGATGGCGCTGGGGAGGAAGCCGGTGGATGCAACGTAGGTCAGGCCATCGATCAGGAGCGGCTGGTCGTGGTCGGTGAAGCCACGAACCCAGCCATCCTGACGCTGGAGGCGCCAGCAGGTGGCGAGCGTCGTGACCTCTCCATCCAAATGGGCGGCTAGCCCCGCGGATGCTGGTTTCATGGCACGTGTTGATGATTTGAGGATCGCTAGACGCGAAGCTCGACGAGCTGGATCGAAGAGACCTGCTGGATGTGATAGGCGACCGCCGTCACCGGCAGGTGATCGGTGTCAAAGCGCACCGGAACGTCGAACGCGAAGTCCGCATAGGGCTGAGTGGCCGGCGCGGTCGGGAATGTCACGAGGCCGGTAAGATGGTCGACGGTTACAGAAACCGGATCGCCATCAATGCGGACGACGACCGTCCCGGATTCCGGTTTCGTGATGGTGCGCTGCTCCGACGAGGGTCCCGACGCGTATTGCTTGCGCAACTGCCAAACCAAAGGATCCGCCGTGCTCGCCAAGGCCTCTCCCGTTGCCTCGAAATCATTCCAGTCCCGAAAGCGAAAGCCGTAAGCGCGCCCTCGCCGTGCGCGAAAGAAGGCGATCACCTCGGCCATCTGCTCGCGGGTGCGAATGCCGGTCGAGATGTCGAATTTCGCGCGGGCCGCCGACCAGTTGACATTACGCTGCTCATAGCCTGACGCCACCGCAATCACATCGGTGGAGAATTCCGGTCCGCCGATCGCCCCGCGGGCGATAGCGTCAGGGAAGCGGACGTCGTGAAAGCCGGTCACAGGTTACGCTCGGCGCGGCGCAGCGCCGATGCCATATCGGCAGTGATCTGACCCTGCGCGCGCCGGAAAGATGCTGCATCCGGCGTCTGCACCGCAAAGTTCAGAATGACCGGAGCCGGCTGCTTGTCGCGTCCATAGGCGGCGGCCTCGGTGCGGTTGAGCACGCGTTCGCCGCGCTGAAGGATCGCCGGCACTTCATCCGGCGAGAGAAACGCGCCTTCGTGAAGCCGAGGGGCATTGTGAAACAGGGCCGCGGGAGCGAAGCGCGGAGTGCCCCCGACGCCAACGACGCCGCCATCGTGAAACTTGAAGCTCTGGAACAGATTGCCGAACAGACCGCCGACATTGTTCAGCGTCGTGAGATTGGTGCCGAACAGCATGTTCTTCAGCGGATTGAGCACGGCGAGCCGGAGTATTTCCTTTTCGATGTCGGCGAGCGCGGCGCGACCGGCATCGGCCCACGACTTCCAGTCGGTCTTGCCTTCGGCGATCAGCGTCGAGAAGTGATTGAACGTGGTATCGGTCATGCCTTGCAGCGACTGCATGGCGCCCTGAGAGCGCGCGAGCTCCTGGTTGAGCCGTTCGATGCTGCCCGCATTGGCCAGGATGGCCTGGCCTTCGGCGCTGGCGAGATCGATGCCGCGCTGACGCAACTGCTGCTCAGCCTGCAGCTGCGCGATGATGACCGCGCGCTGCGATTCGCTGGTGCCTGCCAGATCGATCTGCTTCTGCAGCAGTTCGAGCTGGTTCTTCTGCCCTTCGATGGTTTGCAGCGCCGCGGCGCGGGCCTGCTCGCCATGCAGGCGCGAGTACGCTCCGCGCAGCGCGTCGATGACGCGACCGAGCGTTCCTTTGGCGTCGCCCTCGGCGAGCGACTGCGCGACCAGTAGCGGGCGCAGCGCCTGCTCGACCTGCATCTGCTGGTTGGCCTGCTCGGAGGAAAGCCGTCCCGCTGCCATGGCGTCGTTGACGCGCCGTCTGGCCGCGGCCTCGGAGCCGAGATCGTTCACCGACTTCGCGGATTGCGCCGCCTGTTCGGCGACCTGCTCGAGGAGCAATTCGCGGGAGCGTTTCTCGACGTCAACGCCGTTCTGCACCGCCTCGGTCAGCGCTTTGCGCCTGACCTCTGCCTGCTGCGCGGCTGCTGCGTTCTTGAGATAGGCGTCGGCGACCGCGAGCGTCGCCTGCGCGTTGACCGCAAGCACGCGCGACTGATCGATCAGCGCTTGCGTGGCATCGGCGCGCGCCTTGGTGCCCGCGCGAATAACGTCCGCCTCGGCGATCGCGGCCGGGACGGCTTGGCCGGAGAGTTCGAGCCGGCGGCGTTCCTCGGCGATGGCGGCTTTCTGCGCCGGCGTCTTGGCGGCAAGCGCCTGGATTTCCAGTTCGTCCAGACGGCGGGCCTTCTCGGCGGGATCGAGCCACGTCAGAAGCGCACGCGTGACCGCGTCATAGGCGGTTTCGACTTGTTTGAGGTCGGCAACTTTCTGCCGAACCGCTGGATCGTCGAGCGCGGCGCGAAGCTGCGTCTGCCGCGCCTTCAGCGTCTGTAGCTCTTCAAAAACCGGGGTTAGATCCCTTGCGAGGGTGCCGGCCCGCACCGAAAGTTCATTGGCCTTCGCTTCCTTGGCGCGGGCCTGGATGACATCGAGCTTCGCCTCGATCTTTGCGATCTCGGTGTTGACCTCGGCAAGCTGCCGGGTCGCAAAGTTGCGAGACTGCCGTGCGACCGGATTCTCGATCAAAGCTTGCAATCGCTCGCGCGTCGCCTGCAGCTGCTTGAGCTGCTCTTCGAGCGGAGCGCCATCGAGCAGGCGGGACATACCGCGGCCGATTGCGTCGAAAGCATTCGACGCCATCCGTCCAACAAAATCCCACGCCCGGCCGAGCGCGGTGGTGGCATCAGCAGCGTTGACGAGGCTGCCCTTGAGCGCATCCAACATAACGCGCTGCGCGCCGGTTCGGTCATTCTGATCGGCCAGGGTGCGGATATAGAGCCGCGTGCGGTCATCGAGGAAGTTGAGCTTCTGGTTGAGCGTATCCGCGCCCTTGACCGGATCGGCGAAGCCTTGCGCCAGTTCTTTCGTCGCGGCGGTGAGATCGATGCTAGTGGTCGCTGCATAGTTCTTGGCGACCTTGATCAAGCCCTCGAAGCTGGCAATACCGATCTTGCCGGTCTGGAGGAAGGCCGCCTCCATCTCGCGCGCGGCGGCAACCGAAACACCACCGGCGGATGCCGATCGTTCGGCAATCTGTTCGATCTGGCCGACCGTGGCGCCGGCGGCGCGTCCAGTGCCGCCGAGCGCGACCTCGAGCTCCTTCTGCGACGAGATATAGGAATAATAGGCATAGGCGACCGTGCCGCCGATCGCCGCAATGCCGGCGATAACGGCGGTAGTCGGCGTCACCAGGGCAGTGAGACCCTGCCAGACGCCGCGCAATATTCCGCTGACGCCGGCCCCAGGGCCGAAGATCTGGGCGATCTGCGAGCCCTGCTGCATGAGCACCATCAGCGGGCGCTGGCCGCCCGCGAGCGAGACGACCACGTCGTTGAGCTGGTAGCTCAAATTGACAAGCTGATTGGAGGTCAGCTTGCCGCTCGCGCCGACACCGCCCAGCGCCTTGGCGGTCGCGTCGAACCGCGCCTGCGCAAGGCCATGGGCGGCAGCCTGTTCGGCAGCGGTGATAGCGCCGGCCTTGAACAGGCTGTTTGCTTCGGCGACTTCGGCGTTGAGCTTCCCGTGCGCCGCGCCGAGAGGATCGATCTGCGCCCGCAGCGCGGCGGTGCGCGCGGCAAGGTCCTCTGCCGCGCGAGCAGTTTCCTCGAAGACCGCCGCGGATTCGCGCGCGGACTTCGGAACCGCGCCGACGTTAAGCACCGAGTTGAAACCGCGCTGTGCCTGATCGGCAGCACCCGCTTGGCGAGCAGCCTCCGCCAGCCGTTGCAGTCGCTGGGCTTGACGATCGGCAGCGGCGCCCGTCGCATCCATGTCGGCCGCGACGCCGCGAAAGGCGTCGTGGCCTGCCTTGCCAACCTCCTCGAAGGCGCGCTTGACGTCGGCCTTGCCCTCGACGCCGAGGCGGATCGAGACGCTTGTGGTCGACATCGCTGGTTATCGTGCCGTTGTTGGTCAGTCATTGTCGCGGCGGTAGCCGCGAACGATGATCGGTTCGATTTCAGGGATCAGTTCAATGACCAACGGCGTCAGCGCACCCATGGCGTCGGCCAGCAGCAGAATCGAGCCGAAGTCGAGCGCATAGACGCCGCCCATAACTGCGCGAACCTGACCCGCCGCCCGGCGTAGCACCTCCCAGGCGGCATGGCCTTCGGCCGTTTGCGGCGCATGCTCCCGGTACGGGCACGCCGGACAGGTCTTGGGGCACGCCGCGCAGTAACCCTCGCCGCCGCCGAAGTGCCATTCGGCGAGGGCGATCAGACGTTTTTTTCCGAATCCCGAATGAGCGCCGGACCGACATAGAGTCGGTCGATCGCGTCGAAGACCGGCCAGTGCTCGAGCAGAGCGTCGATATTGTCCGGCGTCGGTTCGACAACGTTGCCATCGGCATCGCCGATGCCCTCCCACGCCGCTATCCCGGTGTGCGAGAGCGATCGAGTGAAGGCCACGCCGGCCTTGACGGCGGCATCGTCGCCGCCCTCTTGCAGCACGTCCGCGGCGGCACTGCGGGCAAGAAGGATCGCCGCCACGGAGATCGGGCGGAACTGCACGCGAACTCCGCGTGAAACGGCGAGCCAGAACGGCGCTCGATCGACACCGAGCTTCAGCATTGGTGTAGCAGTCTGTTCGGTCATCGGATCAATATCCCGTCACGTCGTTGATGAGTTCGACCGTGCAGGTCTTGCCCACGGTCGGGTCCTTGGCCGCTTGCCAGGCAAACCCCGCCTGGATGCCGCCCGGCCCCTGGATCGGCGTCTTGGCCTTCGGAAGGAAGACGCTGTGGACGGTGAAGAGCAGCGCGTTGTCGGCGTCGATCTGCCAGCCGAAGGAGAGTTCACAAGGGTCGCCCGATGTGGCTTGATCGAGCAGCACGGTGTCGGCGAAACGCACGTTGATGTTGCCGGACACCGCGACCATCGCCGGATCGGCATCCTCGATGCGCCCGTCCGGCCGGATCACCTCGACCTTGTCCAAATTGTTCGAGTACATCAGTTCGGCCGAGACGATGTGACCAAGCGCGACATCGTCGCGCTTGATGTCGCCCATGAATTGCGAGAAGCGCTCGATCGCGACGGTGGCCGGCGAGCCGGCGCCGGTCGATGCGTTTTTCGTCTCGCCCTGGGCGATCAAGCTCATCGTCGCGTTGAGAAGACCGGAGCGTTGCAGCTGGATCTTCATGGAGTTGGCGCGGACGCCAACATTCATACCGAAACTCGGCACCTCCGGCATGCCGAGCTCAATCGCCATCGAGGGCAGCGTGAGCGCGCCGGAGACGAAGGTGTGAGTGACGACGCCGCTATCGTCTACCGAGGTCGGCGCGCCCATCAGCAGCTTCAGCCAATAGCCGAAGTTGCGAAGATCGACCGGCACGACAGCGTCGCCCTCATTGTTGACAACGTCGCGGCTCGGCGGCAGTGGCTCGCGGCCGTAACCAAGAAGATCACTCGCGATCAGGTTCTGCTCGTCGCCGAGCGCGCAGGATACGAAGGGCAACTTCTTGTAGCCGGCCACCGGTGCGGTGCCGTAAGTGGTCTCGAACGCCGCAGCCATGACGGCATTGGCGCCGCGCGCGCGTGCCATGAGGTTCTCCCGAGCTTGAAGGAATTCAGTTCAGCGGATCGGTCGTGCCGTAGACCGCGACGATGACGGCGTCGGCCCATCGGACCGCGCGGGCGCCCGCTGTCTCGACGTCTTCAGTCACCGGCGCTTCCGTCTCGATAAAGTCGCAGAGGCCGCCGAGCGTGCGGCTGGACGCAACAGCGCCTCCGAGCGCAGCCAGCATGCCGTCGAGCACGCGCTCGCGGATCTCGCTTGACGTCTCGTAGGCCGCAACCTCCATCGGGATGCGGTGGGTAAAGATGTAAGTCAGCGGCGATAGGGTTATTTCGGGTTCACCGGGATCACCATCGCGAACGATGACAAGGCCACCGGGTGGGACCCGCTCAGGTTTCGCCAGGTTACGTTTCACCTCGGCACTAGGGAGCGTTGAGGCGATCAGCGCGTGCACTGCGCCAAGAACCTGTTCTCGCCGACTCGTCATGGTGTCGTTGTCATTTCCAGTGGCTTGAGAGAAGGCCGGGGACGCGCGATGCCCAATGCTGGGCCACTGCTGCGATATCCAAACGCTTCCGCAGCGTGACCTGCGGCACCAAGATGAACACTACGACTGTCGAGCGGCCGCCGATGCGGGTGAAGGCGGCGCCACCGCGCGTACGTCCGACGTTGGGCCGCGCGAGCCCCTTCTTGCTCAGGCGCGCGTTATCAACGACAAGCAGAGAGGGCCGTCCACGCCGATACACGAAACGCAGGCGCATGCCGGTGCGTCGCTCCCAGCCGCCTGGCGTGATCCGCTTCATGGCACCTGTCGGGTTGATGCCCTTCACGCCGGCGGCTGCCGTCGGGATCGCGAGCCAGAAACCGCGGCTGGACTTGATCGTCACGCCACGATCGAACGCATCGACGATATTGGGCGCCCTCGACCAGACGAAGGACGCGGCCTCGAGGCTGATCGCCGCTTCCGGATAGGTCTTGCCGCGCCAAGTGTTGGCGAGACGCTGTCCGAGTGCGGCATCGGCGACGTCCGCGCGTAGATCGCTCTTAAGCCCTTCCGTCGCTTCGCGCATGGCGGCGGTCACAGAACGTGCCGCCTCGGTTTCGACCTCACCGAGACGCGCGGCGAGATCGTCCGTCTTCAAGGTGAAGCGCATCGGATCAAACCGGCGGCGCCGCCTCGCATGTCCACACGAGCCGCAAACTATCGATCACAGGCGTGGCGATGATCTCGACCGTCTCAGAGTCAATTTCGACGGTGTCGCCAGACGCCGGCGCTGCGATCTGTGATCGGCGAACGTCGATCAGCATCGCCGGCAACATGACGCGGCTGTCGCCGAAATTGGCGGCTTGGTCCGGTCTTTTGCTGACGATGCGCACCACGATGCCGGCACCGATTCCGCCCGGGCGCCAAAGAGCGTCGCGAGCGATGTTGGGATCGGCGAAAAGCGCGTCGATCGCCGCCGTGAACGCATCCATCAGCGCGGTTCAGTTGCTGGTATGGATCTTGACCGCCAGCCGGGGGCGCTTGTTGACCGGCAGCGGAGACGCTTCAGTCTTCACGTCAATGGCGCTGCCGTCCTGTCGCGCGATCTGACGCGCATAGATCGGCAGGCCCATGGTGTTGACGGTCTCGATCAGGTTCGCCGGTGCGCCGTAAGTGACGAAGGTGTCCATCGTGCCGAGCGGGAACGCGATGCCTTCGTTGGTGGGCACCAGGGTTTCCGTCGTGCCGGTGGAGAGCGTGACGGTGGCGTTGTATTCCTCGAACACGATGCCGGCGAAGGGAAATCTTCGTCGGGTGTCCTCGCGCAGCGGCTGCGCACCGGTCGAGGAAAAGTACTTGTAGGCCTCCTCGACCTTGGCATGGCTGATCAGCTTATCGAAGAAGCCCGGGCTCACTAGGGCGAGCACGCCGTTCATCGTCTCGCCCTTGAGCTCCGTTTCGATGTCGCGGAGCACTTCGCGACATTTGCCCTGCACATTGGTGCCCGCGGTGCCGAGAACGAAGTCGACGGATTGCTGGGCGAGGCCGAACTCGTCGAAGTAATCGTAGATCTCGGCGCCGGCGCCGTCCTTCACCACGCCGCGCAGCGCATTGATTTCCATGTATTCCCGGGTTTGCGCGTGCTTGGCCCGCATACGCGTGATCTTGCGCTCCATGACGGTGGCAAGCGGATCGGCTGCGTCGGCGACGCCGAAGCCGCGGACGCCCTGGATATCCTGTGGCGTGATGACGTCGTCGTGCGGGATCCAGGGCACCGTGAAGGAACGGGTTGAGCGATTGTCACGGTTGGCGACCGTAGCCGGCCCGCCGAGCGGCACGGTCGGCAACAGGTTCAGCACGCCCTCGGCCTGCTCGATGATGACACTGCGCTGGGTGATGCCTTCGAAGCGGAACAGGCCCATCGTGCCGAGCCGCGTGTAGATATTCGGCAGGATATTGATGGCCGTGGTCATCTCCGCGAGCGTGTAACCGCCGGCGTCGAACGGATTGATCATGGGTGCCATGGAGGTTCCTTCAAATGAAGCGGGCCCCGACGAGGATCGTCGAGGCCCGAAAGAGGACGAGAGTGAAACGAGCGCCGTCAGGCAGCGTCGCGAGGAACGATGCCGGCTGCCGAAAGCTGCGCGTGCTTCGCGGTCTTCTCAGCGGTCAGGTTGACCGATGCGTCGAAGACGAGCGCGGCCTTCGAGACGATGGCGGGACCGCGCGCTATCACTAGACCTGTCTTGTCGCCACCGGTCGCATCCACCGCGCCGAGCAGGACGGCGGTCGCGGTCTCGGCTCCTTCGTCACCGGTGACCTCGGCCGCGGGCGAGAGGCGATATTTGCCCGAAGCGGTGATCTTGCCGAGCACGGAGCCCAGCGCATAGCTCGTGCCGGATTTGAGTGTCACCGTTTCGCGCGAATAGCTTCCATTGAGCTCGAACTTGAGTAGGTCGCCGAGTGTCGGCGACATCGTCAGGGTGGTCATGGGTGCTCCTTGTGATTAGGCGCTTGCAGCGGCTGCGCGCTGCTTCGCGCGTCGCACGATCGGACTCTCGCCCGCGACCCGTGTGGACGGAGCCGCGGCGATGATGGTCGCGGCCTCCGAGCGTGACGCGAGCGTTTCAAGAACGCTCCGGCGCAGATGATCCGCTGAGATGTCCTTGCGCATAGCGTCCGCCGCATCGATGGTGACGCCGAGGCGGGCGGCCTGCGCGGTGAGCGCGGCGATCTCGGCATACTCGGCTCGCAGCGCGTCCGCCTGGGCCGATACCGCAGCCGGAACGGTCGCGGGCTGGGGAGGTGAAGGAGCCGGTTCGGCGTTCAGCGGTTGCGCAACGGGCGCGGGCGTACCCGGGGAGTGCGGCTCGCTCGCATCGTGCTGATCGCCTTCGGTCTCGTTCGTCGCCATGGACGTGCTCCTTTTCGTTTTGAGGTTGGTGGTGAGCCGCGCGTGCGGATCGCGTGGAGCGATCGCGGCGGCCATCTCGGCGATCGCCAAGCCGAGCGTGCCTATCCGGTCAGCAAGTCCGGCGCGGACCGCGGCCTCGCCGCGATAGACCGCGGCATCCGTCGCTCGCACGGCCTCGCTCTTCAGCCGCCGGTTCGAAGCAACGAGGCAGCACAGCTGTGCGTAAAGCTGGTCAACGTCGGCCTGGATCGCGGCGCGCGCCCGATCCGACAATGGCTGATGGGAGTTGCCGTCGATCTTGGTCTCGCCGGCGAAGACGTAGGTCCAGGCCAGGCCCGCTTTGGTGTCGGCCGCGCTCTCGTCGACGTGGACCGCGACCACACCAACTGACCCGACCTCGCCCGTCCGGGTCAGGTAGAGTCGGTCGGCGGCGCTGGCGATCGCGTAAGCCGCCGACAGCGCGCACTCGTTGGCCACCGCCCAAAGAGGCTTGCTGCTGTCCGCCTTCGCCGCCCGGATCGTCTCGACGACGTCAAACAAACCGCCGACCTCGCCGCCGGGGGAGTCGATATCGAGGATCACACCCCGAACGGAGGGATCGGCCAGGGCGGATGCGACCGCGTCGCCCACATCGGCGTACGACAGAAGCCCGCTGGCGGCATCGAGATAGCCGGAGCGGCTCACCAGCGTGCCGGTCACGGAGATCACCGCGACATTCTGCTCGGTGATCGTTGTCTCGGGTCCAGCATCGGCCGTCCCATCGGCTGGAGCCAGCGGAGTGCCTGCGAACCGCGGCGCCAGCACGCCGAGGATCACCTCGAGCTTGCCGCGCGCGATCATCAGCGGCGTCCCGAAAACCCGAGACGCCACGAACGGCAGATCGATCATGCGGGTTGTCCAATGTCAGTTGCGGTCGCACTCGCATCGGTCGTGGCCTCACCGTCGCCGAGCGGTTGCGCCGCCGCCGTTGGCGGCGTCGCTCCGAACGTCAGGCCCAGCGATTTCTCGCGTGCCTTGTCGGCCGCGATCTCGGTGTCGACTTGCTCGGCGTCGTAACCGCGCTCGGCCAATGCCTGCGTCCGGCTCTTGAGACCGGCGTCGATCTGCTCGATCTCGGCGCGGGCATCCTTGAGCGGGTCGACCCAGTCCCATTTCGGCGGCAGCCAGCCGCAGGCAAGATACTCGCGGCGACGCGAGTCGTAGTCAGGAAGGTCGAGCGCGCCCGCGACGACCGCGGTGTCCATCCAGCGCGCCCAGACCTGGCGGCACAGCTGCCAAACGATGACGGCGTGCTGGTACGCCTCGATCCGCCGGCGGAATTCCAGCAGGGCGAGCCGCGAGTTCGAATAATTCGCCTTGAGCATGTCGTTCGACAGATACGCGTACGGCACACCGAGCGCGGCCGAGACCTGAAGCAGCGTGCGGTATTGAAACGGCTCGTAAGTCTGGCCCACGTCGGCAGGCGCCGAGGTCTGCACGTCCTCGCCGGGCTCCAGCATCGTGATCTGACCGGGCTGCAGATCGATGGTGCGCTCATCGTTCTCGTCACGGCCTTCCACGGCATCAAGCGGCTCCGCCGGTGCGGGCGTGGTGATGAAGAGCGCGTGCATCGCCGCGACCTTCTTCCGGTCGAGTTCGGCGTCGTCGTACTGATCGAGCAGGAACAGCTTCACGATCCCGGCGGCGAAGCGCGAGACGCCGCGCAATTGACCGGCGTCAACCGGATCGATCACGTGCACGATCTCGGTCGCCGGGATGCGCACGATCTCACCGGCCATGCCGAAATCTGTCATGTCGCCTGGATGCCGGCGCAGAAAGTGATAGGCGACGCGCCGTCCGATCGCATCGAACTCGATGCCTTGGCGAATGACGTTGCCACCGGGCGCGGTCTCGTTCCGATTGAGCGGCAGCATCTCGGAGGGAAGCATCTGCAGCTGCAGCGGCACTGTGAGTCCGTCTTGCGGCCGGCGCGGACGGAAGCGGAAGAAAACCTCGCCCGCGATGAACACCTCGCGGGCGGCGCGCCGCTGCAGGCCGTAGAAGTCCGTGAAACCCTCGGCGTCCGCTTCGTCGGTCCAGTCGAGCCAGAGCGCCTGGATCTTCGCTTTGACCTCAGACTGCTTGATCAGCGACGACGGCTTGATACCGGCGCCCACCACATTGCCGGCCCAGCTCTCGATGGCGTTGGCCGCATAAC
>Ga0180222_1000694_pt1 | contig 44780 bp, 43 predicted proteins | sample eDN5th37CKraftOP_FD_151336 | JGI IMG/M metagenome (GOLD analysis project Ga0180222, IMG submission 151336) | Enriched Organic Plus compost microbial communities from Emeryville, California, USA - eDNA 5th pass 37_C Kraft OP (version 2) (version 2) ...
TCGTCGACGCGATGAAGGCGAAGCCGAACGGCGTCTCTGTTGCGACCGCCGGCATCAATTCGTCAGGTCATTCCGCGATTGAAGCTTTCACGCGCGCGCTGGGCCTCACCTACAAGCATGTGAGCTATGACGGCGGCAACCCGGCGGTGAACGCGACCGTTGCCGGCGAGACCGAAGCGACGACCCAGCTCGCGGTCGAACAGGCGGCGATGATCCGCGCCAAGCGCCTGCGTCCGCTCGCCGTTCTCTCCGACAAGCCGCTCGAGCTTGAAGGATATGGCACGATCCCGCCGGTGACGGCATCGGTCCAGGGCTTCAAGCCGGACGCGAATTACTTCGGCATCTTCATCCACAAGGACGTGCCGGCCAATGTCCGCGAAACGGTCGACACGATCTGGAAGAACGTGGTCGGCAATTCGGAGACGCTGAAGAAATATGCCGCCTCGAACGGCGCGCAATTCGCTCCGGTCTATGGCGATGAAGCGACCAAGGCGGCGATGCCGGCCATCCAGTCGACGGCCTGGCAGTTGCACGCGGCCGGCAAGTCCAAGGTGTCGCCGGATCAGGTCGGCATCGCGAAGCCGAACTAGCCTGCAACGCTACGTCCACAACCGGCATCCGGGTCGCGGCGCTCTGCCGTGCCCCGGCGTGACGAGGTGAGCTGAGTGGAAGACAAGAAGCCATCGCCCTTCGTTGACCTGATGTCCGGCGGCGTTTGGCTCGCGCTCGCCATCGCGATCGTCGTCATCAGCTGGAAGATGGATCGCCTCGCGCATCTGCAGGCCTCGATCTACACCGCCCCGGCGCTGGTGCCGGGATTGCTCGGCATTGCAATTGCAATCATGGGCGTGTTGCTGATTCTGCGGTCGGTGCGGGCCGGCGCACTGTCGCAGCCGCATCTGGCCATCGGCAACATTCGCGATCATTGGCGTGTCCTGACCGCGCTCGCGCTTTGCTTCGTTTTCGCGATCGGACTGATCGGAAGCGGGATGCCGTTCTGGCTGGCCGCGGCTTTGTTCATCGCTGCCTTTGTCTTCGTCTTCCAGTTCGAAGACCGAAAGGCCGCGGGCACGCTCCTGCGCGGGGCGGGCCTTGCCGTCGTATTCGGCCTCGTTTGCGGCGGCGCCATCCATTACGTGTTCCAGGAGCTGTTCCTGGTCCGCCTGCCTTGAGCCGCCGATGTTTGATGGACTCCTGCTGTTCGGACATTCGATAGCGACTTTCGCGACGCCGACGACCATTGCCTACGCACTCGGCGCGTGCCTCGTCGGATTGATCATCGGAGCGCTGCCGGGCCTCACGGCGACCATGGGCGTCGCCCTGATGACGACGCTCACGATTGCGCTGCCGTCGAATGTCGCGCTGCTGATCCTGATCTGCACCTATGTCGGTGCGATTTATGGCGGCAGCCGCAGCGCCATCCTTCTCAACATCCCGGGCACGCCGGCCTCCGCCGCGTCCTGCCTCGACGGTTACGCGCTCGCGCGCCAGGGCCTGGCCGGCCGGGCGATGGGCATCGCCACGTCCGGATCGGTGCTCGGCACCTGGATCGGCATGATCGGGCTCGCGCTGTTCACGCCGGTGCTGGGCGAGATGGCGCTGAAATTCGGCGCCTACGAATTTTTCTGGCTCGCGCTGTTCGGCGTGGTGATCTCCGGCAACCTGACCGGCAACGACGCGCTGAAAGGCTGGATCGCAGGCTTCCTCGGCCTGTTCGTGGCGATGATCGGCCAGGAAGGCATGTATGCCTACGACCGCTTCACCTTCGGCATTCACGACCTTTCGGGCGGCATTTCGCTGATCCCCGCGCTGGTCGGTGCGTTCGGCTTCGCCGAGGTGCTGACGGTGATCAAGGAGCGGCCGCCGAAGATCATCATCAACGCATTCGACACCGTCATTCCGCGAATCCAGGACGTCACCCAATATTGGCGAACGATCATCCGCTCGGGACTGATCGGCACCGGGATTGGAATCGTGCCGGGCGTCGGCGAAGACGTCGCGGCCTGGAGCTCCTATGCCGCGGCGCGACGCGCCAGCAAGGAGAAGGACAAGTTCGGCAAGGGCTCGGTCGAAGGGCTGATGGCCGCGGAGACCGGCGACAATGCCTGCGTGCCGGGCGCCGTGATCCCGGTGCTGACGCTCGCGGTGCCGGGCTCGGCGCCCGCCGCCGTCCTGCTCGCGGCGATGCTGATCCATGGCGTGCAGCCCGGCCCGCTGATCATGGTCAACAACCCGCAATTCGTCTACGACGTGGTCACGATGATGCTGTTCGCCAGCATCGGCATCCTGATCTATGGCCTCACCCTGACGCAGCTGCTGGTGAAGATCCTGCAGGTGCCGCAGACAATGGTGATGCCCGTGGTCTTCGTGCTCTGCACGGTGGGCTCGTTTGCGATCGCCTCGCGCTTCTTCGACATCTATGTGATGCTCGCCTTCGGCGTGATCGGCTTCATCATGCGCCAGCTCAACTATCCGATGGCGCCGCTGGTGCTCGGCATCGTGCTGGGCGACCTCCTCGACAAGAACCTGCGGCGCGGGCTGACCTTGTCCGATGGCGACCTCGCGCCGTTCTTCACCCGCCCGATCAGCTTCGTCATGTTCTGCCTCGTGCTGGGCACGATCCTGATGAATATCCCGGCCTTCACGAATGCGGTCGCGCGGCTGTGGGCGACGGCCACCGCGCCCTTGCGCGGCAAGTCGAGCGACGCTTAGAAGCGCACCATGAAAATATCCCTCTGCAGCGAAGTGCTCGCCGACTACGACTTTCCGCGCCAATGCGAATTGGCAAAGCAGATGGGCTATGACGGGCTTGAGATCGCGCCGCTCACGCTCTCGGCCGAGCCGCACCTTCTGTCCTCCGACCGGCGCAAGGAAATCCGGCGGATTGCCGAGGATGAAGGCGTCCCGGTGACCGGGCTGCATTACCTTCTCCGCGCGCCGGAAGGTCTGTCGATCACGGCGACCGATGCGAATGTCCGCGCGCGCACCGTCGATGTGATCCGCAGGCTGATCGCGCTTTGCCACGACCTCGGCGGCACCATCATCGTGCACGGCTCGCCGGCGCAACGGCGCCTCGAGCCGGGCCAGGAGACCGAAAGCTACCGCTGCGGCGTCGAATGCTGGGCCGCCATCGCCGGGGATGCGGAGGCGGCGGGCGTCACCTATTGCATCGAGCCGCTGCACCAGCCGGACGCGAATTTCGTCAACACCGTCGAAGAGGCGGCGACCATCGTCCGGCAGATCGGCAGCCCCGCGGTCCGCACCATGATCGACTGCTCGGCCGCCTCGATCTGGGAGAAGCAATCCGTTCCCGACCTCATCCGGCAATGGATGCCGAGCGGGTTGATTGCGCATATGCATTTCAACGACACGAACCGCCGCGGCCCGGGCGACGGCGCGCTGAAGATCGCGCCCATCGTCGCCGCTTTGCGCGAGACCGGCTATGCGGGAAATGCCAGCATCGAGCCGTTCATCTACATCCCGGACGGGGCAACCTGCGCCGCACGCAATATCGGCTATATGCGCGGGGTGATGGAGTCGCTCGGTCATGCGCGGGCTTGACCCGCGCATCCATCATTGTTCGTAAAAGATGGATTGCCGGGTCAAGCCCGGCAATGACCAGGCGCGGTTGCGCGCGCCTACGGCGGACACGCACCCTCCCGCTTTCAGGGATGAAGCCGCGCCACCGCCTCGAACAACGCCCGCACATCGCGCTCGGCAATCCCGCGCGTGATGAACACCAGACGTCCAGTATGATCGTCATCCGGCCACGCCTGCAATTCCGCCGGCGGATGCGCGAGATGCTGCACGAACTGCACGACCACCGGCCCGGTGCATCCCTCGACGGCCAGCAGTCCCTTGGCCCGCAGGATATCGCTTCCGCGCAGCGCGAGGAGCGTGTCCATCGCGCGCGCGACCACCGCCCAGGGCAAGGGCTCGGCAAAGGACAGCGAGAAGCTCGTAATCCCGTCGCTATGGGCGGCTTCGCCGACCGTCTCCGCGAGGAATGCGGGATGGTTGCGCGATACGGTAAAGATCGCCGGATCGACCCGGCCTGCCGCAGCGGTCACGATCTCGGCGCGCGGATTGAGACTGCGCAAACGCGCCGTAAGCGCGCTGCTCGCCTCCGCGGTCGCAATATCGGTCTTCGACACGACGATGGTGTCCGCCAGCATCGCCTGCTGCCGCGCTTCCGGAAATTGATCGAGCGTTGACAGCCCGTTCACGGCGTCGGCCACCGCGATCACCGAATCGACGTGGCACTCGCCGCCGAGCGCACGGTCGGTCGCAAAGGTGCGCAGGATCGGACCTGGATCGGCGAGCCCCGACGTCTCGATCACGATGCGCTTGAAATGCGGGACAAGGCCACGCTCGCGATCGGTGATCAGCTTGCGGAGCGCGACCTGCAGGTCGGAACGCACATTGCAGCACAGGCAGCCATTGCCGAGCAGCACGGTTTCATCCGCGCTCGCGCGCAACAGCGCGTCATCTATGCCGGCTGCACCGAACTCGTTGACGACGATGGCGGTGCCATGCCCCTCCTCACTCTCGAGGAAATGCTTGACCAGCGTGGTCTTGCCGGCGCCGAGAAATCCGGTCACCACCGCCACCGGGATACGTGCCCCGCGTTCGTGGAGCACGCGCCGGCCGAACGGGCCGGCGGCTCTGGACTGGAAGAGCTGTTGCATGTCAGCGCGTGTCCAACTCCGCGCGTCCCCGCGAAAGCGGGGACCCAGAACCAAGGTTCACTGGATTCCCGCCTTCGCGGGAATGAGCGGCGTTTGTGGTTGCCTCTACGGCAACTAGAACTCCATCTCCAGGATGTACAGCCCGCCGACGTGCCGATCGACCGTATAGACGATGCCGCGCTCGTCGACGAACACATCGTTCAGCTGGATGGTGCCGCGCGGGGCGAGCGGCGGCGCTTCCGGCACGAAGGTTGCGATTTCCTTCGGCTGATACGGATTGGAGATGTCGTAGGCGCGGACCCCGCCGTTGAAGAAGGTGCCGATCACCACCTGGTCCGAGAACCAGGCATGCGGAGACGGCACGTTCTCGTGGATGTTGTGAGCGCCAAATCGCCCTCCCCGCCCCTTGAAGGCGTCATAGGGCAAGGGGCAGGTTGAAATCGGCACCGGATTGGTTTCGTCGCGCGCATCGAGAATCCAGATCAGCTTCGGCCAGTCCGCGGCGTCGTCGACAACCGACTCGTCGGTCGTGACCAGCAGTCCGCGATCGAACAGCGGCAGGATGGTGTGAGTGAAGCCGTGATACGGGGGCGAGTTGTCCCAATGCGCGATCGGCGTCGGCCGCGACATGTCGGAGATGTCTATGATGAACATTCCGCCGTCGATATAGCCGAGATAGCAGCGATCCGGCCGCTGCGGATACACATTGGTGTTGTGCGCGCGGAAGCCCATGTCGGTCAGTGTCTTCGGATGGCGCACCGGCGGCGGCACATTGTCGCCTTCGCGCGTGCCCGGCATCCACCAGCGTCCGACCTCCTGGGGCTTCGAGGGATTGCGCACATCAAAGATCTGATAGCACTGGTCATCGAGCGGATGGGTCGGTGTGAAGTCGGCCGCGCCCGACGCCATGTGCACGTAATTCCCATCGCAGAACCAAAGCTGATGGACGCCGCGCGAATGCGGCCCGGAGCGGTCGACAAAGGCGATCGAGCGAGGATTCTCCGGCACCGAGATGTCGAACAGTTCGAAGCCCGCCGGCGTCTGTCCGACTTTCTGCACCTGATAGGCCACGGCCATGATGTCGCCGGTGATTTCCAGCGAGTTCGAGCGCATGTAGCCTTCCGGCAGATCGGTCTGCACGACGATCTTCGGATCGCGCGGATTGGTCACGTCGACCGCGGTGAAATTCTTCGGCGCGCTTTCGTGGGCGAGCCAGATGATACGGCGGCCGTCCTTGGCCACCTGCACCGCCATGCCCTCCCCCATCCCGCCAAAGCCCGCGAGTTCATGATGGCCGAGCGGCTTGAAATTCCAGGCGATAGAATCGGACGACTTGAGCGGACTTGCGACGGACATCACTCTCTCCAAAAAGCATTCCTGACGAGTTCATGGCCTGGGCTAGCGGTCCGGGGAACGGCGACGTTTCGCCCGGCCATGTCCCGGCCCTCCATCAAAGAGGGAAGATGGATGCGCGGGTCAAGCCCGCGCATGACGAATCCTCACGCGCCGGCGCGCGCCTTTTCCATAAACTCCGGACGCAGGACTTTCTTCCAGTCCGGGATGCCGGCGATGCGCTTCTCGCGCACCAGCACTTCGGCCTGCTGCTGCATGTAGGCGTTGAGGTCATTCGGGAAGCCGGGGCTCACATCGACCCGGCCCAGCGCCTTGCTGAAGGTCTCCGGCGCCATCTTGTAGCCTTTCGAGGTGAAGAACTCATGGATCACCTTCGACACCTTCGCAGGCTCTTCCTTGAATTCGCGGGCGACGTCCAGCCACCCCTTCAGGTAGGCGACCGCGACATCCGGATTCTTGTCGAGGAAGTCCGGCGTCGCTGCCATGAAGACCGGCATGCGATCGACGTTCGACAGATCAACGATCGAAGTGCCGATGCCCTCCGCTTCCGCAATCGCGTTATAGGGTTCGATGTTGATCATGGCGTCCACGGTCTTGGCGGCGAGCGCGGACACCATGTCGTTGACGTTCATGCGGACTTCCTGAAAGTCGCCCTTGTTGATGCCGGCGCCCTTCAGCACCTGGTCCACGAAGATGTTGCCGACCGACGAGCCGACCTGGTTGGCGATCTTCATCCCCTTGAGCTGTTCGACCTTGGTCACATTGAGGTCCTTGCGCACGACGAGCGCGCAGGTGCGTCCGACATATTCGACGACGGCGATGCCGGCCATGCCGCCCTTGTCGTGCCCGAGGATCAGCGACGGCCCCGCATAAGTGCCGAGGTCGACCTGGCGGGCCACCATCTGCTGCATGGTCAGATTGCCTGACGGCACCGCGAATTCCTCGGCCTTGAGCCCGCGTTTTTCCAGAAGCCCGGACCGCAGGAGATAATAGGTCGGCATGCCCCACATGTTGGTCTGATAGCCCTGCCGGACTATCGCCGTCTGGGCCTGCGCCCATCGCATTCCACCGATCCCGGTTGCCAGAACCGCACCGGTTGCCGCGAGATAATGCCGGCGGGTCAGTCCATCCTTGCGCGTCGTCATGGCCTTGGTCCTCCCGTTGCGCCGGCCGAAACCGGTCTTTTGTTCAGTTTTGCATCTGCCCGAGCTCAATGAGCAGCTTCTTCTGGTAGTCGAGAAATTCCACGCTCAGCGGATCGCGCGGCCGCGGCAGGTCGATCTGCACCTGCGATTTCACCTTACCGGGATGCGGCGTCATCACGATCACCCGGTCGGCGAGATAGACCGCCTCGGAGACGTTGTGGGTTACGTAGATCACGGTCTTGCGGGTTTCGCGCCAGACATCGGCCAGCAGGCGCTGCATGTCGTCGCGCGTCAGCGCATCGAGCGCCGCGAACGGTTCGTCCATCAGGAGCACCGCCGGATTATAGGCAAGCGCCCGCGCGATCGCGACCCGCTGCTGCATGCCGCCCGACAGGTGGTGCGGATAGGACCGGACGAACTTTTCCAGCTTGACCAGCCGCAATTGCTCGAGCGCGATCGCCTCACGTTCCTCCTTCGGCACGCCTTTCATTTCGAGGCCGAATGCGACATTGCCGAGCGCGGTCCGCCACGGGAACAGCTGGGCGAAGTCCTGGAACACGACGCCGCGGTCCATGCCGTGGCCGTCGACCTTCTTGCCGCCGATTCTGATCTCCCCTCCGCTCGGCGGCAGAAAGCCGGCGATGATGTTCAGAAGCGTCGACTTGCCACAGCCGCTCGGGCCGACGAGGCAAAGGAATTCGGAGCGCTCGATGTCGAGGCTCACATCCTGTACGCCGGCGACGCGACCGGACGGGGTGTCGTAGTTCAGGCAGACATCACGAATTTCGATTTCTGGCATTCCGGTATCCGCACCCTTCGCTCAAGCGCCCCGTGTCTGTCGTGACTTCTATGACTTTGCCGCGCGCACCATCCCCCAGCGCATCACGGTTGCCTTCTCGATCGAGCCGAAGAACAACCGTTCGAACAGGAAACCGATCACCCCGATCACCGCGAGCGAGGCCAGCATCAGGTCGGCGTTGAGGAATTCCTTGGCGTCGAAAATCACCCAGCCGAGGCCCCAGTCCGAGGCGGCGAGAAACTCGGCGCCGATCACGGCGATCCAGGCGCGCAGGAAGGCCTGGCGAATGCCGGTGATGATGAAGGGCGACGCCGCCGGGATCATCACCTTCCAGAACAGCGACTGCCCATTCGCCCCCATCGCCCCCGCGGCGCGCAACCAGAGCGGATTGACCGCACGCACGCCCGACCATGTGTTCAGAAGGATCGGAAAGGTTGCGGCATAGAACACGATCAGGATCGCCACCGTGTTGCCGAGCCCGAACCACAGGATGAACACGGGAACCCAGGCGAGCGAGGGGATCGGCATCAGCGCGCTGGCAAGCGGCAGACAGAAATTCTCGACGGACTTGTAGCGCGCCATCAGAACGCCAAGCGGCACGGCAACGATGACGGCAAGCGTCATGCCCGCCAGCACGCGATAGAGCGTCGCCGCTGCATGATGAAGCATGGTGCCGTCTGTCACCGTGGTCCACAGCGTCAGGGCCACCTTGCCGAGCGGCGGCAAAAGGACAGCGGGGAAATAGCCGCTGCGCGCAACGAGTTCGTAGAAGATCAATAGTCCGACAATCGAGGTCGCGGCGCGCCGCCAGGTCCGGAGCCGTTCCGCGGTCAACGTCATCGCATCATGCCCCAGCGTACCAGCGTGTAATCTTCGACCTTCTGGAACACGAGCTTTTCCAGCGTGAGCCCGATGAGACCGATGACCGCGACGCCAGCCAGCATCACATCGGTGTTGAGGAATTCACGCGCACCGAAGATCAGCCAGCCAAGCCCCCACGACACCGCGGCGAGCATCTCGACCCCCACCAGCACCCGCCAGGCCTGCGCGAGGCCAAGCCTAAGGCCGGTGAGGATATAAGGCAGCGCGCCGGGCAGAATGACGTGGCGGAACACCTTGTGGTCGGTCGCGCCCATGGCCTGCGCCGAACGCAGCCAGATTTCCTTGACCGCCTTCACCCCGGTCCAGGTGTTGAAGATGATCGGGAAGGTCGACACGAAGGCGACCAGCAGGATCGCCGGCAGGTTGCCGAGCCCGAACCACAGGAGAAACAGCGGCGCATAGGCAATGCCGGGAATCGGCGCGAGCATCGCAACGATCGGCAGCGTGTAGTCTTCCGTGCGCCTCGATCGGCCCATCGCGATGCCGATCAGGACACCGACCGCGGCCGCGAGCGCAAATCCTGCGATCAGCCGCAGAAGCGTTTCGAGTGCGTGATGCGGCAGGATGCCGGAGACGGTCAGCCGCCAGAACGCCGATGCAATATCCTCGAGTGGCGGGAACAGCTTGCGCGGAAACATGCCGCTGCGCGCCACGATCTCCCAGATGATGCCGACAACGAGAAAGGGAAATCCATTACGGGCAATGATCCGCAGGGCCTGTCCGCCGGGGGCGGCAGGCGCGGCGGGACTCGCGGACGCTGCCTGCACGGCATCGGTCATGGCGATCCGGACGTTTTCCAGCCCTGCCCGGCGCTTATTGGAACGTGTTATGGGTGCGCCGAACGCGGAGAGGATAATTCACTCTCGCGGCCCCGGACAACCGTCATATTGGCCTGCGTCGAATTTTCACGCCGCATCGCACGATCGATGCGATTTCGTTGGCGCATGCCCGCGCATTGAGCACGGGTTCCACGCTGCCCTCACCTCGTTTTCGCGAGGAGAAAAGACGCGGGGTGAGGACAACCGTTCCGCGTCACTCGGAGCGCAAGCCGTCGCGCAAGGCGCTGCGTTGAATTTTTCCGGTAACGGTCTTTGGGAGCGCCGCCACGAATTCGATCGCGCGCGGATATTTGTACGGCGCGATCCTGGATTTTACGAGATCCTGCAATTCGCGCTTCATCGCGTCGGCGTCCGCCGCGCCGTCACGGAGCACGACATAGGCGGCAACGATCTGGCCGCGCTCTTCGTGCGGCAGGCCCACGACTGCGCATTCGGCGACGGCCGCGTGTTGCAGCAGGACGCCTTCCACTTCCGCGCCCGAGATATTGTAGCCCGCGCTGACGATCATGTCGTCGGTGCGGGAATGATACCAGAAATTGCCGTCATCATCGGCCTCGAACGCATCGCCCGTCAGATTCCAGCCGCCCTGAACATATTTCTGCTGGCGCTCGACATCGTCGAGGTAGCGGCATCCGGTCGGCCCGCGGACTGCGAGGCGACCGACCTGCCCCGCCGGCACGGGCTTCATGTCATCATCGACGACCATCGCCCGATAGCCCGGTGCCGGCTTGCCGACCGCTCCGGGAATGCGCTGCGTATCCTGATTGATGATGAAGCCGTGCAGCATCTCGGTCGAGCCGATCGAATTCATCAGCCGCACGCCGGTCGCGCGGTGCCAGCCTTCGAACACCGCAAGCGGCATGTGTTCGCCTGATGAGATGCAACTGCGCAGCGACGAGATATCGTAGCCTGCGGCGAGCGGCGTCATGGCGCGATACAGCGTCGGCACCGTGAACAGCCGCGTCACGCGCTCGCGCTCGATCGCGGTCAGCATTGCATCCGGCGTCGGTTGCTCCAGCATGACCGCCGAACCGCCGAAGCGCAGCGGAAACACCAGCATCGCGCCAAGCCCGAAGGTGAAGGCGAACGGTGCCGAGCCGAGAAACACATCCTCCTGCGTCGGCTTCAGAATATGCCGCGGCAAGCAATCGGCAATCGCAAGCACGTCGCGGTGGAAATGCACCGTGCCCTTGGACAGGCCGGTCGTGCCCGACGTGAAGGCGATCAGCGACACGTCGTCATGCGACGGGATCACATTCTCGAACGCGCCGGTCTTGCGCATCATGCGGGCTTCGAGACCGTCTGCGGCGTCCGTATGAAAATAAACGGTCTTGAGCGCGGGCGTCGCCGCCTTGTTCAATTCTTCCGCAAGCCGGGCATCGCACAAGGCAAACTGCACCTTCGCCTTGCCCAGCATGTAGGACAATTCCTGCGCCCGCAGGAGCGGCATGGTCGCAACGGCGATGCCACCGGCCTTGAGCACGCCGAGCCAGGCCGCAGCCTTCATCGCGTTATTCGCGGACCGCAGAAGCACACGATTGCCAGGCACCAGGCCGAGATCCTCGCGCAGCACCGCCGCGATGCGGTTCGCCTTGTCGAGAAGCTCGTCATAAGTCCACGTCGCGGCCGGCGTGCGAATGGCGATCCGGGACCCCAGTCCGGCCTCGACCTGCCGGTCGATCAGCTCCACCGCCGCATTGAAGCGCTTCGAATAACCGAGCACATCAAGGCCTTCAAATTCCGGCCAGAGTTCCTGAGGCGGCAGATGGTCACGCGCGAAAGGGTCGGAAAAGACGCTGGGATCGAGCATAAGAGCTTGCGGAATGGTGAGATTTTCTGAGCGGGATAGGTGACGGGAATGAGGCCGGACCCGTCCGATTGACGGGCCTCCGCCAGACGCATACATCCATCCGAATATAATTCAAATATGCGAGCGAAATAGCAGTCATGTGGCGTCCCCCGCAGCGCATCCAGTTCGAGCCGAAGCGTGGCCACATTCCGAGCCGCGCGGAGGCCGAAGGCTCGCGGCTGTTTTCGCCGATCGCGATGGGGCCGGTGACGCTGGAGCAGCGAACCTGGGTGCCCGCGATGGTGCCCTGGCGCGCGACCGATGACGGCTTTGTCACGGACGCAGTGGTCGAATGGTACGCGCGCTTTGCGAAGGGCCAGCCCGGCGCGATCGTGGTCGAAGCCACCGGTATCCGCGACGTCCCGAGCGGGCCGCTGCTGCGGATCGGTGACGACCGCTTCGTGCCGGGGCTCAAGCGACTGGTCGAAGCGGTTCGCGAGGCAAGCGACGGCCGAACGCGGCTTCTGATTCAGCTGATCGACTTTCTCGCGATCCGGCGCCGTCCCGATGCGAAAAAGTATTTCGAGCGTTTTCTGTCGATCACCGATGCGCATCGCGCGGCGCTGCCGGGCCTGGGCGATTCCGAAATCCGTGCCGCCTTGGCCGGTATGCCGCGTGACGAGCTTGTGAAAATCCTGAACGAACGAGAGCTTGAGTCTCTCGAATTCGGCTATCGCGAGCGAGTGACGGACACCGAGCTGCCGCATATCCGCGATTTGCCGAACGTGCTGCCTGACCTGTTCGCAAGCGCCGCGGCGCGCGCGCAGGATGCCGGTTTCGACGGCGTCGAACTGCATTACGCGCACGCCTATACGATGGCCTCCTTCCTCTCCCGCAAGAATACCCGCGATGACGGTTATGGCGGATCGCTGGACAATCGGGTCCGTCTGCCGCTCGAGGTGTACGCGAAGGTGCGTTCACGCACGCGGCCGGACTTTGCGGTCGGCTGCCGTTTCCTCGCCGATGAATGCATCGACGGCGGCAGTGACGCGGATGACGCGGTGTTTTTCGGCGTGCAATTCGCAAAGGCCGGGATGGATTTCATCTCGACATCGCGCGGCGGAAAGTTCGACGATGCGAAGCAGCCGGGCGTCGGCGGAGCGGCCTATCCCTATACCGGACCGAGCGGCTATGAATGCATGCCGCAATACATCTCCGACGAGAAAGGCCCGTTCGGCCGCAATGTCGCGGCGACTACAGCGATCCGCAAGGCGGTGCACGCCGAGGGACTGGCAACGCCGGTCGTGTGCACCGGCGGGGTGCATAATTTCGAATTTGCCGAGCAGATGCTGGCCGACGGCGTCTGCGATATCGTCGGATCGGCGCGCCAGTCGCTGGCCGATCCGGACTGGTTCCTGAAGGTCAGGCTCGGATTGGGCGATCAGGTCCGGACCTGCGAATTCACCAATTATTGCGAAGGCCTCGACCAGAAGCACAAGGTCGTTACCTGCCAGCTCTGGGACAAGGAGAGCCTGAGCGATCCCGGCGTGCGCAAGACGCCGGACGGCAAACGCCGCCTCACCGCACCTGAATGGGCACCGCCGCAATGAGCCGGTCGATCGAGATCAGCGAAGTCGGTATGCGCGATGGTCTGCAGATCGAGCGCAGTTTCGTTCCGACGGAAACAAAGATCGCGCTGATCGATGCGTTATCGAAAACCGGGCTGAAGAAGATCGAGATCACCGGCTTCGTGCATCCGAAAGTGATCCCGCAACTCGCCGACGCCGAAGCCGTCTCAACCGGCATCACGCGCGCGCCGGGCGTCCGCTATGGCGCCTTCATTCCGAATGCGCGCGGCGCCGAACGTGCGATCAAGGTCGGTATCGACGATCTCAAGGTCGGCGTCGCGGTCAGCGACAGCTTCAATCGCCTGAATGTCCGGATGACGACCGAACAGGGCATGACCGCGATCGACGAGATCGCAGCCGTCGCGAAAGGAACGAGCGGCCGTCTGGTCGGCGCGATCGCCACTGCGTTCGGGTGTCCCTATGAAGGGCCGGTGTCGCGCGAGCGCATGCACCGGATGGTCGCGCAATTGCTCGGCCATGACGCACCGATCATCTACCTCGCCGACACCACCGGCGTCGCCAATCCGGAGCGCATCCGGCGCACCGTCGAAGACCTGCAGAAAGCATTTCCCGAAGCCGTGCTCGGACTGCACCTGCACAACACCCGCGGCATCGGCATCGCCAATGCCCTCGCCGGCCTCGATTGCGGGATCCGGCATTTCGAGGGCTCCATCGGCGGACTGGGCGGCTGTCCTTTCGCACCGCGCGCGGTCGGCAATATCTGCACCGAGGACTTCGTGCATATGGCGCACGAGATGGGCATCGAAACCGGCATCGACCTCGACGCCCTGATCGATGTCGCGCGCATGGCGCAGGACGCGCTGAACCGTCCGCTTCCCGGCATGGTCATGAAATCCGGCAAGGCATCCGAACTCCACGCGATGGATGCAGAGCGCGTGAAGGTGGATTGACCGCGGTTCAGGACGGGTTTGCTTCCAGCATACGGCGCCGCTGACCGATCAGATATTCCAGCCGGCTGAGCGCGACCTGCAGGGCTCCGGCGTCGATGGTGTCCCGCTTGCCCCGGGACAGTTCGGCGCCGAGAATTTCATCGATCTCATCCTCGATCTGGTCGAGTTCCGCTGTGCTCGCCGCGTCACGAATGCGTCTCGTGATCTGATGCAGGCGCTCCGGCGGAGGGCTCCCGCCTTCAGGTTCGGGCATCATGAATTTCCAGAACGCAGCCGCGAGCGAGCTCAGCATTCCAAGCAGCATGGAGGCATAGAAGAACTGATCGCCGTATTTGTCGAAGATCGTTTTCACATCGCCGCTGAAATACGCCTCCGCTCCCGGATGAATGCGGATCGGCGCATCCTTTTCGGTCGAGGGCGCGCTGATCTGCGCAAGGATCGGGTGTTCGCCCAGCATGTTGCCGCGGGTTTCCATGATGGTTTGCGTCAGCAGCGTCGCGGTATCGGTGTCGAGCTTATCCCGCGCGATCAGATAAACCGGCACGCGCAGCGTGGTCAGGTCGTCGTCCGGGATCGCGGGCGATCCCCGGATCGTACCCTTCGGGATGTCGAAGCTTTCATACGCGCCAATGGCCGCCGCGATCGCGCCGGCGGACTCGATCGGCAGGAGCGTCGGGCTTCTCTTGGCGTCACGCGGAAACAGATTGCGGAGCATCGTGAGATAGCGTCCGGAAATCGGCGTCACCAGAAGCAGCGCCTGGACCTTCTTGCCCTGAACGGCGGCAGGAAGTTCATCGAGCCTCAGATCGACGAACTTCACCTTGGCGCGCGTCAGATCGTATTCGCTGTCCAGCACCGACGCGAGCCGCCGATTCACCTCACCGCCGACCACGCCGACCGTCTTTCCCTTGAGGCCGTCGAGGCTGTCGATGGTCTGGCCCGGCAGCGCAATCATCATCAACACCCCATGGGTGATCACGACGATGGTGCGCGCTCCGACGAGATCGGTTGCGTCTCCCCGCACGATGGCAAGGTCCGCCTGGCCTTTCGCGAAAGCCTCGGCCGCGCCGAGCGGCGTGCCGGTGTCGATCACCTTCAGCCGGATGCGGGAATTGCTCGTCGATCCGAGCTTCGCGGCGAGCGCGCTCACCAATCGCGAGCCTTCGCCGTCGAGCGAGCCTGCCGCCACGGTCAGCGTCACCGGACGCATGGTGTAGCGATACGCATAAAAGCCGGCACCTGCCGCCAGGGCCACGAGGCCGACGACCAGCGCAATTCTCGTCCAGCGCTTCAAGTGCATGGCCTGACCGATATGCTGTCTGAAGTCTATCATTTGAGACCCGCATCGGATACGCCCGATGGGTTTCAATTTGATCAACCGCGGTAGCCGATCTTTCGGGAGATTGCGTCGGCGGTTTCATAAACCATGGGCCGCAGCGCCCGCTCGCCGCCGATCGCCTCCGAAAGCTTCTCCGGCACGATCACCGTGACGGCGGCAATCACCCGGGAATCATGGTCGCGGATCGGGAAGGCAAGGCTGACCAGTCCCGGATCGACGGTCGAGTGATGGAAGACGTAGCCGCGCTTTCGATCCGCCGCGATCTGACTATGGAAATCCTGGGCGGACGGCACGGCATGGGCCCCCCGCAGCTCCTTTCGCAGCCGGTCGTAAAGGACGCGCAGCCGCTCGTCGTCCTGGTGCGCGAGCATGACGCGGCCGCTTGACGTCGTATGCGCGGGAAGACGCGCACCGAGTTGCAGATTGCTGACGAGCCCCGCATTGGGCAGCGCGCGCGCAAGATAGACCGCATGCCAGCCGTCCAGAATCGCCACATGCGCCGCGGCATTGGTCCGGTCGCTGAGCACGCGCAGAAACGGCTGCGCGATCTCGGTCATGGGCTGCGCATGAAGATATTCGAAGCCGAGATCGAGCGTCTTCGAAGTCAGACGATAGCGCCGCGTCTCGGCGTCGCGCGCGATGAAGCCGTCCGCCTCGAGCGTATAGACCAGTCGATACGTCGCCGAGCGCGTCAGACCGAGGCCGGCCGCAAGTTCGGCAAGCGTCTTTGCCGGCTTGCTGCGCGGAAAGAGTTGCAGCAGCGCGAGCCCGCGCGAGAGGCCGGGCACGATATAGCGCGGATCGACGTCTTCTCTTGATGCTGACCCGCGACCTGACCCGCTAGCTGGCACGTGACACTCCCTGACCGGCGTTTTCTATATCAAACCCGACGTTGACATGACAAACGAGGTTTCCTACGCCCGGCCGGCAATGTGTGAGAGGGTGCGGGTATGGGACTGACGGTCGATATGGGGCGCTTTGTCGCCGGTCTGCGCTACGACATGCTGCCGGCTGACGCCGTGAAAACGGTGAAGCTCGGATTCACCGATTGCACCGCCTGCATGGTCACCGGCTGGAATGAACCGGTGACGCGGACCGCGGCGCGCGGGCTCGGCATCGTCCACGACGGCGCGAACACGCCGATCTCCGCCCTGCAGGCGCCCGCCCCGGAACGCGCGCTGATCTACGGGATCGCGGCGCATGCGATCGACTATGACGATACCGGCCTCGCCGGCCATCCGAGCGCAATCCTTGTGCCGACCATCCTGTCGGAGGCCGCCGAGATCGGCGCCGATGGCCGGAAGATGATCACGGCTTATGTCGCGGGTTACGAAATCTGGGCCGAGATGACGCGGCGCGACCGCGACCAGCTGCATCGCAAGGGATGGCATCCGACCGCGATGCTCGGCACGATTGCGGCGGCGGCCGCCGTCTCCTCGCTTCGCGGGCATGATGCGGCGATGGCGACGCGCACGCTCGGTGTCGCAGCCTCGCTTGCGGGCGGTATCGTCGGCAATTTCGGTTCGATGACGAAGCCCTATCAGGTCGGCCGCGCGGCGCAGTCCGGCCTTCTCGCGGCGCGCCTTGCCGAAGCGGGCCTGACCTCCACCGACACGGCCATCGAAGACGATCTCGGATTCCTCCGCGCAGTTTCGCCGAAGGGTGAGGTCGACACCACCTCGCCCGCCAATTTCGGCAAGGACTGGGGCATCCTGCGTGCCGGCATCAACATCAAGCTTTATCCGGTCTGTTATGCGGTCCACCGCGCCATCGATGCGGTGATCGATCTGCGCAAGGCCAATCCGGTCAAGGCCGAAAATGTCGAGGCGATCGATCTCGAAATCGGCGAGACCCAGGCCGACATCCTGCGCGTGCACCGTCCGACCAATGGGCTCGATGCGAAGATTTCCGGTGAATTCGCAATGGCCGCGGCGATCGTTGCGGGCGCTTGCGGCAATGCCGAACTGACCGATTCCTTCGTCAACCGGCCGGATGTCCAGGACCTGATCGGCAAGGTGCGCGTCGTCACCACCAAGGAACGCGACGACCACGAACCGGCGCATTCGCCCTTCGACCGGGTGACGCTGCATTTGCGGGACGGCGGCAAGCTGACGACCGAAGCGGTGAAGCGGCCGCGCGGGCATTTCCAGCGCGGCGTCGAGACCGAGGCGATGTGGATGAAATTCGAAGACTGCGTGAAGCCGACGCTGGGCGAGCGTGGCGCGCGTGCGTTGTTCGATGCGGTCCAGGACCTCGACCGGATGGGGTCTGTCGACGGGTTCGGCATCTTCCCGCCTGCAAAGCGCGCGGCGAGCGCGGCCTAGCAGGCCAGAACGTTCAAACAGGAACGCGCGTGTCCTTGCGGCTACGCCTCCGGGCGTAGGCCGTGCAAGGACACCGGCGTCAGAAACAGGGACATCGGTGATGGACGGTCTCAAGCATATGGTGGTGGAGCGGCCCGAGCCGGGTCTGATGGTGGTGCGCTTCAACCGTCCCGAAGTGCATAACGCGCTCAACACCGCGACCTCGGAAGATCTTTACAAGGTATTCGGCAAGCTCGCCTTCTATCCAGGCGACGTGCGCTGCGTGATCCTCACGGGCACCGGCGAGAAAGCCTTCAGCGCCGGCGGCGACCTGAAGGAACGCCAGGGCATGACCGACGAACAATGGCGCGCGCAACATGCCATCATCGAGGAGGCCGCCTATTCGGTCATCAATTGCTCGGTTCCGGTGATTGCCGCGGTCAACGGCGTCGCATTCGGCGGCGGCTGCGAACTCGCCTTGTGCTGCGACTTCATCTATGCGGCACGTCATGCGCGCTTCGCCTTGCCGGAGGTGACGCGCGGCATCATGCCCGGTGCGGGTTCCACCCAGAATCTGCCGCGCGCGGTCGGCGTGCGCCGCGCCAAGGAAATCATCATGAGCGGCCTGCCTTTCACTGCCGAGCAGGCTTACGACTGGGGCATGGTGAACGAGGTTTGCGATGCCGCGGACCTGATGCCCAGGGTGATGAGCGTCGCCAAAACCATCTGCGACAATGCCCCGATTTCGGTGCGCCAGATCAAGAAGGCCGTAAACGCCTCGATGAACATGGATCTGCCATCGGGTCTCGCCTTCGAAATCCAGTGCTACGAGCGCATGATCTCGACCGAAGACCGCCACGAAGGCGTGCGCGCCTTCAACGAGAAGCGCAAGCCGCGCTTTCAGGGCCGTTGATTTCAGGTGTTTGCCTGTCAACGCTGCGGTTGAACCGGCAAGCTCCGGCACTACAATCGACGCCAGCAATGCCGAACGGCATCGGCCGCGGAACACCGTAAAAAAACAATGCGGGACCGCGAAATCAAAAAGGGAGGATACGCATGACCTTCACCAGACGCGGCGCGCTGTTCACGCTGGCGCTGTCGGGACCGCTGCTCGCGGCCGGAATCGCTACGGCGCAAGGCTCCGACTGGCCGAACCGCGCCATCACCCTCGTCGCGCCCTATCCGCCCGGCGCCTCGACCGATTTCATTGCGCGCATTATCCGCGATCCGCTCGAGGAACAGCTCAAGGTTCCTGTCGTCGTTGAAAACAAACCCGGCGCCGGCGGCACGACGGGGGCGGCGCTGGTCGCGAAAGCGGCGCCGGACGGTTACACCTTCCTCGTGACCGTCAACGCGCCGGTCACGATGAATGCCTTCATGCAGAAGAATTTCCCGTTCGATCCGATGAAGTCGTTCACGCCGGTGATCAAGGTCGCCGATGTAGCGATGACGCTCGCGGTCAACGCCAAGCTGCCGATCAACACCGTTCAGGACCTGATCGATTACGCCAAGAAAAACCCGGATCAGAAAATGAGCTTCGGCAGCGCCGGCGTCGGCTCTGCTCATCACATCGCCGGCGAATTGCTGAAGCAGAAGACCGGCCTCAACATGGTCCACGTGCCCTACAAGGGCGGCGGCCCGGCGATCCAGGATCTCGTTGCCGGACACATTCCGATCAGCTTCGGCACGACGCCCGCGGTAATGCCGCAGGCGCAGGCCGGCACGATCCGCATCATCGCGCTCGCCGAAGTGAAGCGCTCGCCCGATCTGCCGGGCGTGCCGACGATCTCCGAAACGATACCCGGCGTCGATACCTTCACCTGGGTCGGCATCTTCGCCCCGCTCGGCACGCCGAAACCGATCGTCGACCGCGTCAACGCGATCGTCGCCGAAACGATCAAGAAGCCGGACGTGATCGCCAAGCTGAAGACGCAAGGCGCGACCGCCGCCGGCGGATCGCCCGAAGAATTGCAGAAGTCGATGAAGGCGGAATTCGATCATTGGGCCAAGGTGGTCCCCTCGATCGGCCTGACGCCGCAATAGCTACGATCATGTGTTATCGCGGCGCCCTTCGCTGAGCAGGGCGCCGCTCTCTTTCGGATCGACATCATGTCTGAGCAGGACCTTTCGGGCCGTGCCGCGGTCGTCACCGGATCGGGCCGCAATATCGGGCGCGCGATCGCTCATGCGCTGGCGAAAAAAGGCGCCAAGGTCGTCGTGAACGGCTCGACCAACAAGGCCGCGGTCGACAATGTCGTCGCCGAAATCAACGCGGCGGGCGGCACCGCCATCGGCGTCATGGCCGATGTGTCGCAGGACGCGGAATGCGCGAAGCTGATCGGCGCCTGCGTCGATGCGTTCGGCAATGTCGACATCATGGTCAACAATGTCGGCATCCGCCGCTATCAATCCTTCCTCGAGATCACGCCGCAGGACTGGGACCGCGTGCTCGCCACCAATCTCAGCTCCGCCTTCTATCTTTCGCGCCACGCCATCCCGCACATGCGCAAGAATCAATGGGGCCGGATCGTCCTGATTTCCGGCTTCGACGGCTTCTGGGCCCAGGTTACGCACAGGGCGCACAACATCACCTGCAAGGCCGGGATGCATGGCCTCGCCAAGGCCATCGCCCGCGAATTCGGACCGGACGGCATCACTGCGAACACCGTTGTGCCGGGCGCGATCGACACCGAACGCGACTGGAGCCAGTACCCGCATCAGGCCAAGCAGAAGATCCAGTCGGAAATTCCGCTCGGCAGGTTCGGCGATGTCGCCGAAGTCGCGGCTGCGGTCGCATTTCTCGCTTCGCCCGGCGGCGGCTTCGTCTCGGGCCAGGCGACGCACGTCAATGGCGGCCATTACATGATCTGAGTGCGCGCGCTCTGCGCGCCCGCTCAGGTCGGTCCCGCGGAGGCGGGAACCCGTAACCACAGCTCTGCGATTTCACCCGTTCGTGCCCGCGAAAGCGGGGACCCAGAACCACGCCCGATGCATCAGTCGTGGCTGTCCGGATTCCCGCTTGCGCGTGAATGAGCCGAGTATGTGGCTGCATGCGCGTAACCCCGTGCGGTTACGGGGAGCGGCATGTGCCTGCGCGCACGGGGCCCCCCGACGGCCGCATTTGACATCGCTGCGCGCCTCCCTATGATGACCGCCTAACGATACACGTGTACCGCATTGCGGTTATTGTTCAGGGAGGACGGATGGCTGCGACCGGCAGTCAACCACACGCTGCATGAAACGGATCGCTCTCGAAGAACATTTCCTCGCCCCGGAATTCGAGGAGTATTGGCTCAAGACCGTCGAAGACGTTGAGCCAGCCCGTTATGCCCAGGTGCTGGCGCGGCTGAAGGATTTCGGCGAGCAGCGCCTCAATGCGATGGACACGTCCGGCATTGGGAAAGCGGTTCTCTCGCTCGCCGGACCCGGCGTACAGATCGAGCCTGATGTCGCCGTGGCGACCCGCAAGGCCCGGGAGGCCAATGACTTCCTCGCGGAGCAAATGCAGACGGCGCCCGACCGCTACCTCGGCTTCGCGCACCTCGCCGTGCAGGACGCCAACGCGGCCGCCGACGAACTCGAACGCTGCGTGCGCGACCTGAAATTCTCCGGCGCGATGATCAACGGCCACACGCTCGGCCAGTATCTCGATCACCCCGACACCTATCCGTTATGGGAGCGCGCCGAAGCGCTCGGCGTACCGCTCTATCTGCATCCGGCCGATCCGATCACACCGATGCCCGCGCTTGACGGCTATCGCGGCCTCAAGCGCGCCACGTGGGAATGGACGGTCGAGACCGGTACGCATGCCCTGCGGATCGTGTTTTCAGGACTGTTCGACCGCTTCCCCGGCGCGAAGCTTGCGCTCGGCCATCTCGGCGAAACCCTGCCCTATCAGCTCTGGCGGTTCGACAGCCGCGCCAAGCTCTATGGCGTGAAGCTGAACAAGCGGCCTTCCGACTATATCCGCGAGAATATCGTGGTCACGACGTCCGGCATGTTCTCGTTCGAGCCGATCGATTGCGCGCTCAAGGCGCTCGGCCGGGAGAATGTGATGTATTCGGCGGATTATCCGTTCGAGGACCCGGCCGAAGCCGGCGCCTTCATGAGCGAATTGCCGATCGATCCGGCTGTGCTCGAAGATATTTCCTACAACAACGCCGCCCGTCTTCTGCGGATCGGAGCGTCGCAATGAGCGTCGCAATGAAGCACCCTGCGCAACCACCGACCGCCGACAAGCATCGGGAGAAGGCGCAGGAAAAGAGCCAGGTCCAGGTGATCGCGCGCGCCGCCTCGATCATGCGCGCGCTGGAGGATACCACCACCGGATTGAGCCTCGGCGAAATCGCGCTGAAAGTCGGGCTCGCGCGCTCGACGGTCCAGCGCATCGTCGCCGCGCTCGAGACCGAAAAGCTCGTCGTGGCGGCCTCGCCCGCGGGCCGCGTGCGGCTTGGCCCGACCATCCTGCGCCTCGCCGGTTCGGTGCGCACCGACTTCGTCGCGGTCGCCCGGCCGTTTCTGGTCGAATTATCGAAGGAACTGCACGAAACGGTCGACCTCGCCTCGATCAAGGGCGATCACCTCGTGTTCATCGATCAGGTGATCGGCTCGCAGCGCCTGCGGACGGTGTCGGCGGTCGGCGAGACCTTCCCGCTTTATTGCACCGCCAATGGCAAGGCGTATCTCGCAACCCTCGATGACGAGGCCATCGAAGCGCTGATCGGCCGCAACCTGAAGGCACGGACGCCGCATACCGTCACGAAGCTGTCCCAGCTCCTCGACGAGATCCGCATTGTCCGCCGCGAAGGCTACGCGCTTGACCGCGAGGAACACACGCTCGGCATTTGCGCGGCGGGCATCGCCATGCGCGACATGCTGGGCAATTACGTCGCGATTTCGGTACCGGTCCCGACCCAGCGCTTCGAGAAGGACTTCAAGACCATCTGCGAGCGGCTGCTCGCGACCAAACGCACGCTGGAAAGCCAGCTCTCCAGCACAAACCCATAAAAGCAAGAGAAGGAAGGACACGATGGTGAAAATTCGCGGCATCGAATTCGAAGAGAACCTCAACAATTCGATGGGGCTTGAGTTCTACAACCTGTCGCACCGCTTCGGCTATCAGTCGCCGAACTGGCCGTATTTCGAGGACGTCAAGATCGAGCGCATCCATTACATGGCGAAGTCAGGCGTGCTGTCGCAGCGCATCACCACCTCGATGCACAACACGACGCATATCGACGCTCCCGCGCATGTGGTGCAGGGCACGCCGTTCATCGACGAGGTGCCGCTGCCGCATTTCTTCGGCACCGGCATCGTGGTGTCGATCCCGAAGAAGAAGTGGGAGCCGATCACCTATGACGATCTCGAAAAGGCTGCAGGCAAGATCATCCGTCCGCACGACGTGATCATCGTCAATACCGGCTGGCACCATCAGTACGAGGATTCGGAAGACTATTTCTGCCGCGCGCCGGGCTTCGTGTCGTCGGCGGGCGACTGGTTCGTCGAGAAGAAGGTGAAGGTGGTCGGCCACGACACCCAGGCCAATGACCATCCCCTCGCCACCGCCATCGGCCCGCAGCGCAACGGTCCGCTGCATCCGCATCTCGCCGAAGAATACAAGGAATGGTCCGGCGGCCGCGACTGGAAGGACGATTTCCCGGAATGGGAGCCGGTGCACCGCAAGCTCTTCACCAACGGCATCCTCGGCATCGAGAATGTCGGCGGCGAACTCGACAAGGTGACCGGAAAGCGTTGCACCTTCGCGTTCTTCCCGTGGAACTGGGATCGCGGTGACGGCTGCATCATCCGCCTCGTCGCCATCATCGATCCGAAGGGGACGTATCGCATCGAGCGTGGGGAGACATTCTGATGATCGTCCGCAGATTTTCCGAAGCGAAGCCTTACGAGGCGCCAAACCACCGCGGCTACACCTCTCTGCGCCTGTTCGGCGCAGAGGCCGGCGGGTCGAAGGAGATGATCGTCGGTCTCTCCCACTTCCTGCCCGGCGGTGGCGCGGGCCCGGACGCCTCGCCGCCCGAGAAGGTCTATTTCGTGGTGTCGGGCGAACTGACCGTCATCGTCGACGGCAAGGAGCATGTGCTGAAGGCGAATGACTCCTGCTACATCGGCCCGAACGAGACCCGCGAGATCATCAATCGTTCGAACGACGTCTGCACCATCGTCGTGGCGATGCTGCCGCCGCGGAAGTAATGCCTTTTACCCTCTCCCCGCTTGCGGGGAGAGGTGGCGAGCGCAGCGAGCCGGGTGAGGGGCTCGCCTCAACGCCTGCAAAGCCTCTTGCAACTCCCCTCACCCGGCGCGTTTCACGCGCCGACCTCACCCCGCAGACGGGAGAGGTTCAGAACGGAGCAAGCATCATGTCGGAAGACTTTCTCAAAAACCCCCTCTCCCTGTTCGACATTCGCGGCAGGACCGCGATCGTGACCGGCGCATCGGGTGCGTTCGGGGCGCTTGCCAGCGAAAGTCCTCGCCGGCGCCGGCGCCAATGTCGTACTTGCCGCAGGCAATGCCGAGGAACTGAAGAAGACCGCGGCTGAATGCGAAGCGCTCGGCGCAAAGGTCGAGAGCGTTGCGATCCGTCCGAATTCGGAAGCCAATTGCGACAAGCTGGTGCAGGCCGCCGTCGACAGGTTCGGCCGCCTCGACATCCTCGTGGTCGGGTCCGGCAAGAACGACGTGTCCAAGATTGTCGACATGGCGCCGGAACGCTTTCTCGATGTCATGGATGCCAATGTCACGCAGAGCTGGCTGATGGCGAGGGCCGCCGGCAAGCAGATGCTCAAACAAGGCGGCGGCGGAAAGATCGTGCTGATGTCCTCGGCGCGCGGGCTGCTCGGGCATCCTGCCGGCTACACCGCCTATTGCGCGTCGAAATCGGCGGTCGATGGCATCACCAAGGCGCTGGGTTGCGAATGGGGCGAAACCGGCATCACCGTGAATGCGATCGCGCCGACCGTGTTCCGCTCCGCGCTCACCGCCTGGATGTATGAAGACACCGACCGCGCCAAGGGGGTGCGCTCGGCGTTCCTTGCGCGCGTGCCGAAAGGCCGGCTCGGCGAACCGTCCGACCTCGCGGGACCGTTGTTGTTCCTCGCCTCCTCGGCGTCCGACTTCTACACCGGCCACATCCTGTACGCAGACGGCGGCTACACGGCAGGCTGACATGACGAAAAAAGCGCGCGTCGCGGTGATCGGCGCGGGATTGATGGGTCACGGCATCGCGCAGGTCTTCGCGCTGGCCGGCCATGACGTGACGATCACGGATTCCTTCGCGGCGAATCTCGACACCGTGAAGACGCGGATCAGCGCCAATCTCGCCGATCTTGGCGACGATGCGGATGCGGTGAACCGCGTGATGCCGAACGCCGATCTCGCCGCGACCGTGCGCGATGCCGATTACGTCGTCGAGGCGGTGCTGGAAGATCTGCCGCTGAAGCAGAAGCTGTTCGCGGAGATCGAGCGGTATGCACGGCCGGACGCGATCCTCGCCAGCAACACGTCGGTCATTCCGATCACGAAGATCATGGAAGGGCTGAAGCACCGCGAGCGCGCGCTCGGCACTCACTGGTGGAATCCGCCCTATCTCGTGCCGCTGGTCGAGGTTATCGGCACGCAATGGACCGCGCCCGCCGTGATCGACACCACGATGGCGCTGCACAAGGCGATCGGCAAGACGCCGGTTCATGTGAAGAAGGACGTCGCCGGCTTTGTCGGCAACCGGCTGCAGCATGCGCTCTGGCGCGAAGCGGTGGCGCTTGTCGAGCACGGCATCTGCGATGCCGAGACGGTCGATACCGTCATCAAGGCGGCGTTCGGGCGCCGGCTCGCGGTGCTGGGTCCGCTGGAGAATGCCGATCTCGTCGGCACCGATCTCACGCTTGCGATCCACAAGACCGTGCTGCCGGAAATCGAGAGCCGGCCGGGGCCATCGCCTTATCTGGAGAAGCTCGTGGCCGAGGGCAAGCTCGGCTTCAAGTCCGGTGAAGGCTTTCGCAAATGGACACCGGAGCAACAGCAGGCGTTGCGCGCGCAAGTCACGCAGCATCTGAAGGCGGCGCGCGCGAAGGATCGCGGCGAAGGCTGATGATACAAAGCGCGTCGGCGATGTCGACGCGCAGCTGATTGACCCGGCAACCTCTCGCGAGCAGCAAGGCTGCTGCCGAGCAATGCGGACAGGTTTAGTTTTGCGATAGCATTTCCCCTCTCCCGCTTGCGGGAGAGGGTGGCGAGCAGCCAAGCTGCGAGCCGGGTGAGGGGAAATGCGAGAAGGTCAGAAGCGCAACACCGCCCGCGCCCTTCGCCGCTCGGCAACCGATGCCGAGCGGGCGATGTGGCACCTGTTGCGAGATCGACGCCTAGGTGGCGTGAAATTCCGCCGTCAGGTGCCGATCGGTCCCTTTGTGGCGGATTTCGCTTCAATCAAAGACCGGCTTGTCGTCGAACTCGATGGCGGACAGCACGCCGAAAGCCCATCAGACACGCGACGGGATTCCTATCTGGCCGCCGAAGGCTGGCTTGTCTTGCGCTTCTGGAACAATGACGTGATGCAGAACCGAAATGGCGTGCTGGAGAGAATTGCGGAGGCAATCGCCCTCACCCGGCCCGGTCCTTCGGACCGGGCCACCCTCTCCCGCAAGCGGGAGAGGGATTAGACTAGCGCCGCCCGCACCAACCGCCGGTCACTCCTTCTGCAGCCCGATCTCCTTCACCACCTTGCCCCACGCATTGTACTGATCGCGAATATAGGCGGCGGTGGATTGCGGCGTGCCGGCGCCGTCGGAATAGAAGCCGACCTTCTGCATGCGCTCCTTCACCTCGGGGTCCTTGAGCACCTCATCAAGGGTGCGGTTCGCCTTCTCGATGATGTCGGCCGGCGTGCCTGCCGGCGCCACCAGCACGAACCAGCCGATGAAGTCGAAGCCCGGATAGGTCTCTGCGATCGGCGTCACCTGATCGAAGCCCGGCACCTTCGATGCCGAGCTTGTCGCGAGCGCGCGCAACTGCCCGCGCTGCATGAATGGCGCCGCCGATGGCACGGCGAGCATCACCACCTGCACCCGGCCGGCCACCGTGTCCTGGATCCCCTGCGGCATCGCCGTGTACGGCACCTGCGTCAGGTTCACCCCGCCCAGCTTGCTGAGCCACGCCGTCAGCATCCCGGAGAAATTACGCTGACCGTCGGTCGCGACCGACAGGCTTCCGGGCTTGGCCTTTTCAAGCGCGATCAACTCCGGCAGGTTTTTGGCCTCGATGCTCGGATGCGCCATGACGAAGAACGGCACCCGCGCGATGGTGCCGACCGGCGCGAAATCCTTCTCGGCGTCGTAGGGCAGCGTCTTGAAAGTATGCGGATTGGTCACGAGCGCCGCGGCGGTCGCGAACAGGAAGGTATAGCCGTCGGGCGCGGACCGCGCCGCGGCCTGCGCGCCGATCACATTGCCGCCGCCGGGTCGGTTTTCGACCACGACCTGCTGGCCGAGCGCCTTGCCGAATTTTTCGCCAATCAGGCGTGCGATAATGTCGGGCGTGCCGCCTGCGGCCTGCGTGACGATGAAGCGGATCGGCCGGTCCGGCCAGGTCTGAGCCTGCGCCTGCGCGTCACAGACAATGGCGCCCAGCAACACCAGCATCGTAAGCGCCCGAAACATCATGCTGTGACTCCCGAATTTCCCGGCACTTTTGAATGGCCGCGTTTAGTGTCTGTACCGTAAGTCAATACGGCTGTATCGTCTATCAGCACTGCGATCGCCGCTTCAACCTGCGACGGATTTACGGAGCAACGATCGCTGGCTATAGCTTCGCGCGTCCTTTCGTCCCACCTTCCGCCGGCATTCCATTCCATGACCCGTTTCGGCCTTCGCCGCCCCAGCAGCCGATGAGCGAGACCGTAAGCGAGATCGTCGCGGCACATCTCTCCGGCGCCGCCACCCCCGAACAGACCATTCGCCGCTGCTACGAGCGCATCCGCGCCTATGACGATCCGGCGGTCTTCATCACCCTGCGCGAGGAGGCACAGGCGCTCGCCGAGGCGCGCGCGCTGATGGCCGCAGGACCGGAGGGCAAGCCGCTCTTCGGCGTGCCGGTCGCGGTGAAGGACAACATCGACGTCGCCGGCCTGCCGACCACCGCGGCCTGTCCGGCTTTCGCCTATGACGCCAGCGCCGATGCCACGGCCGTCGCGCAACTGCGGCGCGCCGGCGCCATCGTGATCGGCAAGACCAATCTCGATCAATTCGCGACCGGACTGGTCGGCGTGCGCTCGCCCTATGGCGTGCCGCGCAATCCGTTCCGCGACGACCTCATCCCCGGCGGCTCGAGCTCGGGATCGGCTGCGGCGGTCGCCGCCGGTCTGGTGCCGATTTCGCTCGGCACCGACACGGCCGGCTCCGGGCGTGTGCCGGCCGGGCTCAACAACATCGTTGGATTGAAGCCGAGCCTCGGTCTGATTTCGACCGCAGGTGTCGTACCGGCCTGCCGCTCGCTCGATTGCGTCTCGGTATTCGCGCTCACGGTGGACGATGCCTTTGCCGCGTTGCAGGTGATGGGCGTTCCCGACGCGAGCGACCCGTTTTCCCGCGCGATGCCGCTCGGCCGGCTGAGCGCAGCGCCGCATGCGATGGTGATCGCCGTCCCGGACGCCAACGGGCGCATCTTCTTCGGCGACACCAGAAGCGAGCAATCGTTCGAGACCGCGATCGCGCTGTTGCGCAACATGGGCGCCGAGATCCGCGAGATCGATGTCTCCGCGCTGCTCGAGACGGCGCGGCTCCTCTATGAGGGTCCGTGGGTTGCGGAGCGCTATGCCGCAGTCGGCGCCTTCATCGAAAGGAATCCGGACGCGGCGCATCCAGTGACGCGCCAGATCATCCTTGGCGGGGGCAAGCTCAGCGCCGCCGACACCTTCCGGTCCTTCTATCGGCTGGCGGCGCTGAAGCGAAAGGCGCTCGAGATCTTCTCCGGCATCGACGCGCTGATCGTGCCGACGGTACCCGCCGCCTACACCGTGGCGCAGCTCGAGGCCGATCCGATCGCGCTCAACAGTAATCTCGGGACCTACACCAATTTCGTCAATCTGCTCGACCTGTGCGGCCTCGCGGTGCCGGTGTCCTTTGCCGAAGACGGCACGCCTTACGGCATCACCTTGCTGGCGCACGCCGGACGCGACGCCGCCCTCGCAAGTCTCGGCCGCGTCATGCAAGCACAGACCGAATTGCCGCTCGGTGCGCTGGAGCGCAAGCAGCCCCTGCTCGCGGCCCTGGCGCCGGCCGTGAGGCCGGGCGAAATCGCGATCGCAGTGGTCGGCGCGCATTTGTCCGGCATGCCGCTGAACGAGGAATTGCGCGCACTCGCCGCGCGCTTTGTCGAAGCCACGCAAACCGCGCCGGATTACCGGCTCTACGCGCTGGCCGGAACAACACCGCCGAAGCCCGGCATGTTGCGCGTTGCGCAAGGCACCGGCGCTGCCATCGAAGTGGAAATCTGGGCCTTAAGCGCGGACGGCTTCGGTCGCTTCGTCGCCGGCGTCCCCTCGCCACTCTCGATCGGAACGCTCCGGCTCGAGGATGGCCGGCAGGTCCACGGTTTTCTGGTCGAGCCGATCGCGGTCGAAGGCGCGCGCGACATTTCGGATTTCGGCGGCTGGCGCGCGTTTATTGCGAGCAAATAGCGGACGACCGCCAATCCCGTCCTCATCCTGATGAGCAGAAGCAATGGCGTGCCGGCCTCATCCTGAGGAGCATTGCGAAGCAATGCGTCTCGAAGGATGGGGCCCCCTCATCCTTCGAGACGGGCGCTCCGCGCCCTCCTCAGGATGAGGCGGGGGCGAACGGCAAGCGTCTCACAGCGATTGCACATAGGCCTCGTATTCCTCGCGCACGGTGAAAATATGCGCGCGCATCGCTTCGGCCGCGACCGCGCGCTGGCCGCGCAGGATCGCAACCACCACCTTGTCGTGCTCGACATAGGATTTCGACAAACGCCCGAGATTGCGAAACTGGGCGCGGCGGAATGGCTGCACGCGCGCTCGCGTCGCGTTAGCGACTTCGGCCAGATAGGCATTGTGCGCACCCGCATAGATCGCGCCGTGAAAGGCTTCGTTGATCTCGTGATGACGCTGCGGGTCTGCGGCCTGGATCAACAGGCGCAGCTGTTCGTGCACATTCTCGAGCTCGCGCCGTTCAACCGCCGTCATGCGCTCGGCCGCGAGACCCGCGCAGAGGCCTTCGATTTCGCCCATCGCCTCGAACATGCCGACCAGCCTGTCTTCGCTCGGCCGCGCGACCACGGCGGCGCGATGCGCGCGCGCATCGACGAGTCCGCTCGCGGCGAGCTGACGGATCGCTTCGCGCACGGGTGTTCGTGAGACGCCGAAACGCGCCGCAAGCTCGGTTTCGTCGAGCGGCGTGCCCGGGGCCAGCACCCCGCGCACGATGTCGTCCGCGATCTGCAGCCGCAATTCCTCGGCCAGAGTCCGGCGGCTGGCATCGGCAGCGCGAATGTCGCGGGCCTGGAGGGTCATCGCATCAGCCCCGTTTCGGTGCGCCCTTGGGCTCTTCCATCAGGCTGACATGAGCGGCGACCACCCGCCAGCCCTCCGGGAAGCGAACCCAAGTCTGCATTTGACGTCCGGTGCGGCCGGGCGCCGAAGGGCGCTGATAGAGCGTCGAAGCAACGGCGAAGTCGCGGCCATAGGTGGTGATAACTGTCTTCGACAGCGTGCGTCCGAGCGCGACCGGCGAACGCGCGGAGCGAAACGCCTTGATCTCTTCGTACCCGTACAGATTTTCAGTCGCACCGTAGCGGATCGTCTCCGGAGCATCGCGGAACATGGCGTCGAGCACATCGACCTTGTTGTTGACGAGCGCATCTTCGTATCGCTCGAATTCCGCCGTGACCTCGGCAACAACGTCAGGCAAATTAATCTCCAGGGCCATTCCAGTTTCTCTCCCATAGTGTCCGGTCATCTTTGATCGCGCGGGGCTGTTCTCGCCGATCCGGGACACGCTTAGCTCAACGGCGGTCGCGGTGCCATAATCGCGCCTTGCGCCTCAAGATACTGTGCCACGCGTAACGCGATGTCCTCACGCCACGGCGCGGCGATGACCTGCACCGCGACCGGCAGCGGTTCCAGCGGAACCGGCACCGCGGCCACAGGCAGACCGATGAACGAGATCGGCTGCGTATAGATGCCGATATTCGGCCGCACCGGCATTTCGACGCCATCAAGGACAAACGTCTGCTGACCGATGGCCGGGGCCGCGCAGGGCGTTGCCGGCGCGAGGATCACATCGACGTCCCTGAACAGCGCCAGCACCTCGTCGCGATACCAGCGCCGGAATTTCTGCGCCTTCACGACAAGCGATGCGGGAATCATCGCGCCCGCAATCAGCCGATCTCGCGTCGCGGGATCGAAATCGTGCGCGCGCTGGCGCAAGCGGTCGAGATGCAGCGCGGCGCCCTCGGTGGCAGTGATGACGTAGGCCGCGGCTCTGGCCCGGTGCGCTTCCGGCAATTCGATCTCGCGCGATGCGCCGAGCGCTTTCGCGACACGTTCGATCGCCTGCAGCGCTTCGGGGAACGCACCCTTGCGAAAATATCCGCCGGCAAGCGCGATGCGGAGCCCCTCGATGCCGCGATCAAGCTGCGGCAGCGTCGGTTCGACCGGACGGTCCACGCAAGCCTCATCGTCGGGGTCATGGCCCTGCATCGCGTCATAGCTGATCGCGAGATCGCGGGCACAACGGGCGAACGGCCCGAGATGATCGAGGCTTGCGACGAACGGAAAGCTGCGCGCGCGCGACAGCCGGCCATAGGTCGGCTTCAGCCCGAAGATGCCACAGAAGGACGACGGCACACGGATCGATCCGTTGGTGTCCGAGCCCAAGGCAAGCGGCACCAGTCCGCCCGCCACCGCCGACCCCGATCCGCCCGACGAGCCACCGGACATCCGGCTCACATCATGCGGATTGCGCGAGGGCCCGTCATGGGCGTTCTCGCCGGTAAAGTCATAGGCGTATTCGCCCATATTCAGCGCACCGACGAGGATTGCGCCCGCGGCTTCCAGCCGCTCGATCAGGGGCGAGTCCTGTTGCGCTGGCGGCCGATCGCGGTTGATCTTCGAGCCGGCGCGTGTCGGAAGACCTTTGACGTCGAACAAATTCTTCACCGCGAAGGGCACGCCGGTGAGCGGTCCGGCCGGCCGTCCGGCGGCCCGGTCCGCATCGAGCGCATCGGCGCGCGCAAGCGCGCGCTCGGCGGTCACATCGGTGAAGGCGTTGAGGGTCTGGTTGCGATTGCGGATGGCCGACAGCGCGTCCTCGACCACCGCGCGCGCGGTGAGGTCGCCGCGCGAAACGGCCGCGGCGATTTCGTGAGCCTTTGCGAAGCCGAGTTCGGACATGATCACGCTCCGTAAACCGGCGCAGGCTCGGCCTCGTCCTCGAGCGGAAACTCCTCCACGAGCTTCGCCATCCGGAACGTCACCTCGACATTGGCGCGTATCGCGGGCATCCACTCTGCTTCGATGGGTAATCCGAGCAGAGCGGCTGACGATGCGATCCAGCGATCCGTGACATCCTGATCGTTCATCGCTTGTCTCACACAGGCGGGTGCGGGATCGCCGCCAGCAATTCCTTGGTGTAATCGGACTTCGGGTGGTCCATCACCGCTTCGGCGCTCCCCTCCTCAACGATCTTGCCGCTGCGCATCACGATCACGCGGTCGCAGAGCAGGCGCACCACATTGAGATCGTGCGAGACGAACAGATAGCTCATGCCAAGCTCGTACTTCAAATCCTCGAGCAGGTTGAGCACCACCGCCTGCACCGAAACGTCGAGGGCGGCCGTCGGCTCGTCGAGGATCACGAGTTCAGGCGACAAGGCGATGGCGCGCGCAATGCCGACACGGGCTTTCTGCCCGCCCGACAATTGGTGCGGGAAACGGTCGAGCAATTCGACGGGCAGTCCGACCTGACCGGCAAGGACTTCGCATCGCGCGCGGATCGCGTCGCGTCCCCTGATATCGCTCATCCGCATGATGGGATCGGCGATCGCCCGCTCGGCGGTGAATCGCGGATTGAGCGACTCGGTCGGATCCTGGAACACCATCTGGATGCGTTTGCGCATCGGCGACTTTGCGAATTCCTTGGCCGGGATCGAGCCGATGTCCTCGCCATCAAACACCACCGACCCGGAGGTCGGATCGAGCAAGCGCATCACCATCATCGAGGTGGTCGATTTTCCGCAGCCGGATTCGCCGACGAGGCCGACGCTCTCGCCGCGCTTGATCTCGAACGAAATGCCATCGACCGCCTTGAACGTCTCTGGCTCCGGCAATTGATCTTTCTTGCGAAAGAAGCTGGCGAGCGAACCCGGCGCACCCTGGCGCGGATATTCCTTCACAAGGCTCGACACGACGAGAAGCGGGGATTTGTCCTCGAGCTTCTCCTCCGCCGGATCGGGCGCGGGCAGCGGCGGCGCCGCCATGTCTTCGGGGAGAAGATCGCGCAGCGAAACGCCGAGCCGCGGCGTCGCCCGCATCAGCTTCCGCGTATAGGCATGCTGCGGCGCCTTGAAGATCGTGGAGGACGCGGCGGTTTCGACCACCCGGCCCTTCTCCATCACCACCACCTTGTCGCAATAGGCTGCGGCAAGGCCGAGATCGTGGGTGATCAGAATCGTCGACATGCCGCGTTCGCGGGTCAGCTCGACCACGAGATCCATCACCGCCTTCTGCGTGGTCACGTCGAGGCCGGTGGTCGGCTCGTCGGCAATCAGCAATTGCGGCTGGCAGGCGAGCGCAAGAGCGATCACCACGCGCTGACACATACCCCCGGACAGCTCGAACGGATAGGCATGGAAACGCTCTTCCGGTCGCGCGATCCGCACCTTCCGGAGCGCCTCGATCGCCTTCTCCTTCACGTCGGAGGGCTGCGCCTGCACATGTTGCAGCAGCACGTCGCTGATCTGGTCGCCGACCTTGCGGATCGGGTTCAGCGCGGTGCGCGGGCTCTGGAAGATCATGGACATTTCGCGACCGCGCAGGTCGCGCATTTCCCTCTCCGGCGCATCGCGCACGTCGATGCCGGAAAAGGTGATGGCGCCGTCCGCGATCCGGCCGGCGCGATCGAGGATGCGCATCACGGCATAGGAAGTGACGGACTTTCCGGAGCCCGATTCACCCACGATGCCGACGGTTTCGCCCTTGGCGACGGTGACATTGACATGTTGCACCGCCTTCACGACACCGCGGCGGGTCATGAATTCGACAGTCAGGTCGCGAACATCGAGGAGCGTATTGGTCGTCATGGCTTGCTCCTTCACGTGCGCCGCTGCGGATCGACGATGTCGCGCAATCCGTCACCCAGCAGGTTGAAGCAGAACACCGCGAGCATCAGCGCCGCGCCCGGAAAAAACGCGATCCACCATTCGCCCGATACGATGAAGCCCGCCCCTTCCGCGACCATGATGCCCCATTCCGGCGTCGGCGGACGCACTCCGAGCCCGATGAAGGAGAGGCCGGCCGCGTTCAGGATCGCGTAGCCCATGGTCAGCGACATCTGCACCACCATGATCGGCATGATGTTTGGCAGAATTTGCGTCAGGAGGATGCGCCATTCGCCGTTTCCGGACAGCCGCGCCGCCTGCACGAATCCGGCCTCACGCCGGACATTCGCCTCGGCGCGGGCGACGCGGGCATAGAGCGGGAAATTGATGATCGCGGTGGCGATGACGATGTTGGTCACCGTGTTGCCGAGCGCGGCGACGATGCCCATCGCGAGCACGAAGAGCGGAAATGCCATGATGGTGTCGGCGATCCGGCCGACGATGCGGTCGGTCCAGCCGCCGAAAAATCCGGCCGCCGTGCCCGACAAACCGCCGAGCGCGAAAACCAGCGCCACCGAAGCAACCGCGATCAGCATGTCGAGACGCGCCGCGACCATCACGCGGCTCAGGATGTCCCGGCCGAGCTGGTCAGTGCCGAACCAATGCTTCGCGGACGGGGGCTGCAAGGCCGAGGTCGTGTTGCTGGCCAGCGGGTCATAAGGCGCGATCCATGGACCGAAGATCGCGCACATGGAGATCAAGATGAAGAGGCCGAAGGCGAGACCTGTGACCGGATTTTCCGAGATCACGTAGCGGGCATGGGCGAAGACCGAGGTCTGTTTGGCCGGTGCGGCCGCGGGGGTCGCATCCTTCTCAGCGGCGGCACTCGCGACCGCGGTCGCGATCGCTGCGGCCGCGGCCGGTGCGCCAGTTGCGGCGATATGGGCGGTGTCGAGATCGGGACGCTGGTTCATCCTTCGAGCCTCACGCGCGGATCGATCACGCCGTACAGAAGATCGATCGTCAGGTTGAGCAGCACGTACATGATCGCCATCACCAGAACGAAGCCCTGCACCGGCGCAAAGTCCGACGCGATCAGGGCCTCGATGGCGTAAGAGCCAATGCCAGGCCAGGCGAACACCTTTTCGACCAGGACATTCGCGCCAAGCAGAAACGAGAAGACCATGCCGAGTGTGGTGATCACTGGCAGCATGGCATTGCGGAACGCATAGGTGACGATGACGGTGCGCGGGGTGAGCCCGTTGGCGCGCGCCGTGCGTACGAAATCCGATCCGAGCACCGCGAGCATCGAAGCGCGGGTCATGCGCGTGATCGGCGCGAGCGCGAAGATGGCAAGCGTCGCGGCGGGAAGGATCAGTTGCGACAGCGAGGCGCGGAAGGTTTCGAACTCGCCGGCGAGAAGGCTGTCGATCAGATAGAATCCCGTGACATGCGGCGGCGCCGAATAGAACACGTCGAGCCGTCCGAGCGGCGCGGGAGACCAGCCGAGCAGGTAATAGAAGACATAGACGAGGATCAGGCCGGTGAAGAATACCGGCAACGAGACACCCGCGGTCGCGATCATGCGGCAGGCGTGATCGATGAAGGAGCCCTGTTTCACGGCGGCCGCCATCCCGAGCGGCACCGCGATCAGCATCGATATGATCAGCCCGACAAGCGTCAATTCCGCGGATGCCGGAAGCCGCTGCGCGATGTCGCTGCGCACCGGCTGGCCCGATGTCAGCGACTTGCCGAAATCACCACGGCTGAGCTCGGTGACATAGCGCACGAACTGCTCGGGCAGCGACTTGTCGAGGCCCAGCGACCTGCGGACGTCCTCGATCGCCTGCGGCGTCGCCGCGGGTCCGGCGAAATAGGCGGCCGGATCGCCGGGCAACACGCGGGTCAGAAGAAACGTGACGATGATCACGCCGATGATGGACGGGATCGTCGTTGCGAGACGCTTGCCGATTTGCCGGATCACGAGCTGGTCCTCTTTGCCACCACCGCGGCCTTCACCTCGCCCTGAAAGGAGGAGGTCGGCGGGACGAAGCCCGACGGGTGGGAGTCAGTCCCTGTCGCCTGGATTGATGCCCCCCTCCCCCTTTCAGGAGGGAGGGAGCACACGCGTTTTGCCGTTACGACTTCACCAGCGCCCGATAATCGAGGCGACGGTGGAACCAGTATTGATAGCCGGAGATGTTCTTCTGCATCGCGACGTTGGAATACGGCTGATAGAGCGGGATGCGCGGGATGTCGGCGAAAGCGAGATCGACAAACCCTTTCACATCCTTCTCGTATTTCGCCTTGTCGCCCACGGCCGCCGCATCGACGGCGCCATCGATCAATGCATCCATGGCCTTGGACTGGTAGCTCATGGTGTTGAAGATCGAATTCTTGCCGTGATAGCACCAGATGAAGAAGTATTCCGGATAGTCGAGCCAGCCCGAGAACACGTTGGTGTAGAGCGGCAGCACCTTCTTGTTCAGTTCGGTGCGGAAATTCGCGCCCGGGATCTTGTTGATCGTGCACTTGATGCCGATCTGGCCAAGCGCTTCCTGCACCAGGATGCAGAGCGGTTCATTGACGCCGGCAAAGCCGAGATCGAATGACAGCGTGGTCTCGAAGCCGTTGGGATAACCGGCTTCCGCCAGCAGCTTCTTGGCCGCCTCGATATCGGTCTTGTATTTCGTCGGCTGCGGCCAGGCGACTTCGGTCGGCTTGTCGGGCGCCGCGCCATAAAGCGGCGTTGCAAGGCCGAATAACACGGCGTCGACGATCTTCTGGTACGGCAATGCGTAGGCCACCGCCTGCCGCACCTTCAGATTGTCGAAGGGCGGCTTGGTGACGTTCATGCCGATATACTGGCAGCCATTGGAGAACGGCGTCGACACGATGTTGAGCTTGCCGGCGTCCTTGAGCTCCACGAAATCCTTGTTCGGCAATTCATAGGAAATGTCGGCGTCGCCGCGCTCAAGCAGCGCGCGACGATTGCCGGCAGACGGCACCATGCGCCAGATGATGCGCTTGGTCTTCGGCAGCGGGCCGCCCTTCCAGCCATCGAACCGCTCCAGGATGACTTCGGAGCCGGGCGTCCATTTGGTGACGCGATACGCTCCGCTGCCAACGGTGTTCTGCTTGGTGTATTCGAGGCCCCAGGGATCCTTTTCGGTCGCGTGCTTCTTGACGAGTTCGGAATTGTAGATGGCCGGCACCACTACCGCGAGGTCGGGGATGGTCAGGCGATCCTTCTTCATGAAATCGACGCGCACGGTGTTGTCGTCGACGACAACGAATTGTTCGGGCTTGGTCAGCGAACCCGCGCCCATCTGGAAGGTCGGGAAGCCGCCCACCGAGACCGCGCGATCGAGCGACCACTTCACGTCCTTGGCCTTGACCGGCGTGCCGTCCTGGAAGGTCGCGTTCTTCTTCAGCTTGAAGGTCACGGACATATCGCCGATGTTCATATCGTCGGCGAGTTCAGGCTTGAACTTGTCCTTGTCGTAATAGGGCTGGCCGGCCGGACCCGTCTTCATCTCGTGGCTGATCAGGCGGTCGTAGCAATTCCAAGCCACCTCGTAGCCCGGCACGTTGGTGCCCACGCCGTGAATATCGATGTTGTTCGGACCGCTTTCGGAGACGACCAGAATGGTCTCCGATCGGGCCTGCGCCTTGGCCGGCGAGAAAATCGCCGGCGCGCCGATGGCCGACGTTGCAGCAATGGCAGTGGTGGATTTCAGAAATTCGCGGCGATTCATTCTTGTGCCTCCGGGTCCCTCTGTGCTCGGCCTCGGATGCACTCCCGCAAAGCTTGTGCCAGCTCGGGCACGGCGGGGCGGGAATTTCATAAAGCAATGATCGCGCGAATGAATTCCTCCTCTGAACTCGTCAGCAGCGCCGGCAGCGGCAGCGGCCACCAGCGCGGCTATTGCATACAATAGGGTTATTTGTGATTATTTATTGAGCAAATAACCAAATTGAGCAGGGCCCCGGGCGCGTCACTTGCGCTTCTTGGCGCTTCGCTTCTTCGAAGACCGTTTTGGAACCTTCTTGCCCTCGGACCGGGCCTTGGACAGCCCGATGGCGATCGCCTGCTTGCGGCTCTTGACCTTGCCGCCGCGGCCGCCGGGCCCCGACCGGGCCTTGCCCCGCTTGTAGTCGTGCATCTCCTTTTCGACATCCTCGGAGGCGCTGCGGGAGTATCTCCGGGACGATTTTTTGCTGGATCTCTTGGCCATATGTTTTCTCCGATGCGAGGAACAGGCGGGAAACGCCGGACGTTCTTCCGGCATGACACGATTGCGCACATCCCACGATCCAAGGCGCTCCCGACGCCCGAAACGGCTGGTTCGGGCATTCGACGATGACGAGACCGACGAGACGATCATCGGACTGGGCTTCATCGACACAAGGAACGCCCCCGAAACGGGGGGCTCGGCTCAATCCTCGACCCAGGATTGAAGTTCCCGCTCGCCCGTAATCGGCGACGATAAGTCAGCCAAACGGCACCTCGGGACGCGATGTCGTCGGCGAAACGTCCGCCGCGCGTGATGTTCCGGAATTGAGATCGCGGCCGGCGGATGCTGTATTCACCCGGGCTTTGTGCACATCCATCACGTCCAATTGTCGCAGATGGGCCGACGGTCTTTACCCACCTGCAATGATAGGGTCCTGAGAATCGCGAACGCGATCAAGACCGGCATGCACAAGGCAAGAGGAAGGGGGGCACTGTCAGATGAATGAGCCACGGTGGATGAGCGGGCCTCCGCGCGGCATTCTGATGGCGACCGATCTCAGCTCGCGCTGCGACCGCGCGCTCGACCGGGCCGTCCTCCTCTCGGAGCAATGGCAGGCGAAGCTGACCATCCTGCATGTTCTCGAAGATCCGGCGAGTTGGGATGACGAGGCACCCGCTCCGTCATGGCGGCGGCCCCCCGATCCGTTCGCGATCGCGCAGCGCAGGCTGGTCGAAGACGTCGGACCCGCGGCCATGTCGGCCTCACTGGTGGTCGAGGAAGGGGTGCCGAGTGAGGTCATACAACGCACCGCCGAAGCGCGCGGCTGCGATCTGATCGTCACTGGAATCGCGCGGGACGAACCGCTCGGACGATTTTTGCTGGGCAGTACGGTCGAGCAATTGCTGCGAAGCTCCGCCCGGCCCCTGCTCGTGGTGAAGAACCGGGCCCGGCATGCCTATCAAAACATCCTGGTGGCAACGGATTTTTCCGAAACCTCGCGCCACGCGCTGGAAATGACCGTCAAATATTTTCCGGGGCAGGCCTTCAGAATCTTCCACGCCTACGAGCCGCCGCTGAGCGGATTCACCACGGATACGGCATCGTATCGCAGTCAGTACCTGACGGGGGTCGAGGCGCAGTACAACGCCTTCGTCAATTCATCGCCGTCCGCCGATTTAATCCGAAAGCATGCCACCCCGTTGCTGGAGTTCGGCGCGCCGGATCGGCTGCTGCGCGACTGCGTCAGGGAAACCGGCGTCGATCTTGTCGTTCTTGGGACGCAAGGGCGCAATGCGCTGTTCGAAATGATCGTCGGGAGCGTCGCCAAGCAGATCATGGCCGAGCTGCCGTGCGACGCGCTGGTGCTCCGGGAGCCGGATGCGGCGGCCGAGTCGGAATGACCTTGGATCACTGCGCCCGAACGTCTCACGTCTCGGGCGCTTCGACGAGGTGTACGACGCCGGCCACCTGATCGACCCGCACGATGAAAGCGAGCCCGTGTCCCGGCGCGGTGAGTTCGGCGGCGCGCACGATCTCGGCGAGGATCGTCTCCGAGATATCCCGCGGGACCAGCGTCAGCACGATTTCCTTCTCCGGCTCGATCTGGATGCCGAAGACGCGCTGCTGTTCGTTGCGACCGATGCCGCGTCCATAGACAACGGTGCCGCCATGCGCGCCGGCCTTCATCGAGGCTTCCAGCACCGTGTCTCCCCAGCCCTTGCGCACGATACTGACGATCAGGCACGGATTGAGCATCCTGGTCACTCCGGTTGGCGAGTCTTCAGACGAATGGCAACACCCAGCATCATCACTGATATGATCGGGGCAAGCGCGATCAGGGCAATGAAGCCAAAGCCCTCGACGACGATATTTTCACCGCCGATCGCGCCCGCCGCGCCAAGGGCCAACGCCAAAAGGAAGCTGTTGGCGAGGGGGCCGGTCGCGACGCCGCCGGCGTCCGCTGCAATCGCGACAAAGTCCCGGTCGCTCAGCCACAGCAGCACGATCGCAAGAAGATAGCCGGGCACCAGGAGGTACAACAAAGGGATCGCGAACACGATCCGCAGCATCCCAAGGCCCACCCAGACCGCGACGCCGGCGCAGACCGCGAAAAGCAGCATGCGGCTCGGGATCGATCCGCTCGACGTGTTTTCGACCTGCTCGGCCAGGATGCGGACGGCAGGTTCGCCCCATGTGGTGACAAATCCGAGCAGCACGGCGACGAGAACGACGAGCCAAACGTGCTCGATTTCGCTGAGGGCCTTCCCGACCGCGCGCCCGAACGGAAGAAAGCCGATGCCGATCCCGAACAGGAACAAGAAAAGGCCCAACGCGGCAATGACAACGCCGATCAACAGGTCCTTCACCTGACGTCGTGGCAGCTTCAGCAGGAAAATCTGGAAGAGAAGAAACAGGAAGGCCAGCGGCAGGATTGCAATCGCGACGCTCCAGGCCGTGCCCACGAATTCGTCGATCAGAAGCGCAATCACGACAGCAATATCCCCATGAGCAGGATGGCGATGATCGCGCCGGCCGACGCAAAACCGAGAAGCCCGAAACCATCGGAGACCGCGGAGCGTCCCTGCAGCACCGAACTCAGACCGATGGCGAGCGCAATGATCACCGGTGCCGCCAGCACGCCAGTCGTCGCGCTCCCCGCATCGAATGCGATCGGGATGAAGTCCGCCGGTGCAAGCACCGCAAGCACGAGGACGAGCGCAAAGACGGCGGTCAGCATCGCCCGCATGGACCAGCCGAAAATAATGCGTCCCATCGCGAGGGCGGTCAGGACCGCGAGCCCGGTCGCGACGACGTAGAGCACGACCGGCCCGGCGATCCTGTGCTGCGACACCTGGTCGACCTGCGTCGCCAGGACCAGCACATCGGGCTCGGCGACCGTAGTCGCAAATCCGAGCGCAAAAGCCACTGCGAGGATCAGCGACAGCGAACCCTTCCTCGGCAATTCGGCGCCGATATAGCGGCCCATCGGCAGGATGCCGAGATCGACGCCGGCAAACAGCAGCACCATGCCGATCGTCGCAATCACGGCGCCGACCAGGAACTGGATGAAGAGGGCGGCCGGAGCATGGACGATGGTGAATTGCAGCACACACACGGCCACGATCAGTGGCGCAACGGTCTTCGAGACCTCCAGCAGCTTGTCCCGCAAGAGCGCCAGCATAATGCAGCCACTCTAAAGGGCCTTCTCATGGGTGAGCAATCGCTGTCTCATACCAGCCATGCAACGCCGCAAGCGGCACTTGCCGCGCGGCCGGCCGGCTCACCACATTGCGCGGGCAGGCGATCGGCGATAAGGCCTGCCGTCACGCGATGACGTTGCATCGCCTGGCTTTAGAGACCTTCTCCCAAAACGATTGTTGGACCATCCGTGAAGAAAATCGGTTTTCTGTCCTTCGGACACTGGACCCCCTCCCCGCATTCCCAAACCCGCTCGGCCGCGGACGCCCTGCTGCAATCGATCGAGCTTGCGGTGGCGGCGGAAGAACTCGGCGCCGACGGCGCCTATTTCCGGGTGCATCACTTCGCGCGCCAGCTCGCCTCGCCCTTTCCGCTGCTGGCCGCAGTGGGCGCCAGGACCAGCCGCATCGAGATCGGAACGGCGGTCATCGACATGCGCTACGAGAACCCGCTTTATATGGCGGAAGATGCGGGCGCCGCGGACCTCATCGCGGGCGGCCGCCTGCAGCTCGGCATCAGCCGCGGCTCGCCCGAGCAGGTGATCGATGGATGGCGCTATTTCGGCTACCAGCCGGCCGAAGGAGAAACCGACGCCGACATGGCGCGCCGCCACGCCGAGGTGTTCCTGGACGTGCTGCGCGGAGAAGGCTTCGCGAAGCCCAATCCGCGCCCGATGTTTCCCAACCCGCCCGGCCTGCTGCGCCTCGAACCGCATTCGGAGGGCCTGCGCGACCGGATCTGGTGGGGCGCGGCCTCGAACGCGACCGCCATATGGGCCGCCAAGCTCGGCATGAACCTGCAGAGTTCGACGCTGAAGAATGACGAGACCGGACAGCCATTCCACATTCAGCAGGCCGAGCAGATCCGGGCCTATCGTCAAGCCTGGAAGGAAGCGGGCCATAAGCGCACGCCGCGTGTTTCGGTCAGCCGCAGCATCTTTGCCCTCGTCGACGACCGCGACCGCGCCTATTTCGGCCGCGACGACGACCAGCAGGACCAGGTCGGCTATATCGACGAGAATACGCGAGCGATCTTCGGCCGCAGCTATGCGGCCGAGCCGGACAAGCTGATCAAGCAACTGGCCGCCGACGAAGCCATTGCGGAAGCCGACACGCTGCTCCTCACCGTGCCCAATCAGCTCGGCGTCGATTACAACGCGCACGTCATCCGGTCGATCCTGACGCATGTCGCGCCAGCCCTTGGCTGGCGCTGACCCGCCGCTGCGAGGGCCGGCGCCTCGCCGGCCTTGACCTCAGCTCGCGATCTTCTGCTCCGCATAGACCGGCGCAACGTCGATAAAAATTCGCAACTCGCCGACCTGATCGCCTTCGGGCCGCAGGATGCTGACGCAGGGCAGCGTCACGACCGACCCATCCTTCCGCGTATAGTGGACCGCAGCTTCCAGGATGGTTTCCTGCGGGTGATCCCAGCGGTTGACGAACTCGTGCTTCATGCCGCGGATCGTCGACCAGAACTGACCGATCGCCTCGGCAATCCGGTCCGCGCCTTGAACCGTCGGAAAATTGGCGAATGTGACGCGGGCATTCGCGCTGTGCATCGCCTTGAACGCGTCAAGGTCCATGGAATCCACCACGTCGTAATAGCGCCTGATCAGGCTGTCGCGCGCGCTCTTCATCTTGCGGATGGCGGCAAGCGTCGCATCGACCGCCTTCAGGTAATCCTTCTCGACGACTTTGCCGTATTCGATTTCTTCCGGGCTTCCGTCCTCGACGCCGGCGAGCTTGAGCTTGAAGCTGAAGCGCAGCCCGAGCCCGCTCTCGTCCTCCTCGATGAGATTGAGGATGGTGCCGAGCACCGAGCCGTCGAGCCGCACGAATTCAACCCGCTGCTCCGGCACGAGGGTGATGCGCTCGCGACAGCGTTCGCCGCGGAATTCGATCTCGCGCACAAACACCATGTCGCTTTCCCGGTTCAGCACCTTGCAATGCGTCATTGCCGGCACGAAGGGCAGCGCGTTGTCGGCCTTCATGACGAGCCCTTTCCAGACATCGCTGCGCGTCAGGACAGGCTGGCCGGGCTCGTTGACGGGAATGCGCTTCGACACCTCGATCATGGGTCACCTCCCTCTTCCCTGTGTTCTGCCGCAACCGCGGGGGCGATTGCAGCTCTCTCGTTTCCGTACCGTACCGACCGTTACGGTAATCGCGCCAGTTTCCCAAGTCAAAAGTTTTGCACTGGCGCCTTTGCGCATTCCTTGGCATAGCTTTAGGTCATGGAATCGCTCAGGAAATCGGCGACGAGGACCGCCCCGGCAAAGGCCCGCGGCTCAGGCGTCAGCCCCCGTACCGCGGTCAAGCGCGAGAAGATCGTGCGCTCGGCCGCAAAGCTGTTCCTCGAGCGCGGCTACGAGGCCGTATCGATCAATGAAATCATCGCAGTGGTCGGCGGCTCGAAGGAGACGATCTATTCGAATTTCGGCAACAAGGCGAAGCTGTTCGAGGCCGTCGTCCAGCAGCTCTGCTCGGACGTGACGATCAACATCGACACCCGGCCGATCGGCTCGCTGGAAGAACAGGCGACCCGCGTCGCGCAGTCCTTCGTTTCTATCGTGCTGACGCCGCAGATCATATCGTTCCACCGCCTGGTGACCTCGATCGGGCGTGAATTTCCGGCGGCAGGACGGCTGTTTTATCAGACCGGGCCGGAGACGGTTTACCGCATCTTCGCCGAGTGGATTGCGCTGCATCAGAAGGCTGGCAACATCCGCGCCGACAAGGACCCGCGCCGTCTCGCCATCCTTTTCCACGACATGCTGATCGGCGAGCAGATCCTCAGCTGGCTCACCTCGGCCTCGACGCAGAAGGATCGTGCAGCGCGCATCCAGCAGACCGTCGAAACCGCGGTCTCGGTGTTTCTCGGCGGCTGCGCTACCGAGGCCGGACTTGAGGGCGCGCCGCGTCGCACCGCACCACGCCGCAAAGCCATCCCGGCAAACGCCGGCTGAATCTGCGCGCTTCTGCGAGCTGCGCCACGCCTTAGCGCCCCCGCGCATCACGCCCCACACAGTTGCGAACGCAACAAATCGTCCGCGCATCTTCGCGTGCAAGACGAATAAACGCCATTGTCAAATCTCCCGGTCGCGTGCAGTATACGTACCGTAACGAACGTTACGCTTTCAGGGAGGAAGCGGAATGCAGCAGGAAGCGAAACGCTCCGCCGTCGTTCATGCGCTGGCGGCGCGCCCGGACTTCAGCGAGATCATCGCAAGAATACGAAAGCTCGCACCCGAGATCAGCGGACGGGCGCTGAGCGCCGAAAAGCAAAGACGCGTCCCCGCCGAAACCATGGAGGCGCTGCGTGATAC
>Ga0180222_1000697_pt1 | contig 44585 bp, 37 predicted proteins | sample eDN5th37CKraftOP_FD_151336 | JGI IMG/M metagenome (GOLD analysis project Ga0180222, IMG submission 151336) | Enriched Organic Plus compost microbial communities from Emeryville, California, USA - eDNA 5th pass 37_C Kraft OP (version 2) (version 2) ...
GGCCGTTCCTGAGCTCCGTGGGTGCATTCGTGCTTGCCGTAGGCGGTATTGCCTGGATGCGTTACATCAATGCCGGTGAGCTGCCGTTCTTTGGCCTCAACGTGGTGACGCCATGGATTTTCTTCATTGGCCTCGCGATTGTGCTCTACTGCATGTACGGCTGGTGGTCGGATACGATCAAGGAAGGACATGAGGGGCACCATACCCGTGTCGTATCGCTGCATCTGCGCTACGGCATGATCATGTTCATCGCTTCGGAAGTCATGTTCTTCGTTGCCTGGTTCTGGGCGTTCTTCGATGCGAGCCTGTTTCCGAACGAAGCGCATCAGGTTGCACGCGCCACCTTTACCGGCGGTGTCTGGCCTCCAAAGGGCATCGAGGTTCTCGATCCCCTGCATCTGCCGCTTTACAACACCGTTATCCTGCTGCTGTCGGGCACGACGCTGACATGGGCACACCATGCTCTGCTGCACAATGACCGCAAGGGCATGATCACCGGTCTGGCAATCACGGTTGCTCTCGGTGTCCTGTTCTCCTTCGTGCAGGCCTATGAGTACATTCACGCTCCGTTTGCGTTCAAGGACTCGATCTACGGCGCGACCTTCTTCATGGCGACCGGTTTCCACGGTTTTCACGTTCTCATCGGCACGATCTTCCTTTTGGTCTGCCTTGTGCGTGCCATTGGGGGTGACTTCACGCCGAAGCAGCATTTCGGTTTCGAAGCCGCTGCCTGGTACTGGCACTTCGTTGACGTGGTCTGGCTGTTCCTGTTCTTTGCCATCTACGTATGGGGTGGCTGGGGCGCGCCGATGCACGGCGGCTAATCCGTAGGATCAGCAGTTTTGGAGGCGGCCTTGGCAACATGGCCGCCTTTTGTTTATTGAATGATGCAAGGGGAAATCGGATGCCGGACCAGAATACTTATCCCACGGTCGATCCCATCAAGAGCGGCGTCGCTGGCCGCTGCCCGCGTTGCGGCGAGGGGAGGCTGTTCGACGGTTTCCTGAAAGTCGCTCCGCGCTGTTCGGCTTGCGGGTTGGACTATTCTTTTGCCGATTCCGGCGACGGCCCGGCGGCGTTCGTCATCCTCATCATCGGTTTCATCGTTGTCGGTCTTGCACTGTGGATGGAAGTCAACTTTGGACCGCCGCTCTGGGTGCATTTCATCCTGTGGGTGCCGCTTGCGATCATTCTCAGCCTCGTGGCCATGCGGTGGGCAAAGGGCATTCTCATCAATATGCAGTACCGCAACAAGGCAGCCCCCGGCCGCATAGACAGCCGGCAGGATAACGGGAAATGACCAAACTACAGCAGTCACGCCGCTTTCCCTGGGGTATTGTGATCGCCTCTGCCATAGCGCTCGTCATTTTGCTGGCGCTCGGCACATGGCAGGTAGAGCGTTTGCAGTGGAAGGAAGCGCTGATTGCATCGACCGAGCAGCGCATTCACGAGCCACCACTGCCCTTGTCGGAGATGGAAGAGGTCTACAAGCAGGAAGGTTCTGTCGAATATCGCCCGGTAACGGTCTCCGGCACTTTCATGCATCAGGGCGAGCGGCATTTTCTGGCCACCCATGAGGGGGCCGCAGGCTATAATGTCTATACGCCGCTGATGCTGGAAGACGGACGTTTCGTGCTGGTTAATCGCGGCTTCGTTCCATATGAGAAGAAAGACCCTTCAACGCGCATTGAAGGACAGATTGACGGCCCGGTGAATGTTACCGGGCTGGCGCGCGATCCCTTGTCGGCGAAGCCGGGCTTCTTTCTCCCCGATAATGATCCGTCCAAGAATATTTTCTACTGGAAGGAGTGGACAGCCATGGCGGAAAGTGCCGACCTGCCAAATCTGGATGAGGTCGTGCCGTTCTTCATCGACGCCGACAGCAAGCCCAATCCGGGGGGATTGCCAGTCGGCGGTGTGACCATCATCGATTTTCCCAACAACCATCTGCAATATGCCGCGACATGGTACGGTCTTGCTCTGGCCTTGATAGGGGTTGTCGGGACGTGGCTGTGGCGTTATCGAAAGGCCAGTAGGGGTTGACAATGGCCGCGTTGCGGCCCAACTCCGTGAAGGTCTGTTGATATTCGGTCTCTGATGGCCTGCAAATGGCGCGGTTTTCGCTTCCGGTGCTCAGTACCTTCAAGTACATTCCGCTCCGGTTCTCAAACCACACCATTTTCGGCTCCTCATAGACCGAATCTCAACCGACATTAGATGTTAAGCCACGCCGAACTAGCGAGCATACTTCATGACCGATCAGCGACCACCACTGGAAATCCGCCTTTGCGGCCCCCGCGGCTTTTGCGCCGGGGTTGACCGGGCAATCCAGATCGTCGTGCTGGCGCTGAAGAAATATGGTGCGCCGGTCTATGTTCGCCATGAAATCGTACATAACCGCTATGTGGTCGAGGGCTTGCAGTCTCGCGGCGCGATTTTTGTCGAAGAACTGGATGAGATTCCCACAGAACACCGCGATCAGCCGGTGGTCTTTTCCGCCCATGGCGTGCCGAAGTCCGTGCCAGCGGACGCAGAGGCAAAGAACCTCTTTTATCTCGATGCAACCTGTCCCCTTGTTTCCAAGGTGCACAAGCAGGCCATGCGCCATCAGCGCCTTGGCCGCCATGTGATCCTGATTGGTCACTCCGGCCATCCGGAAGTGATCGGAACCATGGGGCAGTTGCCCGATGGCGCGGTAACGCTGATCGAAACAGTGGAGGATGCCCGTAACTGCCATTTCGATGACGAGAACAATCTCGGTTTCGTGACCCAGACGACGCTTTCAGTCGACGACACGGCTGGCATTATCGAAGAATTGCAGGCGCGTTTTCCAAACCTTTCGGCTCCGGCAGCGGAATCGATCTGTTATGCAACGACCAACCGGCAGGATGCGGTGCGATCCGCCGCGCCGGGCTGCGATCTGTTTCTGATTGTCGGAGCGCCGAACTCTTCCAATTCCAAGCGTCTTGTCGAAGTGGCCGAGAAGGCGGGCGCACGCATGTCGATGCTGGTTCAGCGTGCGGCCGATATCGAATGGGACCGCATCGGCGATATATCGGTCGTGGGCCTTTCGGCAGGGGCTTCAGCGCCTGAAATTATCGTCGATGAGATCATCGATGCCTTCAAGGCCCGCTTCAATGTGAAGATCGAACTGGCCGAAACCACGGTTGAAACCGAGAACTTCCTTGTGAATCGCGAAATTCGCGATGTGGAACTGACGGTGCAGGACATGGCATTCGTCAACGGAGAACACCGGGTGGTAGGCATTCCAAAATTAATGCCCAAGATCATACAAGGGAAATAAGCGGCATGGCCGTCTATACGGATATCAATGAAATCGAGCTTGGCGCGTTCCTGCAGCAGTATGATATCGGCACGCTGACATCTTACAAAGGCATCGCGGAAGGGGTGGAGAACTCCAACTATCTTCTGCACACGACTTCGGGCTCGTTCATCCTGACGCTTTATGAAAAGCGCACCAATCGGGAAGACCTGCCGTTCTTTCTCGGCCTGATGCAGCATCTGGCCAGCCGCGGGCTTGAATGTCCGCAGCCGGTGGTTCGTCGCGACGGCACGACAATCGGCGAGCTCGCCGGGCGGCCGGCTGCGATCGTTACTTTTCTCGAAGGCATGTGGATGCGCCGCCCAACGGTCGAGCATTGCGAAGCTGTTGGCGAAGGACTGGCCCACATGCATCTGGCCGGCGCTGATTTTTCGCTGCGTCGCCGCAATGGCCTGACCCTTGCCGACTGGCGACCGTTGTGGAATCTGTCGCGCGAACGTGCCGATAGGGTGGAACCGGGTCTTGTCCGCGAGGCGGAAGCTGATCTGGATTTTCTGGAGGAAAACTGGCCAGCCGATCTGCCGCAAGGCGTGATCCATGCCGATCTCTTCCCGGATAATGTCTTCTTCCTCGGCGACAGGCTTTCCGGTTTCATCGATTTCTATTTCGCCTGCACTGATATTCTGGCTTACGACGTTGCCGTCTGCCTGAATGCCTGGTGCTTTGAGAAGGATTTTTCCTTCAATCGCACCAAGGGGGCAGCGCTTCTGCGCGGCTATAATTCCGTTCGCCCGCTATCCGTGGCGGAAGCCGATGCGCTTCCGGTGCTGGCGCGCGGGGCGGCTATCCGCTTCATGCTCACCCGGCTTTATGACTGGCTGAATGTCCCGGAAGGCAGTTTCGTGGTCAAGAAGGACCCGATGGAATATGTGCGCAAGATGCGCTTCCACCGACAGATCGAAACCGCTGCTGAATACGGCCTGGAGCCGCAAGGGGCAGCGGCGTGAAGCGGATCGAGGCTTTTACGGATGGTGCCTGCTCGGGCAATCCCGGCCCCGGCGGCTGGGGCGCAATCCTGCGCTGGAACGGCAATGTCAAGGAACTGAAGGGCGGCGAAGCCGACACTACCAACAACCGCATGGAGTTGATGGCGGCCATATCGGCGCTTTCGGCCCTGAAAGAACCGTGCGAAGTCGATCTCTATACGGACTCCGTCTATGTGCGCGACGGTATTTCCGGCTGGATCGAGGGTTGGAAGCGCAATGGTTGGAAGACCGCCGCCAAGAAGCCGGTCAAGAATGCCGAACTATGGCAGGCGCTCGATGAAGCGCGAAAGCCGCACAAGGTCAACTGGCATTGGATCAAGGGCCACGCCGGGCATCCGGAAAATGAACGCGCTGACGAGCTTGCCCGGGCCGGCATGGAGCCATTCAAATATGGCGGACGTAAATCGCTGAAAGTGCAGTGAATTTGCAGAATAAAGGCGGCGTTGCCGCCTTTTTACTACGAAAAACACGATGGCTCGACATCTGCTCAAATCAATTCAGATTCTCGAGCCGATGTCCTGTCATTCTGTTTTCAAGCATATCTCCCAAAAGCCGGTTCCCGCTCTGGGAGGATATGCTCCAGCCTAAAGCTGTTCGAGAATGGCTGACGCAGCCGACGTCACGGCCTGTCCAGCCTGTTCTTCGATGTTGAGGGCTTTGACCACACCATCTTCCACGATTGCCGAATAGCGCTTGGAGCGGATACCGAGGCCGCCAGCGGTCGCATCGAGCTCAAGCCCCGCAGCCTTCGTAAAGGTGGCAGAACCATCAGCCAGAAAGAGTATCTTGCCTTCGCCGCCCGTGCTCTGTGCCCATGCGGCCATGACAAAGGCATCGTTCACCGCAACAACAGCGATCTGATCGACACCCTTGGCGAGGATTGCGTCGCGGTTATCGAGATAGCCCGGCAGATGGTTGAGGCTGCACGTCGGCGTAAAGGCGCCCGGTACCGCAAAGAGAACGACTTTTTTGCCCTTGAAGACTTCATCGGTCGTCATTTCCTTGACGCCGTCTGCGGTCTTTACCTTGAAAGTCGCTGCGGGCAGCTTGTCGCCAACTTTGATAGTCATTTAATCTCTCCTCGGGGCAGGGGCCGTCTGTTCCACTGCCTATTGTCAAATTTTATCGCTCCGCGAAGCGCGGACGGCATAGTTAAACCGATAACAGGTCGCCGGACAATTTCAAAAACAGCAGGAAGGCTAATCCAGTGTCACCTGTCCAGAAACGGCCTTACCATTCTGCACAAGGGTATAGTCGATGATGGCTTTGTCAGCCTTGCCCTGCACCTTTGCGGTAAAGCGGCCCTTTTCGACTGCGATGGTATCGGAAAGCCTCACCGTGTCGCTGGCAACGAACAACTCCGATGGAGCGGTGGGATCTGGAACGGCCAGATCGAAGACGGCCTTCTCGCCGTCGCGCTTCACACCGCTTATGCCGAATGCCGAGCTTGCCGGGCTTGGGAGCCGGTCGAATGCGGTCTCGATGATCGTGCGGGCAGCTATCGCCTGGGGCGAGGACTGTTGTTGGTCACTATCAAGGGGAAAGTCGAAGGTGGCCTGCACCGGGACGCAGATTTTCTCGCATACTCCGAGAAAAACATGGCCCTTCAGCCGCTCGTCGGCCGATTTCAGGTGAAAGACTATCGGCAGCGAGACGGGCTGCTTATATCCGATGCCACCTGCATCGTCTCCCTCAAACCGGACCGGCGCAGGGAAACCGATCTGCGCTTTTGCGTTTCCGTCGATGTTAATCTGGGGTGGAACGCCCGCATCGCCGGGATTGCGCCAGTAGGTTTTCCAGCCGGGCTGCAACTCGATCTGCAAGGCGCCGCGCCGTTCCCCGATGGGCGCATTGTCAGGAGTCTTGTCTTCAATAATGACGCGCACGCGCCCGCCGGGCGTCTCGGTCCACTCGGAGGTCGAGGCCAGTGCTGGCGATGTCAGCAAGGCCAGCAAAAGGGGGGCGAAGGTAAAAGTCCGAATGTTCATCGTTGAAAGATGGAATGAAAAGATGGTTGCTTCAAGCCCAATATTATCGGATCGCCGGGCACGTTAATCGCTTATACGGCCTGCCACTTGGCAATCGAGCTGGTTCCGCTTCGAATTCCGGGCTCGAAATAAATGGCCATTGTTATTTTGCGTAGTCTTGCTACCTTCATAATCATGACCATTCTCAAGACGTCGAACAAGGAGCAGGGTTTTCTAAACGGGCAGTTCCTGCTTGCCATGCCTGGAATGAGCGACGAGCGTTTTGCCCGGTCGGTGGTCTATATCTGTGCGCATTCCGATGAAGGCGCGATGGGCTTCATCATCAATCAGCTTCAGCCGGTCGAATTCCCTGACCTCCTGCGCCAGATCGGGGTCATCGATGACGACGAACTGATTATCCTTCCGGATCGTGCGCAGCATATGATGGTACGCAATGGCGGTCCCGTCGACCGCACACGCGGATTCGTGCTGCATTCGGACGATTACATGGTCGATTCCACCATGCCGGTTTCAGAGGATGTCTGCCTCACTGCCACGGTCGATATTCTGCGTGCCATTTACGGGGGCAGTGGGCCGTCGCGAGCCCTGATGGCCCTTGGATATTCCGGTTGGGCGCCGGGCCAGATCGAAGTGGAACTTGCCGAGAATGGCTGGCTAACCTGTGATGCGCCGCTCGACATGCTGTTCGACAGCGATATCGAGGGCAAATATTCGCGTCTGATGCTCCATATGGGTATCGATATGGCGCGGCTGGTTTCCGACGCGGGACATGCGTGAGATTAAGAGAATAGGGGAATAAGCAAGTAGGGGAATATGTTTGGTTGCGCACGCAACGCACATAACCTTCACTGCCCTACTGCCCCAATCAAGCCGCCGCGGCATCCAGTTGTTCGCGGATCATGCGAGTTGCCTCGTCGCGGCTGGTGGGCTGGCCGAACATGAAGCTCTGCACATATTCGCAACCCATCTGGCGAAGCTGAAGCGCGTCGCTTTCGCTCTCCACGCCTTCCGTTACCACGGCGAGGCCGAGATCGTGCGCCATGCTCACAATCGAGCGCAGCAGCGTGGCTTTTTGCGGCTGGTCCCCTTTCACGAAAGACCGGTCGATCTTGATGATATCGAACGGGAAGCGCGTCAGATAGGCGAGTGAGGAATAACCGGTTCCAAAATCATCGAGCGACAAGCCGATGCCCATCGCCTTCAGGCGGGCAAGGACATGTGTGGACTGTTCCGGGTTTTCCATGAGGACGGATTCCGTCAGTTCAAGCTTGAGGCTGCCCGGATTGAGATGGATGCGGGAAAGCACCGAGCGGACATCATTGATGAGGTCCTGGCGGATGAGTTGCGTCGAGGACAGGTTGACCGAAACGAAAAGATCGAGCTTTGGGAATTGCTCCTGCCATGCAAACAGATCTTCCGCGGCCCGTTGCATCGCAAACAGGCCAAGCTGGATGATAAGACCGGAGTTTTCCGCAATTGGAATAAACTCTGAAGGCGAAATCGCGCCGCGCCGCGGATGTTCCCAGCGCATGAGCGCTTCAAAACCAGCAATTGTACCTTCATCCAGCTTCACGATGGGCTGGTAGACAAGACTGATTTCGTCGCGTTCAAGTGCGCGTCGCAGATCGGATTCAAGCTGCAGCTTGTCGCTGCCGATGGCTCTGAATGCCGGACGGAAGGGCTCGATGCGGTCACCGCCGAAACGCTTTGCCTGATACATGGCAAGCTCGGCGTCCTTCACGAAGTCTTCCGCAGTTGTCGCCGTTTTCGTCCAGGTGATCAGGCCTATGGATGACGTCAGAACGATTTCGCGCTTTGCATAGGCAATCGGCGCGCGCACGGCTTGACGCAGAGCTTCGGCGAAGGATGCGATGCGCCCCGGGTCGCTTTCAGAGGCAAGCAGCAGACCGAACTGGTCCGACGAGAGGCGCGAGAGCGTATCCTGCGGTTTCATGAGGCGTGCCAGACGGCGCGAGATGGTCAGAAGGATAGTGTCCCCCGCCGACATGCCCAGGCTGTCATTGACCTGCTTGAACCGGTCTATGTCGATAATGAAGACCGTCGGATGCAGGTTGCTTTCCCCGCGTGCCATGTTCATGACATTGCTGAGACGATCGAGGAACAATTCCCGGTTCGGAAGGCCGGTCAGATTGTCGTGCACGGCATCGTGCAACAGGCGTTCTTCCGCCTTTTTCTGCTCAGTCACATTGACGAGTGTTCCAACACAACGCACCACTTCGCCATCCGAACCGATGACCGGGCGCGCACGGAGTGCATACCAGTGATAATGGCCATCATTGGCACGCAGCCGGAAAATCTGGCCGATGCGTCCGCGCCGGTTTTCCAGAATGGCATCAAGCGTGGAGCGGAAGCGGTCGCGGTCATCGGTATGCATGGCGGGAAGCCAGTTGCGCACCGGGCCTTGCAGGCTGTTGGCCGTATTGCCAAGATAATTGGCGATGTCCGGCGTGGTCACGACGCGGTCGCGCGGCACGTCCCAATCCCATACGATGTCGCCCGCGCCAATGACGGCGAGAGCCTGCCGCTCCATATCCGACAGAAGGCCCTGCTGCAGTGCTCCGCCAGCGAAGGCATGCTGCATGACGGTAAAGCCGATCAGAAGAACGATCAGGACAAGACCGCCGCCGAGCGCAGGCTGGACGATATCATTATCGAGCCTGCCCGAAACCGTCATCCAGGCACCCAGCAACCATATCAGGGTGAGAAGCCAGGCCGGTATCAGCATGACGGCGCGATCATATCCCTTGACCGCGAGATAACCGATGATGGCGACGCCGGACAGAACGGTCAGCGCCAGCGAGATGCGCGCAATACCAGAAGCCACCGGCGGATCGAAAACGGCAACCCCCGCAAGGGCCAGAAGGCCCAATACCCAGGTCACGGCGCCATAGCTGAAATGGTCGTGCCAGCGGTTGAGATTGAGATAGGTGAACAGGAAAATCACGAGAGAGGCGGCAAGCGCCACTTCGGTGCCCGCGCGCCAGATCTGCTCATTGCCCGGCGTTATCTCCATCAGCTTGTTCCAGAAACCGAAATCGACGCAGATATAGGCCAGAACGGCCCATGCAAGCGCGGCGGTGGCCGGGAATAGGGAAGTGCCCTTGACGACGAAAAGGATGGTCAGGAACAGAGCCAGCAGACCTGAAATGCCAAGCAGAATACCGCGATAGAGCGTGTAGGAATTAACCGCATCCTTGTAGGCTTCCGGCTCCCAGAGATAGAGCTGGGGCAGATTGTGCGAGGACAGTTCTGCTACGAAGGTGATGACGCTGCCCGGATTGAGCGTGATGCGGAAAACGTCCGCATCGGCGCTGGGCTGGCGGTCGAGCGCAAAGCCTTCGCTCGGCGTGATGGACGCAATGCGTGGAGAACCAAGATCGGGCCAGATGACGCCGGAACCGACGAGACGGAAATGAGGAGCAACAATCAGGCGGTCGATCTGTTCGTCGGTTGGATTTGCGATCGAAAAAGCGGCCCAGTCGCCGGATGCCTTGCTGTTTTGATCGGCCTGCACTTCGATGCGGCGGACAATACCGTCAGGACCCGGGGCCGTCGATACCTGCACGCTTTCGCCCTTGTTGCGCAGAAGTTCGACAGCGCGGGAAAGGTCGAGGGCGGTATCTTCCTTGGAAATCTTGATCGGTTCGATGGCCGATGCCTGGATGACCGAAACGGCCAGAATAGCCATGAGTACGAGAAACCGCACACCGGCAAAAAGCCACTTATCCGCAAAACCCTTCACGAGCGTCCAACCTTGCCATTGATCATGCGGCTATCCGTCATACGTTTGTCGCTTTCTATAAGGGCAAAAAGCAGGTGATCCTGCCAGAAGCCATTTATCTTGAGATAGGAACGCAACAGTCCTTCTCTCTCAAATCCGGCTTTTTCGAGAAGCCGTATCGAGCGCACATTATGAGGGATACAGGCTGCTTCTATCCGGTGCAACCGGAGTTGGTCGAATGCGAAGGGGATAACCAGCGACAGGGCTTCGGTCATGTAACCTTTGCCGGCATGGGGCGCGCCGCTCCAATAGCCGATCATGCCGTTCTGCCCGACACCGCGCCGGATATTTCCGAGCGTTATGCCGCCGACGAGCGTGTTGTCCCCATTGCGAAAGACAAAAAACGGATAACCGGTTCCGGCGGCTATTTCATCCTGAAAGCGACGCATTCGATGGCGAAAAGCGCTCTTTGTCAGATCGTCGTCCGGCCAAGTCGGCTCCCACGGCGTGAGAAAGGCCCGGCTTTGTTCCCGCAGGCTGGCCCAACTGGCGAAATCGCTCATCATCGGCTCGCGCAGATAAATGCGCTGTCCACGCAGGACGGTCGGATTACTTCTACGGAAGGGCAGGCCGATCATGGCGGGTTAGGGGAGTAAGGGGGTAGGGGAATAAGGGAGTAGGAAAAACAAAATGCTCAATGTCACATACTCCCCTATTCCCCTACTCACATATTCCCTTAAACAGCGATTTTCCTCGCATGTGCGCTGGTCGACAGTGCATCCGACAGCCCATCGAAGCTCATCAGCCGTCCAACTGGACCAACGCCGGCGATGGTGGGCTTGCTGTCGAGGAACAACCGTCCGGCCAGATCGGTCAGCCTTTGAGGTGTAATCAGCGAGAGACGGTCCATCAGTTCGCTGTTTTCGACGGGGCGGCCATAGAGCAGGAACTGGCGTGCGACCTGTCCGGCACGGCTTGCAGCACTTTCCTGCGACATGAGAAGGCTCGCACGATATTGCGCGCGGGCGCGGTCCACTTCTTCCAGGCTGATGGAGTCGGCGGCCTTGTGCAGTTCATCGATCAGAACCGGGACGAGTTCGACCAGTTCGTCGCGGCCCGTTGCAGCGTGAATTCCGAACAGTCCTGTATCCGAGAAGCCCCAATGGAAGGCGTAAACGGAATAGCAAAGCCCACGTTTCTCGCGGACTTCCTGGAAGAGGCGCGAAGACATGCCGCCGCCCAAAACCATGGAAAGAAGCTGCGACGCATAGAAATCACGCACGTGGTAGGCGCGTCCTTCGAAACCGATCAGAACCTGAGCATCCATCAGTTCGCGATTTTCACGGAAATCGCCGCCCACATAATGGGCGAGGTCGAGCGTAGGCGCCGTATTGTGGGCGCGAAAACCGCCAAGACGTTTTTCAACTTCCCTTACGAATGCATCATGATCGACGCCACCAGCAGCGGTCACCACCATGCGGTCGGCGCTGTACTGCTCGTCCATATATTGGCGAAGGTCATCGGAGGTGAAAGACATGACCGTCTCAGGCTCGCCGAGAATGGCGCGCCCAATCGGCTGATGACGATAGGCTGTTTCGGTGAAGCGGTCGAAGACGATATCGTCGGGCGTGTCGTGCGCCGCACCGATCTCCTGCATGATGACCTGCTTTTCGCGCTCCAGCTCAGCTTCATCGAATTTGGAGGCGGTCAGGATATCGGACAGAATGTCGATGGCCAGCGGCACGTCATTGCGCAGAACGCGCGCATAATAGGAAGTGGTCTCGACGCTGGTGGCGGCGTTGATCTCGCCGCCTACATTTTCGATATCCGATGCAATTTGCCAGGCTGTGCGGTTCTCGGTTCCCTTGAACGCCATATGCTCAAGAAGATGAGCAATGCCATGCCTGTCGGCAGCTTCGTTTCGTGCCCCGGCCTTGACCCAGATTCCAAGCGCCACGCTTTCCACGTGGGACATCGTATCGGTGGCTATCGTCAATCCGTTGGAAAGACGCGTTACTTCAACACCCATAAGCAAACTGCTCCCTGCATTCCCGCTCTGGTTCTCGTCTCGGAGCCGGTCTTTTTAAGCTCTCGAATGGCGGCGAACGTATTCTTCCACGATTTTCAGGTCGTTGTGAAGAACTGTGAAGCTTTCTTTTCGTTGCATCAAGTCCGAAAGCCATGCAGGGAGCTGCGGTTCGACGCCGCTGGCAGCCTTTACGGCATCGGGGAATTTGGCCGGATGCGCTGTTGCAAGAACAACCATCGGCGCTTCACTGGACTGGTTTTCGCGAGCCACCTTCACACCGATTGCCGAGTGGGGATCGAGCAGATAGCCGTCCGCTTCAACCACGGATTTGATTGTCTCCGCAGTTTCATCGACAGTCGAGCGCCCGGCGGAGAACTCGCTGCGGATCGCCGACAGCGGCTTCTCAGAGATCGAAAAACCACCAGATTGTTTCAGCCCAGCCATCAGACCGCGCAGGGCTGCTGCATCGCGTCCGTGCGCTTCAAACAGCAGACGCTCAAAATTCGAGGAAATCTGGATATCCATCGAAGGCGAGGTGGTCTGTGCGACACCGCGCATTTCATAGGCGCCGGTTTCGAGAGTACGCGAGAGAATGTCATTATCATTGGTGGCGATGATCAGCCGGTCGATGGGCAATCCCATGCGCTTGGCGACATAGCCCGCGAAAATATCGCCGAAATTGCCCGTCGGCACGGTGAAGGATATGGCGCGGTCCGGTGCGCCAAGGCTCAGAGCCGCCGTAAAATAATAAACAACTTGGGGCATGATGCGCGCCCAATTGATCGAGTTCACACCCGAAAGCGACAGCGCATCACGGAACTGAAGGTCGTTGAACATGCCTTTCACAAGGTTCTGGCAATCGTCGAAATTGCCTTCGATGGAAAGGGCATGAACGTTGGAAAAGCCGGACGATGTCATCTGGCGCTGCTGCACCGGCGATACGCGACCGTTCGGGAACAGAATGAAGATATCGGTATTGTCGCGTCCGCCGAAGGCCTCGATTGCCGCGCCGCCCGTATCCCCGGATGTGGCCCCGACAATGGTGGCCCGTTCGCCGCGCTGTGCCAGGACATAGTCCATCATGCGGGCCAGAAGCTGCATGGCGACATCCTTGAAGGCGAGCGTCGGGCCATGGAAAAGTTCGAGCACGAATTCATTGGCCCCGGTCTGAACCAGCGGGCAGACCGCATCATGCCGGAAAGATCCATAGGCTTCGTGCACCATGCGACGGAAATCCGAATGCGGGATTTCGCCGTCGACAAAGGGAGTGAGCACCGCCAGCGCAATATCCACATAGGATTTTCCGCGCAGATCGCGGATTTGTTCTGGCGAAAACTGGGGATAATCCTGCGGCAGATAGAGACCGCCATCCCGGGCTAGACCGGCGAGCAATGCATCGCTGAACCCCAGGACCGGCGCTTCCCCACGCGTGCTTACATATTTCATTTCTTGGCCTTCATTTCGGATCGGCGCGGTTTTGAGCCGCATAATGCAATAGAGCCTCCCTAAAAAAGCCGCAAGGTTTTAAAGCATGTTGACGGGGATGGGGGTTGCTCTCCAGAGCAAAAAACGGGAAAACGTCATCGCGCTACACGCATGCGTGATGTAGAAGACAGGTTGATCAGTGCAGGGAAGCCCGCTTTATGCAAACAGCACCACAGAATCGTTCATCGTTGTTTCCAGTCTTTGCAACGGTTTTGCTCGCAGCCCTCGCAGGCTGCACGACCAGTGGCACTGATAAGGCCGCCGACGGAGCTTCAGGCTCCTCAATGACCGCATCCGCTGCTTCCGGCGATCAGCGTGTCAAGGAATCCGAGCTGCGCGCCTTCTGTCCGTCGGTCACGCTGCGCGACGGCACAGCCTTCTTCAGTACATATGAAAAGGGCGGCGATAAGGACCCGGCACGGGTGATCTATCAGGCGGCGCTGACCGATACGACCCGCGCCTGCCAATATGGCGCGGGGACCATGACGATTGACGTCGCGGCGGCGGGCAAGGTTGTTCCCGGGCCGAAATACAAGAACGGCACCATCACCATGCCGATCCGTGTTGCCGTCCGTCAGGGCGATCAGGTCATCTATTCCAAACTGCACAAGCAGGCGGTTACGGTAGCGAACGCGGATACCGCGACGCAGTTCGTGTTCAACGACAAGGCGATCACCGTACCGATGACGGATCAGAAGAATATCCAGATTTTCGTCGGTTTCGACGAGGGTCCATACAACACGAAGTAAAGCACTGAAAACGGTGCGCCGGTTTGTATTTTGGCGCACCGTTTAATCTGATATTATAGGCTTTTTCATATTGCTGCCAAAAGCCCGCAGATCTAATTAGAAAACACTTAACTATTGCCGATATGGCGATGTATTTAGTTTTAAGATAGCATTAATGACAGTTTCACATGTATTCATATCAATGTTTGTTTCATGTTATGGTTTTCTGACGTCAGGGATCGCCGCGTCTTAGACGGATAGAAGTGATAACTCACCAGCTACGCCACGATTATTTAGGGGCGAGGGTCATATGCGATTTGATCGCAGTAAATTATTAAAGCCTGTTCCGCTTATTTTGCTTCTGTTGCTGTTTCTCGGTGCGGCTCTCGGCCAGTGGATGGGAAACAAATTTCGCATTGTCGATGAAGAGCGGCACATGAATATCTACATGTCCGCATTGATCACGCATGCAAATCGACTGGCTGTTTCTGCCCGTGAAACAATCGAAGCAGCCAATCTCTCGCCCTATGAAATGTGTTCTCTGCAAGATATTGCCTATCAGCGCAAACTGGTCTTTTCCGCCTATCATATCAAGGACATCGGCCGGCTCCGTGATGATCGACTCGCCTGTTCCACGCTTCTCGGCGATATCAGCGAGCAGCCAAAGCGTTCGCCTGCCGATATTAATTTGCGGGACGGCACCTATGTATATGGCGAAAGATCGCTGATTACGCCGGGCAGCCGGGGCTTTGTGATAGGCAGGGGCGAGGCGAATGTGATTTTGAGTACGGCTGCATTCGACCTGCTGCACACCCCAAAATACAGCTTTGCCGTCTATATGCGCGACGCCGAACGCAAACACTTCGCGCGCCTCTATGATTATCAGGCAGGTGATTTTCCAGTCCCGGATTTCAAAAATCACCGCGGCGAATACGAGGTGCTCAGCGACGCAATCAAGGAATATCGTTGCGACGACGAAGTGGGTATCTGCGTCGCTCTCAAGGCGCAGTTGGACAATTCCAGCAATTCCGCCCGATGGGAATCCTTCATGGCGACAAGTCTGGGACTGCTCGCGGGGGCGACCCTTGGCCTTGGTTGGTTCGCCTACCACAATCGCGAACGCCCTTTGGCTTCCATGCTCAACCAGGCGCTCAATGCCCGCCAGCTCGAGGTAGTCTATCAGCCAGTGGTCAATGTAGAGAACGCCGAACTCACCGGTTTTGAGGCCTTACTTCGCTGGCAATTGCATACCGGCGACATTATTCCGCCTGACGTATTTATCGCCGAGGCGGAGGAAAAAGGCATGGCGGGACGGGTGACCGCCTATGTCGTGGATCGGGTTATGGACGATATGGGGGATTTGTTGCGCCTCAACCGCAATATCCAGATCAATATCAACATCACTGCAAGCGATGTTCAGGCGGCCGCATTTCCGAAAAATATCCAGGCGAAATTGGCTGGCGCGGGTGTCGATCCCCGTCAGATCGGTCTTGAATTGACCGAACGAACGGCGGTGGATTTCTCGAAAGCGTCGGAGGGCATCAGACAGCTGCGTGAACAGGGACACAAGATCTACATTGATGATTTTGGAACGGGCTATTCGAGTCTTTCCTATCTGGGCGAACTGCATATCGATGCAATCAAGATAGATAAGGCCTTCACGCGCACCGTCTGTGCGGACGGGAACATGGTGTCGATCGTTCCTGAGATCATATCGATGGCGCGGCAGCACGATCTCGGCATCGTGGTCGAAGGCATCGAAACGGAAGCGCAGGCCGATTATTTTCGCAAAATGAACACGTCGATGACTGCGCAAGGCTGGTTTTACGGCAAGCCTATGCCAGCGGGCGATGCGGCTGCGCTGCTGATGGCCGGTTTGCGCAAAGCCAGACGGAAGCGCGGGAAAGCTTTTCAGGAAAAAGCCTGACTGAACCGATGCTGTGGATAAAGGAAGACCGATAAAATTCTAATTAAATGCAACTGCCTGCGTGAAATGAATGGCAAGAGGTTTCGGCTAGTGTGTTCTCATGAAACAGAAATATGAACGCATTCTTGAACCGACGGACACCTGGGCGATCTTCGATACGTCCTCCGGCGAACCCGTCATCTTGGGAACCCGCTTGCTGATCGGCCTCTCTGAAAGTGAAGCCGAAGAGCTTCTGGCAATTCTCAATGCCCCACCCAAGGGGCGCAACAAGCAAACCGCCGCCTGACGGAAGCCAGGCGTCGGACTATCTCATTCAGGCATCGGTCCAGACGGACAGGGCTTCGATGACACTGGGCAGGTCTTTGTGGCGATGGATGACGGTTTCCGCCCCCGCATCGGTCAGCTTGTCGGCATGTCCCGGATAGGTGTGAGCGCCGCCCGTAAAGCCGATCACACGCATGCCAGCGGCGCGTGCGCCCTGAATGCCATGCGCGGAGTCTTCAATCACGATGACGTCCTTCGGATCGACACCGAATTGCTTGGCTGCATAAAGAAACACGTCTGGTGCGGGCTTAGTCTTTTTGGTGCCTACTTCCTTCGCTGAAAAGATATTGGGCGCAAACAGCTCGTAAAGACCGACACGCTGCAACATGCTTTCCAGCCGATGACTGGTCGAATTGGAGCAGATGCACTTCGGCAGCTTTAATGCCGATACCACTTCAACGATATCTTCAACGGCCTGAACTTCGTTCTTGAGCTTTTCGTCCAGAATCGTTTCGGACTTGTCGAGAAGCGACGCTGAAAGCGGAATTCCGGCCTCGCGCTCCACAGTCAGAAGAATGTCCTGCCACGTCAGACCGGCAAAACGTTCGGCCATCTCATCGGCGGCAATCTGATAACCGGCTTCGGTGAGAAGTGTGGACTCGACTTCCGCGGCGATGATTTCAGAATCTACCAAAACGCCATCGCAATCGAAAATGATGAGGGACGGGGCCGCCATGATCATAGCCTTTTTATTGGGAGGAGTGAGCACCGGCAGCAGCCGGAACACCGGGTTGAGCTACACCTTTATGGCGAAGTCGTCAAATTGGAGCATTCCGACGAGAGGGTGAAGCATCCATGCGGTGCATTCGCCCCAGGGGCCGATTTCCATTCCGCTTCGGTTTTCATCCCGTTCAGACCTCACCGGACACCTCGCGACGGCGCCGGTCCAGTTCTTCGCTATAGCGGCGCAAGGTGTGCGCTTCACTGAGGAGGCCGAGAACCTTGCGCTCCTGTGCGTTGTTCACCACGGCCAGAGCTTCACTTTCTGCCCGGTCGAAGCGAACGACAGCTTCCTTGGCGTTCATCTGCGGCAGCAGGAATTCATCCTGATATTTGAGAAGCTCGCGGATGCTGTGTTCGCCATCGGATGTATCGAAGCTGTCGGCGTAAACTTCCGGAACCGGGATCATGCCGACATATCGTCCCTCGGCATCCACGGCGATCACCCGCTGGGTCGATCCGAGCGGGAAATCATGGCGGAATGTTTCGATATCGGTATCGATCAGAACGGTCCGCACGTCATGGCGCATCATCCGGTTGACGGTCAGGTCCCGTATCCATCCGATATCATGGGCGGAACGGATGGCCTCTCCGCGCAGATGGAAGCGCCATGTGGCAAAGGAGTAACCGAAGGTCTTTCGCACCATCAGCGAGGACGAGACGACAGCGCCGAGCACGAGCATGGAAATCGGAAAATCGCCGGTAAGCTCCAGTGCCAGGAAGGTCATGGTCATAGGACCGCCCACGACTGCGACGGCTAGCGAACTCATACCGATGACGGCATAGACTTCGGGTGCGAGTGCCAGACCGGCTGGCAATACGGCGCCGGCCACGGCAGCAAACAGCTTGCCTGTCAGCGCACCGAGAAACAGCGATGCGAAGAACAGGCCACCGCGAAAGCCGGACCCGATAGAGACGGCAGAAGCGAGCGATTTGGCAAAGATCAGAAGCAGGAGTGCGGGAATGGTGATGTTTGCATTCAGGTCGAGGTGGAGCGCTCCGTGGCCCGAGGCCAGAACCTGCGGTGAAAGGAAAGCGATCATTCCAACGATGGCGCCGCCGATAGCCGGGGCCATCACATTGGGCACCACACTGCGCCGGGCGACTTTTTCCACAAAGGTCACGCCGCGCATGATGAGGATGGCAATGCCTGCCGAGAAGAAGCCGAGTACAAGCGCGGGAACGTAATCACGTGGCGTGATGTCGTCGATCTGGCCGATATCGATGATGAAGGGCGCGCCGCCGATTGCCTGCGTCACCAGAGCGCCGATGATCGCCGCCACGACGACCGGCGTAAGCGTGGCAATCGAATAGACGCCGATGATAAGTTCGAAGGCGTAAAATGCCCCGGTCAAAGGTGCATTGAAGGCGCTGGCGATGGCAGCCGCAGCGCCGCAGCCGACCAAAGTCCGCAGATCCGCGCGGCGAAGCTTGAGCGCCCGACCGATGCGGGAGGCGAAACCGCTCGCAAGCTGCGTATAGGCTGCTTCCAGTCCAACCGATGCACCGAAGCCGTTGGCAATCAGGTTCTGCCCGACAAGGATAAAGCTGTCCGTGAGCGACAGACGCCCGCCATGGAGCGCATTTGCTTCGATCGGGTCCACGATGGGACGCTTGCGCCATCGCGCAAGAACCCAGATCACGATCCCCATTAGGATGCCGCCAGCGAGCGGTGCAATATAGGCGCTCGGTTGCAGCGATGCAGCCGAACTGAGTTTTTCGCCGGGCTCAAGCGCGAAGATCGCCTGGTGCATCCATTGCGAAATACTGCCTATGGCGGCAACCATCAGCCCTGAAATGATACCGATCGCGGCCCCGGCGATAACGAGGCCAATTTCGCTGCCGCGAACCAGCGCACGCATGCGGAAGGGTACGAATAAAACCCGCAAATACCGGTTATGCCGCAGTTCAGCGATATTCATCATAAAAACACCGGGCAAGCGGGCGGCTGGCATGCCCGCCACGCAAATTCAGAAGTTGGCTGCCGATTATAGGCAAAAAGGAATAACCAAGCCTTATCAAGGGCAAGCGGTCGACAACAGCATTGCATAGCGATCGCGGCGTTAAGATGACAGACGGCAAAATGTTCGGGGCAATAGTGCGTGAAAAGCCCGGAACTGTGGACTTTCCCTCTCGTTTAAGAAAAGATTTACGATTTCAATCACTTGGCGTTAACTGCATATTTACCCTGCCCGGTAACCATAAGGACAAGTTTTTGCGTCCACAGGTAATCGAGTATCCCATGTCTCTTGTACGTCTTGCGCATGAGTTGCCCATCGAGGCTCCGCGTACCGCCTGGCTTGACTCCATCATCAAAGGTGATTGCGTCGCTGCTCTGGAACGCCTGCCGGATCATTCCGTGGACGTGATTTTCGCCGATCCGCCATATAACCTCCAGCTTGGCGGCGATCTGCATCGTCCCGACCAGTCGATGGTGAGTGCGGTTGACGATCATTGGGACCAGTTTGAAAGCTTCCAGGCCTATGACGCGTTCACACGCGCCTGGCTTATGGCTTGCCGCCGCGTCCTGAAGCCGAACGGCACCATTTGGGTCATCGGTTCCTACCACAATATTTTCCGCGTTGGCTCGCAGTTGCAGGACCTCGGTTTCTGGCTCCTGAACGACATCATCTGGCGCAAGACGAATCCGATGCCGAATTTCCGCGGGCGTCGCTTCCAGAACGCCCATGAAACGCTGATCTGGGCCTCGCGGGACCAGAAGGGCAAAGGCTACACCTTCAACTATGAAGCGATGAAGGCCGCCAATGACGATGTGCAGATGCGCTCGGACTGGCTGTTCCCGATCTGCACCGGCTCGGAACGCCTCAAGGACGAAAACGGCGACAAGGTTCACCCGACCCAGAAGCCGGAAGCGCTGCTTGCCCGCATCATGATGGCGTCTAGCAAGCCCGGCGACGTCATTCTCGATCCGTTCTTCGGTTCCGGCACGACCGGCGCCGTTGCAAAGCGTCTTGGACGCCATTTCGTCGGCATCGAGCGCGAACAAAGTTATATCGACGCGGCGACGGCGCGCATTGATGCCGTTGAACCGCTCGGCAAGGCTGAACTCACGGTGATGACCGGCAAGCGGGCCGAACCGCGTGTGGCGTTCACCAGCGTTATAGAAGCCGGTCTTCTTCGCCCTGGCACGGTGCTTTCCGATGAACGCCGCCGTTTTGCTGCGATTGTGCGGGCCGATGGCACGCTTGCCGCCAATGGCGAAGCCGGTTCGATCCATCGTATCGGCGCGAAGGTCCAGGGCTTTGATGCCTGCAACGGTTGGACTTTCTGGCACTACGAGGAAAACGGCACGCTGAAGCCAATTGACGCCTTGCGCAAGGTCATTCGCGACCAGATGGCGACTGCAGGCGCTTAGAGCATTTCAGCAAAAGTATGAAACGGTTTTGCGTTGGATAATGCGATAAAACAAATAGTTAGAGCGGTTCCGGCGATTCTGTCAGAACAGGAACCGCTCTAGAACGCGTTTTGAACTGCCTGCCCCGCGCTTTTATTCTTATCGGACGGCCTCCAGCATAGTCTGATAGTGAGACGCCCGAAGCATAGGCTTCGGGCGTCTTCGCTGTTTTCGTCTGACCGGGAATTCCGGGTCAGAAAGCGAGACCCAGTGCTTTCAAGTCAGCGGCCAGCTTGTTCGCACCGGTAAAATGCACGGCCTGCCAGCCAGCATGCCTGGCACCTTCCACATTGTGCATCGTGTCATCGATGAAAAGCGTAGCTGCCGGGTCGAGATCGAATGACGCAACGTGATGATCGTAGATTTCCCGGTCAGGTTTCAACATGCGGATGTCGCCCGACACGGTGACGCCCCGGCTTTCAGTCAGAAATGGAAACCGCCCCTGCGCTTCCCGGAACGTATCGGAAGCAAAATTCGTCAGCATGGTGACGTCGTGGCCGTTTCCGATGAGACCGCGCAGAATTTCGACACTGTCCTCATAAGCATGCGGCACCATGCGGTTCCAGTTTTGCCGGAACGCGCGGATGTGATCGCTTTTCTCCGGGTATGCATCGATCAGCAACGCCTCAGCCTCATGCCAGGTTCTCCCGCGATCCTGTTCGATATTCCATGCGCCGGTGCAGATATTCTCCAGGAACCAACGCCGTTCCGACGCATCGGGAATAATATCGAGATAGGCGAGTTCGGGATCGTAATGGATGAGAACCCTGCCGATGTCGAAGACGATGTGCTTGACGGGACTGCTCAACGGTTTTTCCTCTTCCCTTTGAAAGCTTCTGGTATGGCAGCGGTGATCGCCTTTTTCATGACTGTTGGTAATGCCTCGTCTGAAAGCTCGGTCGGGCGGGACCACCAGCCGTCGCTGGATGCAGCCTTGCTGACATTTTCCGAACGATAGACGGAGAGCCGCAGTTCGAAATGCGTGAAAACATGCGTAATCGAACCGGAATCTGTCCATCGCGCGGGGAACGGAGCCGCATTGATGGTCGTATCGCCATCAATGCGAGCCGTCCATGGGCTGCCCGGAACTTCGGTCATCCCGGCGAGCAGTCCCTCATCCCTCCGCTTGCGCAGGAAAACCGAACCATCGTCGGCAATGGCAATGAATGCCGCGCCTGTGCGAATTGGCTTTTCCGCTTTGGGCGCCTTTACCGGAAACTCTTCCGGGTCGCGGGATTTGAGCGCCATACAATCGTCATTGAGTGGACAGATGGCACAAGCTGGACGCCGCGGCGTGCATATGGTTGCGCCCAGATCCATCACCGCCTGCGCAAAATCTCCCGGTCTGTCGATGGGAGTCAATTGCCCCATGAGCGCGCGGATTTCCGGTTTTGCTGCGGGCAGGGGCGTGTCGATTGTGTAAAGCCGTGAAATCACGCGTTCCACATTGCCGTCCACAACGGCGACCGCTTCACCAAAGGCGATTGCAGCGATGGCTGCGGAAGTATAGTCGCCGATGCCCGGCAGTTCCTTCAGTGCTGCGGCGCTGTCCGGAAACTTGCCGTCATGCTGCCGGACCACAGCGTCGGCGCATTTTTTCAGGTTTCGTGCACGCGAGTAGTATCCAAGTCCGGCCCATGCTCGCAGAATATCGTCTTCACTCCCCCGCGCCATTGCCTGAACCGTGGGCCAGCGTTCGGTGAACTTTACAAAGTAGGACTTGACCGCCTCGACTGTTGTCTGCTGAAGCATGATCTCGGACAGCCACACGCGATAGGGATCTGGCCTGATGCCGGATGCCTGTTCGGATGGGCTGATGCGCCACGGCAAGACGCGGTGGTGCCGGTCATACCAGTGCAGAAGCTTGGTGCTTTGATTGGAAGTGGTGGAAGTCAGCATGAGAACGGCATCGGTTAACAATTGGGCATTATTCTGATTAGAGCATTTCCAGCAAAAGTGCGAAGCGGTTTTGCGTGGGGTAATGCCTGAAAGCAAAGAGATAGAACGCATGCGCTGTTCCGCTTCACGAGAGCCGCTCTAATGCCTTAATTTTACACTTCATAGAAACAATGCTGTGCATGTGAAAGGCTTAAGCATAGAAATCTGCCGGGGTCTCCAGGCAAGCTTCCTTGGAAAGAGAATAAGTGAACCAGTCAGTACCTGTCTATGTCGTCAATCTTGCGCGGTCCCGGGATCGCTGGGACAGGTTGAAGTCCAACGCTGATGCTCTTTCAATCGTACTCCGGCGCGTGGAAGCCGTCGAGGGAAAGCTGCTGTCATCGGAGGAACTGACGGATTTCGATGAGGCAGCGTTCCGTCGCTGGCACGGTAAAATCGCAATGCCGGCTGAAATTGGCTGTTACTTCAGTCACATACGAGCATTGGAAATCATAGCCGGTGCGCCGGAGCCTTTTGCCGTGATTGTGGAAGATGACATCGTTTTTACACCTGCGTTCAAACCCTTTCTAACACATTTGGCGAAGGCGGCAGGCTGGGACGCAGTGAAGCTTGTCAATCACCGAACCGCTGCTTTCCAGTCTTTCCAGCGTATTGATAGCCAGTTTTCAATTGGTCGCTGCTTGCATGGACCGCTGGGAAGTTCCGCGGCTTATGTCGTTACCCGTGAAGGCGCCTCGAAATTGCTCAAGGCGCTTCGCCCGATGCGGCTTCCTTATGATGTCGCACTGGAAAGAGGATGGGCTGGTGCTTATCAGATTTTTACAACCGACAAGCCGGTCGTCGAATTTTCGGACATGGCCACTTCTACTATCGCTCAGGGGCGCTCGGCTTACGCCAAAAAGCGTCTGCCGGCATACAAAAGGATAAGCACCCTTCTGTTTCGAGCGACAGACTATGTCAGACGAATCGCTTACTCTTTTGACAGGAAGAGCTTAAGAGAGGACAGAGTTTGAGTTTTTTTAAGAAGTCTTTTCTCCTGCGGCGTCGGATAGATTCTGGGGTACTTGCAGTCGCATCGGCGGCCATGCCCGTTCGCGTGGGGCTCGGACCACTGGTACTTTTCGTATTTTCTTGCATCGGTATTTACCTCGCCTGCGGACGTCATGCGACTACGCGCATGTTCGCCCGGAAGTTCTATTTGTTCATAGTCTTATATGCTGTCTGGTCGTTGGGCCTGATCCTGTTTCGGGGGGAGCCTTTCAACGACAACCGGCAGATCGGTTACACGCTGCTGATCGCGATTTTTGCTTTTGCCGGTTCCGGAATGGTGCTTGTCCGCGACCCGCTCCGTGCCTTTGTCCTTGGCGCGCGTGTTGGGACGCTGCTTGCCGTGATTATCGCGCTCTATCTTTCCGTGACCGACGGAGGGCGCATCGGTGTCGGCGGCAATCAGGCTGTCTTTGCATTCGTGGCCGGGGTGGCGGCGATATCCGCCGCCATTCCTTTGCGTAAGGCTTCGCGTTACTTGCCGAACGGTCCGCAGTGGCTGGTATTGGGGTTCGCGGCGGTTCTGACGTCGGAAACCCGGGCAGTCATCGTGGTCTTGCCGATATTCGCAGCCGTGGAAACTGTCATCTTCCTGAAGCGTTTCAGTATCCGGCAGCAGGGAACTGCCTATGCGATACTGTTTGCAGCAATAGCCACTCTCGTCGTGGTGGGCCCTGTTGGCAGCATCATTTCCAAACGTTTCGCCGGAATGATCGAATATTACGATACCGGACTCGCCGCTAACTGGGAGGACAAGGTTTCGGCGGATATTCGCGAGTTCATGTGGAGAAGTGCGTCGAATGTTATCGCCGCCCATCCTCTCGCAGGTGTCGGTTCCTATTCAAAGATGGAGTATGTGAGGGCCGAGGCGGGAGACAAGGCGTCGATGCTTGACGGCTTCCGCCATGTCCATAATACGGTGCTCGATGAGTTGCTGAATGACGGAATTGTCGGTCTCATCTTCATGGCCTGTGCGTTTATCTCTATCTTCGTCTATTTGTGGCGAACAGCCGATAGCTGGGCAATGCGGCGAGCCTTGATCTACTTTGCCCTTGTGTGCGGCAGCTACGGCATGCTGCACAATCCGTTGTTGCACGAAGTGACGATATCCTCGACCATGTTCTTCCTCGCGGCGCTCAACGCGGCTGCATCAAGGCGCATCATGGCGGCACGGCGCGCCGGGCTCACCTCATATGTTTTGGGAAAGAAATCAACTGCATGAAAGCGATTGTAACGGGCGCTGCCGGGTTTATCGGTTTCCATACCGCGCAGCGACTGCTGGACGAGGGCTGGCAGGTTGTTGGCATCGACAATGTAAACGATTATTATCCGGTTGCGTTGAAGGAAACGCGGCTTTCTAAGCTTCACATGCGGGATGGGTTCCGGTTCGCGAAGGCGGATATTTCCGACGCCGCGGCACTCACCGCTGCAATCGGCTCGGACCGTGATGCGGATGTCATCGTGCATCTCGCCGCACAGGCAGGCGTACGTTATTCCATTGAGAACCCCTCGGCCTATATCTCCGCCAATGTTCAGGGACAGGTCACGGTTTTCGAAACCGCGCTGCGACTGGAGAAACGGCCGCCTGTGGTCTATGCCAGTTCGTCGTCGGTCTATGGCGCAAACGAAAAAGTGCCGTTTTCCGAGAGCGATCCAGTCGATCATCCTGTATCGATCTATGCCGCAACAAAGCGCTCTGGCGAATTGCTGGCTTACTCCTATCGTCACGTGCATGAGCTCCACTCAGCCGGTTTGCGCTTCTTCACCGTTTACGGCCCCTATGGGCGTCCCGACATGGCGCCGTGGCTGTTCACCTCGGCGATCCTCAAGGGCGAGCCGATCCGCGTGTTCAACAATGGCGAAATGCAGCGGGATTTTACTTTCGTGGACGATATCGTCAGCGGGGTGGTCGGCGCGGTGCGACGCATAATCGACAAGCCGGAAGATACGGCGCCCGTCTATAATCTAGGTAACAACCGGCCCGTGATGCTCAACGATTTCATCGCCGCGATCGAGAAAGCGACCGGCAAGGAAGCGATCCGCAAGCTCGAACCCATGCCCGCCGCCGATGTGCCGCGCACCTATGCCGACATCACGCTTGCCGCCCGCGACCTTGGCTTTAGTCCAAAAACCACGCTCGATCAGGGTATTCCTTTGTTCGTGGAGTGGTTTCGCGGCTATAATGGAGCGCGATGAGCGAACAAACATCCAGGCGCGGCTTCAGGCCGCTGGCAGATATGGCTTCGGGTCTGGTCGATCCGATGCTGCAGAAACGCGCCGGTATCAATCTCGCCTTGCTTCAGTCATGGGAAGACATTGTCGGTCCCGCCATCGGCGCAACCTCGCGCCCACTGCGCATTATCTGGCCACGCCGTCTCCATGAGGACGACCCGTTTTCTCCTGCAACGCTGATTATTGCCTGTGAAGGGTTCGCCGCTCTCCAGGTCCAGCATGAGACCGGAGAAATCATCAGCCGTATCAACGGGTTTCTCGGCTTCTCGGCGGTCGGGCGCATCCGCATCGAGCAGAAGCCGCCGCTTATTCCGGCCAAGCGACGGGTGAAGCGTCTGGCGCCGCTCGGGCCTGCGGATGAGCGCCGTATCGACAAGGCGACGGACGCTATTGAAGACGATGCGCTACGCGCAGCGCTTGCCCGTCTCGGCAAGAACATTCTCGCAGAGAAGCGGACCACTGGCCGAAAGGACGACAAGGGCAATTGAATTCTGCTGGCCGCCATAAATTTGATGCAAGCTTTCAGCAGTTTGTAAGAGGCGCCCAGTTGATTGTCGCAAATATGAAGACAAAAAATGCAAGGTGCTGACTTTCATGTGAACGCTGTGGGTCTAGCGAAGTGCGACTTGCCGCTTTAGATTGTATGTCGAAGTCAACTATTGAAACAGGACTGGATGATTCGGATGCCTGCAGCGTTTAATCGCAGACACGTTATTTCTCTTGCCGGAGCGGCGGCTGCCGGTCTGGCTTTTGCCGGTGGCGCGAATGCGCAGCAGCGTAGTCCGGAAGGCACAGTCGATGCAGCCAAGATTGCCGAACCCGGCAAGCTCAAGGACATGGTCTACGGCAAGGCGGACGCACCGGTCACCATCGTTGAATATGCATCGCTGACCTGCCCGCATTGCGCTGATTTCACGGTCAACACCTTCCCGAAAATCAAGGAAAAATATATCGATACGGGCAAGGCACGGCTCATCTTCCGCGAGTTCCCGTTCGATCCGCGCGCGACTGCCGCTTTCATGCTGGCGCGCTGCGCACCTGAAGACCGGTATTTCCCGATGGTTGATGTTTTCTTCAAGCAGCAGCAACAATGGGCGACTGCCGAAGACGGCGAAGCCGCTCTCCTGCAAATTGCAAAACTTGCCGGTTTTACACAGGAGTCGTTCAAGGCTTGCTTGACGAACCAGCAACTTCTCGATGATGTGAGAGCCACGATGGAGCGTGGATCGAAGGATTTCGGTGTGAGTGCAACCCCGACTTTCTTCATTAACGGACAAAAATACGCTGGAGCGCTTTCGGTTGACGAAATGTCGGCAATCATCGACAAGCTTCTCTGATCCGTTTTTCAGATCGAAAAGCGGGCGCTCCCTTGCGCCCGCTTTTTGCGTTTCTGGGACGATAGCGGGAGGCGTTTGCTGATGCGCTTCTCCAAGCTGCGTCTTGTCGGCTTCAAATCCTTCGTCGAGCCCATGGAGTTTGTCATCGAAGGCGGGCTGACCGGTGTCGTCGGTCCGAACGGATGCGGCAAATCCAATCTGGTCGAAGCGCTGCGCTGGGTGATGGGTGAAAACTCATACAAGAACATGCGCGCTTCCGGCATGGACGATGTGATCTTCTCAGGCTCCGCCACGCGGCCCGCGCGCAATACGGCGGAGGTCACGCTCTTCCTCGACAATTCGGACCGCAGCGCGCCGGCAAGCTATAATGATGCGGATGAGTTGCAGGTTTCCCGCCGCATCGAACGCGAATCCGGCTCGGTTTACCGCATCAACGGAAAGGAAGCGCGCGCCAAGGATGTGCAGCTTCTCTTCGCGGATCAGTCGACAGGTGCTCGTTCGCCGTCGATGGTCGGGCAGGGCCGTATCGGTGAGCTGATTCAGGCAAAGCCGCAGGCCCGTCGCGCGCTTCTCGAAGAAGCCGCTGGCATCTCAGGACTGCATACGCGCCGCCATGAGGCCGAACTGCGCCTTCGGGCCGCCGAAACCAATCTGGAGCGTCTGGATGACGTGGTGGGCGAACTGGGCAGCCAGATCGAAAGCCTGAAGCGTCAGGCCCGTCAGGCAAATCGCTTCAAGGCCCTTTCCGCAGATATCCGCCGGGCGGAAGCCGCACTCCTGCATCTGCGCTGGTCGCAGGCAAAGATGCAGGAAGGCGAGGCGCAAAGCGCACTGGCGCAGGCGACTTCCGCCGTTGGCGACATGGCGCAGGCGCAGATGAAAGCTGCAAAGGCACAGGCAGTCGGTGCGCACAAGCTGCCCGAACTGCGTGAAGCCGAGGCCAGGGCCGCGGCTGCGTTGCAGCGCCTCTCCATTGCCCGCAGCCAACTGGATGAGGAAGGCGAGCGTCTTCGTGCTCGCCGGGCAGAGTTGATAAAGCGCCTCGAGCAGCTTTCCGCCGATATAGCGCGCGAAGAAGAAATGATGCGCGAGAACGCCGGTATTCTGGCGCGACTCGACGAGGAGGAGCAGGAACTGATCGCTTCTGCCGAGGAATCCGGCGAACGCGATCAGGAATTGCATGCGTTGTTCCAGGAAGCGGAAATTCGCTTGCAGGACAGCGAGAATGCATTGTCCCGCGTGACGGCTGAGCGTGCCGAAGCGGCTGCGGAACGTGTGCAGATCGAGCGGGCCCTGAAGGAAACCCGTGACCGTCGCGACCGTTTGGCCGCTCAGATGGAAGCGATCGAGCGCGACATTGCTTTGGTTGCGGAGCAGATCGGCGGCTTGTTCGATCCGACGGAAAAGCGCATCGTGGTCGACCGTTGCGCGGAAGCGCTAGCCACGGCGGAAGAAATGGTCGCCAGCGCGGAAGAGCTTGTCGCCAACGCACGTGAGGCGGAAGCCGCCAGCCGCCAGCCTTTGAGCGAAGCCCGCACTGAACTGAACCGTATCGAAACGGAAGCGCAGACGCTGGCCCGCATTCTAAATGCCGGTGAAACGGGGCAGTTCCCGCCAGTGGTGGAAGAACTGCGCGTTGAGAAGGGCTATGAAGTCGCACTCGGTGCAGCACTTGGCGAAGATCTCGATGCGGCCAGCGATGAACATGCGCCGGTCTATTGGGCTTACAATCCTGCCGCCAATGCCGATCCTGCTTTGCCGGAGGGCGTGACGCCGCTTGATCGGCTGGTGGAAGGGCCGCAGCAGTTGCGCCGCAGGCTGGCACAGGTTGGCGTTGTTTCGGATAGCGACGGCAAGCGCCTGCAAGCCTTGTTGCAACCGGGCCAGCGGCTGGTGAGCAAGGCGGGCGCGCTCTGGCGTTGGGACGGTTATACGGCGAGCGCTGATGCGCCAACGCCGGCGGCCCAGCGGCTGGCGCAAAAAAACCGGCTGGCGGAACTCGAACAGGAAGCGGTTGCAGCCCGCAAGCGCGCAGAGCAGGCCGAACAGGACGTGCAGCGTACCGAGGCTGGCGTTCGCGAGGCCATTGAGCAGGAGCGTGTTGCCCGCGATCAATGGCGCGCAACCCAGCGCAAACTCGATGAAGCGCGCGAAGCCCTGGCTGCCGCCGAACGCGCCGCAGGTCAGCTCGCGACACGCCGTGCGGGTCTGGAAGACAGCAAGGCGCATCTCACTGAAAATCTCGAAGAAGCGCAGATGCGCGTCGCGGAAGCCGAAGATCGGCTTGGCGAAATGCCGGATATCAATGCGATTAGCGAACGGCTCGCCGCATTGAGCAGCGAGGTCATGGCGGATCGCGCGGCGCTGGCTGAGGCGCGTGCTGCCTATGAAGGGTTGCGGCGCGAAGCTGATGCCCGTAAGCGACGGCTGGAAATGATCGCGCTGGAGCGCCGCAACTGGAAATCCCGCGCGGAAAATGCCGGCCGCCATATAGAAGCATTGAATGATCGTCGGGCGGAAACGGCGGATGAAGCCGAGGCGCTTGCGGAAGCGCCTGACGAGATCGAGAGCCGTCGCCGGGCGCTTTTGAACGAGCTTTCGCAGGCTGATGCCCTTCGCAAGCAGGCGGGCGATATTCTGGCCGAGGCAGAGGCCGCGCAGGCGGAACTCGACAAGACGGTCACTCTTGCCATCCAGCAGCTGGCGGCGAGCCGCGAACAGCGTGCGCGTGCCGAAGAACGGCTTGCGGCGGCGGAAGAGCGGCGCAAGGATGCCGAAGCCCGCATCGCGGAAGCCTTGAACTGTCCTCCGCAAGAGGCTATTCGCCAGGCAGGCTTGAAGCCGGACGAAGCCTTGCCCGATCCCGATCAGCTGGAACGTCAACTCGAGCGGTTGAAGATCGAGCGCGAGCGGCTTGGCGCGGTCAATCTGCGCGCCGATGAAGAGCAGCAGGAATTGTCCGGACGTCTCGATACCATCGTCTCCGAGCGGGAAGACGTCATTGAGGCGATCAAGAAACTGCGCCAGGCAATCCAGAGCCTCAATCGTGAGGGACGTGAGCGCCTGCTGGCTGCATTTGACGTTGTTAATGTGCAGTTCCAACGCCTGTTCACGCATCTCTTCGGCGGTGGCACGGCTGAACTGCAACTGATCGAAAGCGACGATCCGCTGGAAGCGGGTCTTGAAATTCTCGCCCGCCCGCCCGGCAAGAAGCCGCAAACCATGACGCTGCTTTCCGGCGGTGAACAGGCACTGACGGCCATGGCGCTCATCTTCGCGGTGTTCCTAACCAATCCGGCACCGATCTGCGTGCTCGACGAAGTGGACGCACCGCTCGATGACCACAATGTCGAACGTTACTGCAATCTGATGGATGAAATGGCGGCTTCGACCGAAACGCGCTTCGTTGTCATCACCCATAACCCGATCACCATGGCGCGCATGAACCGCCTGTTCGGTGTCACCATGGGCGAGCAGGGCGTGAGCCAGCTCGTTTCGGTGGATTTGCAGACAGCGGAACGCCTGCGCGAAGCAGGCTGATACATAATCTGTATGGAGGGTCGCATGAGCGGCGATCACGATCATGGAGACGCCAGGGACACGCCGCTTCCCAGGCTTTGGATCGCCTTCGCCCTGACCAGCCTTTACATGATCGCCGAGATCGTCGGCAGTTTCATCACCGGCAGCCTCGCGCTTTTATCCGATGCCATGCATATGGCGACTGACAGCTTTGCGCTTCTTCTTGCCTTGATCGCAATTTATCTGGGCCGACGGCCAGCTGATATTCTTCGCACCTATGGCTACGCCCGCTTTGAAATTCTTGCGGCATCAGTCAATGCGATGCTGCTGTTGGGTGTGGCTTTCTTTATTCTTTATGAAGCCTATGAGCGTCTCTGGCGTCCCGCAGAAGTACAGTCCGTCGGTATGATGGTCGTTGCCATGGTCGGCCTTGTCGTCAACCTGATTTCGATGCGTGTCTTGACGGGACATAAGGGTGAAAGCCTGAACGTCAAAGGCGCTTATCTTGAAGTCTGGGCGGATATGCTGGGTTCAGCCGGCGTGATTGTCGGGGCCGTGATCATTTATCTGACTGGATTGGAGTTGGTGGATTCACTGATCGCGATCGGCATCGGCTTCATGGTATTTCCACGCACATGGGTTTTGCTCAAGGAATGCATCAATATTCTGCTGGAAGGGGTTCCGGCCGGACTGGACCTAGATGATCTGCAGAAAGCCGTTCTGGCTGTGCCCGGCGTGGCGGCGCTCCATGACCTGCATATCTGGTCGCTGACCAAGAACCAGAAATCCCTGACCGCGCATATCGTATTGACGCGCGGCGCAGACGGCGAAACCGTGCGTCGCGCAGTGGAACATCTCTTGCAGGAACAATACGATCTTCATCACACCACTCTGCAGACAGAAGCGGTGGACCGCGTGGCCGTTGAACAGGTGCACAAAGTTATGACTATTAAGAGGCTGTAGTTGTTGCAATTGATGTAAATGAGAAGTTAATATATGTTTGCGCGATTTATAGCTATAGTATTCGAATAATACTTTATTAGTATACTACTAAAGTGATTATTTTAATGCGCCAATGTAAATATTTGATGTCGGATGCGGTGCAAATTTGCATGTGACCACAATTTGATAAGCCTGTTACAGAGATGCTTTTCGTCAGGTGACTTATCCTGGTTCAAAGCGCGAGTCAGTAACGTTGGCGATTGCCTATTTGCGAGTTAGCTTTATCAGTCGTGGGAAGGGGCAAAGTGCGCTGATTGCTGCAGCCTATCGCCATCGGACAATTATGTATTTCGAGCGTGAAGGAACAACAGTTGATTTTTCAAAGAAGGAAGGCCTCATCCATGAGGAGTTTATGTTGCCAGCAGCTTCTCCTGAATGGGTCCGTGCAATAACTCAGGGCTCGGTTGGGCAAGCTTCGGAGAGCTTTTGGAATTTCGTCGAAGCATCAGAGAAACAGGTGCATGCGCAATTGGCACGCGAGGCCATAATCGCCTTACCTGGCCAATTGCTGCCAAGTCAGAACATTGCACTCGTGCGAGAATTTATCGAAACGCATGTTCTGTCTAGAGGCATGGTAGCTGACTGGGTTTATCATGACGAGCCTGGCAATCCTCATATACACCTGATGATGAGTCTTCGGCCTCTCACGAACGAAGGTTTCGGAGCCAAAACGATAGTAATTTGCGATGAAACCGGGTCTCCAAAACGACGCGTTAATGGACAGTTGGTCCGGACTCAATGGGGAGGAAATAGAACTGATTTTTTAGAGTTCCGTAATGGATGGTTTGAGTGCCAGAATCGGCACCTTGCTCTCGCTGGTTTTGACCTGCATATCGACGGACGGTCCTACTCAGAACAAAACCTTGACATCGTGGGTATGGTCCATGTCGGCCCTGCAGCGTCAGGTATTGTTCGAAAAGCCAAAGACGCGAGCAAAACCGACCATGTCCGTCGTGCTGAGTTAAACCAACACCGCAAAGACGAAAATCTGCAGCGGATCATCAGGCGGCCAAGTATCGTCCTTGATATCGTAAGTTCGGAAAGGAGTGTTTTCGAAAGAAAAGATTTGAAGAACATTATTCGCAGATATTCGAACGATAATGTCCTTTGTTCGCATCTTTCTGCGGAGATTCTTAAAAGTCCAGAAGTGCTGAGAATCGATAGGGCGCCGTTTGAACTCAACAAAAAAAATCAGGTTCTGGAAAAATTCACCACGAAAAGATTGATCAGGATGGAAGCCCGAATGGCTATGAATTCGGTCCGTCTTTCGAAGCTTAAAAGCCATCCAGTTCAGGCTAACCGAATGGATGAGATATGTGATCGGCACAGCTGGCTCAACAAGGAGCAAAGAACAGCAATCCGTTATCTGGTCGACGGGCAGAGCATAGCTGTTGTCGTGGGAAGGGCTGGGACAGGAAAAACTTCCATGCTGAAAGTGGCCGCTGCGATATGGAGGGACGCAGGCTATACTGTGCTTGGGGGCGCTCTGGCCGGAAAAGCAGCCGAAGGGTTGCAAAACGGTGCGCATATTCAAAGTCGCACGCTGGCATCGTGGCAACACCGTTGGGATGTCGGAAAAGACCGGATTGACTCTCGAACGGTGTTCATTGTTGACGAAGCGGGTTTGGTTGCGTCAAGGCAGATGGCTGCTTTCCTGCAAGTTGTTAAAGACGCCGGTGCCAAAATTGTGCTGGTTGGCGATGCCGCGCAGCTACAGCCTATTGAAGCGGGTGCTGCGTTCAGAGCAATCGCGGACAAAGTAGGCTATGTAGAGCTTGAGACAATTCTCCGTCAGCGAGAGGCCTGGATGCGTAAAGCATCGGCTTGCCTGGCGACCAATAAAACCAAGTTGGCGTTGGACGAATACGATGTCCACGGGAAAATCCATTCCTGCAGAAACAAAGACGAGGCACTTGCACGGCTGATTGCAAATTGGGACGAAGCGAAGTCGAAAGGTGTAAATTCGCTTATCCTTGCGCATTTGCGACGTGACGTGCAGCAGCTCAACCTGCTTGCTCGACAGAAACTCATCGACAGAGAATTAATCGGACGGGAGTTTTCATTTGAGACTGTTAATGGTCCCAGAAAAATTGGGAAGGGCGATCAGCTCGTTTTCCTTCGAAACGACAGTTTCTTGGGCGTCAAAAACGGAACTGTTGGACAGGTGGTGTCTGCTGCTCGAAACGCAATTGTCGTTCGGATTGCAGAAGGCGGTAAGAATCGTGAAGTCAACGTAAATAGTGAAAATTATAATGAAATTGATTACGGATATGCAACGACAATACATAAATCGCAGGGTATAACTGCTGATAGTGTTAATGTTCTTGCTTCTTCAGCAATGGATCGGAATTTGACTTATGTTGCGATGACACGCCACAGGGACGATCTGAATATATACTATAGCAAAGAGATATTCAAAAGCAAACAAGCGCTTGAAGCGGTACTTTCGCGTAATAATACCAAGGAAACCACCCTCGATTATGATAACGGTCCTATCTACATGCAAGCATTGAGGTTTGCTCAAAATCGGGGGCTAAATCTAGTTAGGGCTGCGCGGACACTTTATTATGACCGTCTCTCCTGGATCGCCGACCAGGCGAAACGGTTGCAGGTAATGGGTTTACGGCTTCAAATAATTGCACGCTCCCTACCAGAGAGAGAAGTGGCCATTACTGGCGAGACTTTGGTGCCCGGTGTTTCAGAATATACGAAATCGGTTTCCCAAGTCGTGGCGGCGCAGTTGGCCGGCCACCGTGCGCTTCAGCGTGATATCGAAATGATAAACTCGAACTTAGGGAAGATTTTTAAGGATCCCGAGAGCGTCTTAAAGAAGCTGGAATTTTCATCGTTGTTGGTCGAGGAAGACAGCTGTCGAGCAAAGCTCGATCTGCTGAGGGATAAACCTGGGGCCTTAGGAACCCTTCATGGCCAAGCCGGCCTTTTTGCTGGCAGGCGAGCAAGACAGGAAAGGGAAGCCGCGCTCGACGCTGCGGGATATCTTGCGACTCAGATAAGTCTGCATCTTGATTATCGGAAAAAGTTGAAAACATCGTTGGAGCGAGATGAAATCGAGCGGCGCCAGCGGATGAGCGCCTCGATTCCATATCCGTCTGAGGCCGCCCGAAATTATCTTGTAAATGCCGCAAAGTTGGATGACGAACAGTATGCCCAACGTCATGAGGCTTACCTCGCTTTGGATCAGGGGATTAAGGCGGAGCTTGAGGCTTTCACAACGGCGATTGATCGCCGATTTAGGAACGGAACATTTTTGGGGGCTTGTGACCAAGTTACAATAGAAAAAAAGCTTGCAAAGGTTATGGCGTATTGTACGGAAGAACAGCGTCAATACGTTAAAAATGCGTGGAGTCTATTACGAGCGGCACAACGAATTGAATCCGATAAGCTGAGGGTTAACATTCTGGAAATGTACAGTATAAAAAAGTCAATTTCGTTGTCGATCTAAAGGAGACAAGCGCCTTCCATGCACGATATGGGATTTTAAACAACCGAACCTTCTATATTATTTTTCTTTTTTTATCTCTTCTTCTCTTCTCGCAAGTTCGTTTTCTATTGCCTCTCGGATGAAGGAGGCGATTCTATATCTCCCCACCAAATCTGTGATCCGTTTTTTTGTCTCCTGCGACAACCTTATTTTTGTCGCTTGCATGTTCAGTGGCGGACGTCCCATGAAACTGAAATACTCACCTTTTAGTAACAGCTTTTGATTAGATACAAAAATAAACGACGCCCTTTATTGACTTCAAAAAAGAGGTCGTTTATTCTATTGACACCATCGGCTGAATAGCGTGTTGGCGCACGCCACTCAGCCTGACCATAACCAAGTGTACAGGACTCGGATCATGGCTGATTCTGAGAATAGCACAACTATGCCTCAGTTTACCCCTGGAAACCTGCTTAAATCTATCGAACCAGTTAGGGAGGCTGTTTTACGTGATGCCTCCGAGATGTTGACTGCATCGAAGGCCGGCCTCCACGACAGAAGTGGCGTTGATCCTGTCGTCTCGTATTGGCGACGGTGGAGCGTAACACACGCGAGAAGCAATGAACTGTGTCGTCTTCAGCAAGGATTAGAGACCAAACTTCTGAAGAAAATTAGCTCTTTGCCTCAAGCCGAGCAAGAACGTGTATCGTCTCGCATTTTTCATTCCATCGACCAAATCAGAGGTCATGGTGCTGGCTCGAAGGGGGGTAACGCAAAAGAATGCGCAATAACAGAGCTCCAAGAAGCGCAAAACAATTGGTGTGAGGTTAACGATGAATTAGATTACCGGAATGCCTACAGGGATCATCTACAGATTCTAGATGTAGAGTTTGAGCTTGCTGAGGCTCTCTTCAACGCTCCTGCTAAGACAATTGTGGGGATTGTTGCAAAGCTTCATTGTGTTCTCGAGATGCGAGATCCTCTCGGAGTTGAAGATGGCGAACCATGGCCGCTGTTAAGGTCTATTCTGTTGGATTTAATCCGGGTCGAAAAAGATACCAACTGGTAATCGAGCGAGCTTTAGATGACCTAGCAATTCTTTTCAGATCGGTAGTAGGCGCTAAATTCGAGATCGTTTCTGCTTTCGACGTGCTGCGAATCTTCATTGATCGCTCCAGATTGCCAATTCATTTCCGGCCGGATCTGTGAAATGAAAACGCCTGCCGCCGGGAAAGGAAAAGATGGGTCTCACAATGGTTCCGCCCGCATCGGTAACAGCCGCTAAAGTGTCTTCCAGCCGCGTAGCATAGAGTACGGGCAGAGGCTTTGCCATTGCCTGTCCGTCGGCGTCAAAACCGCCGTCCAGTCCCTCCGAAAAGGCAGAGTAGGTTGGGCCGTAATCAATGAAAGACCAACCGAAGGCGCGCGCATAGAAGTTCTTCGTCGCATCGAGCGAGCCGCTTCCCGCTGGCATTTCCAAATAGTCGAGCTTACCTGTGATCCGCATGGTCAAACTCCATCATGTTCATCATATGTTCTTAATTTGCTGTATCTGATACATAGAGTCAATTTGTAGCAGGGTCGTTGCCTGATTAATCCCGCCTTTAATCGATTCTATTGTCGCGGCCTCGCTTTTTTGGTTGGCAGCAGTATTGCTGATCGCATAAGCAACGAGGGCAGGTTCAGGGAGTGCTTGCAACTGTTGCGAGTCTTTCAAGAGCCATCCTGCATCAAGGGAGGCCATGATGGCGAAGTGGGTGTACACGTTCGGCGACGGCAAGGCAGAAGGTGCGGCAAGCGACCGTAATCTTCTCGGCGGCAAGGGAGCGAACCTGGCTGAAATGAGCAGCCTTGGTCTTCCAGTGCCTCCGGGCTTTACCATCACGACCGAAGTCTGCACCTATTATTACGATCATGAGCGTTCCTATCCGACCGAACTGAATGATCAGGTTCAGGCGGCTTTGACCCACATAGCGAAAGTGACGGGGCGCAATTTCGGCGATACCGAAAAGCCGCTTCTAGTGTCGGTGCGCTCCGGCGCCCGGGCTTCCATGCCGGGCATGATGGATACGGTGCTCAATCTCGGTCTCAACGATGAGACCGTGCAGGCCATTGCCCGCGAGGCGGGGGATGAGCGCTTTGCCTATGACAGCTATCGCCGCTTCATCCAGATGTATTCCGATGTCGTGCTGGGCGTCGACCATGGTTTCTTCGAAGAAATTCTCGAAGACAAGAAGGCCGATCTCGGCGTCGAGGTCGATACGGCGCTGACGGCAGAAGACTGGAAGGATGTCATCGGCTCTTACAAGGCCAAGGTCGAGGAGGAACTCGGACAGCCTTTCCCGCAGGACCCGCGAGAACAACTTTGGGGCGCCATCGGCGCCGTCTTCTCGAGCTGGATGAATGCGCGCGCCATCACCTACCGGCGCCTGCATAACATTCCGGCGGCTTGGGGCACGGCGGTCAATGTGCAGGCCATGGTGTTCGGCAATATGGGCGAAACCTCTGCCACCGGCGTTGCGTTCACACGCAATCCTTCGACGGGCGAAAAGAAGCTTTACGGCGAGTTCCTCGTCAATGCGCAGGGTGAAGATGTGGTGGCCGGTATCCGCACGCCACAGAATATCACCGAAGAAGCGCGAATTGCTGCCGGTTCCGACAAGCCATCGCTTGAAAAGGTGATGCCAGAAGCCTTTGCCGAATTCCTCAAGGTCGCCGATCGGCTGGAACAGCATTATCGCGACATGCAGGATCTCGAATTCACCATCGAGCGCGGCAAATTGTGGATGCTCCAGACCCGCTCGGGCAAGCGCACCGCAAAGGCTGCGTTGAAAATGGCCGTGGAAATGGCAGGCGAAGGCCTTATCACGCAGGAAGAAGCGGTTCTGCGTGTCGATCCGGCAGCGCTCGACCAGCTTCTGCACCCGACCATCGACCCGCGCGCCGAGCGTCAGGTGATCGGTCAGGGACTGCCGGCATCGCCGGGGGCCGCGACGGGTGAAATCGTCTTCTCGTCGGAAGACGCCGAACAGGCAAAATCGGAAGGCCGCAAGGTCATTCTCGTTCGCATCGAAACCAGCCCGGAAGACATTCACGGCATGCATGCGGCGGAAGGCATTCTGACGACGCGCGGCGGCATGACCAGCCACGCGGCGGTTGTTGCTCGCGGCATGGGCAAGCCATGTGTTTCGGGTGCCGGGTCGCTTCGCGTGGATTATCGCAACGGCGTCATGCTTGCGGCGGGCCAGAGCTTCAAGAAGGGCGATGTGGTTACCGTCGATGGCGGCACCGGGCAGGTTCTCAAAGGTGCGGTCGCCATGTTGCAGCCGGAGCTTTCCGGAGATTTCGGCAAGCTGATGGAATGGGCTGACCGCACCCGCCGGATGAAAATTCGCGCCAATGCCGAGACACCGGCAGATGCCCGCACGGCGCGTTCCTTCGGCGCGGAGGGTATCGGGCTGTGCCGCACCGAGCACATGTTCTTCGAGGGAAGCCGCATCGTCGCCATGCGTGAGATGATTTTGGCTGACAATGAAGAAGGGCGGCGCGTAGCGCTGGCCAAGCTTCTGCCGATGCAGCGTTCGGACTTTGTTGAGCTTTTCGAGATCATGAAGGGCCTGCCTGTCACGATCCGCCTGCTCGACCCGCCATTGCACGAGTTCCTGCCGCATACGGATGAGGAAGTGGCAGAAGTTGCGCGGTCGATGGGCGTGGATAGCGCAAAGCTTCGCGAACGCGCCGACAGTCTGCATGAGTTTAACCCGATGCTGGGTCATCGCGGCTGCCGTCTGGCTGTATCCTACCCTGAAATCGCGGAAATGCAGGCGCGGGCGATTTTTGAAGCAGCCGTTGAGGCTGGCAAGAAAACCGGTGAGCCTGTCGTGCCGGAAGTGATGGTGCCGCTGGTCGGATTGAAAGCCGAACTTGATTTCGTCAAGGCGCGTATCGATGCTGTTGCCAAGGACGTCATGAGCGAGGCGGGCGTCAAGATCGACTATATGGTCGGCACGATGATCGAACTGCCGCGTGCCGCCTTGCGCGCAGCCGAAATCGCGGAAACCGCCGAGTTCTTTTCGTTCGGCACCAACGATTTGACGCAGACCACATTCGGCATTTCGCGCGACGATGCCTCGTCGTTCCTGACGTCCTATCAGCAACGTGGCGTGATCGAACAGGATCCGTTCGTGTCGCTCGATCTGGAAGGCGTCGGCGAACTGGTCGAAATTGCCGCCGAGCGCGGACGGAAAACCCGCAACAATATCAAGCTCGGCATTTGCGGCGAGCATGGCGGCGATCCGGCGTCGATTGCCTTCTGCGAAAAGACAGGTCTCGACTATGTGTCCTGTTCGCCGTTCCGGGTGCCGATTGCCCGTCTTGCGGCTGCGCAGTCGGCTGTGCGCAAGGTTTGACATGACGCCACAATTTGGCTTAGCTGCCGGAGTAATGCCCCGGTGGCCAAGCAATTTTCAGAAAACGTAATCATGTTTCGTTGTATCGCCGCGGCTGGAGCCGCCATCCTCATCGTGACAAGCATGGCCAGCGCCTATGATATCTCGCCGCAGGAGCGCGCGCAGAACAAGGCTCGCCAGGACACGATCAGGGTTGTCGAACCGCAATTGCATATTGCGCGGGGCGGTGCCGCGTCACCGCAGGTGGCATTGACGCTTGATGCCTGCATGGGCAAGACCGACCACCGGATACTCGACATGCTGGTTCAGAACCGGATTCCGGCAACGATCTTCGTGACAGGCCGATGGATAAAACAGAACCCTGCCGCCGTGGCGGTTCTGAAAGCCAATACGGATCTTTTCGATATCGAAAATCATGGTGCGATGCATATTCCGGCCATCACCAATGAGCCCAGGATGTACGGGATCAAGACGGCGGGCTCGCTTGAGGCGGTCCATCTGGAGATCGACGACGGTGCGACGGCAATCACGGATGCAGGAATGTCGAAGCCCGTCTGGTATCGCGATGCGACGGCCCGTTATTCGACCGATGCCGTCAAGCTGGCGGCAAGCATGGGCTACAAGATCGGTGGTTATTCATTGAATGGTGATCAGGGAGCCTCCCTGATGGCGCCAGCGGTCGAGCGCCGCATTGCCGCCGCGCGTGACGGCGATGTCATCATCTCGCATATCAACCAGCCGACGCGCTCGGCGGGCGAGGGGGTGGTCAAGGGCGTTCTGGCCCTGAAAGCGAAGGGAATGAAATTCGTGCGCCTCAAGGAGGTTGAGACGACCATGACGCTCAACCCGGTCGCACCGCACAATCTTCATGCGGGCGTTCCAAAGCCAGCCGCGTCGAAATAATCCAGTTTGACAATTCAGACGCCGTTGGCCTTTTCCTTCGGGGAAAGGCTTTTCATGACCGCAGCGTAGTTGCGGCCAAGGCTTTCAAAAACCGCATTTTCGCCCGTCGGCGGCTCGACCGACAGAGTCGTGCCGTCGTTGCGTAAGGTGACGAATATGACCTGATCGTCCGGCTGTCCGGCGATGGCAATTGCACCGATGCGCTGCGCTTCGCTGGTGTCGAGAGCGGGCATGTTGAACAGAACTTCGCCACCCACACGTTCTGCGGCCTTGGCAAGCGCTGCATCAAACCCCTCGATCAGCACGTCAATGGCCCCGAGCGCAAATTCCAGCTCGACGGCTTCGAGCGTCATCGTACTTGTTTCAAGACCCGTCTGGGCGCTTTCTTCGGCGCTGCCCGACCGGGTGGTGGTGCCAATCCCGTTGGCACAGTTTTCAGGCGCGTGGTTCATTCCGTCCTCTCCGACGAATCCGAAAAAAAGCCCCCTAATAATCGATCATGCCCTTCATTTGTAGTTGCTGCAATGCTCTTTTGATTGATTTACCTCGCTTTTTTCTGTTAGGCGGCACTAATGAGCCGAAAATAGCCTGCACTTCATGCGTTTATATTGTTCCGTAATCGCGCAATACGTGTGCTTTTCAGGCAGTAAAGATGATTAGGCAAAACTGTACAGCTGGATGTTTTGCCGGGTTCAAATCTCTCTGCTATTCATAAGTGTGGCTGAATGTTGTGGCCGTTTTGGGATTCTGCCGAAAAGTGCTTTGTATTTTTCGGGATGTGCCTCTGGGAACCTGGATGAGAAAACTTCGCTATCAGCGGCGACAGTCGCGTTCTGCGGTTTGGGCCTTACGGTTCGGAGTCTTCGCCGCCGTTTTGCTGGCGCTGGCTTTTGTGCTGCACCGCTTCTGGAAGCTTGAAACGCCTGATTTCGTCCTTGCCGCCGGGTTGAGCGGCGCTCTGGCCCTTCTGGCGCTGATCTGCGCAGCCAAGGGTTTTCGTAATCTCTGGGTCAATGGCGACAAGGGGGGCGCGCGATCCTTCACGGCCTGCGTGTTTGCCTGCATCGTGCTGGCGCCGCTCGGCCTGCTGGGCATTCTCTGGATCAGCTCGCCAGCGCTCTACGATATTTCGACCGATTTCGAAACGCCGCCGCAATTTCCCACCGACATGCCCGCCCGCCTGCAATGGATGAACCCGATGACACCGGCGGTCAGCGGCGATGCGCTGACACAGCTCACCGCCTATCCCGATGTACTGGGCCGCCGCTATGAGGCAGCGCCGGACCGTGTGGCACAGGGTGTCCAGACCGTGTTGAAGAGTTTCGGCTGGCAGGTGATCGTCAACGATGCGCCGTCGCCGGAGGAAAGCGCCACCCGCTTTGTCGCGACGGCACATAGTTTCATTCTCGGTCTCAAGAGCGATATCGTCATTCGGCTGCTGGATGAGGGTGAAACCACCTATGTCGATATCCGCTCGCTCTCGCGTTATGGCAAGCGCGACCTGGGGCAGAATGCGGCCTTCATCACCGAATTTCTTGGAAGCCTGGAAGGCGAAGTGAACAAGGCACCTGCGGACGTCGAATAGCGTTGTTTATGCAGGCTCGTAGATGCTTTCGAGCGACGGGTCGCCTTCGGTCACGATTTCCCCGCGCCCGACCAGATCTTCCAGATGCGCCAGCACCGACAGTGCCGCAGCGCCATGCAGGCGTGGATCGGTGTCGCGATAGATCGCCTTCACCATGTCACCGATGGTGCGGTCGCCTTGCATGATGCGCTGAAAAACCGCGCGCTCACGCATTTTGCGATGGGCCCGCAATCCGCGCACAAAGGCGGCGGGCTTGGTCACCGCACCGCCATGGCCGGGCAGATAGACATGATCGTCACGTGCCAGAAGTTTTTCGAGCGAGGCCATATAGTCGCTCATCGAGCCATCCGGTGGGGCGACGATGGAGGTAGCCCAGGCCATCACATGATCGGCCGAAAACAGGATATCCGTACCTTTCAGCCCGAATGCCATGTGGTTCGCTGCATGACCCGGTGTGTGGAGGCCTTGAAGCGCCCAGCCATCGCCCTCCACGGTTCCGCCATCGGCAAGCACGATATCGGGCGCAAAATCCGTGTCGGCGCTGGCTTCGAGCACGTTCACTTCGCCGGCATGGTAGGGGCGGGCGGGCCGGTGAGGGCCTTCGGCAACCGTTTTTGCACCCAGCTCGTTTTTGAGGCGCTCGGCCAGCGGCGAGTGATCACGGTGCGTGTGGCTGACAAAAATATGGCTGACGGGGCGTCCCGCAATGGCGGCAAGCAGAGCCTGATAATGGGCCTCATCGACGGGACCCGGATCGATGATCGCCAGCGTGTCCCGGCCAACGATATAGCTGTTGGTGCCATGAAAGGTGAAGGCGCTCGGATTGTTCACCGTCACGCGGACAATCCCTTTACTTAGCTCAACCGGCTTCCCATATTCAGGAGCGAAACTGCTGTCGAAAACGAGCGCCATGGAAGTCATTTCCAATTTATTAATGGTGTTATTGTCGAAACGGCATAGGCCTTATATAGTGGGATTTCAAACGGTAACTGCCTGATACGTCAAGAATGGACGTCGGAGGGTTGTGCGTTCGAAATTCGGAAATCGTATTCATCACGTTCAGGAGTTGGATATGCCGCACAGAGCAAAGTCAAGCGTCGCTACCGCATCGCTCGCCGCCGAATCTCGTCAAACAAGACAGCTCGCCCAAATATTCTCCTTCCTTTCCCTTTGCCTGATCGGCGCGGCGCTCCTTGCGATTGCCGCCGGAGTGAGGTTGATTTCATCTATATGATCATGGCGGTGCAGGCGGTGGCACTCTTGGGCATTTCAGCGCTCTATGGCTTTTCAAAGAAAAAGTGAAACGCGCTCCCGCGCAAATATGCAGGGCTTATTTCACGATGATTGCGAGAGGCCGGATCATGTCCGGCCTTTATCATATCTGATTGAAACTGCTTCGCGATTGACAAGCGACGCGGGACAACGCTTTGTCATCCTCCAGTGCTGTTTTTCGGGAGGCAAAAGTGAAGGTTGAGACGCTGGCGTTAGAGCCGCTGACCAAGCAAGCATTCGCGCCATTCGGCGATGTCATCGAGGTTGAAGGCGCGAAACGGCGTCTCATCAACAATGGTTCGACCGAGCGTTTTCACGATCTGGCGCGCGTCGAGGCGGAAGGCACGCAAGCGCGCGTGCTGATCAATATTTTTCGCGGCCAGTCTTTCGAGCCGCCCATCGATATCGTCATGATGGAGCGTCATCCGTTCGGCTCGCAGGCTTTTATCCCGCTGGAACGGCGTCCGTTTCTGGTCGTTGTCGCTGAAGATGCCGACGGCAAGCCCGCGCGTCCGCGTGTTTTCCTTGCCAATGGCGATCAGGGCGTCAATTATCTCAAGAATGTCTGGCATCATCCGCTTCTGGCGCTTGAGCAGAAATCGGATTTTCTCATTGTCGACCGCGCTGGCAAGGAGGACAATCTGGAAGAATATTTCTTCCCGGATGTCGTTTTCCGCATCCAGTCGGCCCAACCAGTCTGAATATTATTCGGGGGAAACATGGGCAGACTTTCCACACACGTTCTCGACACAGCGCATGGCAGCCCGGCTGCGGCAATGCGCATCGAGCTCTATCGCATCAGCAAGGGCGCACCGGAACTCATCAAGCGCGTTGTAACCAATCTGGACGGGCGCACTGATGCACCGCTGCTGACCGGCGACGACATGGAGATTGGCGTTTACGAGCTGCAATTCCATGTGGCCGAGTATTTTGCAGGGCGCGGGGCCGATCAGGCCAATCCGCCTTTCCTCGATCTCATTCCGATCCGCTTCGCCGTGGCGGATGTGGACGGACATTATCACGTGCCGCTGCTCGTCAGCCCATGGTCCTATTCCACCTATCGCGGCAGCTGACGGGCACTTATCCCCGCGTGGTTCACCAGACTAGGTCGTACACTCATAAATAGACTAGTTATTTGAAAGGATTAGTGATTCAAATGGCCTCAAAATTGGAGGTGTTTGATGTCACGTCGCCGCTATGAGCTGACAGACCGGGAATGGTCGATTATTGAGCCGCTGTTGCCCAGCAAAC
>Ga0180222_1000698_pt1 | contig 44544 bp, 36 predicted proteins | sample eDN5th37CKraftOP_FD_151336 | JGI IMG/M metagenome (GOLD analysis project Ga0180222, IMG submission 151336) | Enriched Organic Plus compost microbial communities from Emeryville, California, USA - eDNA 5th pass 37_C Kraft OP (version 2) (version 2) ...
GCACACCGGCCGAGTACGCTGCAGCCTGCAGATGCACCCACACCCCGGTGGCCTGCACCACGAACTGAGAACGGATCAAACCAACCCGACTCTAGAACCGGGTGGACTCAAAATCGGGGACTCGCCACCAAGCAACGAGTTCGATCAGACCGTCCCCTCAGCGCCTAGGTCACCGGCCACCTCGATGACCAACGAGGTTGACTTCGTCGTCGCCTCCGCGGGTGCTCGAATCGTCTGCATCGAAATCGAGGTGGTGCCGTCCGGTTGGAGGGCGTTGGTTGGTGCCAGACCCGAGAGGGTACGTACGCACCGCCCACCCCGACCCCCAGAGTTGGCGAGGTCTGCGCCCCCTGTGCGACTTCGTCGACAGAAATTCCTGGATCAGGGTTAGCTGCGCTGGTCCGCCCAATACCGAGTTGTCTGCTGATGTGGGCATGCCCGAGAGTCGTAAGGGCACTCCGTGTTTCTAAGACCGAGAACCCGAACCGCTGCAGACAATCGTCGAGACGGCCGAGTGCCGCTGAATCGTCCACTCACCGCTACCGCAGAGCACCCAGCAGCAGGTTCGTAAGTAGCTTGATGTCGTTCGGGGTGTTCTGCAGGCTGTTCCAGCGGCGATGGTCGTCGGGCGCGAGTTCCCAGGTGCCTGCCGTCCACGCAGTTACAGCGCACAGTCGTTCCAGTTGCTTCTCCAGGCCAATTCCAGGAAGTTCATCCGCAGCAAAACCCTCAGTGAGCGCGTCCATGACGTAACCGAGCGAGGCGATGCCGACCCCATGTGTCAGTCGTGACTTTCGGGGTACCAGTTTCCACTCGATCGGCCATGTTGCTTCGACGAGCGACCAGAAGATTTTCAGATGCAGGACCATCTGCTCGATGTCGCCTGTACCGTCGTCGGGATTCCGGTACTGATACAGCGCCCCGTCGTAGAGGCTGTTCTCGATCATCTTCAGGACGCTGTTGTCCTTGATGTAGCCATCCGGCGAGGTGGGTGTTGCGATCGCTCCGCGGAACGGACTGTCCGAGTCGAGATTGAGGCGCGTCATCACCTGGGCCGGCAGTTGGCGCCGGGCGTACTTCGGCGGCAGGTGGCCTGTCGCGTCTGGCAGCAGCTCATGGATGAGGCCCTTCGGCAGCGGCTTCGTATTGTTCACCAGGATGAACTGAGACCGCTGTTCTTCAGCCCCTTCTGCGATGAAGGCAACTGCGGCGACGGGGAACTCTGCGACATCAGCATCACGGATAGCTGCTGCACGCTGTTGTCCGTCCACCAGGAGAGCTGGCTTCTCCTCGTCCGGCAGGCTCTCATCGACCGGGATGACCAACTCTCCCATCGTCGAGTAGTCAACCGGACTGCGTCGGCGGGCCGGCACGAAACGGACGCGAGAGTCGAAGGCAAGGACGATCGCGTTCGGCAGCATCGCTTGGGGAGACTCGATGTAGCGCCTGATGGCCCTGATATGGCTCATCACTTCGGGTCGCTGATATCCGTCTAGTTCACCACTCTTTGTGCGCTTCACCCGGGAAACTGCAGTGAAGTCCAGTAGCCGCTTGCCGTCAACTGCGAAGCAATAGATCGACCGATCACCTTGGCGCACCTCTAGTGCGGGCACTCTGATCTCGTACCTATCAGCCATGGACAGCCCCTTCTAGAGTCGGCACGGCGGCCGGACGAAGTGTCTTCATCTTCTCGGCTAGTACCGACAAGTTGTGGAAGCCGCGCCGCTTGTTGCGCTCGCTGGCCCGGAAAATCACCATCTCAACACCGTGTTTTTCACAGAGTCCACACTTGCAGGTCTTCCACGGGGCAGCTTCGAGAGTTTCCCTGTACTCGGTGCGGTACGACTTCTTGACGCCAATGACGTTCTCATACTCGACCACCGCATCGAGTGCGTCCTCGACCGATGCCTCGCCTGCGTCCAAGGCGCGTAACGCCTGCAGGCTTGCGCGCTCCGCGGCGATGGCGTCTCGCTGGGACACCTTCCCAGCGAGAATCGCTCGTTTCAGCGTCACGTTCCCGTCCACCTGGGGGACCTTGATCGCTGCAAACGTTCGCTCGAGCGTGTGGTAATTGTCGCGCTCATCCATGAAGGACTGTCGGAACGCGGACGTGCTGTCGAAACTCGTAACACCAAGGCTGCTGAACTCGCTCATCGCTTCGAAGCGCGTGATGCCAAGAAGATGCAACTGAGTCTCGGGCGCGCGAATGCGATCAATTGTGAGCAGGCACGCCAGGATGTCGGTGGTTTTCAGCGCCACCATCCCACCGAGTGCGATTCGCCGATAACCCATCTCCTGAAGCACCCGCACGCTGTCGGCGTAGCTCTTCGGATCCCAACCCTGGGCCGCTGCGACCAACTCCACCTTCGAACTTCGCTCTTCGGCAACGGCCTTGAACTTCTCTGCGAAGTCCAGAGACACGCGTCGACGTTCCTTCCACTCTTCCGGAGCGTCGCCGAGATCGCGTCGGAAGCCCAGGACGATGTGGTCGATCGTCACTCCGGCGTCAAATCCGCACTGTTCGTAGAAGTCGAGCACTTCGTCGACCGTGTACGGCGGTTCCGGTTCGTTTACGTAGGTGAACGAGCCGCAATCGCCGAGTGTCGCAACATCATCCGGAAGGCGGAAGAATCCCCGGACCCCTAAGCGATAGAGGCGCTGGCGTTGTGGCATGGAGTATTTTCCGACTCCCTTGACGGAGCCGTCCACGATCGCCTTCGACACCAAGATGCCGTGATACGCCGGCACCGTGAGGACCTCGTGCGCGTAACGATCGTCGCGTTGGCGAACTCGGAGCGGTGAATGCTCGTCATGGATGAAGTCGTAAGTCGGGCTGATCTGATCCTGACTGTCAGGAAAGTAGAACTTCACGTTCGTTCCTTACGACTCGTGACGTATGCCCGTGCGAGGAAGTTGGAGAGCGCCGAGATGTGCTTGGACACGTTCTGCAACTCGTTCCATGGGAGGCCCAATTCCTCCCATGTCCCACTGGTCCAGTGGCATCGATCTGCGATATATGACAACTCTTTACGGGTCTGCTGGTCGGCTGACGCGCTTGAAAGGTCAACGTGCACCATTACGCGATCCATCAGTCGGCTCATCGCGCGAATCCCTACGCCGCCCATTAGCTTTGATTCAGTAGGGGGTTTCGCCCATGCCTCGGGGAACACGTCGCGAACCGCCGTCCAGTACGTCAGAAGAACTCGCCGGATTCCGTCGGTGTCGGTGGACCCGGTGGCCATGTTTCGATATGGGAACAGCACCCCCGAGGGTGACTCGAGAGATTCCTTGAGAGCCTCAACGAGACCGGTGTCGGTGACTACCGCCACTCGCCGGTCCTCCGGTTCGCTCGAGGCTCTCTTGATAAGTCCGTAGAACGGGGACTCGGGATCGCGATTCAACATGTCGACCAGCGCGGACGGCATCCGCCGCTGAGACAGTCGGGGCGACGGAGCTGAAACCACCTCTGGCAGCAGTTCCGTGACGAGGTTGGTCGGAAGAGGTGCCACGGTGTTTACGCGAAGGAACTGGTCGCGCTGAATCTCCAGTGTGGGGGCAACGAATCCGGCGACCGGCACTGCCAGGTTGCTGTTGCTGGTGCGTGCCAGTGCCAGACTACGTTGCTGCCCATCGACAATCCACGCAGGCCGGGGCAGCGACTCGTCTGCCGGGACGGGAATCTCGATTGTGCCGGCGGTGGTCCCGATGTCGTCGGTGGTCCCTGGCCCGCGACTGGACCGGAATCTGACCGTTTCAGGGAGAGCGAGAATGAGACCGTTGGGAAACAGAACTTCGCCCGAGTTCAGGTACTCGAGGATCTGTTTCACGTGGTTTCGACGCTCGGGCCGCTGGTAACCGATCAGCTTTCCGGCATCGTCACGTGAGATGCGGGCGACATCGGCGACTTCGCGAATCTCGCGGGCCGCCAAAGCAAAAAGATATAGGGGCGTGTGCGAGTTCTGCTCGAGGCGTACCGCGCGCCTCTCGATGATCCGGATTTCTCCTTGACTCATGCCGACTTCGCCACTCCTCTAAACAAGGCGCCGAATCGCTTCTGCTCGCACGCGTAACCCCCGTCTCGGAGTGCACGCAGTGCGCGCGTCGCGGAGTAACTGGGATCCTCGCGCAGAAGGTTCCGGATAAAACCTGCAATCTCAGCATCCGACATGGGTATCCGGTCGTACGACTCGGGTCGGCGGACACTGCGTGCCCAGGTTGCCCACCGGCGCTGGTCTGCCTCGCAGAACAGGTCCGCACCGGACCGCTGGGACATCCAACGTCTTGCCATACGCAGGATGAGACTCGAAGCGGTGCCGCCGAGGGCGCGGCGCAGGTCGCGATCCGCCGGGAGTCTGGGGAGACCTTCGATCGTGCGCCAACCGCCCACCAACAGATGGTTGCCTCCGCGTCTCGCGAGTTCGGCGAGGTCCGTGTCCATGGCGCGCGCGTAACTCTCGGAGAGAACCAGAAGCAGTGGCTCGGCGCTCAACCGGCTAAGCGAGGAGGTCCGTGGAAGTTCGCCGAGGTGGCGCCACCAGTCATGAATGTTGCTGATGTCGCATACCGCGTCGTCACTGCCACTGGTGAAGGTAGCTGAATAGGAGGGGGCCAACTGGGTCACGTCTCGTAATCCCAGGCCCGCCGAGGCAACGAGCATCCGGACCCGGACCCCGTTGGAGTGGGCATCTTCCGCGAGTAGTTTTGCTTGTTGCCAGGCCTCGCCTTGGTAGAGGTCGATGAGGCGGACCGACTTGTCGGCGTGTTCGACACGCCGACGCCAGGTGGTGAAACGGGACGCGGTGTCACCCGCGGGGAGGGAGCGAATCCGCAGGTCGGGGGAAGGAGCGACCGATTTGCGGCCTGTGCAATTGACGACGATCGTCAGTTTCTGCACGGCACCTCCTGCCCTTCCGAAGAAACTACAGTCTGAATGTGTCGGATACCGGGTGTAGTTTTCGTTACTATAACCGCACGGCCCGACAGATCCCGGAGGTTTTGATGGGCGATCCAGCAGTAGTCCTGCTCAGTGGGGGTCTGGACTCCACGACTGTTCTGGCCATTGCGAAGGAGCGCGGGTACGACCCCTACGCGTTGTCCTTCCGTTACGGCCAACGCCACGAGATCGAACTTGAGGCCGCTCGGCGTGTGGCTAACCGCCTCGGGGTGGTCCGCCATGTTGTCGCCGATATCGACCTACGGGTGTTCGGCGGCTCGTCTCTCACTGCAGACATCGACGTGCCCAAGCATCAGTCCGCCGATGAGTTGACGGAGGATATTCCGGTCACGTACGTACCCGCGCGCAACACAATCTTTTTGTCTTTCGCACTTGCCTACGCAGAGACGGTCGGCGCACAGGACATCTTTATCGGAGTCAACGCGCTGGACTATTCGGGCTATCCCGACTGCCGTCCTGAGTACATTGCCGCCTTCCAGAGCATGGCCAATCTTGCGACGAAGGCCGGCGTTGAGGGCGCGCAACTGAGGATTCATACTCCTCTGATCGAAATGACCAAGGCAGAGATTGTGCGCTTGGGGACTTCCCTCGGGGTCGACTACGGGCTGACCTCTTCCTGCTACGACCCCGATGGTGAAGGACGCCCGTGCGGACATTGCGATTCGTGTCTGCTGAGGCTCAAAGGTTTTGACGAAGCGGGACTTGTCGATCCGTTGGCATATCAGGTTGCCTGATGGCCTACAACGTCAAGGAAATCTTCTACACCCTCCAGGGAGAAGGCTTCCACACGGGCCGCCCGGCCGTGTTCTGCCGCTTCGCCAGCTGCAATTTGTGGACGGGCAGAGATGAAGACCGTGCCCGCGCGATCTGCCAGTTCTGTGACACCGACTTCGTCGGAACGAACGGTGTGGGAGGAGGACGCTTCACCTCCGCAGAGGAGTTGGCAGCGGCGATTGCACGCACGTGGCCGGAGGCCAGCCATGAGAACAGGATGGTGGTCTGCACCGGCGGTGAACCGCTACTGCAACTCGATGAGCAACTGGTGGAAGCTCTTCATGCCGAGGGGTTTTACGTCGCAATCGAGACCAACGGGACACGACCGGCACCCTCCGGTATCGACTGGATCTGTGTAAGTCCGAAGATCGGTGCGCCACTTGTTCTTACAAGGGGACACGAGCTCAAGTTGGTTTATCCGCAGGAAGGTGGCGATCCGGAACAGTTCGAACATCTCGACTTCGAGTATTTCCGGCTCTCCCCGATGGACGGGCCTGCGATTCGTGCGAACACCGCCGCGGCGGTCGAGTACTGCCTGAAACGCCCGAAGTGGCGGCTTAACCTGCAAACCCACAAGTACTTAGGAATTCCATGAGCACCTCGGCCGAGATCTTCTGCGAGTTCAGGTTCGAAGCTGCCCATCGCCTGCCGAACGTCCCTCCTGACCACAAGTGTTCACGGTTGCACGGCCACTCCTATCGCGTGCAGGTCCACGTGGAGGGGCCGGTTGGGGACCACTCGGGATGGGTGGTCGATTTCGCAGCCATCAAGGACGCGTGCAAGCCGGTTATTGATCGACTCGATCATTACTACTTGAACGACATTGATGGACTGGAGAATCCGACCAGTGAGCAGTTGGCGGTGTGGATCTGGAATGAGCTTGCCGCATCGTTGCCGATGATGTCGGCCGTCATGGTTCGCGAGACGTGTACATCGGGTTGCGTATACCGAGGTCCGGGAAGCGCATAAACATGACGTCACTCCCCGATGTGCAGGGCGCCGATGACTCCCGTGGCGTCGAGATCGATGAGGTCGGGATCAGTGGACTCCGGTACCCCCTGACGTTCGATGACGGCCAGTTGACGCAGACCGGCGTCGCCGATATCGAAGTGACAGTCGGACTCCCGGCGGACCGTCGGGGCACCCACATGAGCCGCATGGTCCAAGCGGTGGAGGATCACCTCGGCCTTGTAAACCCCTACGAATTGCATACCGCGCTTAAGACAATCGCTGGACTGCTGGACACGGTCGACTTGCGGATCACGCTCGCCATGCCGGTAGGGACGCGGATTGCCTCTCCTGCCACTGCGATCAGTGGATATCAGGTGCACGATCTTCGCCTCAGTGGGCGCCTCATCGACGGCGAGTTTCGGTTGACAACCACCGTGACCACGGATGTCACCACGCTGTGCCCGTGCAGCAAAGCGATCAGTGACTACGGCGCTCACAACCAGCGAAGCCGGGTGTCGCTGTCGGTCGACGGGGTGGGTGACGCCGCGTATCCACTGCCGGCAGCGGAACTGATCCGACTGATCCGTGACGCCTCATCATGCCCTGTCTATCCCGTCGTGAAACGACCCGACGAACGCACCATCACGATGGCGGCCTACGACAACCCCAAGTTTGTCGAGGACCTAATCCGCGACCTCACGTTGGCCTGTCGTGACCTGGGGGTTTCGCACGTGATCGAGGCTCGGAATATCGAGAGCATCCACAGCCATGACGCGGTGGCGCGCCTATCGTGGGGAGGCTGACTGCCAGTTCAAGGCTTGCTTGATCGCGAAGTCATCCCCTCGGCCACTGAGTGCGGGTTTGGCATTCATCACGGGTTGGAGTGCACTCACGATGCCGCGGCTAGCCGATCGGCGATCCGATCGAAGCCACGTTCAACGGCGCTTAGTAAGGACATGGTTCCTTTGCCTTGGGCATAGTCAATCTCCTTGCCTCCTCTCGCCGCGACGATCGCCCGGGTCGCTGCATGGGCCGCAGCCTTGTCTGCCACGACGAAGATGTCTGCCAGCTTGGCAGCACTCCGGAGGGAGTTTGATGCAACCTTGTCAGAATAGACTTCGACGCGCACATTCGGATACCTGGCTTCGACAATTTGCATCGCCCTGACTGCAGCAGGTTCGACCAGGGAGTAAAGTGCGACGAAAGTTCCGTCAGGCGGCGCGTGTTGTTGTACTCGTGCATCGACCGTCGCGTCCAGTGCCTGTTGGCTAGCGCCTAACTCGAGTCCGAACTCCGATGCGAACGCTACTGCAGTGGCGAGTTCCATAGTCGGCAATCGACCGGCATTGTGCTCACCGATACGCGTCAGAATCGGTACCGCAAAGGTCTTGAGGGAAGACGCCGAATCTGGCTTTGCCATTGCGAGCAGTTCGAGGGCCTCTAGGGCCATTGCTAAATCGGCATCAGTTAGGAACGGTTGCCAGGCTGCACGGAGAAGTTCGACGACATGATCGTAGTCACCTACTGAGACGCCATCGGAAAGAATGCGGTCGAGTAGCGTGATCATGCGTCTCATTCGGCGCCGGTCGCCTGAAACGTCTGATAACGCCCAGGTTTCGAGAGCTAGCAGCCGTAGGGGTTGAATCTTCAACTCTTCCCCGACGATGGAATAAAGGTCGCGCTCAATATCAAGGAGGAGGTCGACCAGCGTTTCTGTGTAGTGATCGGCGACTGGTAGTTGTTCGCGAATTTCTGCCACGAATGCCTCAATCGCCCTTGGGCGCATCGAGGTCGCTTCCGCCAACTCTCGGCAGGCAGTCAGTGCGTCTGAACGTTCTTGTGGTGTTGCTGCATCTGAGAATGCCACCGCGAATGCCTCTGCCATCGTGCCGTACCGCGCGGATGGTGGAATTACATTGATCGGGTATGCGGGTACATCCCCGAGCGTATCGCGCCATCGCCGAAGGATATCGAAGGCGTCGGGTGATACCGTCGAAACGACGACGTTCTGCAGGATCGGCAAGACCTCGACCGTTGGTTCAGCACGTGCCAGCAACGTGATTGCAGTATCGAGTCGACCGTCGCTCAGAGCCCTTTCAAGTTCGTTTCGGTCAAGTGGTCCGAGAACAGATTCCGAAGGAACCGTTGTTGAGGCCAGCAACTCCTTCAGTTGAGTGTTGAAGTGAACGTATTCAAGCCACCCGGATACTTGAATCTGCTCACGTACGGTAGTTGGGTTCTCGCCGGCTGAGAGTGTCCAGTATGCGTAGTACTCTGCACCTGCGCGGGATCTGATTGCTGCGGTGCTGGGGATTAGCGCCCCGTAAGTTGGCTTGACTTGGTCGAACTCGTCCAAGGTCGCGTTAGCCGGGAGAAGTCTCGCCATTACGAACCGAGCCAACGCGTCGGAGGCGCGCGTGGATCGGTTCATCTTGATTAGGTTAGGCAATTCGTTCCACGACTCGATGTCGTCCCAGCGCTCGAAAGTAGCTAGCGCCTCGAGGCGCAGAAACAGCGCATTTCTTCTTGAGAGGCGGTGGTCCAGTGAAAGGAGTTCGAGCAGCTCCATCGCGGTGGATTCGGCACCGCTAGCGCAGGCGTCCAGGAAGTCACCGATCAGTCTGCCGAGCGGTTGATCTTTCTGGAACCGTCTCGGCGGCTTTGCCTTCAAGATGGTCTGTAATCTTCGGGAGCCTCTGACTACTAGTCCCAGACCACCCTTCGCCACCGCGAAGCGGTGAACACTACCCCGCTCGCCGACGAGCGCGCGGGCGGCTCCGTCAAGGCTCTCCAGCGGGCCTGGATCGAATTTGAAAGATATCCATGAGCCTAGGTGTGCGACAAGAAGGTCTTGTAACCATGTTCCGCCCTCATCTCGAACCGAGAGCACGTAGCCGTAGTCCTGTTCAAATACTCGGGCGAAGAGAAAGATTGGGATGGCAGACTCGGCTGTCCACTCATCTCGGGCACGACCGACAAGCTCATCGAACGTTGCGTTTCCTCGACCAGGAGCTAATTGGTTAGGCCTCGCGAAGAACTGCCGAAGGAACAGGGACCAACTTGCTTCTCGGTCATGTGGCGTCATTCGAAGAGTCCCTGCAGAGTTGTGGCTAGGGTGGCGACAGCATCGGGGTCAGTCGTGACAGTGATCAGTTCACCGTTGAACTGGACTCCGCTGTAAGTGAAGTTCATCGATCCGTATACAGCCCATGAGTCCGCGACAAGGGCCTTCTCATGGCTGAAGAGCTTATGCTCATGGGGTTGCCGCGTAATGGACAGCAATGGACGCGTGCCGTCTAGCTCAGCGTCCTCCTCAAGCTTCGCAGTGAACTCCGATTCGCGATCACCGGGTCCTGTGCCGACTTGCACAGTGACCCCGATAGACAGGAGTCCACGTAACACTGCCGAGAAGTGAATCACCGTGGCACTCCAGCTTGGTACGAGGCTGGAGAACTGGCCAGCGCGGTTATCCACCGCTGGAAAGTCGGATATCCAAGGCGAAACAATCAATAATCGTCGTCCAGGAGAGAGATACTCCGAGAGTATTAACGCTTCCAATGCCTCCGCGATCTCTCTTGTCGGGGCAGCGGCGCTCCTGTGGATGACTCGTGTGCTCACTGAGGGGCCTCCTGCGCGGAGACGGATGCGTAATAGTTGTCGCGGTCGCGCGTAATGCCTTCAATCCGAGGGTGGATAAGTAACCAGTCCAGATCGGTTGGTTGCACCACAAGCTCTCGGATGGCATTGGCTAAGGCGATTGCGTTCGAGTTGGGACTAACTAGGCGTGCGGTACCGCTCGTCTTCAAAGTGCTCATCAGAGCCTGGCGCCAGTCAGGCGTCTGCACGTCGATAGTGGTCCCCGCGTTGGGTAGGAGGTCGCGTACAAGTGTCCGCTCGGTTGCTGGGGGATTTTCGACGAATCGATTGTTCACTCGCAGAGCTTCGCGACGACGAGAAGTAGCGCGTGACCATAGAAGGCTCTGAATTACCGATTGTACTGTTACCAAGGTCATTTCATTCTGAGCGTTGTGATTGACCTGGCAGACGGTGTCGAAGACCGAGGGATCGGAGGCTAACAGTACCGAAACAGTTCGGTGGTCGACAGCGAAGCCGAGTCGTGTTTCGATGTCATCCCACTTAGCCAGGAGCAAGCGTAGCAGTTCGTCAGTTTGAGGTGAGGAACCGGCGCGAAACACTCGTAGTGACAGTGCAGCGAGGTTGGCGTGCGTTGGCGGTATGCCTTCATCCGTTAACCGGCCTACGAGCTTCTGCCACTCGTGGAGGCGACTATTTCTCGAATTACGGAATCTAGACGCGGCTTCGGAGACGGAAGGTGATTCATTGAGCAGTTGCAGGGTGCGCCGCAACGCCACATCGATCTCTTCAGTCTCGGAGGATTCCAGTGCTGAAACGACCAAACGATCGAACCGGCGCGGGTCATCAGCCACCCGACGTGCGAGGCTCTCCACCAGGCCGCCGCCTCCAGGACTAAAATCGGTAACGATGATCTCTGCGTTACGGGGGCCGGTCTGCACGATGTCGACTAGGACGTCCAAGTCGACATCGAACTCGGGGCATGCAAGTTGGGTGGCGTATTGCCACGCTCCCGCTACCGTTTGCAAGTAGCGCTTCTGAATCCAGTCCAGCCAACTTTCGTCGGGCTGTTCCTCCAGGATGGCCAATGCAGAAGCGACGATGTCTGCCGCTGTCGGATCAGCTAAGACTCCAAGGATGCTCGTTCGCAAGGGAAAATCGCTCGGGTCAGTGCTGTTATCGATGAGGAGAACGGAGTCTACGACTTGCTCGCCTCGCGCGGCCCAGTCGGCAGAGCTAAACCGGCGAAGGTCCTCAATGGCTAGACCCTCGGTGAGGGCTCGGGCAGTGATAGACAGAACGACCTCGGCTACCCAGTTGGCGGTAAAGACCGAAATTCTTGATTGTTCGAGGAGTTCGCGGAGGACTGTATGGAATCGATCTGTGCGTAACTGCCTTAGTCGTTCAGGGTCGCTCTTCAGTGTGAACCTGTCGATGGAATCGGGCACTGTTACCGAAATCACCATGGCATCCACCATGCTTCCAAAACCAATAGCTGCGCGTTGCCCGTGCCAACTGAATGAGTAGTCGCGGTGCTCTCGTCCGGAGATGGTCGCGAGTTCAGCGGATCCTGCTGTCGCGTAACGCCATGTGCGCAAAGGGCCCATATCAGAGTTCAGGTACGCCCTGATACGTGGTATGAGATTCCCAAGGGGGCTGGAACGCGGGCGTGGAATGTCCGTACATGGGCCGTCGAGGTCTGCACGGAACTGCCATCGCAACCGGCCGTTGGAGGACGGTCGGATGTGTTTGGGTTGCCAGTCTGGCCGAATAACTGTCGGTCTCACAAGTGGCAACTGCCCTTGGGCGTCCGAAACCAGGGTTACCACCGTGGCTTCGGAAGCGAAGCCGTCCTCGAGTGCGACCTCGCCGGTCGTGGGTGGCTCGATCCAAAGGCCCTTGACCTTCCGTACTGCCCATCGGAGTGTCACCTTCCCCGGAGCGAGCTCATTGAGGGCCATGCCGATGGCTATCGAGGTTTCGGCGGCAGGATCGTATCCATCTGGAGGGCTGATCTGGACTTCAGGCAACTCAAGGTCGCTGAACAGGTTTGGAGGTATGAACTCCGGTAATGGCTGGCGCATGTGCGTATCGGAACCCGGCTTGAGTTCGCCTGCGGCAAATGTAGCCCAGTTACTGCGCAAGCGCCTGTACAGTGTGGGAACCACTTCAAGCAAGAGTGAGCGAGGGTGGCCCCAACATACGGTCTGAGCTTCCTCGTCGGTCAGGTCGAGACTTGTCTGCACATACTTGACGAGGCTCTGCTGTGCCGGACCGCCATCGAGCACGTCCTCCAGCAAGCTGAGCGATTGCTGAATACTGTTGTCTGGGTGGACATATGGCTTTGACCACTTTGTTCTGAGGTTCCAGAGTGAGCCGTGGTCGACGCCGAGTCGTACCGCCGCCCAGTCCATGAATGCCATCGCGGCCTGCATCTTGCGAACCGCTTGGTTCCCTATCGGAAGACGTTTGGCAGGGATAGAGGGGTCGAGGATTGACTCGTATGACTGGAAAACCAACCGGTCGCGGCCATAGTCAGATAGCACGACGACAGTCCAGGGTCTTTGATGCTGCATACGGCCCGCGCGCCCTCGGCGCTGAAGGAACTGCGCGATGTCCCGGGGTGCCTTGTGCTGCAGGACTGCGCCAACGCGAGGATCGTCATAGCCGACTTCGAGGGACGAAGAAGCGACGACGATATCCGCGTCAATGCTTACTCCCGAGTCTTGGGAGGATGTACGTGACACCGACAATGGTTCAGCTGTAAAGCCGAGATCCCTAGGCATCCACCAGAATTGCCCGTCATTATCCCAGGCGGACTCATTACCGATCTCGATACCGTGGCTCCGCGCATAATCCGGCAACCGAAGGCCCGCGAGCACAGCGGCATTCGCTTCGCGTCTTCCGATCGGATTCAGCCCTTCGGCGCTGAGCATTTGACGGTACAGGCGATTGACTAGATCCAGATTGTCAAGAAAGGCGAAAACTCTGCTGCCGAACTTGTTCTCCGGTTTGTCGTTCCTGTCGAGGATGCGCCGCAACAGCATCAGGCTCTGGATGGAAGTCGAGAGAAGGGCGGATTGCGATGCGGGATCCCCTCGCAATAGCAGTTGGTACTCCGATCCGAGATGAACCATCTCAGCCGGGTCGGGGCGGATGTCTTCGATCCGTTCGATCGGCACTCCACAGAGGTCAGAGAAAAACTCATGTGCGTTGGCCAACGTTGCGCTCAAACCCACCCAGGTGACCGGTGAACCGAGGAGATTGCGCCACCGGCGAAGCAAGTACGCAACTTGAGCCCCGGAGTTGCCGGCAAAGGTGTGAACTTCGTCAAGCAGCACCAGTCGGGGCTTGCGCGATGCGGTGTTTCCAAGTCCGAAGACGTGCCGAGCCCATCCGTCTGCCATGGACAGGTTGAGCATCTCGGTTGTTGTGAAGAGTATGTCTGGAGGCTCGACCTGCATCGCCCGACGGGTCAGGCGCAGTTCGTTGTCGTTGACGAGGTGCCCGCATCGGCGGCACGATAGTTCACCCCATTTGCCATCGCTGGCGGTGCGTCTTGGTCGATGCCATTCGAGATCGCCTCCGCAGGGGCCTCCAAGCGGGGTCGGTGCGGGGCACGCAAGGAACGGGCAGATCCACCTGTCGCCCCGCTTGCGCCATCCGGAACGCTCGTCGGGATCACGATCGGTGTTGAACGGTGCAGGCCCAAAATAGGCGCCGACTGATAACGGTGGTCCCCCTGCAGCATGAAGCGACCGGATCTCTGCGAGTGCTGTCGCCAACTGGTCCTTGAGTAGTTCGTTTCGCGGGTAGATCGCAACTACACGCGGGCCGTTTGAGCTTGACTCGGCCAGAGTGGCCAATGCTGGGAGGTAGAACGCGAGAGTCTTGCCGCTACCAGTGCCGGCGCCGACGACTATGCCGCTGTCCTCTTGCTTTTGCAGGCTTGCGAATACCGCCTCTGCTGCGCGCAATTGGAAGCCAGAGATATGCCGGCCGCCGAGAATGCGCTTGACCTGCGCTTGGACCGACTCGGGGATGGCCCTTCGGTCCAAACACTCTACCACTGCTTCAGGCGATCGGTCGCGCTTGGGGAAATGCCTTGGTCTACGGAGGAACCGATAATCCGATACGAGACTGGCGCCGGATTGCCACGGGCGGTTTGGAAATAGCTGGCGAAGGTGCGTGAAAAGGCGAACCGCTTCGGCCATGCGCGTGCGATAGCGATTTGGCCACTCGCGGGGGAGTTTCATGAGGAGGTTCGCATCGATCAGTTGCTTGATGCATTCCTCGGGATCAACACCCACCAGTTTTTCTTCAAGAAGATGTGCGAGTTGTTCCTGTGTCCATGACTCGTCGGTAAGTCCCCATGAGATATTCCGCGCGTCGACTTCCTCGATGACATCGAGTGCGTCCAGCAGCGATTGATCCGAAACTGCGCGCATGTGATCTGTCACGACCTTAGATGGATCCTGATGGAGTCGGAATGGTCTCCAATGCTCAACCAATCACGAACTTCGTCGGTGAGTAGTTCCCAGGGCGCGCCCTCCTCCGAAGTTGCTGCCGCTATAAAGCGCCTGACCTGTTCTGGTTGGGTTTGGGTCGCCTCGTCGAGACGCGGGCGCTTCTCGGCCCATTCTTCGACGGCGGTCTCGAACTCCTTGAGTCGCTTCAGGAGTTCGCTCACAGAGGCTAACCCGGCAACCGGGGTCTGGAAAGTTCTTTGAATCCGCTGAAGTGCCAAAATGTCGGAGTAGGCAACCCCAGGAAGCGCAACGATTGGTTCGGATATCTTGTCTGGAGACAATTCAATGCGACGGGCGTCGACAGCTTTATTAAGTTGCGCGAGGAGGATGTTGTATAGATTCTCAGCTAAGCCAAGGTAGCTGTCGAACGTAGCGGTTGAAACGCGCGATGCAATGTCGTCGACCTCTTTGCCTGCTACGGATGAGGCGGTGGTTTTGAAGGCCTGTCGAGCCTTAGCAAGGTCTTTGCTCTTTGCGGAGGGTAACTGCGGTCTGGCAACGCCGGCGGCCTCCATTGCTGGCAATGCGGTCAAGAGCGCATTCAAGTTTTCACGTGCTACTTTCGCACGTTGGCGTACATTTTCGATCCTGCTGACTGCTTCCGCATTCTTCTTATCCGTAAGGACGGCGGTCAGTCTGATGAGCGTGGTTTCAGCGCGGTCGGCCAGGCTTGGTGATGTGTTCATCATTTCCCTGCATATTCGGCAAGTGACTCCAGTTCTGTTGCAAGCCCGCGCAATTCATTAACGAGTAATGCTGGGTCTGCACTGAACCCTTCGCTATGGCTGGAAGCTAGTTTTGCGTCCATTTCGTCGAGAAGCGTTCGGGAATGGCGGGCGTAGTCAGCGAGTGCTATAAGAGCTGGACACGGGTCCTCCACAAGATCCCACAGGTTAGCCGCAGAGGGGTTATTGCGTAGCGACGCTGCCACTCTTTTGTATTTTGACATCATCTGGGCGTCAACTCTCTCGCGCACCTGCTGGTACTGAGTGCGGGAGTCAAAGCGCGGGAGTAATCCGCGTTGGTGTCCTTCGGAGACAAGCTTGTCCATAGCGTCGATAAGTCGTGCCAAATCTTCAGTTTCTGCGAGAGAACTACGAACCCTTTCGGCTAACTTCGCGAGCTCGTCCCAGGCCTGGCGGGCGGCAGTGGATTGCTTTGCAGACAGGCTTCGCAGGAGGTGAAGAGATTCCTCATCGGATCCACTTGGCGAGACCGCGCGTTCTTCCAGAATTCCACGAATGTAGGAATGGACTGGGCCGACGTCGAGGATTGACGGTGTGCCGTCACCTTTTGCGGCGGTGATTGTGTCACGGACGATCAGCAGAGCTTCTTCTCTTATGCCTCTGGTCTCCCTGAGGAGGGTGGAGATATGAGAATTCAGGCTGGGAGGGACCACAGGACTGAAAGCAGCAGTGAGGGCCTTGGCCACGGTCGAGCCGGGCGTCGAAGATGCATGCCGCAAGACAGCGAGAATCAGGAGAGCAGCTTGGAGCCGCTCTGCCGGAGTTCTTGCTGCAGAGTCTGCGATAACCCGAGCGAATGCCCGAACTCTTTCCTGATACGTGAAATACCAACGCCCTTGATCGACTGTATCGAAACGGCCCGTCTGATTAACTGCGAGGATGCCTCGGATGAGTATCGCGTCCTCGTCCGACGCCGCAATCTTGAATGTGTGTGATGTCGATCTGCCCTCGACGCCGCCTCCTTGCGAGCGCTCTATGTCGACATCCGTCACCTTTAAGGTGTGATTACCGATTCTCCATTCGTTGTTCCGCACCTTGCGGATGCTCACCCCATACGGCCCGTTCTGAAGCTCTGCTAGGACGGAATTGCAGACGAACTTGCGAATTGAATTGGCGGTGCTCGAACCTAGTCTCTTAATGTCGTTGTTTACCCAGCGTTCGATTTCGTCGCCCTGTGGGGGTGTCGAGTGAGGCGCCGGCAGCGTTGGGTCGGGTTCTGCCTGTTGGACGTGTTCAGCCACACCGGAGGTGAGGTTGACGCCTAAGAAACGTGCCAGTTCTTCGAGGCTGTCATCAGTCTCTAGCGGATCTGTGGCGTAGAAGGCGCGTAGGCTCAATTCAGCTTCTGGTGTGGTGCTCTCCCGCCGTATCTTGGCCCGAAGTTCGGAGGGGACATTCTTTCGCACCTCGTCAAGGGACCGGGCGAAGAGCTTGGATGGAAAAACTCCCGGGTTGGGAATTTCATCCTCGGCGACTCCCAACGGGTCGCGGATGACTTCACGCAAGACCTGTCGGGGTCGGAACGCATTTGGTGATGCGAGTCCCACTAACCGATCAACTGCGTTGGCGTTGAAAGGATATAGTCCGTAACCGGATTCGGACGTTCCGAATGTCTCGTGGCATGCAGGGCGGACTGGGCACTCTGAACATGCGTTCGGAATGGGGTCAGCAGGACCCAAATTGCGTAACACATCTTTCCGGAGTCGGCCTGCATTCAAATAACGAGAGACAAAATCGCGTAAGCCCTCGGCTCCGATTGCGCTTGAATCGATATTCAGCGTGTAGTGAATACCTCTGTCTGCAAAGGTGTCCACCGAACTGAGGTAGCCGGATGTGACTGCGATAGCAGCACGGAGCCTACATAGGTCGCGGCCGGCGGGGATCGTGAGCGCTTGCGCGAGCTGCTTGTCGATGCCGTGGAGAAGTACGAGGTCTTCGATAAAGAGACACAACTCTTTCCCCTGCTTCGCAATCTCCTGACGGACGTCTTGAAAGACCTCTAGTAGGTCAGTGGTCTGACCGGTGAACACCTCCGCTTTGGCGCGTGGCAGGTAGAAGTCACATAGTGCGGCTATCTCGGTTCTCAAGCCCCTATTCGAGACAACCCGTCCGACCAGTTTTTGGAACTCGACGCCCGTATCTTCGAAGTAGGAGGGGTCGACCCGGAAATCGGATTCATCCAGGTGAAGATCTACTTCGTCGATTGCTTCGTCTGGATCAGTGTTCCCCCGAGCAAGGCGGACGATACGGGCGAGCGGCCCATCCGGTTGGCTGAGTCTCTCCCGGAATGTGAAGTCGCCGAGAAGTCGATCAGCCTGATGTCGAAGATCGTTCAACTCTTCGGCGTCGAGGCCAGGCAGGCCTTTGATGTCGGTGGCAGTGTCGAACTTAACGAGATGGTCAAGGCGTTGCAGAAGGGCGTGGATTGCTTCTGCGTCGCTTTGTATTTCCGATGACGCGCGCTCAAGTTCTCCTCGAAGCTGCTGAGCACGGGGAGAATCGATCCCCGCGAGGATGCGCTCGATGACTTGCTTCAGCGACGTGTTGCGCTTCTCGATGTATACGACATGCCATGTCGGGCGCGCACCGATCTTGGACTTGAGCCATCGGACGAGGTGGCTCTTGCCCGTTCCTTTATCGCCGGTGATGAAGAGCAGAAGCGGTTCGTTTGAAGACAGTTCAGCAGTGAATTCCCTGAGAACATCTTCTTCTGATGCGTTTGAGGTCGCGGAACCCGCTACCTCCTTCTTGACGGGAAGGGGTCGATGGACTGCTCGGAAGATCGAATCGGCATACGGATCGTCGATCTCCAAACTACCCACATCGACCTGAGTTGCATCTTCGACGACCGCTCGAGTCCAACAGATACGGGGTGTCATTTCTCAGTCCTTCGGGAGGATGCGCCCGCCCACTTCACGTGGCTGACGGGTCGTTCCACGCTACTACCAGTACCGGGACCTATCCGCAGTGTTCGTGTGCCGATGTCACTCAACTTCGACAGTGTCACAAGTCCTTCCGCTTCGAGTTGGATGAGGGAGATCGACAGACCGGGCGACAATGCCGGAGTATGAGTCGATTCCGGTGTCAAATCGGAGAAATGTAACAGTCCTCCATCGAGAGTCGGGATTCTGCGCGAGCACTCGGCGGTGAACTGTTCGATCTCGTAGTTACCGGCGGGGAGATCGTTGAGTTCCTGGGTGAGTGCAACACTGCAATCCGGGAGTAGGCCTTTGTGGGTGGGTGAGGCTAAGCCTAGGTATGTGGCCCATCGCCGGAACGGCAGCCACTGCTCCTTGTTCGGGACAGGCCAGTTGGACCGGTCGTTTCCAAAAAGTGAATGCTGGTAGTCCATGAATGCGCGCCCTTTCCCCGTCTTGTCGGTTTCGAAGCTGGTGAAGGGCCACAACGGGTTGTCGGCTACGTGCAAGGCGGCGAGGCCGTGGGCGAGGTCCATGACACCTCCGGAGTCACCTATGGTTGCGTCAAGCGATACTGATGCAAAGATCCTTTTGCGCAGATGCGCGGCGAAACTGCGGGCGTCGACGTCGGTGGGCTTCAGCCAATCATCTGGAATCGCAGCGAGACGAATGTTACGACCGCTGGCCTGAACGATGCCGAGTGTGCCGAGTGCCAACAGCGACTTGTCGGCTATCACTGCGCCTCCGGTCTTGAGATCAGATTCACCATCTGTTGGCGAATCGAGCCCAGCGCCTAGTGACTTCATCGCTTCCACCAGTCCACTGGGGGCGATCAGGTCGATGAGTTCCTCACGCGCAACCTCACTACGCACGGATAGCAAGGCGCGGACTAAGAACCGCATCGCCTCCGGCAGGATGTCGGGTGGAGTCAATAAGGGCATGTCATAGTCTCCGCAGGATTTGATTTACGTGAAAACCTATTCCCCAAGATTCGCGAAGCTGTATTCGGTCATCAAACGGATCTGGCTGGTCGCGGTCGGTCAGGACCACGACCATCGATTCCTGTCTGGCGCGACTAAGTAGTCGACGTAGGTGGCTTGCGTTGGTGTCGGTATCTACGCGAACCAAGAGTGGCACTCGCAAGAACCTGGGAGAAGTGAGCCAGTCTTTGAAGCGTTGCTCCCACCAGAGATGTCTTGTGGTCGTAGGTATTGGGTTCCAACGTTTTTCGGACAGCAGCGTCACAATTCCGTGTTGCTCCACAAGCCGGTTCACCAGTTCCTGTTCTTCATCAGGTTGTGGTCCCTCTGTCCAGATGCAGATTCGGCCCCCGACTGCAAGATTCGCGAGCGTGGAACTTGGTTCCGAATGCAGACTTCCGTGGAAGTAGCTTTGAGGGGGATCTCTAAGAATCCTGACACTTCTGTGAAGTTCGCGGCAGTGGGGACAACCCCCGCATTGGATTGCAACGGGATAGATGTTGCCCTCTGAATGAAGGGCGTAGTGGCGGGCGAGATACGAGTTTATACAACAACCGATCGATCCGTCGACGACCTCGGTGGCTGATGTGACCGATGCACTCGATGTGTCCCGGGAGAGCCTCTGGCTCTCGCGGAATCGCTTGCGGAACGTCTCTTCGTGGCCGAGATCCCCTTGTAAGACTTCAACTCTGATCGATGAGCGTTGACGAGCAAAATGGTCCTGCAGTTCATCCTCGGAAGCGTCAGCGGGAACGTCTTCGGGCAGGGGCCAGTCGAGCTTGATCATCCCGGCCCGATCCATTGCGGTGAGAGTGTGCATGTTCCAGTAGCGGTTGAGGTCGCTCCACGGGAACTTCACATCCTCGTGGAATGCGGTCAGATCAACTGTGAGCATCCCGTCAGTCCGGTTTCCGAGACTCATTTTCTGCCAACGTTTCCATGCTCTTCGATCGCCTATCAGTTTGGCTCGAGCTAGGTCTGCTGCAACGTCCCTATCTGCGTCGGTCCAGAGGACGAATGACGCCGATGCTCTTCCATCTCTGCCGCCACGTCCGACCTCCTGGTAGAGGCGGTCAACTGATTCAGGCACGCAAAGATGGACGACGGCTCGGATGTTTCTGATATCGATGCCGAGTCCGAACGCTGAAGTGGCAACGACGATATCGAGATCCTCATCAGGGGGGCCCCCGAGTCGCAATCCTTCGACCGCTGCCTTGCGCATATCGGGGGTTGTATTGCCGGAAATGGTTGCGACCGCATCGATGCCGGACTCGCGCAGCCAGCGCACTGCGGTACTCACGTTTGTAGACTTCTCCGAGGAGTGCAAGCTTGTGTAGATGACGATTGGTCGTGGCAGGTGGCGAACCAGTTCGATCAATCTTCCGCGCTTCTCATCCTCGCTGGAGCAATGGCTCGACCACCAGGCTGGTTCGGCGCGGGTAGCCTGAGCGGAGACCAGAAGATTGTGTGTGCCGGGGAATAATCGCTGCAACGTGCTGAACACATAGTCATCCAGCGTCGCGGTGAGCATCACCGTTACAGGCTCATTGCCTTCTGGCGCTGCTGCTCGGATTCTGTTCCAGAGGCCAGCCAATGTTTGGAAGGCAGGTCGGAATGCGTCACCCCATTCCGCGACCATGTGAGCTTCGTCGATTCCGAAACAGGCCAGTCTGCCGGCAGTAGCGGATTCAACTAAGGGTTGCGCAAGTCGTGTGCAGGCTGCTTCTGGTGAAGTGATGATTAGCCATTGTTCCCCCGAGCGCACGCGGTCGACATAGTCGAATTTTTGCGTGGTGGTTAACTGGCTGTGGTATGCCAGAACAAGCGAGTCATCGATGAGTGCCTGCACGCGGCGTTCAATGTCTATGGCCAGCGACGTCGTGGGGACGATCAGACAGGTCTGTCGTGGGCGCTCGCGAATGGCACGTGACAGCACTACGTCGGTTTTTCCGGCTCCGGTGGGCAGAACAGCGATGATGCTGTCGCCGGGTCGCGCAACCGCGGCGGCTCGGACTGCGTCCTGCTGTCCAGGGCTCAGATACATCGACTTGCCTACGGCTACGCTGTAGAAAGAATCTGCGGCCACTGACCAGTTAGGTCGGATTTCCTCCGCAATTGCCACCGAAAGATCGGGTGGCATGCCGTGGTGGTCAAGCCAGGATGGGTGCCACGGTTGAGCTTTCCAGACTTGGTGTCCGAGAGGTTCAAAGCCGTGATTCTTCCATTCGGTGTCACTGAACGCTGCGCAGCGTTCATTATCGACCCGCGTTGCTTGATAGCCGAGCGCCACTAATCGTGCCCGCACTATCGGCAGGATCTCAGGTGCCTGGGGGTGATCTCGCCATGTGAGGCGACGACTGAGACGCGGATCTTGTTCGATAAGTGACGAGAGGGGCAGTGGCGTCATCGTTGTGGAATCCACGTCAAGAAGACAGCGCCGCAGTTATCGAGGGTGAAAACTGGGTTTGACACGGCATGATCAACGGCCTCCAGAACCTCTTCGTGGATCCGGGTTCGGTCGCTCGGATCGTTTCGTGCATTAAGGATGGAGCGTTCACGGTCAGCGGCTTCTTGTGCCCGAGACCGGCCCGCGTTTAGTCTCGCGGCTACTCCTTCTCGGGTCCTCACGATCGCGAGTGCCGCTTGGAACGCCTCGTCGCAAACTGCAGGCCATTGGAAATGCGATGTCAATTCACGGAATCTTTCCGGTTGGCTGCCGAGGTTCTCTCCTTGCCGTGATTCGAGATCATGGCGAATCTGTGGTGGGCATTCGCCCCGTCCGACCATCCACCAGACGCGCTCGATGAACGCCGGCAGGAAGTGTTCGGTGCGAACCCTGACTGCGCGCTGAAACGCAGATGATGCTCCCTGACTGACAACTTCGGAGGGGGCGGCAGAGATTCTGAAGTCGAAGCAAAATGCTAGGATTGGCGGACGCTCAACAACCTTTGCAGGAGTAGGAAGCTCGACTGCGAAGGCTCGGCCTCGGTCGTCAGTGTCTGCGTACTCTACGAAGCGGTCGATCAGCGGTTCGCCATATCTCAGGAAGCCAGTGCCCTGCCGGACTGCTAGCCGGTCAGTTGTGTACTCGCGCTGAAACAGGTGGGTGCCCAAAGACTGGATCTCCCACTCCGTTAACAGCGGAGGCTTGGACTGGTTGATCCCAAATTTCAGATTCCCGGACTCGGTGTAGTAGAGTGAAAATCCCAACATCTCGTGGATGTAACCGACTGCTGCGTCTTCTATCTCGCGCTGATAATTGTCAGTTTCGTGAATACCCTCCGCGAGGACTTCGTCATCTGAACGGTCTTCGATGCTGTCAAGCAAATCCTGAGCGGTGATTCTCCGGTGTTGCGTCTCAAGGAAATCGCGCTTTCTCTCGAGAGCGTCCGCCGCTTCACGCATTCCATTGATGATTGAAGTGGAGAAGAACTCTTGTTCCAGGTCAGCGAGCACGTATTGGAGTGTGGAAGTCGATGACTCAAACACATTGAACAGACCGTCGAGCACGCGCAACCATGCACCGAGTTGCTGTTGTCGCAGTTCGTTGGCTTCGCTGAAAGAGGTGGACCGCACCGGGTTGAGCACGCTATCGCTGAAACGGTCAAACCGACCCATGCGCTGCTCTAGTTGGCTTGTGGCTGTGGGAATACTGGCGTGGAGAACCTCCTCGGCGATCTGGAGGTTTACGCCCTCTTCGGCTGACCGATCGAATACGAGTATGTTTACCTCCTTATTAGAGGAAAACTTGGCAAGCGCGGTGGCGCGTTCCTCGTCGGAATGAGTCGCCAGTAGCGAGACCACACGATGACTGCCAAAGCTGGCGGTTAATGTCTTCGCGAGGCTCTCCGCCGAACGGGGAAAAGAGCACGCGACTGCATACTTTCCTCGACCGACTTTTCGTTGGCACCATTGCACGGTGGCGGTGATGCGGTCGTCGCTTGACTCCGCGGCTAGCAGAGTCTCAATTTGTTGGGCGAGTTCCAGTGCTGTGTCTGTGGCTACGAAACGTGCCAATGCTTCCAGCTCGTCACCTGATAGGTCGTGGTTGCTTCCACCACGCAGTGCCTCTGCAAGGTCGGAAAGGGCGGTCAAAGGGGCGAGGGCGCGACCAAGAACAACTCGGAAGATGTCTCCCGCGTCCGCTTCGTAGTGCTCGAGGAGATCGATTCGCAGCGACTCCAGAATCGATAAGAGTTCATCGCGCCGTCGGTCTGGGTCTGCGATCAACCATGGTGTGCCGTGTTCACGCCCACGGACTGGGAATTTCGCCTTGGCTGCACTCGAACGACGAGTGCGGACCATTCTCCGGTGCAGACGGTAGGTTTCCGACACGTGGACTCGTACCTTGCGCACTGCTGCGCGTGCGCCTTGAACGTTTCGTGCAGTCGCCTCCCGGAGGGCCTCGTCAACGAGCTGGATCAGTTTCGTGTCATCTGGCACTAGCGAACGAAGCTTGGACAGGGGCTCAGTGAGGTATCGGACGGGAGTCTCGTCGTCGAGTGCTGAGACGGTCTCTGCAAAATCATCTCGTAGTTCAACTCGGCGGCGGAAACCGGCGAGATCTTCGAGGGGGTAAGTTGCTGGGTCTAACAGATGGAGGATGCCTAGGAACGCGTCTTCATTGCTCCGAACCGGGGTGGCGCTGAGGAGTAGTAGTCCGTCTGCAGCATGTGCGAGCGCCTTGACCTTATGGTACCTGCGCGACGGATTGGTGGAACCGTTGTAGTCGACACGCTCGGTAAGTCGGTGAGCCTCGTCTACTACGAGAAGGCTTCGCGGAATGACGGGTATCGCCTGCACTTCCGCTTGTGGGACCACATCGAGTGTTCCTGGGAGGGTGAAGACCCCGAACTTTGTGTCGAGTTCTGCTTCCCACTGGTCGACAAGGTGATCCGGAGCGATCACAGTGACATTGGCGTCCGGATCCAGGAGTATTTGGCGGATCACCATCCCGGCCTCGATTGTCTTGCCGAGTCCGACCTCATCGGCAAGTAGGTATCGGGGAATTGGGTCGGACAGGACACGGCGGGCAGCGCCGACCTGGTGATCATGGATCTCAACCGCTGATGAAAGCAAACCTCGAAGATTGAGACAAGCAACGCGCTGACGGGCGACGTTTTGAGTGAAGTTGGTCCGGCGAGTGTGGAAATAGCGAGTCTCCACGGTTAGCGCTTTCACCAACGAAAGCGGATCGGCAATTGGACGTGCCCATCTGACGCGTAGATCTGCAGCGGGGATTCTTTCCGTCTGCAGATTCGGAAAGTTGACCCAGTAGTGACTTGCGGCCGAATCGGCAGGGATATCGACTCGACCGATAAGCCATTTATCGCCGTCGAACCACCATGCTCGCGTCTGGACGGGGAGGAGGCTAGGTTTGAAGACGCGGCCAACGCTTGAAATGACCTTCTCTGGCTCGGTTGGAGAGTCGAAGAATCGCAGTGTGTCTTCGCCCGCGAGTTGGCGCCCCCAACCTAGTTCGGAGTCCCATACGAACTGAACGTTCGAACTATCCGGCACTGGTGCTGGCACCGCGACCTCCTCGTTGCGTCGACGCACTACTAGGTCAGAATTTCTTGGTCCCTGGGAATGGGCCTCTTTACGAGTGGATCCATGGTCGTCTTGCCGGCGCGATCAGGTCTCCCGGGGCCTCGCGGGCCTCCCCGTGACTGTGGTAGCCATAGCCATTACGGTCAACGCGGATGCAGCCCGTTGGAGGTTCAGCGAGGGCTCGAGGTAAGACTTCGACGAGAGACTCTCGTAGGGATCGGACGGCCGCGACCCGAAATAGGCGGCGGGCTCAATAAGCGGCTGGTTCAACGCGCACACAATCACTTCCTCCCCTAGCGCAACCACGCTGGCACGTGGGACGCCACCAGCGCCGAACCCGGCCTGTTAAGTCGGAATCGTACGACTGGCTAACTTATTGACAAGAGTGTAGGTGAGAGTGGGTGCGGCGTGGCGTCGTTGAGGGGACCGTGTCGGTGCTGGTGGTCTAGCCCGAGGCCTCTTTATCGACTAGGAGTCGGCTGATGAGCGGGATTCTTGCGAGAGTAAACCTGTCGCGGCGCGCGTAGTTGAGCCGCTGACATCAGTATCCCCTTTACGCAAAGTTCTCAGGTGACTGCCAGCGCTGTCTGCGGTCGACTCGGCGTTGCGCAGCAGCGTTCTGCCGGGACAGTCTGGCTAACATCGGAACGGCATTTGCAGGGGAGGGGATCATCATGGGGAGTGCGCGTCGCATGCCCGGGAGGTCTCGCCGATGAGTATCACGCCCGACGAACATCCGCGGCTCAACGCCTCTGAGCGCAGCACCTACCAGGCGCTGATCGATCAGCTTGAGCCCAATGACCTTGTCGTGCCCGGACAGCGGGTCACCGACCATCTCAAGGACCACGAGGTCGACTTCGTCGTCGCCATCGAGGGCGCAGGCATCGTCTGCATCGAGGTCAAGGGCGGCGAGGTCTGGCACGACGGTGAGGCCTGGCGCCAGATCCGCGGCGGTCGCGAACGCACCATCCACCCGGTCCGTCAGGCTCGCGAGGCCTGCTACGCCCTGCGCGACTTCGTCGAGAAGGACCCCCGCTGGACCCAGGGCCGGCTGCGCTGGGACCACATCGTTGTCTTGCCCAACACCGAACTGCCCGACGACTTCGGCCTGCCGGACTGTCCTCGCTGGAAGGTCATCGACCGCAACGACCTCGTGACCCTTGTCGACAAGCTGCGCTACGTGCTGCTGAAGCAGGAACTCGACCGGCCCCTGCTCACCAAGGAGGGTATCGACCAGCTCAGCACCGCCCTGTCCGGCCGTGGCCTGCCCCAGCGCGACGTCGTCGCCCGCGCACTGGCCAACGAAGACGCCGCCGACGCCCTCACCGAGCACCAGGCCGTCATCCTCGACGCCATCCGGCTGCTCAACCGCGTCGAGGTCCGCGGCGGCGCCGGCAGCGGCAAGACCTTCCTGGCGATGGAACAGACCCGCCGACTGGCCCAGCGTGGCCAGCGTGTCGCCCTCGTCTGCTACTCCCACGGCCTAGCGTCCTATCTCGAACGTGTCTCGGCGACCTGGCCGCGCCGCCAGCAGCCGGCCTACGTCGGCGAGTTCCACGCCCTCGGCATGCAGTGGGGCGCCCCCGAAGGCCCCGACGAGGCCCTGCGCACCGACGAGACCGTGCAGTTCTGGGAACACGACCTGCCACTCCAGATGGCCGAACTGGCAGCACAACTCGAACCGGGGCACCGGTTCGACGCGATCGTCGTCGACGAGGCCCAAGACTTCGCCGACGCCTGGTGGGACCCGCTGCTGGCGGCGCTCAAGGACCCCGACGAGGGTGGGCTGTACGTGTTCACCGACGAGGGTCAGCGGGTGTTCGACCGCCACGGCTCCCCGCCGGTGCCGCTGGTCCCGCTGATCCTCGACCACAACCTGCGCAACACCCGCCAGATCGCCAACGCCTTCCAACCACTCGTGGATCACCCGATGCGCTACCTCGGCGGCGAAGGTCCCGCGGTCACCTTCATCCCCTGCGCCCGCGAGGAGGCGATGGACGCCGGCGACGACCAGATCGAACTGCTCCTCGGACAGGGCTGGCGTCCTGAGGATCTCGCGCTACTCACCACAGGCAGCCGCCATCCCGAACAGGCCGAACGCCAGAAGAACGGCAACAAGGCCTACTGGGACACCTTCTGGGACACCGACCAGGTGTTCTACGGCCACGTCCTCGGGTTCAAAGGTCTCGAACGCCGCTGTGTGGTGCTGGTCGTCAACGAGACAGGAAAGTTCGAGCGCTCCCGCGAGCGGCTCTACGTCGGATTGTCCCGTGCCCGTGACCAACTCGTCGTCTGCGGCGACCCCGACTTCATCCGCGAAGTCGGCGGACCGGATCTCGTACGGCGCTTGAATGTGCCGGATGGTTAACCGTCGGCCAGCGTAGACAACCCTGCTGGACAACTCCACCAGCCTCGTCGAGCTCTACGCCGGCGAGGCGTCAAGCAGGCTCATCTGCGGCCGTTATCGCCCGCTGTTCGCCATCGGTGAGTTCTGCTGGAGCTAACCCTTTTTCGATCAGAAAGCGTAGGAGTGACGCTACCGCCTGCTGGGCTGTGCTCAGTTGAACCATCGTCGGTGACTTGGGGTCGTTAAAGGCTTTCAGCCTGTTCAACACCGCGGATATCTGGCCTTCAAAATCGGTGACTTGGTACCAGAGGGTGTGATCGAACGGGAGGTCGAGGCGTTTCCGGGCCCACTCGGCGGCCACTCGCATCATCAGCTTTCCGAGATTCGGAGTAGTCGCGTCAGATCCACCGCCACCAACCGCTGCGGCCGCGGCAGCGGCCGCTCCAGTGCCAGCGAGTCCACCCAACATCGCAAGCCCGCCGACCATCCCGCCGGGGCCGAATGCTGCGAGTCCGCCGACGATTGCTGCAGCACCGTAGGCGCCGGCCGGTGCAGCCACTGCGAGTCCGACGGGACCGGCCGCGAGCAGTGCCACACCGGCTGCAGCCGTAAGGACGCGCCCCCAGGGAACCCCGCTCTTCGGGAACACGAAGTTCTGCACGTCTTTGATGGATTCGCCGACCATTTTGCCGATGGTCCGTGTAAAGCCGAGTTCTACCGAGATATCTTTCAGGGCTTCGATCTGTGCATCACCTGTGTCGACTTCGTATGGTGCAACACAATTCGTGAAGGCCAGCACTACGAGCTCGCTAACGACCTCATGAATCTCCCAGCGGTGCGGAAGACGTGGAAGGCGGCCATTCATAAGCTCGACCATTTCCGGCGCCAACAGTTGACCAGCCGCTGCACAATTTTGGAGCTGCGCGCCTAGGTCATCGCGAAGAAGTCGCAGCGTCGCGCGGAACCGGTTCGCACGCTCGCCGTCTTTGATGTGCCGGGCAACGGCTTCTGCGAAGTGCTGGAGCAGCATCAGTGAAGCTTCCGCCTCACTCATACGAACTGCGACGTTAGAACCCGCGGGAACAACGTCTTTGGTTGGATATAGCGTGTCAGCCACGAGTCGCGCCACGGCAGGGTCGCTCAGGTACAGATCGGCTCCATGGCCGTGAACGCTGGTCAGCTCGAAGTCCTGTGCACCCGGGAAGGTGCTGGCTAAACCGCGCCCCGCAGTGACGACATCACGAACACTGAAGAAATTGGACCAGTCGTCAACCCGCCCATACGGGAATTTCTTCAGAAGTCGGTCGCTGCCCTCATGGAGGGCGCGAAGTGCGGCAGGGCTGCCGATCGTGATGAACCGCCGGACCCGGAGGTCGCTCGGGAGGTGGTCGAGCAGGTCGATTGCGATCACAGAGCCGAGGCTGTGCCCGATGAGGACAATGTCCCCGTGGGTCGGGAGGTGGTCAAGGATGCGGTCCATCACGTCGGCGCGGACCTTATCGTCGCGCACGTACCGACGGACCTGGGGCAGATTCATCAACGGAACTCGATCGATGACGTGCGGCGGAATCGTCGAGACCACCGGGTCGGGTATGAGATTGAACCCATATGTCCGGACACCGTCTTGCATCTGAAGGAGTCGCTGCACCCGCGCTTGTCGGCGTTCGAACTCCCGCCTGGGATCTGCATCGTTCTTCGGCTTATAGGTCAGGGGTGGAAGTTTCACCCCCTCCCGGCCATTCCTGCTTAGGCACTCGCTGTAGCGGGGAGCGATGACGCGATCACGTTCGAGCACTGGGTACTGGAGTTGTTCCAGGCCCCGGTTGAGGCCATCGAGCCAATCGAAATCGGGATTACCATTCCCAATCCCGTGCAGGAATACCACCTTCAACTTAGCCCCCCGGATCAACTGCTCATCAGTTCCAGGCGTAATAGCCACGAACGCACTTGACTGCTGCAAATGGGACTGTAACAAGATCAAGATCGCCGACGGTGCTGGATCGAGGTCGTCGTGCCCGTGGTCCTCGTTCCGTGCCGCTGCTCGGTGATCCGCACGAAGGGATTGATGCGAGCTTGAGCACGGCCAGCTCACACCGGGTTGGTGGGAAACCACCGTTGTCGTCGTTCGCTCATCTTCCTGAAGTCAGGGCTCGCGGATTTATTAGTGCATGCCGGGGTCTGCCGGCTGCTGGAGAATGGGTCCAACGCCAACTCGGAGAGGAGTGCCGTGGTCGCCAGGACAGAAGCTGGGCCCGCCCGTCACGTCCCCGGCGGATTGGTCTGACTTATGTTGCCGTCGCGCTCGACCCTGCGCGCTTGGAATCCCGACGCGCTGACGGCTGCCGCCGCAGAGGTCCGGGCACAGGCCCAGGCGGTCGTGGATTCGGTGACGGGGATCGCCGATGCCTGCGAGCGTATGCCGGAGGCCCGCGCGTGGTCGGGCCAAGCCCACGACGCCGCCGTCGCGATGTTTGACCGAGGGCGTGTCGAGGCCTCGAAGCTGTTCGACTACGCCGACACCGTGGCCTCATCGCTGTGTCGCGGAGCTGACACCATCGGCCAGGCACGCAAGAACCTGCTCGCGGAGGCTGACAGTCTCGACGGCGGGCCGCTCTACGTCACCGATGACTGGGTCGTCCGCATCGTCCCGCGCTACCTGTCGAAGGATGAGATGGCCGAGCGGCAGGAGCAGGCGCGTCAGATGCAGGAGACCATCAACACCCTGCTCGCCGCGCTCGGTGACGCCGACGACGCCACCGCCGCCGCGCTCACCGCCGCGGCGAAGGAGTTCGGCTTCGTCAAACCGGGCCCACCCGGCAGCCTTGGCGATCTCATGCTGCCAACCGCGCAGCGGCCCGAGAATCAAGTGCCCGATCCCCGCACACCCGTCGGGCTCGCGGCGCAGGCGGCGATCCTCGCCGCCGACCAGCAGCAGATGATTCGGGAGATCATCGAATCCACCAACGAATACGGTGAGGAGACGAAAACCGTCATCAAACAGGACGGCAGCCGGGCCGTCACCACGCGGATGGACCCGTTCGACTGGCCGAGCCGAATGGACTTCTACCAGACTGGGGAGTTCGACAAGAACGGAGAGTTCGTGGCACGCACCAGTTCCTGGCACGACCTGTCCAACAACTGCAGCTACTTCTCCATCACCTACCCCAACAACGCGAACTGGACCACCACGCGGGATCCGAGTGGCCATGTCACCTCCGGCTTCACCACACCGGACGGTCGGCACCGCGCGGTGCCCGTCGATCTGATCGACAGTCTGTCGCTCACAACGACGTCCGCGATGTCGGGGTTGGAGAAGCATATCGCGCACGGTGGTTCGCTGCCGATGATCACCGCCGAGTCCGTCGAGAACATCGGCAAGACAATGAAGTACGGGGGTCCGGCGGTGACAGCCGCGACCACCGTGTTCAACATGATGATGGCCGAATCGGACAAGGACCGGTGCATCGCCCTGCTGGCCGGCGCCGCGGGTGGCGGCGGCGGATGGGTGATGGCCGAACTGGGAGCGGCTGTCGGCGCGGCCGGAGGTCCGATTGCCCCGTTCACAGTCCCCGCTGCGGCCACGATATTCGCGCTTGGCGGCTCCGCTGGCGGCGCCAAGTTGGGCGCCCTCCTCGGGGAGGTGTTGTGCCCCTACTAGGCCTGCCGGAGCCAGTCGGATGGCGACGCGGACGCGCCTTCCTCATTGCGGCGATCATGGCGTCGCTGCTGGTGGCGGTGTTCCTCGTCTCCCTCGGAGGGGCAGCGCTCTTGCGTGGAAGTTACCCCACCGCTGTGGTGACACTCAGCGCCGCGTTGAGCCTGCTGCCGATCGTGCTGGCCCTGTTTCTCGCGGCTGTAGGTCGAACGGAGCTCAACACCACCAGCGACGCAACTGGTTTGACGTTTTGGCCCGACCGGCGCTTCAGCATTCTTGCGATCACGGGATGCGTGCTGTTCCTTCCGTGCGGTGTCGCGCTGGCAGTCCTCGCCCCTTTCGGGGCTATCGACATCGCAGAAATCACCTGGATGCGCACTGCTCTGCCCGTCGGGGCGGCGTTCGCGGTAATTTCGATCGTCAGCGCCCTCATCGCGGGATGGCGTCGCGGCGAAGTGGGGCACCTCAAGCTGACACCCTCGATGATCGAGAACGCCGACGTCGTCAGGACCCGGATGTGGGAATGGGATGACATCGTCGAGGTCGCCGACCACGCGCAGTCCCGCAAGGCGCGGCGGGCGGTGGTCCTCCGAGTGCGAGACGGCCACGAGGAGATCATCACCATCGCTGACATCTACGTGCCGACGGGGGTGCCGCTGTACTGGATGATCCGCCACTACTGGAAACACCCCGAGGACCGCATGGAACTGGTGGATTCCCGTGCCGCCGAGCGCTTTCGGGACGGACGATTCTCCCTCGACTGACCGAATTCAAGCCGGCACGTCGCGGATCGCCTCGTCGAGGAGTTCCTGGAACGCCGGGTCGCGTCCGGGGCTGGCCACGCAGTGTCCGTACGGTGAGTCGTGGGGGCGCAGCTCGGCATTGGGCATGTGGGCGATTTCCAGTTCGTTGTCCTCGGGCGTGAAGTACAGGTCCTGCGTGCACGGGATCACGATGGCTCGCGGTGTGATCGCTCGCAGCGCGGCGTGAAAGCGCACGCGAGGTTCGGCTGATCGACGGCCCCGAGGCGCCGTAGGTCGCGCGGTTGGTCCACGAGGCGATCGCCGGACACCCGCTGCAGCGGGACACCCTTCGGCGCGCCATGGAGGCGCAGCTGATCCCGACCGGGACCACCGCCTCCCGTGGCCAGGGCCGGCGGAGCTGTTCCGCCGGCGCGGCACCACCGAGGACCGGTAGGGGAGGTCACCGCGGCCCCCGCAGCGGAACGTCCGGCCCGATGATCCGGGTCAACGCGTCCCGGGAGGCGTCCCGGCTGGGCGGATACTCCTGCTGCCACACTCGAAGTGGGACATCGGACAGCGGGTCGAACCGTGCTGCCAGCCGGGCGTATTCGATATCGTTCCAGCCCCGCAGGCGGCTGTCGCCGCGAGCGAACTCCGCCAGCCGCGCCAGGGCCTCGGCGCGGATCTCCGGCGGTGTGCTGCCCCGCACCCCGATGCCGTTCATCAGGCTGTGCCGGCCGGGCCGGAAAGGCTTGACACCCCAGTTCCGCCCGATGGTGTTGTTGACCTCCCGGCAGTCCTCGCAGGCCAGCCACGACCAACGGGTGATGCCGCCGGCGGTGCCGCGGAAGCAGACGATGCACAGATCGGCTACGCGTGAGACGTCAACATCGGGCCATACCTCCGGTCGGTCCTCGCAACGGCAGGATTGCCACACCGTGGGTCCATACGCGTTGCGCTGCAGGGGCCCTCGGATGCCGCCGCACGGGATCTGCACGGACAGTTCTGTAAGCCTCTGCCGGAGAGCAGCATCCGTCGGACTGAGTTGATTGTCGTGTGCCATGTTTCGCCGTTCTGGCGACGCCCCCTCGGGCGCCCACCACTTGCACGCTGCGCGTGCCCGCTCTTCCCCTGGGGCACCGTGCGGTGGTTGCGCGGTTGCCGGGACGACGGGCCAGGTACCCGAACAGTCGTCCGCTCGTGAGCTGAGGAAAGTATAGCTCGCTGTGCCGACATTCGCAGGCGAAAAGTGGAGTGGGACAGACGCAGTCACGAGCCGGTCACGTAGTGCGCCGGGTTTATCGTGGCCTCACCCGACCAGAGGTACGCAGTGAGCCGCCGCCCTTGACGGCGCTGAAGTCGACGCAGGCGGTGTAGTCGGTCCAGTCGTGCCGGTGTTTCGGAGAACCCTGCCGCCAATAGTGTCCGTAGAACACCGGGATCGTCCCGCCGTAGACGTAGGACTACGTATGGTGCGGCACCTCCGGTTCCGGCAACGGCGGATAGGGCTCACCGGAGCCGGTGTTGAAATGTTGTCTCGCTTCGGCGATGTCGCGCAGCGTGCGTCCCGTGCTGTTCCACCACCGGAGCCGGGCGTCGGTGCGCGGAATGCCGTCCTTGTCGTGGTAGGGGAGTAGGCCGTGGTCTACCAGGCTGATCTCCGATCCCTCCAGCAGGGTCTCCCCGGCGCGCTTGAGGGGATAGCTGTCGTATCGGCCGCCACCAGGTGCGATAGATCGCCGAATGGCGCACTGGTGCCGCAATGGGCCTCGACGGTCGTGATGGATCCTTCATGCCAGCACGCAGGTACAACGCGCAGGTCACCGAGGTCCAGCCACAGCGAAATTGTGTTGAACCACTGCAGGTACCGCTCGCGGTCGCGGCCTTTGACCTGTTCGAGGAACTTGATGTGTTGGCGGGTGTTCTTCTGCGACCAGGTGTTGGATAGGTCGTGGTGGGCGCGCAGGAAGCTGCCGCTGCCGGCCGGCCACTCGGTGTGGTAGGCCAGCACGTTGAATTCGTGGTTGCCCATGACGATCTGGGCGCTGCCCGTCGACCATGGCCTTGACGATCTCCAGTGCGCGCAGCTGCTCATCGCCGCGGTCGATGAGGTTGCCGACGAAGACGGCCTGGCGGCGTGGGTGTCGATACTCACCCGCCTGACCGGTCTGCCGATAACCGAGAGTGTCCAGCAGTGCCTCGAGATGGGTGGCGCACCCGTGGACATCCCCGATGGTGTCGTAACCCTCCACCGCTTTGTGGCCCCTCCCATCACCACCGCGGCTGCTGGATCCTGCGCAGCAGCCCGTCCCAGTTGTCGCGCTCGATCTAGCGCATGTACTCCGCGCCCTCCTCGCCGTAGATGCCGCGACTGTCGCCGGCCAGCACCCAGGCGTGATGCTTGTCGGCCTGGGCGATCAGGCGGTTGCGCTGATGTCGGCGCCGCTTGGCGGCCTCCCGGCGGTGCTGGGCCACCTCTTTGCCGATCACGATCGCCAGCCAGACGGCGACGGCCAGGCTCAGCGCGCCGAGGATCCACCAGATGTACTCGATGATGAGTGCGATGACGATCAGCAGGCCGAACGCCCCTGCGAACCCGCCGCCTCGACCACTCATGTCGTTCCTCTCTCCGAGCTCATGATCGCAAAGGACACCGACACGTCGGTCGTCGATTACGGGCGCCGGTGAGCTCGTTGAGCGTCTCTGCGTGGCGGTTAGCGTGCGTTCGTGAGGGCCGGTCTGTCTCGACTACTCGTACGGAAGTTGAGACATCTCGGCTGTCGTGTTCTTTGGCTGGCCTCCGGACGTCGCGTGTACGCGTGTCTCGCTCGGGTCTAGGCAACGCGCAGCATCGGAAGCTTCCAGAACTCCTGTCAAACTGGAGCCACCTGCTGTAGTTCATGAAGGCGGTGGTGCGGTCCGCCAAGCCTATTGCGTGCCCAATCGGCGACCTCTTGTTCTTGGGTGAACAGGATCACCTGCCGGAGTTCGGCGATCTCCAATAGGAGCTCGAGAATGGCATGGGTGCGAGCCTTGTCGGTGTGCACCGTTACATCGTCCAGTAGCAGTGGACACGTGTCGTGGCCGTTGGTCACGTGGTCTACGAGCGCAACTCGTAGGAGAAGATAGATCTGCTCCGCTGTGCCATGTGAGAGCAACTGTGCGTCTCGTAACGGCCCCGAACCGGCGCGTACTCGGACTCTCAGGGTTGCTGGATCAACGACCGCGTCTGTATACCGTCCGCCCGTCACTCTCGGCAACCACTGCTTGAGCGTTTCCACGAGCCTAGGGGTGATGTCCCGGTGTACTCGGTCTTGAGCATCCTCGAGAAACTTCCGCGTCCGTTCGGCTATGTCCTTGAGATCTTGAAGGCGTTTGAGCTCAGCTTTGGCCAATTCGAGCGCCTCTTCCGCCTCGGCGACGTTGCCGACTTGCGTTTCGAACTGCTGTAGCTCACCGGATGCTGCCGCGAGTTCCCTCTCGGCGTTGGAAGAGGCTTCGCGAAGTGCCGGAAGTTTATCGGCCCCAATTGAGTTCTCTACGCAAGCCAGGAGTTCTTGGTCGACTCCTGCGGCGAGTTCACAAGCGTGGGCCCAAGCCGCATCGCTGTCGGCTTTCAGTTCGTCCAGGGACTTGCCGGCGAGGAGTTCCTGGAGTGTAACCCAGTCCTTCTGCCGTTTGGACAGCTCCTCGACCCGTGCCGTGCGCTGCTGGGTCCATTCTTTCAGCGCCTCGGCCGCGGCATCCGGATTTGGAGAGCTAATACCGCACTCGTCGGCCATCGCGATGACACGTTCCTCGGCATGCAGGCGGCGCCTGTCGTCGGCAGCGGCCCGCTCTTCGGCTTCTTCCGCCATCTTCAGTTCTCGATTGAGATCACCGCGACGCGCTGCCTGTGCCGCCTGCTCGAAGCGTGCTCGGCAAACCCGTCGGTACTCGTCAAACGAGGCGGCCACTGAATCGCGATCGCGACCACAGGGCGAATGGCCCCGGGCCATGAGCGCATTGGCAAGGCCGGCGGCTGCTCGGGTCAGCCCAACTTCCAACTCGGCTTGTCGCTGCTTCCAAGTCTCGAGGTGGCCTCGATGCTCTCTCGCACGGGCTGCGGCATCCAGAGCCGCACGGAGCGCCGCTGGATCCGCGGGTATCCCGAGTTGCGCACAACGCGCTTCGGCCTCGGATCGTCTTTGCTGGGCATCTGTGACTCTCTGCTGTGCTGTGTGCAACGCCGCCTGGACCTCAGCCAATTGCTTCCCAGCGTTGCTGGTTCTGCCACGGTCGCGTTGAGAAAAGCCACCGAGGGCCAACGCGACTCCAGCGAGCGCGGAAATGATTCCTGGAACTGTGCCGATGGTGAATACGAGCACCACTCCGATCACGAACACCGTCGCGCCAGCGGTGATCAACAGTGTTGACAGCCCTTCGCGCTGTTGCTCACGTTGTACGGCGATTTCGGCGGCGGCGACCTGATCGAACAAGTTCTGCGGCACAACAGGTAGCGCAGTTGTCAGCGTCTGCAGGAGACCATAGATCTCCTCGTCGGTAGCAGCTCCTTGAGGTTCCTCGAAATCCGCTGTTGGCTGTGACTTTGCGTGCGACTCAAGTCGAGTCACGGATTGCTGGAACTCTTCGGCCGCTTGCGTCACGCTGTCATGCGGCTCAGTATCTCCATCCGGCTCTGGAGGTAGGGACTCAAGCTCCTCTCGAATCTGTTGGCTTGATCGCTGTGGCCGTGAGGTGGGTGCCGGGCGAGAATGCCACTGGGCCAGCGCTTCGGACACCCGATTGGCGAGGTCGTCATCGTCCGAAATCGCGGGGGGCTCCACGCCGCCGAGAGATTCGTGAAGTTTTCTGGCGCGCTCTACCCGTCGTTGTTTTTCTTGAGCATCGTCTCGGGCTGCGGCAGCTTCGTGAAGCTTCAGTTCATCACCTGCGTCGGCTGCTGCCCGTCGCAGTTCGTCAATCCGGGAAACGCGATCGACATACAGTTTGTGTGATGCCCGGGCCGCGTCGAGTTCTTCTTCTGCTCTGCGTACGGCGTCAAGGGCGCTGCGGAGGGGCTTTGTCGAGTTAATGCGGTCGGTGCCAATTCGTTCACGGACGAAGGCGTCCAGACGCTCGATCGCCTTGGCGGCAGTGCTCGCACTGCCTGCGGTGGCCGCGGCGCGCTGGAGATGGTTCTGCAATTCCTGGGCATCATCGACGACACGCAGCACCTGTCCCTGTTTGATGCATGCGGTAGCCATGAACGAGGAACGGTCCAGCCCGAGCCACCGCGCTGCATCAGGTGTCCCATCGTGCATGATCTCAGCCGAGATATCGCGACCCATGGTGCGATCCATCGCGGAACATTCAACCCGATTGGCGAGGTCTTGACGCATTTCCACCAGCCGGCCATCGTCAAGCTGGATCTGTGCGCTGACAAGCCAGTGGTCGTGGCCCCACGGCTTGTGACGCTCCGCAAACTCACGCTCTGCCGATGTCCCAGCCCCTCGTCTACGACGCATGCCGCAAAGCGCTGCGAAGATCGCGGCGTGCCACGAAGACTTGCCGGCCTCGTTGTCACCGACAATGACCGTCATCCCATCCGCAAGCTCTAGGGTCTCGTCACGAAATGGGCCGAACGCATGGGCAGTTACTGATTGAATGCGCATCAGAGAATCTCCAACTCGTTGACGTTCGCATCGAGTGCACGCAGCCCGGTGATCAGTACCCGCTGGCGCTGCTCTTCTGTGAGCGATTCGGAATTCATTACGTCACGAACGAACTGGCCCCGAACGGAGTGCTCCTGGGCGAGATGCTCGAGGTCATAAGATTCCGCGATTGACAGGCGCCCTTCTTGAATCGACAGGGCATCGAGATGATCTGGTGCCGAGGCTTCGAGGTCCGGTAGACGCAAGTCCAAATCAGGCTCGAGCATTCCTTCCAGAGTGACTCGGACGGCGCCATGCAATTCGGCAGTTGCCTCGAAGATCCTGTGGAGCACCGCAGTGTGGTTTGTCGCGCCGGTGACATCCACCCGAACGTCGTTAACCGTGGTTGTCGCGACTCTCACACGCTCACGGGTGATAGACCCGTCGTCGGATATCTCCACGACAACTGCGCCACGTGATCCGTCCTCTCCAAAGCTGAGCGGGTCTGGATTGCCCGGGTAAGTGTGGAACTCGCCGTCGACCGGCTTGTGGAAGTGACCGAGTAGCGCATGGTGCAGTCCGGACCTGCGAATCTGGTCCGCATAGAAGGGAGCGTGTGGCTCCTTCCCGCTGTGCTGTAGTGCCAGGTTTCCTTGTTCGGACCCATGGAAGAGGCCGATATGGATCCCTCCCCGATCGACCTGGAAGTCGTCAAGGAAGTTGGGAGTGTTCGCGGGCGCGCAGTGTGCAGCCCCCCATATCGTCACGCCCTCGGTAAACGGCAAAGCGGTGAGTTGGGTTGTGTTGAAGACGTGGACGTTGTCTGTCCACTCGACTTGCTGGTAGATACTCCCCGGGCCAAACCAGTCATGGTTCCCTGGAGCCAGGAGTACACGCAGGGGCGCAAGTGCGCCGAACGTGTCGCGAAGAAACTTCGCTGTATCAGGGGTGAAGCGGTCGTGCTCGTACAGATCGCCGCCGCAGGTGAGCGCATCCACCTGCCGCTCTTCTGCGAGCCGACAGATCGTCTCAAGAGTTGTCCGAAGTGCGCGGCGGCGTTGGTGTGCGTGTTGCGGTTTCGCCCATTTGAATGGCGTGTCCAAGTGCAGGTCGGCAAAGTGCAACAGACGCATCCGGCATCCCCCTCAGTTGCCGTTCGAATTGACGATTGCGTTATTTGCCGGATTCTAGCTTGACGGCACGACAAGGTGGATGATAAAGCGCGGTGCCTATGACTGGGGGTCGCGGTGGGACGCCCGACGTGCTGTGCCGCACGCCTTGCCGCCGACATTGACTCCGGTCCTGATGGCGCTGAGAGCAGACATCCCGATGCTCACCCCGACACCCACCGCGGCGGAAAGCTGACGTCCAAACGCTCCCGCCGTCGGTACCCCGCCCACGTCGGCACCCCGGCAGGTTGGCCGCGGTAGATGCCGCGGGCTGCGGCGACCACCCGCGCGTGCTGGGTGGGCCACTGGATGCTCGCTGAGATCTCTTCGAGGGTGTCGCGGTCGCGCGCCAGGACGTGGTCGATGATCGCCAATGCTGGTAGCGAACCGCTCTTGTCGCTGTTGCAGCGCACGCATGCCAGCACCAGGTTGGCCAGACCGTCGATCCCGACCAGGGACCACGGCAGCACGTGGTCGATGGGGTTGTCGGCGGGAAGCCGTGTCCCGCAGTAGAAGCAGTAAGGTCCGAAGGCCTCCTTGAAGGGCTCGCGGACGGCCGCCAGAGCTGTGCGTTCCCGGCCGAACAGGTGCCCTGCGACGTCGGGCACCTCGGCGTCGAGGAAGCGGTTCATCCGCCGGACGTCCTCGACCCACATGATCTTGAGCGCCGGGTTCAGCAGTCCGGCCAATCGTGCCAGGCCGTGGGCGACACCGGGTTTGAGGACGATCGCATCACCGTGCCGGCGCAGTGTGCGGCGGCTGACGTGGTCGTGCAGGAACGAGTCGTCGTACAGGAACCCGTCGCTGCTATCGGTGCCGGGCAGTTTCTGCAGCCGGTGCAGCGGCTGCTGCGCCAGGCACAGGGTGATGTCGTCGATGGCCTGCTGATAGGCCTGTGGTGCCCGCTGACGGGCGATGTCGACGGACAAACCGCCGCCTCCCGCGCCGGCGGCGTTGCGGAATGTCCTGGTGGCCTCCAGGATCCGGGCTTTCGGCTGGGTGGACTGGCGCAGTTCGTGTCCGTCGAAGGGGCGAACCTGCTGCCAGTAGATCTCCAGCACGCGGTGCGCCAGGTCCGGGATGGGCACCTCCAGGGTCTCATCCGGATCGTCCGGCAGGTTCTCCACACAGTGCTGGATGAGCGCCATGAGGGTGGCCAGCTTGTAGGTTGCCGTGCGCAGCCCGGTTTCGAGAATGGCGACGACGCGCTGTCCGAGCAGCAGCGGATCGGATGCTCCTGTCACATCATCTCCATGTCGGTGCTCCGCGATACAACGGTTCGACACGATTATCACGAGGGGGACCGACAGCGTGGCCAAACTCGTCCGGGACCGGATTCCTGACCTCATCCGTGCGTCGGGCCGAATGCCGGTGATCCGCACGCTGTGCGACGGGGAGTACTGGGCCGCTCTAGACGCCAAGCTGGACGAGGAGGTGGCCGAGCTGCGCGCCGCCGACAGCCCGGACGCGGTCGTGGAGGAGGCCGCCGACATCGTCGAGGTGCTGGCCGCGCTGGTCGCCCGGCACGGCATGTCGCTGGAGGACATCCTGGCGGCGGCAGCACGCAAACGGGCGGAGCGGGGTGGCTTCGCGATGCGGATTGAGCTCGACATCGCACCGGGATCAGAGCCTTGACCAGGAGATATCCAGAATCACGGCTGATGCCTGTAGTCGAGACATGGCGCTGAACATCGAAGACCCGGAGGCCGAGCGCCTTGCCCGCATCGTGGGACGTGCCCAGGCGGTTCCTCTCCGGGAAGAGCTTGCCGCCATCCGGCACCGGTGTGCAGCGCTGCCGGTGCTCGATCAACGCTCCGCCGACGAGAGCCTCGGCTACGACAAGCGCGGACTGCCCTCCTGAAGGTCATCGACACCTCCGCACTGGTCGCTATGTTGACCGATGAACCCGGAGCCGAGCTGTTCGAGGCGGCGATCGAGAACGAGCCCGTCGGGACGATGTCGACCGCCTCGTATCTCGAGGCCGCCATCGTCATCGAGGCCCGGTTCGGGGAGCCCGGGGGCCGTGAGCTCGCCCTGTGGCTGCACCGGGTCAGCCATTGTTGTTCGTAGGAGAGGGCTTTCGGCACACGGACGTCGCCGTCGCTGCGTGGTACGCAATCTCGACGTGGCACACCGACGGGCATCGGCGTTTCAGGGACGCGGTCCCACATAGGGCACGATGGTGAGGTGCCGTTGTCCGAAACGATGCTCCTCAACGCGGCTGGCGATGTGATCTTCGCGCGGGGCGAGGACTACGTCCGATACGTCCGGGGCCTGCGCGCCACCGCTACCAAGGCGTACGCATCGATCCAGGCCAAGAGGGTCTACACCGTGGAGCTCGATTGGTCCGGTCCGGAGCTCGACGGGTCCTGCACCTGTCCGCACAACTCCGACGGCCACTTCTGCAAACATCTGGTCGCGACGGGACTGGCGGTGCTCGACTCCGGCCGTGTCCCGGTGGACGATACCCCCGACGCCGCCGCGACGCTGGAGTCGGTGGTGGCCGCGATGGACGTCGCGGAGCTGCGGGACATGGTGCTCACGCTGGCACAGCGCGACGAAGAGGTGCGCCGGCTGCTGGAGATCCGCGCGGCGACGGCGGGCGACGAAGGGCACGCCAAAGCTGCGTTGGTCGCCCACGTGCGAAACGTCTTGGGCTTCCGTGGCTTCATCGACTACCGGCGCTCCTTCGAGGTCGCCGAGGCGGCAAGCAGGATGCTCGATGAACTGGAGGACCATATCGATGCCGGGGCCGCCGAGGTGGTGCGTCCGGCGCTCCTGGCCGCGTTGACCGAACTGCAGACGATCGTCGGGGAGGCCGACGACTCCTCGGGCTCCATCGGCGACCAATGCCAGCGGGCTGCGGATCTCTACGCGCAGGCCTGCCGGGAGGGTCAACCCGATCGGGTGGAACTCGCGACGTGGCTGGTCAAGTTCCGCGCCGACTCGCCTGGCTGGCCGACGCTGGTCCTGGCGGACTTCATTGACGCGTTCGACGCGCCGGCCCTGCAGGCCTACCGTGCTGCGGTGGCGGCGCTGGATCGCGAACGCGCCGACCGGGATCGGTGGGAGCGCGTCGAAGTCGACGCGATGCTGCTGGAACTCGCCGACCACGATGGTGACCTCGACCGGGCCGTCGAACTGCTCGGCCAGGGGGAGCACCCGCAATACGGGGCGATCGTCGCCCGACTGCGTGCCGCCGGACGCGATGACGACGCGCTGGTGTGGATCGACCGCGCGGTGGCGCAGGGAGGGATCACCAGCTGCGGTCGTGGAGATGAATACTGGCTAAGCGCCGACCATGTCGCGCAGACGTACAAGGCGCTGGGGCGCATCGACGATGCGATCGGGGTGCTGCGCGCCGACTTCGTCCGGCAGCCGTCGGTGGAGAACTACCGCGTGCTGTGCGACTTCGCCGCCGGCCTCGGCCTCGCCGACACCGAACGTGCTTGGGCGCTGGAGCACGCGCGGCAATTGGCCACCGACCGCTTCGCCGCCGGTGCGGTGCTGGTCCAACTCCTGCTCAGCGAGGGCGACATCGAGGCCGCGTGGCAGGCCGCCGACCGGTACGGTCCCGGCTGGGCATGGCGGGAGCTGGCCGTCCGCGGCGCGGATGCTCGGCCCGTTGACGCCGCCGATTTGTACCGTCCGCAGCTCGAAGAAGATCTGCGCTACCCCAACAGCAAGATTTACCCCGACATCGCCGAAACCCTGGCGACCATGGCGAAACTCTACGAAAAAGGTGGTCGCAGGGCTGATTTCGAGATGTTCATCGCGAAAATCCGCCGCGACTACGGCAGACGCCCCGCCCTGATGAAAGCCCTGGACGCCAAGGGGCTGTGAACGCCGCGCTCTCTCGGTGCTGGTGCGCTGCTGGCGTCACATGAACGACAAACGACGAGCGCGCCGGGTCAAACCGGCCCGCCGCCGCGACCACGAAGCATCCTGCTGAGCCGACGCTAGTGCCGGAGGCCGAAACATGGTCGCTGTACCCGCGTCAACGCCTGCTGACGCCGGGCAGCGAAAGGGTCCCCCCAAGGGGGCGGAGCCCTGCACACCCGCGTGCCCACCGCCGGTCGCAGCTGCCGCGGCCTGAGCCGACGTGCGAAGGGTACTCCGCGCTGCTGCCCGGGCGGATGACCACGGCGGCGTGCGCGAACTTCTTCAGCGACAGGGTCGACGGTAACAAGCGCACTGCGTGGGCTGCGGCATGGACTTTTCTGCACATCAACGGTGTGGAGTTGGCGGCCGATTTCGGTGTCGATCGCGTGGAGGACCTCATGAACGAGGTGGCGACCCGTGACTGCGAGCTGGCTTCCATCGCCGCCGAGCTGGCCGGTTTCGCCGCTGCGCAGACCGGGTGAACCTCGGCACCGCGGTCCGCCCGCGGCTCCCGTGAGTCGATCCCTGCACTGCGTGACCGGCACCCGGCCTGGCGGCTGTTGCGAGCCGGCAATGCTGCGTTGGCCTTGTCGCGTAGCGCATCCTGCGGCAGCCGAATTCACCCCAGCACCTCTTGGATCGCCTCGTCCAGGAACTCCTGGAACGCGGCGTTGCTTCCCGGGCTGGCCACGCAGTGTCCGTACGGTGAGTCGTAGGGGCGCAGCTCGGCGTTGGGCATGTGGGCGACTTCGAGTTCGTTGTCCTCGGGCGTGAAGTACAGGTCCTGCGTGCACGGGATGATGATGGCCCGCGGTGTGATCGCTCGCAGCGCAGCGTGAAAGTCCCCCTTGTACATCGGGTTTGCGCTGATGTCGGCGTGCTGCCAGCTCCACAGCTTGGCCAGTAGGTCGTTGGCGTCCCAGTTGTCGACGTGGTCGTTCTCCCAGTCGACCAGCAGGTCTTCGACCGTCTCGAACCCCAGCTCCCGGTACAGCCCCTCCCGGAAGAACGTCTGCGAGTAGGCCCACCCCGCATATACCCGCCCGAACGCCTTGAGCCCCGCCACCGGTGCCTCGTCCCGGGACCACGCCGGGTCGGCCTGCAGTGCCGCCTTGACCCCCTCCAGGAACACGAAGTTGTGCGGCGACGTCTTGGCCGACGCGCAGAACGGCACGATCGCCTCGACCACGTCCGGGTACATCGCGCCCCAGTGGTAGGTCTGGCAACCCGCCATCGACCAGCCGGCCACCAGCGCGATCCGCCGCACCCCTAGCTCCTCGAACAGCAGCCGGTGCTGGCAGCGCACGTTGTCGTACAACGTCACCTGCGGGAACCGCCGACCCCGCTGGGTCGGGGCCGCGTTGCTCGGCGACGTCGACACCCGGTTGCCGAACATGTTGACCGACACCACGAAATGCCGTGCCGGGTCGATCGCGCGCCCCGGCCCGAAGAACCCCTCGTTGCGCACGTGCGTACCGGTGTAGAACGTGGGCAGGACGACGACGTTGTCGCCCGCCGCGTTCAGCTGCCCGTACGTCTTGTACGCCAGCCGGGCCTCGCGCAGCGTCTCACCCGACAGCAGTTCGACATCACCCAGCTCGAAATACGCGCAGTCGCTCATCTCAATACAGCCGAGGGTATTCGGTCACCTCCCAGTCCGTCACCGTCTGGTGGTAACGCTCCCACTCAGCGAACCTGTACGCCAGATTGGAGATGTGGCTGGGGGAGCAGCCGAGGTCGGCGGCGAGCGTGCCGACTCCGCAGCGGAACATCCGCCCCGAGCATCCGCTGGAACGCATCCCACGACGCGTCCAGGCTCGGCGGGTACTCCTGCTGCCACACCCGCAGCGGAACGTCCGCCTGCGGGTCGAACCGCGACGCCAGTCGGCGGTACTCCTCGCGGCGCCACTCCCACAGGTGGATCTGCCCGCCGATGGATCCGCTCAGCCTCTGCAACTGCCTGGCGCGCTCGGCTGCCGGCGCGCCGCCCCGCACTCCGGCTCGGTTCATCAGGCTGTGCCTCCCGAGCGGGAACGACACGCCCCACTTCCGGCCGACCGTCGAGTTGACCTCCCGGCAGTTCTCGCACGCCAGCCACGACCACCGTGAGACACCACCT